>OGOO01002941.1_pt1 | contig 11574 bp, 11 predicted proteins | sample 1552651 | NCBI WGS metagenome assembly OGOO01 (sample SAMEA2580118, study PRJEB22360) | human gut metagenome | biome: human gut; feature: human-associated habitat; material: faeces | place: Denmark | collected 2008/2010 | reverse complement strand
ATCAGCGTTGGCTGATACGGCCTCCTTTGATGTAACTCTGTTCCTAAAAACAAAACATGTGTTCGATTTGAAACTACATGAAGGAAGATCAATGCAGAATGCAAGCTACAATAGCAAACGAGTATTGGACTCGAGTCTAGCGGAGGATTATGGCGTTCCAAGATATCCTTGCTGCGATTGATATCGTCACGGGGCCTGACCCGGCCCATTCTATCCTGGCGTTTTCGATTGTCGTCGGGCTGTTTTTGCTGTGGTTGCGTAAGCAGGCTTTGGCGCGGTTTTACAAGGCCGGTATCTATGTTGCAGCACTGGCGTCCGATGCATTGTTTGCATCGGTAAAGCTTAGCCTTTTATGGTTGGCGGGTGTGGCATCGCCCTTTCTCGCGTTGAGTCTGTTCGCTCTTCTCGTCAACTATTTTTGGTGTGCGCAGCAGCTCGATGACATAGTGGACAAGGCGGATTCCTCTCTTCCCGAATGCGACTATGTAGCTGCCTTCAGGCTGATGAACTCGGTTGACCGTGATCGACTGTCCAGAATGCAGCTCACCTGCCTCGACAAGGATAGGATTTTCTGCAACATCTACTTGGGAAACAACGGCGTTGCGAAAAGGATGCTTGAGAACGAAAACTTAGAGCCGGCTTTCAGGCATTTCGCCCTCCATATTATCGCGGACGCCGCTTGCGATCGTGCTGGGTCGCAAGCGGAGCTCGAAAGCGCCTTGGCCGAGAAAACCGACAAGACAGACCCTTTCATCACGGTCCAGCTTTGGCACAACCGCGCGATTAGCTATGTCGTGAACGGTCAGTTCAAAGTCGCCGACGACGAGTTCAAGAAGACGTATCGCGAAGCTAAGCGTCTGGGCGTTCGGAATAAGTCGTTCCTCTTGCTGCTGTTTGAGAACGCAGCATTGAATAAAACGAAAATCGGCTTGCCTGATGGCGGCGTTAAAGAAGGGTGGGGGTTGATTGAGGAATGCGAAAAGGCGCTTGCTCCGATTGGGCCCAACGATTTTGGGCAGCTCTTCAATCTGCGGCTTCTTTTCATGAGGCAGATAGGGACAAGTATCGAGGACAGGAACAAGCTGTATTTGGTCGAGGTCAAAAACACCCTCAGCAATGCCTCCCTTTCCGAGCAACAGCGCGTCGTCGCTATGGCGAGCCTGGGCAGAATCGCGTGGTCCGACGGGCTCGATCCCGCACCCGTGCTCAATTTCTTCGCTCGATGCGATCGGTTTTTGTGCGTAAGCGACCCCGATGCACGCTACTATGCCCATAAGAACCTGAGTGCGATGCTTTCGGGCTTGGCAGTGAATGACCGCTTCCCAAATACTTTGGCTGAGAGCGTAATGCGGTATTTCAAGGATGGGGACGCGGAGCATGACTTGGATGTGATGGAGGATGGCCTTCCTCCCGAGGCGATTCTGCGGCGCTCCCAAGTGCTGCGAGAACGCGCTGCCCTAGCCTTAATGGTTGGAGAGAGCGTTGAGCGCGCCGTGTCGTACACTGATGAGGCTATAGGCCTCCTTGAGAGAAGCCTGCAGGTTATGGCGGCGCTCGAGTGTCGATGGCAGCTTGCCCGGCTGACACTGTACGACAAACCCGAGGTGGCGAAATTGCAGCTCTCGATTGCCGAAGAGCGCCTCGCCGCGCTCAATAAGCAACCGTCCCTCGGATATCCCTATTTCGAGATGAGCCTGTGCTACGCCTTGCTTGGTATGCGTGCGGAGTGCAGGGTCGCATATGAAAGGGCCGCCGGCTTCGAGACTCCGATGGGCCATTACGCGCCCGGCATTCGGATTAACAGGACCGCCGCCGCCTTCTGTGCCAGGTTCTACATACTTACGGAAATGCTTGGAAATCCCGAAGAGGTTTGCCCCTTGCTTAAAACTCGAGAGGGCAGGGCGTGGCTGTCTCGCTATCCGAAGGTCTCTTCCCTGTCGAAAACGCTTCTTTGCGGGAAATTTCTTGGGTATGGGGATTTCGTGCCCGCTATGACGAGGCTATTCTTGGATGAGGCGGGGAAGCTATATGCCGAAACATGGCTCGTTGTCCAAGAGATCGGACTCGCGTTTGATCTCGATTCCAGAAAGCCCGGCGAAGAGTATGGGCTGGTTTTCGAAATCCAAAGGCACCCACTGATTGCCGATGGCGATGCCCTTGCAAGGGTGGCCGCGCGGCGCGGGCATACTGTGCTCGATGCGAGGTTGAACCAGTGCAACAAAGACCTTTTCGGGGCCGATGACGCAACCGCCGTATTCGATGTGCTGGATGCCTTGGGCATATTGGCCGAAGGGCGCGTGCCCACATTGGAAGACATCATGAAGAGCTACCTTGAAAGCTGTGTCGACGTTCCCGCCGGCGGTTGAGACGCCTCTGCCGAGGGGTAGCTTCGTCCTGCCGCGCTTCACAAAACGTTTCACAAAGTTCTCTTCGCTGGCCTAGTTTTCAACACGTAGCGCTGTAATGGCCCTGCCTGATTTATCCATCTAGCCCCTTGGAACTGCGGAGGAAATCCTGGACCAAAAGAGGACCGGCAGGATCATACGGATTTACAGCGCAGAACAAAAGGCGAAAGCCATCGAGACGTTCGCCGGTTTCGGATGCAGCACGGCCGACACCATAGCAGAGCTCGGCTAACCCAGCCGTGTCACACCCCACAACCGGCGGAAGGAATACCAGCTCGGCGGCGATGAGTTCCTGGAAGGGGAGCATCGCAGGCCGAGGTATTCCGATGAGGAGAAGCGGAATGCGGTCGATCACTACTCGGGGCACGGGAAAAGTCTGGCGCGCACGATAGGGGCCATGGGATACCCGAGCCGCAAGGTGCTCTCCAGCTGGGTTGATGAGCGCACCCTGGTAATCTGCGCTGTGTGCGAGAAGGAGTGATATGGAGGTTACGCAGACGACTCCTTCAACACCCCGCTCGCGCAACGAGCGCAGAAACGTCAACCATCCGGCATAGGACTCCGTGTCAACGGCATCGAGCCCGAGCGATCGTCACCGCCATCTAAGCAGGCGCCGATGGCGGTGACGATCGCGCACGAGGAGGCGTGGCCCGGATCTCTGCATTTAATGCGGATCGCATCGTGCCAGACGTAGGGAAAGGCCGTATCAGAGAGGCCCCTGGTCTGCATGTCCTCAACGATCGCGTCGGACAACTCGCAGATCCTCGACACTTGGCTCGCGCTCATGCGGTCCACCTCGAGGGCAGAGGCGAGCCATATCCTGCGCGCGGTGTGGCGATGCTTGCGCCACTGCCTCGAGCCCTCGTCTAGCCGTGCGCAAAACACACCCCGGTAGGCGTTGAGCAACCTGTCGCCCCGCCTGCGCACCAGGATGGGTGGCGTGAGGTCGGGCTCTTCAGCTTGGTGTACACCGTGTTACGCGACACGCCCGTTTTTCAGGCATTCTCGGATATCGAGTCGACCCGCTTCCTCATCTGCCGAATAGAATGAACCGTGGACATGCTGATCACACCTTTCCGACCTCCCTGGTTGATATTTCTAGGCAGCAACCAAGGTAGTCGATTGTGATGGTTGGCGTGCCTGCCTTTGTGCCCTAAATGGTCAAGCCGAAGTGTTCAGTTTTCCGCTACCACAGACAGCAAGGCGCTGAATGCTGGCACGCATGTCGGTGGAATGTCGTGACATGAGCACACGGTCGGGGATGGTGAACGAGTTCACAACGACATCGCCGCACTTGGCAGCCGAGGCTACCGTGCTATCCGAAGCGCTGCTCACCACTGGCACGATGCCCTTTGCATCCGCCAGGCCGTAACTGGCGATCTCGAGCCAATCCATCGTGGCGGCATTCCTGCATGGGAAGCGCCCGGGCCCCTCATCCCTGAACTTGGCCAGCCACCTGTAAAGGCAGGGCCTGCTTACGTGGTTGAGCCTACACCAGTCCCACACACATACTGGACGAGAGGCAGCGTTCGATGTGATCTGCCCACATGTTCCTGTGTTCTATGTTTGCCCGCGTCATCGCAACCTCCTGTTGAATAAGGCGTTGCGATAATTTTGCCCAAAGCTTATCAGGGTGTTAAGACGCGGCTGTTTTGGTGTTTACACTAAAATCATAAAAGTCATATCATTTCATTAGTTTATTCATCTTTGGATGGAGGAAGAATGCCAACTAACAGCCAGATTCTGATAGACGGATTCATTTCGGACGAATTCTCTAAGCAGGCTGAGTATAGTTCTAAAGGGGACTACTTTGAACTGTTGGCCTCTTCTCGATACATGGCTCCATACGACCTTGACGACGATGAGATAGCGGAAGGGCTCATTGGAGGGTCGCGAGACGGGGGCTGCGATGCGATCTACATCTTTGCCAACAATAATTTCTTGAGTGAGGACGTCCAGATTAAAGACTACATCAATCGTGGATCAAGGGTTGAAATAGTTATTCTTCAGACCAAGGTTTCAAAATCATTCAAAGAAGACGTGTTCTTGAAGTGGAAGGACACCTGTAATGACCTTCTAACATTCGGTATAAATTTAAATGAATTCAATGATAAATATTCCGAACGTGTTATCGATACTTTTAGAAGAATAAGAGAAGCGATTCAAGCAGCAGCGATGGCCGGAAACGAAATCCGAATGAAGTTCGTGTACATCGCGAATGCGGATTCACCATCAGACGGCGTTAAGATTCAGAAAGAGCAGCTTCCGGCCGCCATTGACGAAATCGTCGGCGTAAGCCGATTTAGCTCTTCGTGCGTTTTAGTTGGAGCAGACGAATTGATGCGCATCTGGTCGCCTCCCGCAGAGAGCGGGCTTGTTATGCGTTTTTCGGGGTCCTATGCGTCGGTTCCTCAGAGAACGGACGTCTTTGGCCTGGTGTCTTTGTCGGATTACTACCGCTTCCTCACTGACGACCAGGGGCAGCTCCGTAGCTATCTTTTCGAGGCGAACGTCAGAGATTACGAGGGAAATGTTTCAGTCAACAAAGGAATCAGGGAAACGTTGGAGCATCCTAGCGAAGACGATTTCTGGTGGCTCAACAACGGAGTAACGATACTGGCTTCTGAAGCCTATCAAATAGCAGGAGCAGAAGTGAAAATGGAAGAGCCTCGCATCGTTAATGGACTTCAAACGTCATATGAAATATACAAATTTATGGAGTCTCGTACGGAAGACGCCGAAGATTCCAGAAATGTGATGGTAAAAATCCTTGTGCCCGGAAGCGATGAGACCAGAAACAGAGTGATACTGGCGACGAACAACCAAACTCAGGTGAAAAAGACATCGCTTCGCGCTACTGACCAAATCCATATTCAAATCGAACTCTACATGAAAAGAAATGGGTTGTATTACGAAAGGCGGAAGAACTATTACAAAAACCAGGGGAGGAAGAGGGAGGAGATCGTAACCCTCTCCTTTCTTGCGCAATGCATGATGTCGATACTTCTCGGCAGACCGGATCAGGCAAGAGCAAGACCGTCGACGCTTTTGTCTGACGAGGCTCAGTATAAGAAAATATTTGGGCAGGATGGCAACCTTGAGGCTTACTACAGAGCCGCTAGCCTTGGAAAACAGGTTTGCTTGAGGTTTCCGCAAATTAAGAGAGACTTAGAAGGGTCCCAAATAAGCGACATACGATTTTACGTGATAATGGGCGTTGCTTCCATCTTGTCCAAAAAAGATAACCTGACGTTCGGTGACATAGAGAAACTCGACCTTGACAAGCTGTCAGATGAAATTATTCAAGAAGTTGCGGACATGGTTTTGGATGTTTATCTGGCCCTTGGCGGAACATCCAAAACCGCTAAGTCCTACGCCATGGCAACCAAAGTCAAGGAAAAGATTTCGCTACAGTTACCTTAAGGTAATCCAAGGCTGCTCTCTAGAATGCTTTCAGCAGAGAGGTCCTTTTTGCAAAGGGCCTCTCTTTTTCCATTCGGTTCCGAACAGTTTGACGCTCACTGATCAGCCCGCATAGTCAGCCGCTTCGCTTTCAGCCCCAACCTTGATGCAAGCGTAGACGACGAGCGTGCACAGCCCCATGCCCATTCCAATCAGGTGCAGCAGGAAGGCCATTCTGCTCGCCTTCCTCTTCGCCTTCATGCGGCTTCTCGGGGGCGGACCCGTCCGGGCGGCGCGCCATGAGCGTGGCGCCGGCCGTCGTCAGGGCGGCACCCATGAGGCAACCGAGGGCATGTACAGGGCACAGGGGCAGTAGACCACTGTATGAATCTCACGTACATAGCACAACGGCAGGCCCGTGCATTGCAGCCCGCTGCTGGCTGCAATGCACGGGGCTTTTGCAGGCCAATGGTTTGTAGTTAGTTTGTTGCTCTTTGGCAGCTTTGGCTCATAGCGGCCTTAAAAAAGCCACCATTGTTTTTGCGATTTCCAGCGTGATTCTGCTGTAGACATGTAGGATGCTTCAGTAGTACAGAGTCGAGCTCATTGACGAGTTCCGGCATCTCGCTTGTGGGCAAAACCCTCTCGAGCGAGTGGAGCATATTGCTTAAATCGCGCCCGCGCGGCCTTGCACAGCAAAGCCGATCGTCGCGCGCAAATGTTTCGAAAATCGACAAGAATCTCAATGACTTCAAGGAGGCTTTGAGGCTCCATTCTGTCCTCCTGCTTGCCAGACAGCTCCTGAATCGTACGGATGGAATGAGACCGCAACATCTTGTGCCTAGCAATGGCTCTAAAAACCACATTTTTAAAGCACGGTTGTTATAATGTCAGACACTAGAACATCTGTTTGGAAAGGCGGTTATATGACAAATAGCGCAGACTTTGAATCATTCTTGAAGGACATCAATCCCAGCAAGAGCACCATTGATGAAGCGAGTCGACTTCACCGAAATCTCAGGGACCATCTTAAGGCAAGTGAGACCTATGGGGCTATATGCAAGGACACATACCTCTCGGGTTCATACGCCAAGCAGACCTTCATACGACCGAAGAAAGATTCTGACAGCTGCGATATTGACATCATCGTTGAGACAAACCACTCCATCAACGATTCCCCGTTTTGCGTCTTGCTCGAGCTCGAGGATGCGATACGTGAGCGCGAGTGCTACAAGAACGTCAGAGTGCAAACGCATCCATCGGCATTGACATGGCAAACTTCCATCTCGATGTTGTCCCTTTGGTCAATGATGAAGACGGCCTTCTCTACATCGGTTCGAAAGACGATAGCGAATGGAGGCAGACGAATCCAAAAGAGCATCTCACTTGGTCGACTGAGGTTAACAAAGAGTTCAACGGGGATTACAAGCCTCTAGTGAAGATAATGAAGTGGTGGAGAAGGGAGAACTGCCCAAGTTTGGTGAAGTTCCCTAAGGGCATCACCCTTGAGAAGATGATCGCCGACAACCTCCCTGAAGCAGGGTTGTCAATCGAGGATTGCGTTATGCAGGTAATGGCAAACCTTGCGGTTGCATACGCTGATGAACTCGACTCGTACCAGGTTCCCTTCATTGAGGATCCAGCCATAGAGGGAAACAACCTTGCCGGAAAGTACTGCTATAACGATTTCGCCCAGTTCGTGGACAAACTCAACGAGCACCTCTCGCATCTTGCGGATGAGGGAACCGGCAACAGCGTCTGGAAGCAAATACTTGGAAACAACTTCCCATCGGGAGGCCCTTCGTGCGGAACCACGTCATCAGCTAAGTCAAAAAATCAACAGTACGCATTGTCTGTTCAGCACAGGCAACCGTTAGGCTTCCCCATGCAGGCTCGTAAGCCAAATGCAACAATTACGGCAACGGTCAAATTGCCTTCAGGAGAAATACGAGTACTCGAAAACGATGGCGCGCCCATACCGAAGGGCTCCACTATCATGTACAGAGTGAACTGTGGGCCGGTAAAAGATGGCAAGGTAAAGTGGCAGGTCACGAATACCGGCGATGAAGCTATGAAGGTTTGCCCTAGGGGTGGTTTCGAGCTCCCAAACATAGAAAAGACTTCCCGTCGCGAGGAGACGGCGTATACGGGAAAACACTATGTTCAATGTTTTGTAATTCGAAGGGGCTATTGCGTCCGTTGGAGCAACCCGTTCTTCATCAATGTTGAGTAGGTGTTAATCGATGGATATCAACAACGTAATCTCTGGCATTCTTTCTGTTGAAGGAACCATATCTCTCGTGCTCGAATTCATCGGATTCCTGTCGGTCATCGCAATGGTTATCGGAGCCTTCACGCGTCTCGGTAAAGCGGCGTGGCGCTTTGGCTTTGCGCTGTACGGCAAGAAGATAATGATTGTTGCGAATGACGAGGACTACCACGATCTCGAAGAGGATCTTTCCGACTCTGGTCTGATCAAGAGGAAGAACATACAACGCGTTTCGGATAAACATATATCCAAGGTAAAGGATGCGCTCCTGCTGATTGTGGTTTACGGATATTTAAACAAAGATGACTTTAGAGAGATTATCAACAGCAAGAGCTCTCGATGCGGCCTTATCGTTCACTGCCCGCCGGAAAAGGGCCGAATCGACGATGATGAGATGGGGCTCCTTAGCAAAACCGCATTTACCGCGCTTTGCAATTTCCGAGGCAGGTTAGTGAACGACGTTCTGCTCATGATGCTATCTACTTCATTCAAAAAGAGCGACCTGGAATAGGCTGATGTTGCAGGGTTTTTGGAACCCCGAAAACTGCACTTTCCGTATCTTTATGCCACGAAACCCCAATATCCTGGCATGAAATTAGACGACTATGACTATTCGGCCCCCATCAATCTCAAGATTGATGGATATTCTGCCGAAGCTATAGCTTATACCAGCAAACTCGCTTTCGAAGCAGTTTTGCCTTGGTCACTACAGCGTTCAATACGCGGATGACGAAATTTGGACTTTCAGCGTCGGCTCGCTGAGCTGGAAAGGCCATGACTTCCTCGACAGGATTCAGGACGATTCGAGGTGGGGCAAGATTAAGAAGGCGGCCAGGGACAGGGGGCAACCTCTCGTTGCAAAGACCGTTAGGACGATTTCTTTCGCATTCATTACGGCGACGGCTGAAGGTGCTACGAACTCGTCTCTCAAACAATACGGCTTGCAATAGGCTCAGCTCTTGCCCTTGCGCAAGAAGTGGCATGTTAGAGGTTTCTCAAGTCCTTTGAACAATCGCGTAGCACAAGCATTCGGGGCTCCGGAGTATCATCTTCGGAGCCCCTTTGTTTTTCCGAGTTTGGCTCGTTCGGATATCGCGTGTTAGGAGCTAACTTTGTCTAATGAACAGCAGGGCGGTGTTTGCTCAGAGTCAAGCGAATAAAGCTTGCCGATACCGCCGCCGGCTCTGGCGCCATCGTAAAGCTTCCTCCTAGCACTTCGGACGCCATCTGTGCCGCGTGCGCCACGCACCTCAAAGGCCTTGCACAGATCCAGGACTCCGTGCGCGCCATGACCGAGCAATTCACCAAGAACCTCGAAGGCCTCTTTAGCTTTGCCGACCAGCTTAGCTTGCAACTGAGCTCCTGGTTCGGTGTTCTTGACGAGTTACGAGAGTCCATCTGCTCGAACCTAGCCTCCTTGATGAAGCAGTTAGCGGAGATAGGCGCTTCGCTCGACTGAGAGGCCATCCTTGAGGATTCGAGGCGTTGGGGCTCGTATGGCTGGGCAATCACGAACAACCAGTTCACCTACAACTCCCCGCCGCACTGCCCCTCGACGCTGGGGGAAGCCGATGCCGTCTACCTCTCATTCCTCGATGTTGACGCCCTTATTGCTGGCCTTGAGAGCAGTGTTACCAAGAAAGTTGACTTTCTCGAGGCCGTCGCGCTCTTCCGCGAGAGGCACTATAAGCCCTGTGCCATGATGCTTTGCTCGCTTATTGACCGAGAGCTGTTTCGCGTATGCTGTGGGCCTAGGCGAGATGAGAGGGACAATCATAAACAAAGGTCTTGGTCTCGCGAGATGAAAAACTGAACCGTTCGCTTTCGGATGGAAGTAACGGTGAGCTCCCCGCAATGGCCATTTCGTTAATCGACTTTGCCAACATATGCGATGCCGTGGACTACTTCTTTAGGTCGGGAGATGACTTCAACCGCGAGCGAGAGGGCGAGCTTAACCGAAACTTCCTCCAGCACGGTATGATGTACAAGCCGGTCCGACGCAAGACTTGCATCAAGCTCTTCGTGCTGCTGGATGCCGTGAGCTCGTCGTTTCCCGACGCGTTGGGATATGTCTCTGGCTTGGCCAAGAGTTAGACTGTCATTTTCATAAGACTTGGACGCCTCGACTCGCTTACCTCTGAGTATCCACCAAGCTCACCGGAGCAATGACGTTTGATACAAGCGGCGCTACTAATTAGCAGCGTCGCTTGTTTTGTTTCCATGCCCGTAGACGGGTTTCGCCAAGTTGGCCACCGAACGCATTCTGACCGACGTGCTCGTGTCCCTCTTTGGGCATAGTCATCAACTGCGACCTTGGCAACGGACCGCACGACCCGGGGATCCCTAAGAGCTACTTCCTGAGCGATCGAATCGGCAAGCATCCGGAGAAGCCGATTAACAAGCGTTCCGCCGCCAACTTATCTCGGCTCCTAGAACTTGAAAAAAAGACCCGCCAGTGTGCATGATAAGCAGAGGCCGGGCAGGTTTACTGACTGCACCTTAACATGTCCCTTCGACTTTGTCTCTGAAATTCTAGAACTTGTGGAGGACGTGGCGCTCGCATTCGTAATTTTATCCTTCCTTTCACCGACTGACAAAACGATTTACACCTAATTGTGGACATCGCTTACGCGATTTCTCTTTGCTCCTGCATTGATCTCGCTAAACTAATAGCTGCTGCTACCAGGGCATTTTCTGGTGCACATTCTATTGGCTCCTGCGAAGATCGGAGCGGCTATGTTTGCCGCCGAGTCCCACACCGGCCGTCATCACATCGCGATCGCTGCCATGGCCTGCCTATGCGTTTTGCTGGGCGGGCCTTCTTATGCCGCGGGCGCGGAGAGCCTCATCATCGCGGGCGCGACGTACTACGAGCCGGGCGTGTCGGGCCCCGGCTGGGCCTGGACCGATGCCGACCACCTGGAGCTTAACGGCTACGCGGGCGAGGCCATCGGCGCCGAAGGCGACCTGGTGTTGACGCTTGCCGGGCAAAACTCCGTGACGGAGTCGCATGCGCCCGATGCGGACATCACGCTGTGCGGCATGGAGGTGTGGGGCAACCTGACGCTTCGCGGCACCGGGACGCTGACGGCGACGGGCTCGCAGTGCGGGATCCACGTCTCTCAGGCGCTCGCGGTGGACGGCTGCACCGTCGATGCCCGGGCAGACGGGGCCGATATCACGGACGAGGCGGTCGCCGGCGTGATCGCAGGCGACATGGCCGTGCGCGGCGGCGGACGCGTCATTGCCGCGGGCGCCGGGTCCGGAGCGGGCGTGCGCGCCTACGGCGTGTATCTGCAGGACTTAGGTCTTGGTGATGGCGCGGCCGGCTGTCGGCTTTCCGTCGACGCCTCGTGGCTTGATGCGGCCGGTGCCGATGGCGGCGTTGCATGCAAGGGCGGGTCACTTGTGTCTGCGCGGTTTGTGGCGCCTGCTGGCGGGGCCTTTGGTGCTAGTGGCGTGGTGGATGCCTCCGGTGCGGTAGCACCGCATGTGGTG
>OGOO01002935.1_pt1 | contig 11600 bp, 9 predicted proteins | sample 1552651 | NCBI WGS metagenome assembly OGOO01 (sample SAMEA2580118, study PRJEB22360) | human gut metagenome | biome: human gut; feature: human-associated habitat; material: faeces | place: Denmark | collected 2008/2010 | reverse complement strand
AGGTAATATGAATAAAAAGAATATTGTAATAGCGCTTCTTTTAGTTTTAAACATAGTTTTATTTAGTTTGTGTATTCACTATAAAAATGATAAACCCGATATAATAACTGAAACTAAAAAAGATAATGAACCTATTAAAAATGAAGAAAAACCTGAAATAAAAGAATGCACTCAAACTTACTACTATATAGAAGACTATAACTATACTGGGGAAACTAACACTGAAAGATTTATTGTAGTAGATAAGTTTCAAAGGAACATCCCGGAGATACTTGTAATTGAAAATAGAGTAGTTATAAATGACGAATTAGTACCACACACCGGTTACGAAATTAAGTTTAATGTTGTAAATGGAGAAAAGATAATTAAGGAGATTACTAAGACAGATAAGGTTGCTTTTGACCAAATACAAGAAGAATGCTAAAGAAAGGATAAAAAGTATGAGTAAAAAAATAAAGAAAAGAAAATTTAATTTTAAGAAGTTCTTTAAGTTTATCATAACTCTAGTTTTTCTCGTACTTTTATATATATATTTTTCTAATAAACCTATAAAGAATATTTTAGTAAAAAACACATACTTTTTAACAGATGAACAAGTAATTGAAGCCGCAGGAATTGATAGTTATCCATCATTTTTAAAAGCGCTCAGCTTTAAAATAAAGAAGAATATTAAAAAGTTACCACTTGTTAAAGACGTTAAAGTAAAGAAAAAACTTGGCTATAAAGTAGTCTTAGAAGTAACCGAGTATAAAGTATTGTTTAAAGTAAGAAGTACTAATGAGTTTGTATTAGATAAAAGTACTAGAGTAACAGATTTAGACATAAACGCACCTATACTAATAAACTATGCACCTGAAGAAATCACAAATAAATTAATTAGTAAATTCTTACAAATAGACCAAGATACTATTTTAAAAATTAGTGAAATAGAATATAGTCCTAATTTATATGATAAAGAAAGATTTATATTCTATATGAATGATGATAACGTTGTATATGTAACACTTACTAAATTAAAAGAGTTTAATAACTATAACAAGATAAAAGAACAACTTGGTACTCACAAAGGCATACTATATTTAGATAGTGGAAACTACTTTGAAATCAAAGACTGAATAAAATTGCCCTGAATCTAGCAATATATGTTAGAAAGGACAATTTTTATGTATAAGAAAGCTGTTACTATAACTGGAGTAAATACAAATAATATTAAAGTATTAACACATGAAGAGATGACTATTTTATTTAATAGGTATAAAACCGGCGATATGCTAGCTAAAGAAGAACTTATTAATGGAAATCTAAAACTAGTTTTATCAATTTTAAAAAAATATAACACGATAAATGAAAATATGGATGACTTATTTCAAATAGGTGTAGTAGGACTTATTAAGGCTGTTGATAATTTTGATTTATCTCATGAAGTAAGATTTAGTACGTATGCAGTTTTAATGATAGAAGGAGAAATAAAAAGATATATAAGAGATAATAATAGTCTTAGAATAAGTAGAAGTATAAAAGATTTAGCTTATAAAATATTAAAGTTTAAAGATGATTACATAAGTACTTATGGAAATGAGCCTGATACAAATAAAATAAGTGAACACTTAGGTGTTACAAACTATGAAGTAGTAGAAGCACTTTTCTCTTTAAAAAAACCGGAAAGCTTGTACGAACCTATATATAATGATGGTGGAGACACTATATATTTGATGGATCAAATAGAAGATAAAAAAGAAAACAAAGACATAGATGGCTTAATAAGTATGAGAAAAGCCTTAAATAAGATAAAAGAAAGAGAAAAAAACATTCTAGTAGATAGATTTATTGTAGGAAAAACACAAATAGAAATAGCAAATGAACTAAATATTAGTCAAGCACAAGTAAGTAGACTAGAAAAGAATGCAATTAAAAACGTGAGTAAACTTATAAAGTAAATTTCTTTTTCCTTTAAAACACTTGAAAAAACAAGCATTTTAGTATATAATTTATAAGTCTGAAGGTGATGATATAATGGAAAAAGTATTAGTTTTTGGGCATATGAACCCAGATACTGACTCAGTAACAGCTTCAATAACATTTGCAAATTTAAAAAGACATTTAGGAGTTAATGCTGAAGAAAGAGTTTTAGGAGATATAAACAAAGAAACAAAGTTTGTACTAGATTACTTTAAAGTAAAAGAACCACGTTATTTAAACGATACTAAACTTAGAATAAAAGATATGGACTACCGAAAGAATTGCTTTATTAATGAGTATTCTTCAATAATAGATACATATAATTATATGATGGATAAAAATACAACTGGTGTACCTATAGTAGACAAAGACAAGAAGTTTGTTAGTTTAGTTACTGCAAAAGATATACTAAATAAAAGTATGTTTAACTCTGATACTTCTTTATATACTAGTTATGATAATATATTAAAAACACTAGATGGAGAAGAAGTAGTAAAAATAAATAGCACTATTGAAGGTAATATAAAAGCAGCAGCTTTTGCACATTCCACATTTGAAGAAAATGTAACTCTTACTAAAGACGACATCGTAATTGTAGGAGATAGGCATTACATAATAGAATTATCTTTAAAGTCAAAAATTAAACTTCTTATAATAATAGGTGGTAATGATCTAAAAAAAGAAGAGATTAAACTAGCTAAAAAGAATAAAGTAAACGTTATTAAAACTAAACTAAATACATTTGAAACATCTAGAATAATACTTAATAGTAACTACATTAAGAAAATATGTGATAAAGAAACAAACTATGTATTACATGAAAAAGATAGCTATGATGATTTTATGGAAATGTCAAAGAACTTGCTTATTGATAACTATCCAGTACTTGATAAAAATGATGTATGCAAGGGACTTCTTAGAAAAAGTGAATTAGCAAAAAGCAATAAAAGAAAAGTAATACTAGTAGATCATAACGAAATAGAACAGTCCGCAATCGGGCTTGAAGAAGCTGAGATAATTGAAATAGTAGACCATCATAAAATCGGTAGAGTCTCAACTAAAGTACCAATTAACTTTAGAAATATGATAGTAGGTAGTACAAATACTATAATATATGAAATGTATAAAGAAAATAATGTTAAAATATCTAAAGAAATGGCAGGACTTATGTTAAGTGGAATAATAAGTGATACATTACTTTTAAAAAGTCCTACTACAACTGAGCTTGATAAAAACGCTGTTAAAGCATTAAATAAAATATGTAAGTTAAAAATAGAAAAATATGGATTAGAAATGTTTAAAGCTGGAACTAGTTTAGATGGTATGAGCATTCAAGATATACTAGAGTTAGACTCAAAAACATTCAAAAATAATGATGTATCATTTACAGTTAGTCAAGCATTCACTCTTGATATTGATGGAATACTTAAAGATAAAGAAAGCTATATTGAAAAGATAGAAGAATATAAAAGTATTACAAATGTAAATGCATATTTATTTGTAGTAACAGATATCATTAAAAATGGTAGTTATATATTCTATAATAAAGATAGCGAAGAAAGTATAAAGAAATCTTTTAACTTAAAGAAAATTACTGAAGGAATATTTGTTAAAGATATCGTTTCAAGAAAGAAACAAATAGTACCAGTATTAATTGATACACTTTAATCTTGACAACACTTACTAAAAAATGATAAGATTATCTTGTAATAAAGATAGGAAGTGAAGTACATGAAAATTAACTCTTTAGTACAAAACAAAGTACAAATGGGGGGGGGTTATTTAAATAGTATAAATAACTATAGTTTTCATGTGCAATTAAATAGATAGAATAAGTCTACCCATTTTTTCATGTCTTAAAAAGAAAGGAGAGCATTAATATGCAACGAAAACAATTAACACTTGTAATAGTAAGCTTACTTGTAGTAGTACTAAGTGTATCACTAGCTTACTTTACAGCACAAATAATAGGAAAGGGAAAAGATGTAAGTGTAACAAGTGCAAACTTACAAATAGTATTTACAGATAGTGATGGAGCTTTAACAGAAACTGATATAGAACCAGGCTGGAGTGCAACTAAAACATTTACTATTAAAAATGATACTAAGACAGAATACAAATATAATATAGTAATAAAAGATTTGTTAAATACTTTTGTAACAGAAGGATATTTACAATACAAGATAACTAGTACAAATAATGGATACAATATGACTGAGTTTAAAGATATTCCAAAGTCTAATATAGCAACAGATACAATACTAGCTTATAGTGTAGTAATACCTAATGGAGTAACACAAAGTTACACAATTGAATTTAAGTATGCAAACGATGAAAGTGTAGACCAAAGTGATGATATGGGTAAGAAACTAAGTGGAACACTATTTATAACTGAGGGAACAGAAGAGCCAGTTACATTATTAAGTCAAATACTAAATGATAACCCAACAAGAAGTACAAGAAGTAACAATAATAATGGCACAAATGACTTTGCAACACCTTTAACTGCAACTACAACAGGAACATTATTTACTTCAACAGAAAGTATAACAGGTATAACAGACTCACCAAAAGAAGTATACTACTATGCAGGAAATACAACAAATAACTGGGTAAAGTTTGCAGGACTTTACTAGAGAATAATAAGAACAAATCATGACTCTAGTATAAGGCTACTTTATGTAGGAACAAGTCATGATACGACAGATGGTAATATCGGAACAAGTAAATTTAACATAAGTGATAATAGTCCAAAATATGCAGGATACAAATACGGAGAAGATACATCACTTGATACAATAAGAAATAATACAACAGATAGCACAATAAAAACGTTTATTGACTCATGGTATGAAACTAACTTAACAAACTATACAAAATACCTAAGTACTTCTGCAGTATATTGTAATGATAGAAGTCTAGGAACAGGCCAAACATATAGTGCAAGTTCTAGCTTCAATTTTGCACCATACTATAGAATGGACTATGATACAGATGGAGCATCAGCTAATCCATCATACAACTGTAGCGATGTAAGAGACGCATTTAGCGTAGAAAATACAAATGCAAAACTAGATTATCCTGTTTCTTTAATGACAGCAGATGAAATAGCATTTGCCGGTGGGGTAGCAAACCAAACAATGAACACTCCATATGCATGGTTTATAAGTAATAGCGTCGGAACACAAGTATCAACATATTGGTGGTCCTTGTCTCCTAGCAATTGGTTCAATGGGTACGCGTTCGTGTGGGTCTGGTATTCCGGCAATACGTACTTGGACGACAACTACGTGGTCCACACTGACGCCGTGCGTCCCGCCATTTCTCTCAAATCTTGTATCAAATATAGTACAGGTGATGGGACATCAGAGTCACCATATGAAATAGTTGAAACTTCAAGTGGATGCTAAACTGTGCCTCTCTTGTAATCCGTCCGAAAACCCTTTCGGACGGCTCCACCGACGTAAGTTGGTGGTAAGAAAAAAATGAATACTGGCTAACCTGTGCTAGAAAGACTAATATTTCTGGCGTGTAAGTGCCAGTAGCTGAAAATTTAATTAAGGTATCAAGTGTGATAACACTTTGATATAGGGAATAAGCTATTAAAGTACGCGTGGCTTTAGATTGCCTTACTCGTGTGGTCCTTGTCTCCTAACAATTTGAACAATGGGAACGCGAACGTGTGGAACTGGAATTCCGACAATTCGAACTTGAACAACAACAACGTGGACAACACTAACGCCGTGCGTCCCGCCAATTTCTCTAGAGTTTAAACTTGAAATGTATTGTAAAAATTATTTCGTTAATGAGTTTAAATTTAAAAGAAAAGTCATAATAAAAGTTATGGTAGACTAAGATATAGAGAAACAAGTTTATTTCCTAAGTTAAGCAATCCTTAACTTGAATACAATAAATGTCAGTCCTTACTCTTTAGTAGGAAAACTGAAACAGAGTAAATAACGGACCTAGGCATTTGTAAATATAAACAGTAGAAACTAAAAACTCTACTGTTTTTAGTGTTGTTTTTTAGTTGTTTCTTTTATATAATGTTTTTAGCAAGTTCTTATTTTATGTCGTGTTAAAGTTACTGGTAAAGTGCTATTATGTTGATGGGAGGCAAATTATGAATTTAGATAATATTGGTAAGTTTATTAAAGAAATGAGAAAAAATAAAAACTTAACTCAAGAAGAATTAGCAGAAAAGTTAGGAGTAAACAACAGAACTGTTTCTAGGTGGGAGAATGGTAAAAATATGCCTGATATTTCTTTATACAAACCATTATGTGAAGTTTTAGGTATATCTATTGAAGAGTTAGTTAATGGAGAGCTTACTAACAAAAAGAACATTAGCTATAGTGTAGAAAAGGCAATTATTAATACTGTTAGTTCTAGTAAAAAAGAGAAAAGTAAAATGAGTAAGATAATAAAGTTTTTAAGTGTTTTAGTAATAGTTACAACTATATTTATTGTATTATTGGTTGTCTATTATAAAAAGAAATATCCTAAAATAGATATATATGATTTAGATATTATTAAAAGTGAAGAAAGTAAGTTAAATGAAGAGTTAACTTTGAATATGTTAGACTATAAAATATGGTTTTATGGAATAGAAAGTTTAGAAATAAATGATGTTAATAATAACTATTTTGATTTAAAGACTGCTTTAAAATATAATCAAATAAGTGTACAAGATGTAGTGAAGTTTTTAGAAAAAGAGTATGATAGTGAAAGAATTTTGATGTATGAACTAAGAGATGGTGGTACTAAAATATATAAGAGTAATAAGTATGAAATTATTTTATGTAATACTATAGAAGGTAATCATGATATCTATTTTGGTACAATTAATACTTCTAAAAGGCTTAATAATGCTTACTGTGGGAAAGAAGCCAACAATACGTGTTATTTTACTAGGACTTATCACGTTAAAAGTGTAGTAGAAACGGGTGATAGTGATTTTGTTGATATAACATTAGAAGATAACACAGTAGTTAAAGTAAATAGTTCATTTGAACTAACAGCTAGTAAAGACTATGAGTTTGTATTTAGTACATATAATAAGTTTAAGGATACTACTACAAATATATTTGAAAACTCTACTATAATGGAAGTGAAAGAAACTAATCATATAATTAATCAAGAAATATGTGTAAATTAGGAATGTTTTCTTGTGTAAAGTAAATACTATATTATGGAAAATATATGTGTTTTCTAGTAAAATATAATATGGAGATGGTTTTATGAAACTAACAAATAAAGTGGCTGTAGTAACAGGTGGGTATAAAGGAATTGGAAGAGGTATAGTTGATACTTTTATTAAGTATGGTGCTAAAGTAATTGTGCTTGATTATGACGAAAATGTAACTAGTATGAAAAGTGATAATATACTAGCTTATGTAGTTGATATAAGAGACAGACAAAGTGTTTATGAGGCAGTTAAAAGTGGAGTAAGTTATTTTGGTAAATTAGATATTTTAGTAAATAATGCTGGAGTTTGTAAGTTAGCTAGTTTTGAAGAGATGACTGACGAAGTTAAAGCTTTACATTTTGGAATTAATATTAATGGAGTGTGGAACACTACTAAAGTATGTTTAGAGTATTTAAAATCTAGTGGTGGAGCAATTGTAAACATGAGTAGTGTAACAGGACCAATGGTAGCTGACCCTGGTGAAGTAGCTTATGCTACGAGTAAAGCCGCTGTTTTAGGTTTCACTAAAAGTTTAGCTGCTGAATTAGCTAAAGATAAAATTCGTGTTAATGCAATAATGCCAGGATATATTTTAACACCTATGGTTGAAAGTATGAGTATAGAAAGTGACAAAGACAACCCAGAAAGTGTTATTAATTCTATAGCAAGTGCTATTCCTATGGGTAGACTTGGGTTTCCTACTGAAGTGGGCGAGTTAGCTGCATTTTTAGCAAGTGAAGAAAGTTCATATATTACTGGACAAGGTATTGTAATTGATGGAGGTAGTACTTTACCTGAAACATCTAGTATGGGTGTATAAATTGTAAAAAAGTACTAGACAACAGGTGTGTTTTGTGGTATTCTATTAAATGTAAAACAAATGAAAGAGACGTTACATATAAGAGTTTCTAGAGAGTTAGTGGTTGGTGAAAACTAATAAATGAATATATGTATAAATCACTCTGGATGTGCTTTAAGGATAAGTTAAAGCCGGTTATATAAACCGTTATAATAATTAAGTAAATACTAGGATGGTACCGTCTAATATAGACTCCTTATGTGCTATCCTTTTTATTTTGGAGGGAAATTATGTATAAAGAAATTAAAGAAAGTACTAGTGCTTTGGAAAGCAAGTTAGTGAGTAAGTGGAAAAGTGAAAACTTACTAGAGAAGACTATTAAAAACAGGGAAGGAAAAAAAGACTTTGTATTCTATGATGGACCAATATATGCTAATGCTAAACCAGGCTTGCATCACGTATTTGCAAAAACTATAAAAGATGCTTTTTGTAAATATCAAACAATGCAAGGTAAAAGAGTATTAAGAAAGATTGGACTTGATACTCACGGCTTACCAATTGAAGTTAATGTTGAAAAGAAGTTAGGCTTTAAAACAAAAGCTGATATTGAAGCATTTGGAATAGAAAACTTCTGTAAAGAGTGTAATAGTGAAACTGCTACAAACATAGACGAAGTTAATAAGATGACTGATATGATGGGTCAGTTAATTGATAGTGATAATCCATATATAACTTGTACAAATGAGTATATAGAAAGTGAATGGTGGCTAATTAAGAATATCTTTGATAAAGGTTTAATTTATCACGGGAATAAAGTACTTCCATATTGTTATAGATGTGGAACAGAACTATCTAAAAACGAAGTTAGTTTAGGTTATCAAGAAGATACAGTTAATACTGTAATCATACCATTTAAGTTAGTAAATAAAGATGAGTATATGCTTGTTTGGACTACAACTCCATGGACTCTTATTGATAACGTTGCGGCTTGTGTTAATCCAGATTTAACTTACTTAAAAGTAGAAAGTATGGGTTATAAATTCATTTTATGTGAAAGTTTAGCTAATAAAGTGTTAGGAAGTGAGTACACCGTTTTAGATAAGTTTAAAGGTAGTGATATGGTTGGCTTAAAGTACGAGCAACTTCTTCCTTTTGCTAAAGTTAGTGGTAAATCATTTGTAGTACTAGCAGATAATTACGTAACTGATGCTGACGGAACAGGTATAGTACACATCGCCCCAGCATATGGTGAAGACGACTCACGTGTATGTAGGGAAAACGGTATAGCTTTTGTACAAAGTGTAGGAAAAGACGGTACTTATACAACTGGACCATGGATAGGAAGAACAGTAACTGATCCAGAGTTAGAAATAGAAATAATTAAATACTTAAACGAAAATGATAAACTATTTAAGAAAATCAAAATGACACATGAGTATCCTCACTGCTGGAGATGTAAAAGCCCGCTTATTTATTATTCAAAACCAGCTTGGTATATTGAAACAACTAAATATAAAGATAAAATACTTGCAGCTAATAAAAGTGTTAACTGGTATCCTGAGTTTGTTGGAGAAAAGAGATTTAATAACTGGCTAGAAAATATGATAGACTGGGGTATTTCAAGAAATAGATATTGGGGTTGTCCAATGCCTTTGTGGACTTGTGAATGTGGACACATCGAGTGTATCGGTAGTAGAAGCGAATTACAAAGTAAGATAGTAGAAGATACTGATGTATTTAAGATGGAACTTCATAGACCTTATATAGATAGTTTACACATCAAGTGTCCAGAATGTGGTAAAGTTATGTCAAGAGTAACTGATGTTATGGATGTATGGTTTGACTCAGGTGCTATGCCATATGCTCAAATGCATTACCCATTTGAAAATAAAGAATTATTTGAAAGTCAATTTCCTGCAGACTTTATAGCTGAAGGAGTAGATCAAACTCGTGGATGGTTTAACTCACTAATTTGTATATCTACTTTAGTAAGTGGAGTAAGTTCGTTTAAAAACGTTGTAGTTAACGATATGATGCTTGATGCTAAAGGCAAAAAAATGAGTAAAAGTACAGGAAATATAATAAATCCTGAAGAAATAATGAAAGAGTATGGCGCTGATGCTGTTAGATTTTATATGCTATATGCAAGCCCTGTATGGACACCACTTAAGTTTGATATTGAAGGAGTAAAAGAAGTAAATAGTAAATTCTTTAGTACTTTAAAAAATACATATAACTTCTTCAGTATGTATGCTAATGCTGATAAATTGGAAACTAAAGACTTCATAAATAGTACAAGTTATGAATTAATTGATAAGTGGATGCTTTCAAAATTAAATAGACTTGTAAAAGAAGTGACAAATGCTTATAATGAGTACGATTTAAATAGAGTTGTAAAGCCACTTGTAAACTTTGTTAGTGAAGACTTGTCTAACTGGTACATAAGAAGAAACAGAAGAAGATTCTGGAAAGGTGAATTAGATGAAAGTAAAAAGTCTGTTTATAAAGTAACTTATGAAGTACTTGTAACATTATCACAACTCCTAGCCCCAGTAAGTCCATTCTTAGCTGAAGAAATATACACTAACTTAACTAAAGAAGAAAGTGTTCACTTGAGTGATTTTCCTAAATGTAATGAAAGCTTAATTGATTTAGATGTTGAAAAACAAATGGATTTAGTAAGAGACGTAGTAAGCTTAGGTAGAAACGCTAGAGAAGAAGCTAATGTTAAAATAAGACAACCACTTTCTAAAGTATTACTTGATAAGAAAAATGAAAGTGTAATTGGTAACTTGACTGACTTAATTAAGGAAGAGTTGAATGTAAAAGAAGTAATGTATACTAACGAAACAAGCGACTACTTAACTTATACAGTTAAACCTAACTTTAAAGAAGTTGGTAAGTTGTTTGGCAAAAATATTAAAGAGTTTAGTGAGTTTGTTAGTGAGTTTACTAGCGAAGACATTAAAAATATTGAAAGTAAAACTGTTACATATGACGGGGTAACTTATAACTTGAATAAGAGTATGTTAGATATAAGAGTGTCAGCAAAAGAAGGATATGACGTTACGAGTGATGGGGTAAACTTTGTTATACTTGATACTACTATCACACCTGAATTAAAGGATGAAGGAATTTTAAGAGACTTAATTAGACAATGCCAAGTTTTAAGAAAGAATATTGGTTTAGATATAAGTGATAGAATTAGTATTGAATTTAATACAACTGAAGAGTTAACTAACAATATAATAAATAAGTACGAGAGTGTTATAAGTAGTGAATTACTTGCAACAATTGAAAAAAATAATGGAGAAGTAAGCGAGTACATTGATGAAGAAGGTAACAAGTTTGAAATTAAAATAGAGAAAAAATAAATTCTCTATTTTTTAATACCAAACAAACTATTGACAAACATATATACTTATGATAAAATCAAAATGTACAAAGGAAAAGAAAGTAAGTGACTTTAAAGAATTTATATAATATAATTGAATTAGTGTAAAAGGAAGTGAAAGAATGGATGCATTAAAAAATAATAGTATACTTATAGTAGATGATGCGGTAAAAGAAAGTGTTATTAGTGAGTTTAGAAAAAATAGTAAGTTAGTAGATGTTAAATTTATAAGTTTTAGTGAATTTAAAAAGTTATATTAT
>OGOO01002928.1_pt1 | contig 11620 bp, 5 predicted proteins | sample 1552651 | NCBI WGS metagenome assembly OGOO01 (sample SAMEA2580118, study PRJEB22360) | human gut metagenome | biome: human gut; feature: human-associated habitat; material: faeces | place: Denmark | collected 2008/2010 | reverse complement strand
CGGCCGCGAGTACTATCATCCCAACGACCGCGGATACGAGCACGAGGTCAGCCAGCGCTTGGACAAAGTCCGCTCCATCCTGCACAGTGAAACCGCGCCGGACGGCTATACCGAGTCCAAAGAGCAGAACGGATAAATCGCCCCGCCCGACGGGGTTGCCGAGCGGTAGCGAGGCTGGGAGTAGTTCATCGCAACCGCCACTCCGCCCTCGTCCGGCAATCCGTTACACTGTAATGTGGCCTGACGCAGTGTGGGTATCGTAAGGGCAGTCCGGAAACAACTGGCGTCGGTCTGAATGGATTTCATCACATGACCTCAACCTCGCAGGAGCGCATCCCCAAGCGTCTGATCGGCGCCATCGTCGCCGTGGGCTCGCTGGCATTCATCGGCATCCTCACCGAAACGGTGATGACCGTGCTGTTCCCGGAACTCATGACCGAATTCGGCGTGAACACCGCCACCGTGCAATGGATCACCACCGTGTATCTGCTGGTGGTCGCGGCCACGATGCCGCTGTCGTCGTTCCTGAACCGCCGTTTCCGGCTGAAGTCCCTGTTCATCGCGGCTGTGGTCCTTGCCTTGACCGGTTCGGCGATCATGATCGTCGGCCACACCTTCCCGGTCATCCTGCTCGCCCGCGTGATCCAAGGCATCGGCTCGGGCGTGGCGACGCCGCTGATGATGAACATCATCCTCGAACAGTCGCCCCGCAGCAAGGTCGGTCGCCTCATGGGCGTAGGTTCGCTGGTGATCACGGTCGCCCCGGCCATCGGCCCCACCGTTGGCGGCGCAGTGTCGAGTGTTTTGCCGTGGCGTGCCATCTTCGTCATCGCCATTCCGATCGTGCTGTTGGTCTCCCTGCCGCTCGGACTGCACTGCATCGAGCAGAAACGCCCCACCGAGGACGCGCGGCTCAACCCAGTGCAGTTCGTGGCAATAGTGCTCGCCCTGAGCGGCATGATCTTGGCGCTCAACCAGATGGGCGTCGCGGTCAGCGCTGCGGTCAACGGCTCTTCGGCGACACGTCCCGTCATCATCACCGTCGTGAGCCTGGTCGTCGGTGTGGGCTCCCTGGTGTTCTTCGGCTGGTCATCCAGCCGCTCGTTCTCGCCGCTGATTCGTCTGGGGTGGCTACGAGACCGTGTCGTCCAGCTTCATCTACTCGCGTACCTGATTCTGCCGATCGTCGGCATCGGATTCGGATACGTCATCACCAATCTGGCCCAGATGTCGCTTGGCACCAGCGCGTTCCACGCCGGCGTCCTCGTGCTGCCGGGCGCTCTGGTCGGTGCGTTCTTCGCGCCCGTCGGAGGCATGCTGTACGACAAATTCGGCCCGACGAAGCCGATTCTTTCGGCGATTTCGGTGGCCACGTTCGGACCGATCCTGCTGCTGGCATTTTCCATGCGGTTGACGCCTGCGCTGCTCGCCGGCTTCTACTTCATTTTCGGGCTGTGCTATGCGCTGGGATTCTCCAACATCATGACCAGTGCGCTGAGCGGCATCGACCACGCGTTCATGCCGGATGGCAATGCCGTGTTCAATACCGCATTGCAGTTCGGCGGTGCCGTCGGCACCGCACTGTTCTCGATGATTCTCGGCGTGGCTCAGGCGGGCGCCGGCTCGGCCGAAAAGGGGAGTGCCGCGTTCCGTCACGCCATGGCCGTGGGCGGCACGTGGATGTTCGCGACGATGACGGTGATCTGCCTGATCGCGATCTGCTCGCTTGCCTGCGCGTTCCGTATCCGTGCGTCGAGAACGGCTGCCGAGCGCTGACTCCCGCTCCGGGGATGGTTCAGGTCAGAGCCATCCCACCGCCAGCAGCGCGACGACGTAGGCGACGCACGCGGCTGCGACCATTAGATCGCGTCGGCGCGCGCGCATCACTCTCCAATGGGTGCGGTGGATGCCTTCCTCGTAGCAGCGCGCGTCAAGCGCCAGACTGAGATTATCCGCGTGACGCAGCGCCGCCACAAGGATCGGCACGATGATGGCGAACAGCGCTTTGACACGAGTGGCCGGCGAACCGGTCTCGATCGTGCCGCCGCGGGCCGATTGCGCGTCGATGATCGCCTTGGTCTCGTCGCTGAGCGTCGGCAGGAACCGCAGCGCAAGACTCATCACCAGAGCCATTTCCTGCGTGTGCCAGCCGAGCTTTCTGAACGGCAACAGCAGGGAGCCGAACGCATCCGTCATCGCGGTGGGGGTCGTCGTCGCAAGGAACACGGCACCCAGGATGATCACCAGCGCGAGACGGCACGAATACAGCACCGCGACCATGAGCCCGCCGGTGGTGATCGGCAGCGGGCCGATATGCGCAAGCGTCTCACCGGAGCGGGCGAAGAACATGTTCACCAGGCCCATCACCGCGAATACGATCAGGAACACGCGCACGGAAGACAGCAAACGCAGCGGATGCAGCCGGGCGGCCGCCACGACGCATGCGGTCAGGACGGCGCCCATCGCCAGCTGCGCCGGCCTGGTGATGACGAATGCGGTGAACATCAACGTCAGGAACGTTACCATCTTCGCGCGCGGATCCAGGGACGCTACGAATGACGGACGGTTCCTGGATCCGTCTTCAGTGGACTCGATGCCGGCTTTTCCGGCGTTCGCGGAAGACTCGGTGGCGTCGCCGACGCTGGTGTCTCCGTCGTCTCCGGTACCGCAACCATCGCCTTCGCCGTCGCCTTTATGCGATCCCATGGTGATGATGCGGTCCGCGCAGTGCTCGGCCTCGTCGATGGAATGCGTGATGATGAGCACCGCCACGCCCTGACTTTTCAGGGAACCCAGCAGCGCGTGGATGCGGGAGACCGCCGATTCGTCCAGACTGGCGGTCGGCTCGTCCATGATGAGCACACGAGGGCGGCATGCGATGACGCCCGCGATGGCGACGAGCCGCTGCCGCCCGCCCGACAGGTTGAACGGAGAACGGTCGGCGAGATGCTCGATATGCAGCATCCGCAGCGCCTCCTCTACGCGGGTGGCCACCTCCAACTCGCTCAGATGCTGGTTGCGTGGGCCGTACGCCACATCCTCGGCGACGGTGTCAGCGAACAGCTGACGCTCCGGATGCTGCATGACATAGCCGACGTTGCGCCGCAGGGCCGCGCGTTCTTTTCGGGTGAGTGCGCGAGGCCGTTTCCCGTGTTTCGACGACGCGACCGGTAATCCGGCCACGGTGATCGATCCGGCGGACGGGCGGTCCAAGGCGCACAGCAGACGTGCGAGCGTGGTCTTGCCGGCGCCGTTGGCACCCATCAGCGCCACGATTTCGCCTTCGGCGACGCGCAGAGAAAGATTCTCGAAAACCGGGGCGTCGCCATCGTCATAACGATATGACAGGCCGGATACTGCGATGGCGTCGGATGCTGAGCCTGTAGGTGGAATGGGTGATGCGTCCGACTTGGTAGACGCCGGTTTTACGGGTTGTCCGGATTTCGCTGGTTGCGCGGGCGACGCGGCCGCGGTGGAACCTCCGGGCTCCTCAGCTGCCGACTCCGTGGAGCCTGCAGCGTCAGTCGCGTCAGCGTGGCTCCGCGCAATCACTTGCTTCGCCGCGATCGCTTCGACCTGCGTGAGCAGCCCGCCGTCTATGCGAAGTACGCGGTCGGCGTGCATGGTCTCGTCATGATGATGCGTGACCAGCACGATCGTCGTGCCACGCCGTTGCAGCATGTCGAGGATGCGCATCACCTCGATCCGCGCGTCGGGATCCAGCATCGCGGTCGGTTCGTCGAGCACCAGCATGCGCGGGTTCATCGCCAGCATTCCGGCGATGGCGATACGCTGCTGCTGGCCGCCGCTCATGCGCGTCGGATCGGAAGCGCGATAGTCGCTCATATCCACGGCGTCCAGCGAACCGGAGATGCGCAGGCCGATCTCATCATGCTCAATCGCAAGATTCTCCGGTCCGAACGCCACGTCGTCTTCGGTGACGGTGGTGACGATTTGGTCTTCGGGATGCTGGAACACCGCGCCTATGCCGCAACGGGCGGTTCGATACTCGTCGGCGTGCGCGCCGGACTCGTCGAACACCACATTGCCTGACAATACGACATATCCCTCATCGGGAGCCACCAGTCCGGCGATGACACGTGACAGCGTGGATTTGCCCGAACCGTTCGGTCCGGTCAGACAGATGCGTTCGCCACGGCGGATGTCAAGGCTCACACCGTCAAGCGCCCATGTCGCGCCGCCATCATAGGTGAATCGCACATCGCGTAACGTTATGATCGGCGCATTGGTCGTAACCATAAAATCTTCCTTCACCAGCACTGTATGGAATTCTCGGGGAAAACAAGACGGAGGAACCCTCCAGCGGATACGGACGGTCCCTCCATGTTCATTTCAATGGGAACAAACGAAGCTCAACGGTTCAGCAGGTTGGAGATCGGCTTGTAGATCAGGAACGTGACCACGCCGTGGATGGTGAACTTCAACGCGTTGAACGGCAGGAGCGCCGGCACGATAAGCGCCACGACCTGCGCGGTGGTCATGTGCGCGTAGAACGGCGTGACGATGATGTTGCCGACGATGGCGACGGCGAGCGCCACGACAGCGCCGACGATGATGCCGATCAGCGCGCCCTTGCGCGTCTTGTTCTTTTTGTAGATGAGCGATGCCGGCACGGACAGGGCCAATGCCACGAGCACGGCCATCAGGGTGCCCCATGGGTTGGTGAACAGGTGCGGCACGAAGCCGAGCACGCTGACGATGACGGCTGCGGCCGGTCCGAACGCGAAGCCCGCGACGAGGCAGACGATGCCGGATGGGTCGTATTTGAGCCACTGCACGCCTGGGATGATCGGGAATTCGATGAAGCTGACGGCCATGGACAGCGCCACGAACAGCGCGTACATGGCGATGCGTTTGGTGGACCAGCGGCCGGAGTCGGCGACGCCTGTGGAGTGCGCGTTGTCCGGACGGGTCATCGGTTTGTCTGCGGCCTGATCAGCTGCGGTATTGGAGGTATTGCTAGGAGAGGATACACTCATGTTGAGCTCCGTTTCTTCCATCCGGACTGTAACCGTTGGCCCCGGATTCTCACCGGATCAGCCGCTTTCGCGGGTCGCGGGCTTCGGTATGGGGCCGTTATGAATGCCGGTCGTGCCGTTACCGCCAGTAAGGATTTTCACCTTCCCTGAAACTTGCTTGTCCATATATACGCCCGCCATGCGATATGCGCAACCTGCGTTCCGTTTTCGTCTTGCGATTCGGAACGCAGTCTGCGCACGCCGCGACAGCGGGCATGTTATGACAGCAGGCCGAGCAGATCGTCCTTGCTGAGCGTGCCGACGCCGCCGGATGCGGTGCCGTCGGTGAATTGGCGCGCCAGCTTGTTTTTCTTTTCCTGCAGTTTCAGGATGCGTTCCTCGATGGTGTCTTTGGCCACGATCTGGTATACGTTCACGTCCTGGGTTTGGCCGATACGGTGCGCACGGTCGGTTGCCTGGTTCTGCGCGGCGGCGTTCCACCATGGATCGGCGTGCACCACCACGGATGCGCCCACGAGGTTCAGGCCCGTGTTGCCGGCTTTGAGCGAGATGAGGAATACGGGCACGTCATTGCCGTTGAATTCGTCGACCAGTTCCACACGGCGTTTCTTCGGCGTCTCGCCGGTGATGGTGTAGTATTCCACGCCTTGTTCGGCGAGTCTGGTACCGATGAGTTCGAGGAACGAGGTGAATTGCGAGAACACGAGGACCTTTTTGCCTTCGCCCATGCATGTGGCCACGAGTTCGACGATGGCGTCGAGTTTGGCGGAGGCGTTCTTCGCGTCGGCGTATACGAGTCTTGGATCGCAGCAGATTTCGCGCAGCAAGGTGAATTCGGCGAGGATGCGGATCTTCTTGGTGTTGAAGTCGGCGTCCGACGCCTTGGTGAGCGTGGCGCGTAGCCGCTGTTCGTGTGCGGCGTACAGTTTGCGCTGCTCTCCTTCCAGTTTGACGGTGAGCACGTTCTCGAATTTGTCGGGCAGGTCGGTGAGCACGTCTTTTTTCAGACGGCGTTTGATGAACAGTCCCACCAATGCCTGCAGTTTGTCGGCCATGACGGAATGTTCCGGACCGGGAGCCATGATCGGCTGCTCGTATTTTTCGCGGAATTTCGTATAGGTGCCGAGCAGTCCGGGCATGAGGAAGTCGAAAATGCTCCACAGTTCGCTCAACCGGTTTTCGATTGGCGTGCCGGTCAGAGCGAAGCGATGGTCGGCCGTGACCTGTTTGACCGATTTGGCTACCTTTGTGGCGTGGTTTTTGATGTATTGCGCCTCGTCGAGCGCCATCAGCGCGAAATGGCAGGCTGCGTAATCGTCCACGTCGCGACGCAGCAGATCGTAGGAGGTGATCACCACGTCGGTGCCGTCGTACGTCGTGGTGCCATTCGTCGTAGCACCGTCGTTCTCCTGCGATTGCGCGGCAACCGTCGCGATGGCCTTGCGTCGCTGCGCTTTCGTACCGGCGATGACCTCCACCGTCAGATCGCCCGCGAATTTCTCGCATTCCGCGGCCCAGTTGTAGACGAGCGATGCCGGGCAGACGATGAGTGACGGACCGTTTCCTTTGCGCGCTTCGATGAGCGAGAGCAGCTGCACGGATTTGCCGAGGCCCATCTCGTCGGCGAGGATGCCGCCGAAGCCCTTGTCCCACAGGGTGGACAGCCATTGGAAGCCCTCCACCTGGTATGGGCGGAGCACGGTTTTGAGCCGTTCGGGCACCTCATAACGTTTCGGATCGACGATCTTCACATCGTTGACATAGTCCACGAACGAGGCGCTCTTGTCCTCGTCATCGACCTGCGCGTCCAGCAGGAACGCTTGGTATCCGGGGATTTTGATGATGCCGGAGTCGAGCTGTTTTTCACTCAGGTCGAGGTCCGTGGACACTTGGTCGAGCTCATGCAGGTCGGCTTCCTTCAAATCCACGAACGTGCCGTTTTTGAGCCGATGGTAGCGGCGTTTTCTGCGGTAGGAGTCAAGCAGCGCGCCGACTTCGTTCATCGGCACCTCGTCGGCGATCGGTGAGATTTCAACGAGGTTCGAGTCGATGGACAAGCCGACCTTCACCGATGGCGGGTTGGGCTGCATCATGCCATCGAATGCCGCCGTGGAGAAGACCTGGCCCACCGATTTGAGGATCTGCACGCCGTCGGTGAGCATGAGCAGGATAGCCTGCTCGTCCTCTTCTTTGACGCGTGCCACGTCGATGGAGCTCCATGTAGGGCACAGCTGGCGTACCACCTGCACGGCGAACGATTCCCGTGACAGGTCGCGTTTGACCAGCGAGGCCTTCGAACGTGAATCGGGGTTGATCACGCCGCGCAGTTCTTTGGCGGTGGGCACCAGTTGGAAGGTGAAGTCGCCGTATTTCGCCACCGCTTCGCAGGTGATGCCGTACAAATCGCGGTCCAGATAGAATTCGATCCGGCATTCGGTTCCCACCGCTTCGGTCACTTCCTGCGGAATGTCGAATCCGATGCCCGCTTCGGTGAGTTTCGGCACGATGGTTCGGGCGAACATGGGCCAGTCGTTTTCGGCGATGAACACGCCGTCCGGATCGTCGGAACACAGGTCAGGCAGCACCTGTAATGCCGGGCGCAGTTTATCGGTGCAGCGGAAGAGCCCGTCGATGCCTATCCTGTCCGTCTCCGTGGAATCGTCGGGACGTTCGCGGCTGAAAATGTAGAAGCCGTTGCGTCCGTTGATGACATCGGAGATGCTTTGGTTCGATGTGATGCGCACGCCCGACGCGGTGCCCTCATGCACGTAGGACGCCTTGAACGTGAAGGTGGGGTCGCCTTCGACAATGTCAAGGCCGAACGGTTCGCCTCCTTCGTTGGCCATGTGGATGAGGCTTGGCCCGGATTTCTTGGTGCGTTGGAAATCTTCGATAAGCAATCGTCTCAGCCCGTCACCGTCCGACGTGCGCAGGAAACCGCGGGCCTTCGACTCGTGTTCCTTGTATTCGTCCTGTGTCACGGCGTGGAACAGGTCGAGCAGGTCGCATGCCTCCCAATCGGTGAGGACGAGTTCACGGTCGACGCGTACCGCTTCGCCGTAATAGTATCCGTTTTGCAGTTGGGCCGCCGTTCTGGATGCGATCACCTGCTGCAGGAAGCGGTATAGCTTCAGCGAGAAGGGGTCGAGCATGTCCGGAGTGTGGGTGAACGCGAGTTTTTTGCCATATGACTCGTATGTTCCCGTCCGCATGTCGGCCACGAATCTTGAGATGTTTTTGAGCGCATAGTCGGCGTCGCCGCATCCGATGCGCAGGGACAGGCGCAGGGCGTCATGGCCGTTGATCAGCGTGGGCTCGAGGTACACGCTTCCCGGTTTGACGTCGACCGGCGCGCTTGATTTGCGTTTCGGTTTGGCGGCTCCCTGTCCGGAGGCGCCACGTTGTTCCTCGATCAATCGGCTTTTCGCGTTGATGATTCGTTTCAGCACGTCGAGTTGGGCGTTCTCGCCGGCGTTGTTGCTTTTCGCATCGAGGGAGCGCATGTAGTCGGCGAGGGCCCGGGGTGTTGCGGCTGCGGCGTGGAATCCCCGGAATCGTTCCGGCTGCTGCAGGAACAGCAGCAGCATGGCGGCTACGTGCTTGCACATGCCGGTGTACCGGCGGCTGGTGGAGGAAGCCGAGTCGTCATCATCGTTGACGTGGCCGTACGTGCTGCCGGAGCCGAAATCGTCGTAGTCGTCGACGTAATCGTAGTCGTCGTCATCGTCGAAGCTGCGGTATTTCGGACTGTTGTGGTAGTCGAAGGTCCGGTAGGAACCGTAGCCGCGCTGCGAACCGCTGAATGCCGGGCAGGAGCAGTAGCGTGCCAGAAACAGCTCGTCGGCGAAATCAAGCGTGGCTTGCACTTCGTAACGGCTGGAGGGTGAGGTGGTGCCCCGTATGGTGGCATACAGGGTGATGCGGTTGGATGCGGTGTCGTTCAGGCAATGCAGGTCCTCCATTTTGGAACGCCATTGGTTGGCGATGCCGCGGGCGCGCTGCAGTACCGGCTGGCTGCATTCGCTGCGCAGCTCGTCGGAAAGCCATGCCAGAGTGTCCGCCACCTGAACCCCCATCGTTCGTACGTTTGTTCTCATGCAACCATACCAGCGCGGTGGAACAGCAAAAGCCGCGGCCCGATCCGGACCGCGGCATGTTATCGCCCGTGTTGCGTCAGCGGCAGCGTTTGGTCAGCGGCTGCCATGGGTCGAGTTCCACCGGCTCGGTTTCGAGCAGCGCTCGGGTGGCGTCGTCGAGGTATTCCTTGCGGATGATGATTTCGGTCACATAGCGGTCGAACCACTTGTCGGAGGCCACGTAGTAGCCGTCTTCGCCGTTGTCTTTGCCCCAGCTGTTCTCCACTTTCCAGCGGTTCGGCTTGCCTTGCTCGTCAAGGTTCACGCCGGTGAGGGTCATGGCATGGTTGCTTGGACTGTCGCCGTATTCGAGGCCGTGCGCCTTGTCGAAGTCGAAATCGGTGCCGAACAGCTGGTCCACGCGCACGCTGTCGCAGTCGAAATAGCCGGCCGCACGCAGCGAGAACTGGGTGCAGTCGCAGGCGAACCAGATCGGGTGTCCGGCGCTAATCTGGTCGACCGCGGCCTTTTTGAACACGTCGAGCGGCACGTTGACGAATTCCATATCCCCCGCTTCGGCCACATTGGCGGTGTAGCGGATGCGGTAACGCTTGTTGAACGGACGGGACGCCATCGGCACGTTGCACAACGTCACCAGATCGTCGACGTCCACCGGCACGTACTTCTTGTAGAATTCCATCGGCGTGATGCCGGTTTCGCGGATCTGTCTGCGCTCGTCCTTGCCGGTTTTCGGCTTGTCGGCCTCGTCTTCGCCGCTTTTCTTATCGTCCTTCTTGTCATCGTCGCTCACGCGGGCCAGGAAGTCGAACTTCTCCGGCGGCTCGCCCAACGAGATGGCGCACATGCGGTACACGGTGGACATGTCGTCGTCCTTGACCGCGCGCAGTTCATCGACCGTGGCGCCGGCTGCGTAACGTTCGCGCAGGTCGGCGGCGAACTGGCGCAGCCTGCTGTTGAGGTATTGTTTGAACGCGTCGGAGTCCTTGGAATTGGCGGATTCCGGATATGCGTTCTTCGGCACAAGACCGTACTTGTCAACAAGGGCGGCGAACATCTGCCACCACCCGCCGTCATCGGCCGGCCCGTAGTTGATCTCCTGGAACAGGCGGCTGTCGGTCGGCTCGTCGAGCGTGGCGAACACGTTTTCGAGATACGTGTTGGATTTTTCCATCGCATCCCAGAAGAACAGGTAGGTTTCGGAGAATTCGAAATCGTCGAGTCCCCACTGGTGCATGAGCTCGTAACGCAGGGTGTTGAGGGATGCGAACATCCAGCAGCGGCCGGATCGGCGCTGGTTGGTGATGGACCCCTGTTTCAGTTCGATGGAGAAGTCGCGTGGCAGCGCGCGCTGGCCTTTGTAGTCGGTGGCGGCTTCGAGCACGCCCGAGGACACCGCGGCGTTGGCGGCCACAAGGTTGGCCCGGTCGGCGTTGAAGTCTTTGGCGTATTGTGCGAGACGTTCCGGTTTGATTGCTGTGATGCTGTTGGTCATACGGCCGATTCTTGCCATACGTCTTGACGGATGCGAAATACTGGTTTCGGCATGCCGAAAAATCTGCCGTAAATAAGCGATTCGAATTCGTTCCGGGGATATTCTTGTACTACTTGAGGGGTTTTAGGGTGAGGAGCGTATCATGCGTCGTCATGGTTCGATGATGGTTGTTTTGTCCGGATTGCTGGCTGCGAGTCTGGCCATCGGACTGCCGGTCGGTTCGGCGTATGCGGACGAGCCGACGGATGGCACCGGGGCCGGCACGTCCGCCACGGAGGTGTTGGATTCGTTGGAGGTCAAGGGCCGCGCGCCGAAAACCGGGTACAAGCGCACTCAATTCGGCAAGGCGTGGGCCGACATGGACCACAACGGCTGCGACACCCGCAATGATATCCTCAACCGCGATCTGACCGGCGTGAGGCACAAGTGGCGTACGCACAATTGCGTGGTGAAGTCCGGAAAACTGCATGATCCATACACTGGCAAGGACATCAAGTTCAAGAAGGGCAAGAAGACTTCCACCGCGGTGCAGATCGACCATGTGGTGGCGTTGAGCGATGCGTGGCAGAAGGGCGCGCAGAAGCTCAGCGAGGAGCGCCGCACCGCATTGGCGAACGATCCGTACAATCTGCTGGCCGTGCAGGGGCGTGCCAACCAGAAGAAGTCCGATGGCGATGCGGCCACGTGGCTGCCGTCCAACAAGGGGTTCCGTTGCGAATACGTGGCGCGTCAGATCGGCGTGAAGCACAAATACTCACTGTGGGTCACGCAGGCCGAAAAGGAAGCCATGGCCAAGGTGCCGTCCTCCTGCCCGACGCAAACCGTGCCCGACTACACGGGGGTCAAGGATTCCACAGCCGAGAAGACCACCGAGTCCGAGCAGACCGAACAGACGCAAACCGAACAGTCAGCTGAGCAGGCCCAGCAGACTCAACAAACGACACAGGCACCGGCGCCCGAACCCGCTCCGGCTCCGGCTCCCGCGCCCCAACCAGCGCCACAGCAGGACGTCTACTACCAGAACTGCACCG
>OGOO01002912.1_pt1 | contig 11649 bp, 8 predicted proteins | sample 1552651 | NCBI WGS metagenome assembly OGOO01 (sample SAMEA2580118, study PRJEB22360) | human gut metagenome | biome: human gut; feature: human-associated habitat; material: faeces | place: Denmark | collected 2008/2010 | reverse complement strand
CAAACAGCGGCGCCCCTTTCGTATCGGTTATACCGGCTCCGTTCTCCGGGCTGTCCTCATCGGCGCTGCGATGCCGGGTGGTCTTTGCCGTCCGATTGACCAGACGGCCTGACCGACGCCGACCGGAGCAAACCGACACAACCCTTTGACGGATTGTCTTATCGCTGTTCTTTGACCGTTTCGATAAACGCTTCGATATTCTCCCACGGGATCGCCGGGTCGAGGATATGTGCCGGCGCCACCAGGAATCCGTTCTCGGGACCGAGGGTCGCGATCGTCTTGCGTGTGGCGGCGCGTACTTCGTCGGGCGTGCCGTGCGGCAGTACCGACTGTACTCCTACGCCGCCCCAGAACGACAGCCGGTCGCCGTAGGTGCGCTTGATCGCCTGTTGGTCGTTGCATTCGGGTTGTACGGGATTCAGCACTTCGACGCCTGCGTCGATCAGTTCGTCGATCATTCCTTCGATCTTCCCGCAGCTGTGCATGAAAATGATGATGTCGGGATTCACCTCTTTGGCCGCTGCGACGATCCGTTTGATCCGGGGCTTGAAGTAGGTATTGTAGAGCTCTTTCGAGAACATGAGTCCCTGCTGGCTTACGATGTCGTCGCCCAGGCGTAGGATATCCACGCCCGCGAGTGCGTATTGCCGCGCCTGCCCCACGCGGATTTGCGCGATCCGCTCGCAGATGGCGTGGGTCAGCTCCTCGTTGAGCATCATGTCCATCAGGAAGGCCTGCATGTCGCGCATCAGCCATGCCGTTTCGAACAGGGTTTGGTACATCTCGCCGCAGACGGCATAGCCGCGCTTGTGGAAAGTTGCGACCTGCGTCCTGACCCCTTCGTAGCGGTAGGGGGCATCGAAATCGGGCCACGGATAGGCGTCGATTTCAGCGACTGTTGTGGCAGTTCCGAGCGGATGGTATTTGAAATCGGGAATTTCGTACAGGGTCGGCACCGATCCGATGCCCCATTCGTCGAACGACGCTTCGGGTTCGACCCCGTCGGGAAAGAAACGCGTAAAATCGGTTTTGAGCCGGGTGGGGCCCGGAAAGACCGAACGCGTGTCGAAATCGAAATACTCTTCGGGCGGCAGCTCCGAGCCGGTCTTTTCGCGGTAGGTTTTCATGAGCAGCGGCGTGAATGCGCCCCAGCTGATTTCAAACGGCGTCCGGTCGGGTGTGCCGTTGCGCTTCAGGGCCGTGAGGACCCTCTCTCTGGGTGAAGTCATGGTGGTCGAAAGGTTCAAAAAATTCAAGTGGTTAACAAATATAGCGATTCGCTGCCGTTCTTCCGGGTCAAAGTGCGCTTTTCTTACGTCAAATTTGTTATATTTGAAACAAAAGTCACCGGGACCAGGGCCGGCCGGGTGAAATTTTCGTTTTTCGGTCGGATTAGGCCCCGATTTTGTGTAACCGGGACAGAGAATAGCATAAATCCTTAAACGAAGAAGAGTATGAAAAAGTTATTTGCTTTGTTTATTGGCCTCGCAGCTTTGCAAACCGTGGCGTGTGCCGACGACAAACCCATCGCACTGAAGGATCTTCCCGCCGCTGCGCAGCAATTCCTCAAACAGTATTTCCCCGATGTCAAGGCGACCTATGCCAAGGTCGATAACGACCTGTGGAGCAAAAATTATGATGTTCTGATGGCCGACGGCAGCAGTGTCGAATTCGACAAGAACGGCAACTGGACCGATGTCAGCTGCAAAGCTTCACAAGTGCCCGCCGCGGTAATTCCGCAGGCGATCCGCAACCACGTTGCTCAGCAGCATCCCGATCAGCGGATCGTATCGATCGACCGCGATTCGAAGGATTATGAGGTGAAGCTCAGTAACGGCGTCGAACTGAAATTCGATTTGAAATTCAACCTGATCGGTTTTGACGATTAGGCGGAGTTCCTGCCTGCGGTTTGTGGTTTGCAGCCGTTTGGGCGATTCGCGTCAATTGTGACGAGAGGGCTGTGCGTTTATCGCACAGCCCTCTTGCCTGATTATTTCACGAGTTGTTTTGACAGCCCCGGTTTTCCCCTCGTTACTTTTCTCCCCCTCCGTGTTCCCGCGTATGGCGCGGCGCAGGAATTTGGCAAGGATAGGCCCTTGTGCGGTACGGCAGGATTTTCATTCTCCAAATTGCCGGACTTTCGACAGCATGTGGCATCGTGCCGCCGGTCAGACCGGCAGCGTGACCGTAAAGCGGCTGCCTTTGCCTACTTCGCTTTCAATGCCGATCGTACCGCCGTGCGCTTCGACGAACTCTTTCGAGATCGCGAGGCCCAGCCCGCTGCCCTGTACCTTCGTGCCGGGCACGCGGAAGTAGCGGTCGAAGATACTCTTGTGGTAGCGCGGGTCGATGCCCCGGCCGAAGTCCTGCACGTAAATGTCCACCGTTTTGTCGTGTTCCGCAGCGCCTACGATGATGCGCGATCCTTCGGGCGAATGGTGGATCGCGTTGCTGAGCAGGTTCGTGATGACCCATGCGATTTTTTCGCTGTCGACGAACAGTTTCGAAATCTTTTCCGGGTACTCCACTTCGACGAAGCAGCCGAAGCGCTCGGCCAGTACGCGCGTCGCACCTACCGCGTATTCGATCAGTTCGATCGGTTTGGTCACTTTCGGCATCAGTTGCAGTTTCCCGGTTTCGAGCTGGGTCATGTTGAGCAGTTCGCCGGTGATTTTCAGCAACCGGTCCGAGCTTTCCCGGATGCTCTGCGAGAGGGCTTTCTGTTCGTCGTTCAGCGCCCCGAGGCGGCTGTCCTCGAGCAGCTGCAGGCTCATCAGGATCGACGATATGGGGGTCTTCATTTCGTGCGAAACGGTCGAGATGAAATTCGTTTTGGCCGAGTCGAGCTCTTTGTACTTGGTGATGTTGTTGAGGATAATCACATTTCCGATGAAGTTTTGCTCTTTCTCTCCGATCGGGCTGATGTAGAGCGGGATATTCTCCATCTGGAAATAACTCTCTTTGTTATCCGCATAAATTTTGAGCGGCTCGTCGTCCTTTTCGGACGAATAGAGACCGCGGATCAGCCGCCGCAGCAGGTCGTTGCCGAGGGCCACTTCCGCCGCATTTTTGCCGATCACGTCGATCGGTTTGAGGTTCAGGATCGTAAAAGCCTCGTTGTTCATAAAGAGAATCTTCTTGTCGGGGTCGAGCCCGATGATCGGTTCGTGCAGGCTGTTGACGATCGCTTCGATCCTTTTTTTGTTCGTCATCAGGTCCTCGACCGTGCTGCGCCGGTACTCCGACAGTTTTTCGGCCATCTTGTTGAACGATTCGGCAACGGTTTTGAACTCTTTGTTGTGTTTAAAGTCCAGCCGCTTATCGTAGTTGAAATTCGCGATTTCGAGAATTCCCTCTTTCAGCATTGTAATCGGCTTGACCACGCCGCGTGGGAAGCGTATCAGGAAAACGAATGCGATCAGCACGCAGAGCACCGCGGTGATCGCCAGCCACCACATCGCCTCTTCGGACGCATCGCTCAACAGGCGGCTTTTGGCCTGGATTGCGGCCATGTTCAACTCCATGATGCGGTAGAGGTCGCTGCGGACTAACTGGATCGTGCGAGGTGTGACGGTGTCCTGCAACATCGCGATTCTCTGTTGGAGCGCACCGGTAGCCTGGAATTCGTCGGCTTCGGTGATGTTCTTCTGCTGCAGCGCGAGGGTTTCCAGCAGTGGCAGCATGGCCGCCGAGTCGTATTCGATGCTGTCTAGCGAGGTCATCATGTCGCTTGCGTAGCGCAGCGAATTGTAATTGTCGGTGATGATGTTTACCGATGCCTTCGACAGGTCGCGGATATAACCCACCGACTGGATGCCCAGCAGCAGGATCATTGCGAACAGGACGCCGATGCCCAGTGTGAGTCTTTTTTGTATCTGCATGGTCAGGAGAGGATAATCAGGTCAATGTTCATGTGCGAAAGTCTGTTGATCAGCCGTTTGAGCGAGAGGGCCGTATAGAGTAACGAAAGTAACGTAAATTTCGGTTTGCAGATGCACACCGTACTGATTTTTTGTTTGACGCAGGTGTCGATGATCGCTTCGATCGGATGGTTCGAATGGATCTGCAGTACTTCGCCGCCGAGTTCCGAGGCGAGCTTGAAGTTGTTGATCAGGTATCGCTGGTTGGCGAGCGGAATCCGGTCCGAGCTCTCGCGGTCGGTCTGCACGTAGAGGACCGCGAAGTGCGCATTGAAACGGGTGGCCAGCCGGGCGGTCTTGCGGATCACGCGGCGCGGCCCTTTGTCGCCGCTGTCGATCACCGCGAGGAATTTTTCGTGGCGCAGGCCGGGGGATTCGGTTACCTCGTTTTCGACCTTTTTCTCGACGCGCAGCGCTACCTCTTTGAGCGCCAATTCGCGCAGTTGCAGGATGTTCTCCTGCCGGAAAAAATTGTCGAGCGCCGTCTGCACTTTTTCGGGTTTGTAAATTTTACCCGCCTTGAGCCGTGTGATGAGCTCCTCGGCCGTCAGGTCGATGTTGACCACCTCGTCCGCCAGCGCCAGCACGTTGTCCGGCACCCGTTCGCGGACTTCGATCCGGGCGATTTCCTGTACCTCTTCGTTGAGGCTTTCGATGTGCTGGATGTTGACGGCGCTGATCACGCTGATTCCCGCATCGAGGATCTGCAGCACGTCCTGCCACCGTTTCCCGTGTTCACTGCCTTCGATGTTGGTGTGCGCCAACTCGTCGACGATCACGATTTCGGGATGGGCGTTGATGATGGCCGCGACGTCCATCTCTTCGAGCTCCTTGCCTTTGTAAAAGAGTTTGCGTCGCGGAATGACGGGCAGTCCTGCTACCAGCGCTTCGGTTTCGGGACGTCCGTGCGTTTCGATGTAGCCGATCTTTACGTCCACGCCCACTTCGAGCAGCTGGTGTGCCTCCTGCAGCATGCGGTAGCTCTTGCCCACACCGGCGATCATGCCGATGTAGATTTTAAACTTTCCCCGGTGCGATCGTTTGATCAGGTCGAGGAAGTGTTGTACGCTCTGTTTCTGGTCCATGTCTTGTGTCCGGTCCGGCGGTGGTTTTCGGCCGGTCTTTTTTCGGGTTTACGGGCTGGTTGGGAACAGGCCAATCCGCCCCGGGAAGGGAGCGGATTGCCGGAAGTGTTGCGGCTCTCCTTAGAGCATGATAGACAGGCCGCCCACGAAGTGCACGTCGTCCATCGCCGGGTTCCAGATCAGCCGGGTGAAAACCGGCAGCTGGAACCGGTCGGAAAAACGGATAGCCTTGGTTGCCGAAAGCGCTACGTTGCAAACGGCGAATTCGTCGGTTCCGTACGTGCCGGAAGTTTCCCACGGCGTGAATCCGACGCAGGCGCCCATATCCACGCTGCCGACGCTGAACGGGTAGGACACCTCGGCGTAGGTCGAGTAACATTGGTCGCCGTTGCTCTTTTTATCGGCGCCGAAGAGCATCGTATACCACGCTATGGTCAGCGGGAAACGCTCTCCGAAACAGTAGGCTGCACCCAATTCGACCCGATGGGGGGTGTCCGAACCGAACCGAAAGTAGTTCCGGCTCGGTACAGGGCTGTCCGGGGTTACGGCCATCGGCGATCCGGTCCAATAGTAATCGGTCAGCGATACGGTCAGGCCGCCTATCGTGTAAGCCGCAGTCAGGTCGGCCTCTTTGTAGCTCGACGAGGCGAAGTCGACCGAACCCCATGCCGTCAGCGCGAAGCCGCCCGCTTTCATGCCCAGCGTCGGCTGGATGCTGGCTCCGGCGTTGTAGAAGCCGCGCCAGATGTAGCTGCTCACCAGGTCGCTGCCGAAAACGATCCGGACGCCGCGGCTTTTTTCTGCCGGTGCGGATGTCGTCGCGGCAGTTGTCGGTGCATCATACCGGTTGTCGATATTTTCAGGAGCCTGCTCGCCCGGTTCCCCGGCGAAAAGTGTATCTGCGATCAGCAGGCAACCCAGCGTACTCAAAAGTACGATAAAATTCTTTTTAATCGAGTTAGTCGTTTTTTTCATGATCGTAAATTTTACAGGGATGTTGCCGCAGCCGTTGTCTCCGTATTTGCGGGATGGGCTGTGTGAGCGGTTGTTCGGGTCGTATTGGTTTCAATCGAAACGGATTTCGGCCCTTTCGTAGGTTTATTTGGATTGCTTCGCGTCGAGCGCAAGGTTCAGTTTCAGAACGTTGACCTTCTGCGTGCCGAACAGGCCGAGCCAGGGTTGCTGCACCTGTTCTTCGACGATCGTCCGGACGGTCTCTTCCGACAGTCCCCTTGCGTCGGCGACCCGTTTCACCTGTACGTAGGCTGCTGCGGGCGAGATGTCGGGGTCGAGTCCGCTACCGCTGGCTGTGACGATCTCGGAGGGAACGTCCTTGCGGGTGAGATAGGGGTGTGCCGCGAGGAAGGTGTCGATCCGCGCCTCGATTTCAGCCAGGTATTCGGGATTGGTCGTAGCCTTATTGCTGCCGCCAGAGCCGCCGCCGTTGTAATCGACGGCCGACGGACGTCCCCAGAAATATTTGGCCTCAGTGAAGGACTGGCCGACATTGGCGGCTCCGACCGTACGACCTTCGGCCACCACGATGTCGGCTTCGCCCCGGTTCGGACCGGCTGCCTGTGCGAAAATCCACAGGATGAGTATATATCCCATCGACAGCAGGATGCAGAATGCAACGGTGATTTTAAACGATTTCCAAAAGGTTTTCATGGCTTTGTTTTTTATGTGTTCCGCTCGTTTCATGTATTTCGGCGGGCTTGCTCCCACGGGGCGGAACGGCTTTTTTGTTTTTCGGTGTTTGTCCGTCTTGCGTTGGCCGGACCGACTTTAGCAGAATAAACTGATGAACATGTCGATCAGTTTGATGCCGATGAACGGGACGATCACGCCGCCCAGGCCGTAGATGAACAGGTTGCGGCGCAGCAGGGCCGAGGCTCCGATCGGTTTGTACTTCACGCCGCGCAGGGCCAGCGGGATCAGCAGCGGGATGATAATCGCATTGAAGATTACCGCCGAGAGGATCGCGCTTTCGGGCGAATGCAGGTGCATCAGGTTCAGCGCTTCCAGGGAAGGGATCGCCGCGATGAACAGCGCCGGGACGATAGCGAAATATTTGGCTACGTCGTTGGCGATCGAGAAGGTGGTCAGCGTTCCGCGCGTCATCAGCAGCTGTTTGCCGATCTCGACGATCTCGATCAGTTTGGTCGGATCGTTGTCCAGGTCGACCATGTTGCCGGCCTCTTTGGCGGCCTGCGTGCCGCTGTTCATCGCCACGCCGACGTCGGCCTGCGCGAGTGCCGGGGCGTCGTTCGTGCCGTCGCCCATCATCGCGACGAGTTTGCCGCTTTGCTGTTCGCGTTTGATGTACTCCATCTTGTCTTCCGGTTTGGCTTCGGCGATGAAGTCGTCTACGCCGGCTTTCTCGGCGATGTATTTTGCCGTCAGCGGATTGTCGCCCGTGACCATCACCGTTTTGACGCCCATCCGGCGCAGGCGGTCGAACCGTTCGCGGATGCCCGGCTTGATGATGTCCTGCAATTCGATCACACCGGTCACTTTCTCGTTCTCGCAGACCACCAGCGGTGTGCCGCCGTTTTCGGAAATTTTCTTTACGGTCCGTTCCACCTCTGTGGCGAACGGGTGTCCCGCCTGTTCGACGATCCTGCGGATCGCCTCGAAGGCTCCTTTGCGGATCCGGCGTCCGTCCGCCAGGTCGGCGCCCGAGCATTTGGTCTCGGCCGTGAATTTGATCATACGAGCACCGGCTATTTCCATGTCGTTGATCGTCACATTCTGCGAGCGGCCCAGTTCGAGGATAGATTTGCCTTCGGGCGTCTCGTCCGAAACCGAAGAGAGCATGCAGGTCCGGATCAGCTGCGCCGGGTCCGTGCCGGCTATCGGATGGAACCGGGTGGCCTTGCGGTTGCCGATGGTGATCGTACCGGTTTTGTCCAGCAGCAGCGTGTCGACGTCGCCTGCGGTTTCGACGGCGCGGCCCGATTTGGTAATTACGTTGGCCTGCAGCGCACGGTCCATACCGGCGATGCCGATGGCCGAGAGCAGTCCCCCGATCGTTGTCGGGATCAGGCAGACGAACAGCGAGATCAGTGCGGCGATCGTCAGGTTCGCTCCCACGTAGTCCGCGAACGGTTTGAGCGTGGCGCAGACGATTACGAATACCAGCGTGAATCCGGCCAGCAGGATCGTCAGTGCGATTTCGTTCGGGGTTTTCTGGCGCGAAGCGCCTTCGACCAGTGCGATCATTTTGTCGAGGAAGCTCTCGCCGGGCTGTGCGGTGACTTTGGCGCGGATACGGTCCGACAGCACCTTCGTACCGCCCGTCACCGAACTTTTGTCGCCGCCCGCTTCGCGGATCACCGGTGCGCTTTCGCCCGTGATCGCGCTTTCGTCGATCGAAGCCAATCCTTCGATGATCTCGCCGTCGGCGGGGATCGTGTCTCCGGCGACGCATTCGAAAATATCGTTTTTCTTCAGAGCGGAACTGCTGATGATCTGTACGGAACCTCCCGCAACCAGTTTGGCGGGAGTCTCCTCGCGGGTTTTGCGCAGCGAGTCGGCCTGCGCTTTGCCGCGCGCTTCTGCGATCGCCTCGGCGAAGTTTGCGAAGAGGAGTGTTGCGAGCAGCACAAGGAAGATGACGAGGTTGTAGCCGAACGTACCCTGCGACGTGTCGCCCGATAAGAGGATGTAGAACAGCATCGTCAGCATCATCGCCGTCACGATCTCCACGGTGAACATGATCGGGTTTTTGATCATGGTGCGCGGGGCGAGCTTGCGCACCGAGGCGCGGAGGCTTTCGCGGAGCAGCTGTTTGTCGAACAGTTTGTTATTTTTTGTTTTCATGTCGTTGTCTGTATTATATTTCAACGGTAGTTTGCTTGTGCGGTCCGGTCGGTGCCGGGCTGCATCAGAAACCGAGGTAATCGGCGATCGGACCGAGCGTGAGTGCCGGGAAGAACGAAAGTGCGGCGACGATCACGATTACGGCGAAAGTCATCACGGCGAAGGTCATCGTGTCGGTCTTCAGCGTGCCGGCGCTTTCGGGAATGAATTTCTTGTTTGCCAGTAGTCCTGCGATGGCGACCTGTCCGACGATCGGGAAATAGCGGCCCAGGATCAGCACGATGCCGCACGAAATGTTCCAGAAGGGGGTGTTGTCGCCCAGGCCCTCGAAGCCCGAACCGTTGTTGGCCGCCGACGAGGTGTACTCGTAGAGCATTTCGCTCAGGCCGTGGTACGACGGGTTGTTGAGCCAGCCCAACGACGGGTTGTGCGCGATGAGTCCTGCCGCGAGTGCGGTACCCACCAGGATGATGAAGGGATGCAGCAACACGACGAGCGTCGCGATTTTCATCTCCCGCGCCTCGATCTTTTTTCCGAGGAATTCCGGCGTGCGTCCGACCATCAGCCCGCTGATGAAGACGGCGATAATCAGAAAGGCATAGTAGTTCATAAAGCCGACGCCCACGCCGCCGAACCAGCAGTTGATTTGCATGTTCAGCATCTGGAGCATACCGCTGAGCGGGGTCTGGCTGTCGTGCATGCTGTTGACCGAGCCGTTCGAAGTGACGGTGGTGGTCATGCCCCACATGGCCGATGCGGCCGAACCGATACGTACCTCTTTGCCTTCCATGCTGCCCATATCTTGCGAAATGCCCATCCCGGCAATTTGCGGATTTCCTCCCATTTCCTGATTGACAGAGACGGTTATTCCGACCAGGTAGGCGAAGAGCATGACGCCGTAAATGGTCCAGGCCAGTTTGCGCCGTTTGAGGTAGAAGCCCAACGCGAAGACCATCGCCATCGGCAGAATCAGGATCGACCAGCATTCGAGCATGTTGGTGAAGGCGTTGGGGTTCTCCAGCGGATGGGAAGAGTTGACGCCGAAATAGCCGCCGCCATTGGTGCCGAGCTGCTTGATCGGTACGATTGCCGCGGTGGGTCCTTGTGAGATTACCTGTTCGGTACCTTCGAGCGTGGTGAGGTGCTGCTGTCCTTTGAAGGTCATCGGCGTGCCGTTGATGATCAGCAGGATACCGACCAGCAGGGAGAGCGGCATCAGGATACGGGTCGTGCTTTTGACCAGGTAAACCCAGAAGTTGCCGATCGTCTGGGTCGTTTTAGCGGCCATGGCCTTAAAGACGCCGGCCAGTGCCGCCATGCCGCAGGCTGCCGTGATGAATTGGAACAGCATGATGACGAACAGCTGCGTAAAATAGCTCAGGCCCGTTTCCCCGCTGTAGTGTTGCAGGTTGCAGTTGACCATGAAGCTGATGCAGGTGTTGAACGCCAGATCGGGACTCTGGCCCGGATTACCGTCGGGATTCAACGGCAGGATACCCTGTGAAACGAGCAGGATCATTCCCCAGAAGAACCAGAAGAGATTAACGATGAGCAATGCCTTGAGGAACTGTTTCCAGTTCATCTCCTCTTCGGGGTTGATTCCCGAGAATTTGTAGATCCAACGCTCTATGGGAGCCATGAAGTCCGACCAGGTCTTCTCTCCCTTGTACACTTTTGCGATGTAGCGTCCCAGCGGATAGCTCAGCCCCACGAGGCAGACCAGTTGCAGGATGACGCCCAGGATTTCGGTATTCATTTATTCGTTTTGTTTTGTCGTGCCGGATTTGCGGTGTCATACCGTTCCGGCATTTACGGGTTAACGGAATTTTTCGGTGGCGCGGCCGTCAGAATTTTTCGGGCCTTACCAGTACATACATCAGATAGATGAAGATCAGGATGCTGATAATTAGTAAAATCGTATACATTTCGGGTCTCCTTCCTTAGATTTTGCCGAACCAGTCGACGCATTTGAAAAAGAACCAGTAGCAAAGGGCTCCCAGTCCGCATAAGAGTAAAAACATCAGTAATCCATTCATATCGTATTCGCATTTGAGTTTGTTTCGCGGCAGGGTGCTGCCAAACGGATGCCAGATGCAATGATTAGAGTGTATAGTATTGTTAATCAGTTATTTGATTTGGAGGAGTGTGTTGTTTGGAAAATAAAAAACCCTACCATTTTGGTAGGGTCAGCTTTCCGGAATGGAAAGGATCGTTCGATAGCAAGAATCGTTATTATGTGCATGGGCCGCTTTACACTTCGGTCGTTCCATGCCTCGGCAGTTCCGAGTCCGTATACGGTCCTCCCGGACAATCCGTATCGGGGTATCCGGAACCTTGCGTATTGATTGTTTCTGATACGGATTCTCCGGAGTATCGTGCGTCCGGAGGAGCGTGGTGCCGATAACAGGCGGGTATTATTCCGAATCGTTTCGGACGAAAGTCATCCCTCGCAGCGCATCGTCCGAATAGACGTGCAGCGAATGGGCCGTGGCACTCAGGCAGGTGATGCGGTGAATGTGGTTGTCGAAACGGCCCGGGTGGCCGATGGCGGCGAAACCCTCCTGTCCGTTCACGCGCACGACGTTCGCGAGCTTCAGCGCGGTGGGGCCGGCCTGTTCGAAAATCTCGACCTGGAACTCGCCGTCTGCGAAATAGTACCCGGCGAATTGCGGATGGGCGTGGATCGAGGTGCGGTTGCCCGCTTTCCAGCTCATCACGATGGCTTCCCAGTGGGTGCGGGGGCACCGTCCGAGGTAGGTGCGCAGGTACGATTCGTCCGAAAAGCGGTCGAAGGCATCGAGGGGGTGGGTGGCGAGCCACCC
>OGOO01002898.1_pt1 | contig 11703 bp, 8 predicted proteins | sample 1552651 | NCBI WGS metagenome assembly OGOO01 (sample SAMEA2580118, study PRJEB22360) | human gut metagenome | biome: human gut; feature: human-associated habitat; material: faeces | place: Denmark | collected 2008/2010 | reverse complement strand
GATTAAATTGTACTGTAATGATCCTCATCTGCCTGTGATTAAATTGATAATACATGGAGATGTTGCAGTGAATTAAACCTTGGATGAGATTTCCAATTTTAAATTACTTGTTGTATATTTGGTCGTTTATTATGGATGCTAAATGAGAAAAAGTGCGAGTCAGGGCAGTACCGAGATGAAGCAGACGATTGTCTTGAAGGATTCCGAGGTCGAGGGAGATATAATCTTGCCTGGGGATTTGTGTCTGTTTGGCAAAATTTCTGGGAACATCACTGCAAAAGGTAGGGTGGAAGTGAAGTCGGGAGCTGTGGTAACAGGAAATATTTCTTGTGTGGAGTTAGAGATTGCGGGATTGGTGGAGGGGAACGTGGAGACCTGTTTTTTGATTATAGAAGAAAATGCCGTTCTGAAGGGGAATGTGCAGACGGGAAAATTGCTCGTGAGAGCTGTGAAGTATGATATAAAACGATTACGTTTGGAAAAAATAAGTAAACGATAAATCATGGGAAAAGAAGTACAACAGCAAATAGCCTTAAATTTACTCAGTGAAGGAACTCAGATCACCGGAGATCTTCATGCTTCAAATGATATACGTATTGACGGAGAGCTTAAAGGAAAGATTTTCACGAAAGGACGTTTGGTCATCGGGCAGATGGCCAAGGTGGAGGGAGAGGTCAATTCTCCGAATGTTGATATTTTAGGAACCATGGAAGGGAATATCGTGTCAACGGGAACTGTTTCCTTAAGGGCAAAAGCGGTAGTCACTGGAACGATTAAAGCTGCTTACATCACGATCGAGTCCGGAGCGGTTTTTAATGGCGAGTGCCATATCCAACGAGAAGTTCAACAAAAATAATTAAAAACGTGGTGTGTCGTGTATTGGTAGTGATTTCGTTGCTACTGAGTCTGGTTTCTTGTGAAAAGGAACAGGATAAGGTAGAAGATGGTGTCTCTTTGGAACTGGCCAAAGAACGTAAAGCGAATATAGGCGGCGTGACCTATAAATTGTATTTTTCCATTCCAGCGGACAGGAGTGAGGCTATTATGGCTGAATCGACAATCTTTTTTGAATTGTTTGATCTGGTTCCAGTCATTTTGGATTTTAAAGAGGCAAAAGAGAATATTCTTGCCGTTACGTCTTCGGATGGGAGAAAAGTTCCGTACACGTTTAAAAATGAACATATTATTATTCAACCGGAACACTTGAAAAAGGGACGAAACGAGCTGGTTATCCAATTTAAAGCGGGAGAATCCTCTTTGAATCGAAGCGATGATATGCTATACACGTTGCTGGTTCCGGATCGATGTCGTACGTTGATGCCTTGTTTCGACCAACCGGATATAAAGGCGAGATTTAAATTGACGTTGAAAATACCATCCCGGTGGAGGGCGGTCGCTAACGGGGAACCTGTTCGTACGGAGTATTTTAATGATTATAAGTTGTACGAATTCGAGGAAACAAAACCGTTGAGTACTTATCTGTTTGCTTTTACCGTGGGAAGGTTCTCGTACGTGGAACGTTACGTGGGAGGGCGCTGGATCGGTATTTACCATCGGGAAACGGATACTTCGAAGATTAATTCCAGTATTCCGGTCATTGCCAGAGAGGTAAGTCACGCATTGGATTGGATGGAAAACTACACGGGGATACGCTACCCGTTTGATGTATATAATGTTGTCGCTATTCCCGATTTCCAGTATGGCGGGATGGAGCATCCGGGAGCCGTGTATTACCGGGCGTCAACGATGTTCTTGGACCGGAATGCGGATTTGGCGGCATGGATGAAACGCAGTGATGTTATCGCCCACGAAACAGCTCATATGTGGTTTGGTGATTACGTCACGATGAGGTGGTTTAATGACGTGTGGTTGAAAGAGGTATTTGCCGGTTTCATGTCGGACAAGATTATGACCCAGTTATACCCAGACGTGAATCATCGTCTGAATTTCTTCTTGAATCACTACGAACCGGCGCTACGGACGGATCGGACGAGAGGGACTCACCCGATATTGCAGGAGCTGGATAATTTGAAAGATGCGGGAACTTTATACGGGGATATTATTTATCACAAAGCCCCGATCGTGATGCGTATGTTGGAACGGGAGATTTCCGAACGGTGGTTGCAGATCGGGTTGCAAAGGTACCTTCGCAGATGGTCTTATTCTAATGCAGATTGGGACGAGTTGATCAAGTTACTGGAAAGTACAACGGGACAGGATTTGCAGGCTTGGAACGAGATATGGATAAAAGAAAGCGGGGTTCCCGTGATCGAGTTCCAGAAGAACGGGATCGTAATGACGGATGAGAGTGGGAAAAATCGGGTTTGGCCTCAGTCTGTATCTGTTTTTTGGGATTATATGGGGTTGAAGAGAACATTGATCCCGTTACGTGATTCGCTGACTCCTTTCAGGTATGGGGCAGCTGTCGTGTTACCGGATGGAGACGTCATGGGATACGGTTGTTTCTTGCCCACGGATTTTTCTATTCGTTTTCTTGATGATGAACTGGGAAATTTGAATGACCCGCTTTACAGGGCAGTTGCTTGGCAAGCTCTCTACGAAGGGGTTTTGCATAAAAAAGTGAAAGGGGAGTTTTTCCTGAAGTTGTGTATCAAACATTTACCACAAGAGAAGAATAACTTGGTTGTGAACCGGACGTTAAGTTTTTTGAAGATTATTTATTCAACCTATCTGGATGAGGGAAGTCGACAGTTAATACAGGACGACCTGGAACGTTTTTGTATTAATATGGTGAATAATAAGGCTGAAGGGAAGAATAAGAAATCGTATTTTAACACGTTATTGTCAATTTGTTCTTCACCGAAGAGTTGTTCCTATTTGTCAAGCGTGTTAAAGGGTGAACAAGATTTACCGGAAGACGTAACGATCAATGAACATGATAAGATTAGTATTGCGTTTAATTTGGTATTGCGGGATACGAATGTTTATGAAGATATGAAGGCATACATTATGAAAACGGTTAAAAACAAGGACTTGCTGGATCGTTTTGAATACGTATACCCCTCTTTATCTGGTGATAAACAAGTGCGTGATAGCGTGTTTAACGCCTTACTTGTAAGAGAGAACCGGGTGAATGAAGTATGGGTGGAAGAGTGTTTGCGCTGGTTGAATCATCCGCGGAGGAGAATGGAGGCGGAGGGGTATGTACCGAAATTGCTTGGAGCGTTGCAGGAGATTCAACAGACGGGGGATATTTTCTTCCCGGGTTCTTGGTTAAGTGCTGGATTAGCAGGTCATACGAGTAAGAATGTGTACACGATGGTAAATTCTTTCTTGGAGAAACATTCGAATTATCCGCAGAATTTGAAATTAAAGATATTATCTAATTCAGATCATTTACGGCGTTTACATTCAGAAGAAGAGAATAGAGATAGATTAAAATAACATGGCGATAGAAGAGAATTCATTGATATTGATTCCGGCTCGTTACGCTTCCACCCGTTTCCCCGGGAAGCCGTTAGTGGATATTGCCGGAAAACCTATGGTTCAACACGTGTACGAGAAGGCTGCAGCTGTTGCTGCTCACGTGTACGTGGCGACGGATGACGAGCGTATATATGATGCCGTGCTCGCTTTTGGTGGGCGTGCGGTAATGACTTCCGATGCGCATCGGAGCGGAACGGATCGGTGTTACGAGGCGTACACGAAAGTAAAAGAGATGTTGCAGTGCAATTTTGACGTGGTGGTGAATGTGCAGGGAGATGAGCCTTTTATTATCCCGGAGCAGATTGAATCGTTGATCACGTGCTTTGAAGATCCTGCCGTGCAGATTGCCACGTTGGCCAAGCCTTTCGAGAAAAATGATGAAATTTTTGACCCGAATAAAGTAAAAGTAGTGTTTTCCACCAATCATACGGCTCTTTATTTTAGTCGGAATCCGATTCCTTATTGCAGGGGTGTGGAGCGTGAGGATTGGCTGGCTAAAACCCCGTTTTATAAACACGTGGGGATGTATGCTTATCGTCCGGAAATCTTGAAGGCGGTGACTTCTATTCCGCAAGGTATTCTGGAACAGGCGGAATCTTTGGAACAATTGCGATGGTTGGAGAATGGCTACACGATTGCCGTCAGCATCACGAATCATGAATCGATAGGGATTGATACCCCGGAAGACTTGAGAAAACTAAAAGATAAAAACTAGAAGATAAAAGTTGGGGATAAAATTGAAAGCTAAAAGTGAATGCTTTGTTGACATTAACTTTTAGCTTTTAATTATTAGTTGTTAGCTTTTAGCTTGCTAAATTGTCATGATATCTTTTTCTTTCTTTGCGAAGTATTCATCGGCTTTCTTGCCGTACTCGTCTGTCATTTTTTGAGCGATGGCTTCAGCGTCTTTGGACATATCTTCCGGAAGTCCGTCCTTTACCATTTTCTTCACTTGTTCAATGACATCCCGGCGGGCGTTACGGATACTTACCTTCGCTGTTTCCATCTCGCCTTTACTTTGTTTTACAAGGTCGCGTCTGCGCTCTTCTGTCAGAGGCGGGATATTTATACGAATTATTTCTCCGTTGTTATCCGGGTTTAAACCGAGATTAGCATTCATGATTGCTCTTTCAATGGGAGAGATCATACTTTTTTCCCAAGGTTGAACTGCAATTGTTCTCGGGTCTGGGGTTGAAATATTGGCTACTTGTGATAACGGGGTAGGACTACCGTAATAGTCAACCAGCACGTCTTGTAGGATTTTCGGGTTGGCTCTTCCCGCTCTGATTTTACTAAGTTCTGATTCTAAGTGACTCAGAGCGGCTTCCATTCTCTCTTTTGCTTCGTCGAGATAAAATTGTACTTCCTCGTTCATATAATTTTTATTTGATTTAATATCCCATAATGAATCAAACAAAGGTATAAAAAAAACTTTATTTTTACTCTATCCTACGCCACGTTTCCTTGATTTGAACGTTTTTGTGGGTTCCATCTGCTAATTTTAATTTTGCTTCGCCTGTGAGGACAAGAATCCGATTGTTTGCATCATATTGGTAATGAGCGGAGGATTCCACGATGTCTTTTATTTTCACGGAAGGGGTGTGTTCTGATAAAAATTGTCCGTGGGTAATCTTGTAGGTTCCGTTGACCCCGTTAGAACAACTGAATGTGAAGTCGTCGAAATATTCTTTTTGTAAGAGTTGTTTGGTTTCAACCCCATTTTCCCTTATTTTCTCCCATTTACCGACAAGCGGGTTGGCAATAATAGTCCGAATGAGTTTTCCGGGATTGAAAATACAGTCTTCGACGTATCTTTTGAACTTCTTCTCTCCCAGATAATCCCGGATTTTAATTTCTCGTAAGGTCGTGTTTGCCCTGAAACGAGGGGTGATCCGTACATACTCCGAAGTGAAATCTTCTGTTGGCAGGCTATCTATAAGCCGGATTTGTTCGTCCCATTCTTCTTTATAAAATTGTAGTATTTTGTTTTTGTCGCTGACGGGAAGGGACATGGTGGGCATGACGATGCTTAACATGATTTCCGAGGATTGTTGTTGTTCTCGGGCGGAAGTGATGATACCTTTATAAACGGCCTTATCTGATCCGTAACGTTTTTTCAGATAAAGGCAATACATATCGAAAGAAGCTTGAGGAACCGTGTCAAGTCCGTTTTTTAATTTTTCTTCTTCAGCAGTCAATACTTTTAGGTATCTGTCGAAAGTTCTTCTTTCGACGCTGGGGGAGGTACTTCTTAAAGCAAAATAGACGGGGACCGTGTATGAAACACGTACGGGAGAACCGTTTTGTTTTCCTGGCTCCCATTTAGGCATGGAGGCGATAACTGCTTTTGCCTCGTTGTCCAGTTCGGGAGAAACACCCCGAATAACTTTGACATTGCTGATGGCTCCATCCTTTTCAATGACGAATCTGACATACACTTTTCCTTCGAGTTTTTTCTCCTTGGCAATTTCCGGGTAACGTATATTGTTGTATATCCATGTATTTAGATTACCTGGGAACACGGGCATCTCTTGGACGAGGAAATGGACTTGATTGTCTTCCGTGGAGTCTTGAACAGTTTGTTTATCTTGAATTTGGCTAATTGCCGTATGTGTATTGAAAATAAGAAAGACACTCACCAACCCGATTTGTAATTTGGCGAGGGATTTTAATTTAGCATGGAATGGTTTTAATGTCATGGTGTGTTTCTTAGTGTGATAAATAGTTCTTTTTATCACAGCTAAATATAGAAGGAATTTTTTGTTTTTGCAATGAAAATAAAGATTTAATGAAAGTTTAACGTGGATCGTTAAGAGTGGTCTTTAAATTTTTAATTTCCAATTAAGGGAGTTACTTTTGTCTCCTTAAAGAAACGATATGAAAAGGAAAGATTTTGAAGTGATGGCTCCGGTTGGTTCTTATGAATCTTTGGAGGCGGCTTTGCAGGCAGGAGCGAATTCTGTTTATTTTGGAGTAGAAGGATTGAATATGCGTTCCCGTTCATCGGCTAATTTCACGCTGGATGATTTGAGGAATATCGTGGAGCGTTGTAATGCCCGGGGGGTAAAGACTTATCTCACGGTGAATACGATTATATATAATAACGAGTTGGATAAAATGCACCAAGTGATTGAGTGTGCGAAGGATGCCGGGGTGTCTGCGATTATTGCCTCAGATATTGCGGCAATCTTGTACGCCCGCTCGATAGGGGTGGACGTGCATATCAGCACGCAATGTAATATCACCAATTATGAGGCGGTGAAGTTCTATGCCCAGTTTGCGGATGTCGTGGTGTTGGCACGTGAGCTGGATATGGATCAGGTGATGATGATTCATCGGCAAATTGTTGAAAATGATTTGCGTGGTCCCAAAGGAGAATTGATCCAGATTGAGATGTTTTCTCATGGGGCATTATGTATGGCGGTTTCGGGTAAATGTTATTTAAGTCTCCATGAGATGAATGCTTCGGCAAACCGGGGAGCTTGTTATCAAATATGTCGACGTTCTTATACGGTGAAAGATACCGAGAGTGATATAGAATTGGAGGTTGATGGGAAATATATAATGTCTCCTAAAGATTTGTGTACGATCGGTTTTATTAATAAAATGATTGATGCCGGGGTGCGGGTTTTCAAGATTGAAGGGCGTGCCCGTCCGGCGGAGTATGTGAAGACTGTTTGCGAGTGCTATGACGAGGCATTGAATGCTTATCTTGATGGAAGCTATGGGGCGGAGAAGATTGCGAATTGGAAAGAACGGTTGTCTACCGTGTTTAACCGGGGATTTTGGGATGGCTACTATTTGGGGCAGCGTTTGGGAGAATGGAGCGAGGTGTACGGGTCTAAGGCCACGAAGAAGAAGGTATGTATTGGTAAAGTGACGAATTATTTTGGAAAGTTGCAAGTCGGAGAATTTAAATTGGAATCCTATGACTTGAAAGTAGGAGAGGAAGTACTGATTGTCGGGCCGAATACGGGTGTTGTACAAATGATTGTCCCTGAGTTGAGATTAGAATTGGAACCTGTTGAAAAAGTGGATAAAGGAGCTATTTTCTCCATGCCATGCGAAACGAAATTGCGAAGGTCTGATAAATTGTACAAATTGGTGGATACGACAGAGGAGTTGATGCAATAAAAAAATGCCGATGGTAAAATCGGCATTTTTTTTATTTTCTACTGAATCTAGGTAATCTAGGTGGTTTAATATCAAATAGATTATAACTGATAATTACGGTGCCTCTCATGTGTAACATGCTATAATCAAAATATTGGTTATTGCTTTTGAATATATCTTTGAAGCCCCAAGAGAAACGCAGTCCGAGTTCGAAGCGGGTTGAAAGTTTTCTTTCATATCCCATCAAGATTCCTAGGTCCCAAGAGTCCAAAGAAGAATCAAAATCCATGTCGTCCATATCATCTGGCATGACGGAGTCAACTTTGTCCGGACCTCCGGTTCCGATGTACCCTTTTTCCGGGTCGATTACAAATGAACTCTTCATGACCCAAGCGAAATAAGGTCCAAGCAAAAGTCGATCTTTGCCGTTACGCAAAGTATATTTCGTGTACACAGGAATTTCAAGCATGGTAAAATCCATATGCATTTCTGCTGATCCGGAGAAATATTGAACAAGTTCTTTGTCTTGGTACCGTTGATTCTCAACTCTGGCATCAGCATTCATGGTAATCGTTTTATACGTGAATTCTGTACCTAAAGACCAACGGGAAGTGATGGGGAAAGATAGTTTGGCACCTAACGACAGATTCAATTTAGGATAAGGGTTGAATGTTTCGGGTATATGTTTGAACGGGAACGGAACTGCTCCACCAATGTCTGTACCCAACTGAACTCCTAATGCAAATCGATAATCGACAGAGTCTGTTTTCCGCATCTTCTCTTGTCCTTGTACAGAGAATGCTCCACAGGTTAAAAATATAAGTGTATATATGATGTAATGTTTCATGTTGAATGATTTAATAAATCAGTTTGACGTCATCTACTTCCATGGTACTACCCGGAGCTCCTAAGAATATATCTCCGCTTTTACTGGAACTGAATACGATAACAATGTGTGTCGGAATATCAGTTTGGTTCGTGTATACAATCGGGATATTGTAATGAGCCCAGTTTCGGTATTTCGTTTCTTTTCCATCAAAAAGGATTTCTCCTCTTCCGAGAACTTCAACACCATCTGCAGGTCTTCCATGGTATTCGAATGTCCCATTTCCAGTCCAACGAATAATTTCGACAAAAGCTTGTCCGACATCTACGCCTTCGCGGTCTTCGATAGAGTATTTTGAACCACTTTTAACTGCTTGTTTTAATTGTGGACCGGGTTCATATTTGGCATCAAATTCGATAGATTGAATTCTCACAGTGTGAGGGATTCCAAAATGCGTCATGGATCGCGGATCATTAGCCCCAACATCAAATTTGAAACATCCGGTATAGATACTTCCTGCTGCAATTAATTTACCGAAAATGAGTGCATTTTGTTCGTTTGTTGTCATCTTGGCAGCATAACCTCTATTGTGTTCAGCAGGGCGAGTTCCTTGTACGAAGTAGTTATTTGCTGTTGCCCAACCTTTTCCGTATCCCGGTACGGGATCAATAGTTTCTTCATTTAAATTGATTTCGTTTCCGAATTTTCCCCATGATTCAAAGTCTGAATTCGGGATTTGTAAGAGGGCTCCAAATTGAATCTTCCATGTCCGGCTAGTTTTGCCATCAGCGGAGATAACCGTAATTTCTTTTATGTCCTCAAAATTTTGAAATGTTAATTTTTCTCCTTCCGTGTAATAATCATCATAAGTTGCACCTTCGGATAACCGGATTGTAGGTTCTATTGTAACGGGGAACCCGGGATCTAACACTGAGATGTTGACTATTTTGCTCCAAGGATTGATTGTAATCGTCATTTTCTCGGAATCTTTAAATTTGAATTGCAGAATATCAGCACCCGTGTCCATCGGTTCTAATCTAATAGAGTATGGATGGACGAATCCGCTTTCTGCAATAAGAAAGAAATTAATGGTAGATTCTCCTCCATTGAATACAATATCTTGGCCTTTCACGTAGTTACCAAGAACTTTGTGGGTCGTGGAACTCGTTTCTAAGACAGTTTGTAGTGTTAAAGGAAATAAATTATCGTTTGGAACGACAGGTATGATGATGGACTTGTCGTCACGATAAATTTCTCCAATTTCGGCAGTCTCCGGCGTGTATGATGTGATTTCAAAACGCTCGATCTTGGCGTCATCACTTAAATCTTTTACTTTTTCGCATGAGCCTAGTAATCCCACAGCAAATAAAAGAATCCAATAATATTTTCTCATAAAAATTTATTTTTCGTAATAATCAGCAATTTTCATGCCATCTGTATTGATACGGAAATAACGACAAGCGGGTTGTCCGGTTGTCGTTATTTTATGGGTAGTTAATCTTTTTTCTTATAATAGCGAATAACATAAAATATGATACATCCTAATAGCGCAAGTAATAATATGCTAGAACTTATTGCTGATATTTTAGCTCCCATGAAATAGGATTGCGGTTTATATTCGAACGTGATCATGTGTTCGCCAGCGGGGATGATCATGGCTCGTAAAATGTAATCAGCTCGGAATAATTCACTCGGTTTGCCATCCACGTAGACATTCCAACCTTTCGGGTAATATACTTCACTGAAAACGGCTAGTTGTTCATCGGTGGCGGACGTTTTATACTCCAATTTATTCGGGGCGTAAGATGTCAGTTGAATGGTTGCGTTTTCATCAAAATTGAATCCTTTGTCTTGGATAATAGATTGGAATTCTTTGTTGATAACGGCAGATTCTTTCGGGTCGATTTGTTTCAACGTGATAATTTCATCATCCGGAGAGTCAACTAACTCGTAATCTTTAACAAACCATGCATTCCCGTACACAAAACGATTATTGATAGGTGCTGAGTTCGGATCAATAATAATGTATTTTGCGTTCAACATATTGAGCGCTTTTTGCTGAGAAAGGCTTCCCTCGATGGAAGAAAGTGTCGGTGATTGCTTTAATGCGTTCCCGAGATTCTGTATTTCGGGAATAATAAAGTAATCAATCATGTCTTGATAGCGTTGTAATTTTGCGGCACTATAGCCCCCGATTGTTTTGTGGAAATAACTGGTGTGGGAATCGTTAAACACGTCTACGGATAAATCCAACACCCGGTAATTAGGATCTTTATCGGTTAAAATAGCATTATCTGCTGGACGTAATTTATATTGGCTATTAAATTCTCGTTGTGTAACAAAATGGTTTGCATTTAAATAGCGTTTATCCACGGTCCACATATCTGCAAGAATTAGTAACCCCATGATTATAGCGACTTGGGTTACTTTTAATTTTTGGATTACCCACGCCCAGATAACGGCTCCTGCCAATAATATAAATACCAATGAACGGAAAGCATCGGAGCGGAGTAATGATTCCCGTTCTGCAGGTAGATATTGTTGTAACCATTCGGCTTGTGCATCAATAGGTGCGGAGAAATTTCCGGCAAGTCCGGGAAGCAAAACAAATAGAGCACAAATTCCGGCTGTAACGCCAAGGGATATTTTTAATGCCTTAACAAGGACTTGTCGTTCAAAACAGCCATTGAGAATTTTGTTCAGCGTGTATATGCCTAATAACGGGATGGTCACTTGCAGTACAACCAGCATCATCGAAGGTACTCTGAATTTATTGTACAAAGGAACATAGTCATAGAAGAAACTTGATAATGCCATGAAATGACGTCCCCAACCCAAGAATAGGGCTAATAGAGATATACCCACGACCCACCATTTCATGGGGCCTTTTATCAAGATTAATCCTAGTACGAATAAGAAAATAGCGATAGCTCCCATGTACATCGGTCCGGCTGTAAACGCTTGAGGACCCCAGTATAAAGGCATTTGCTTGATCATTTGATCAGCATTTTGGGCTCCCGCACTCTTTAAGAATTTGTAAGTCTCCGAGTTTTTGCTTAATGCCCCGGCAGAGGCTCCTCCTTTAAAGTTCGGGATCAACAGATTCAGGGATTCATCAATCCCGTAACTCCATGCTGTTGCGTATTCTTTATCTAAACCGCCTTTGGTTTGATTCTTTTGATTTAAAGTTAATTCCGAACCGCCACGCATGGTATATTTACCATATTCCCATGTTGGCCATAAATGGTTCACGTTCGTAGCTCCGGCCAGTCCGGCAGCGACAATGTTTTTGGCAAGGTAGCGCAGCATATAGGCGG
>OGOO01002894.1_pt1 | contig 11709 bp, 6 predicted proteins | sample 1552651 | NCBI WGS metagenome assembly OGOO01 (sample SAMEA2580118, study PRJEB22360) | human gut metagenome | biome: human gut; feature: human-associated habitat; material: faeces | place: Denmark | collected 2008/2010 | reverse complement strand
GGGCACCGATTCTTCGCTGCCAAGTACTTTCAGCCTCCACTCCACACGCCTTCAATCCAAAGACGGCAATGGTAGGAACAAAGCGAAGAACATCATCAATGCCATCGCCATGATAACGCTTGTCCTGGGAGTAAACTGGAAGTACCATCAGCATACTCAAAGCTATTATAATCAACTTTTTTTTCTTCATGGGTACAAAGGTACTGCAAAAAATAGAATTTCCTGCTACTTCATCCCCAGAAAAGAAAGAAAACCTACCAATATTATATCTTTTTAAACAAAATATCTAACATTTATATAGGAAAACTAGAGTTTTTTTTGTAATTTTGCAGTCAAAATAGATAGAAGCGAGAAACAACCCAAAAGATTGTTCAATACACTCTTCGATTGCTTGATGCAAGAGATTAGTAAATACACATTATTATATATATAGGATAAAATGAAGAAACAGACCCAAGCCATTCATTTGGAATATGAGCGCCGCGATGCCTACGATTCGCTGAGCGTGCCAGTATATAACACCCTCGCCTACGAGTTTGACAATGCTGCCATCATGTCGGAGGCATTTACAGACAAAATCAAGGCTCCTGATTACTCGCGAGTAGAAAACCCTACGGTTACCAATCTGGAGCGCCGTGTGGCTGCATTGACTGATGCCGCTCACGCCACTGCGTTCAACTCAGGCATGGCTGCCATCAGCAATACCCTCATGTCGCTGGCGGCACAAGGCAAGAACATCGTCACCTCGAAGCATCTCTTCGGTAATACCTATGCGCTGCTCGTGGCTACCCTGCGCCGTTTTGGCGTAAAGGTTCGCCTGCGCGATTTAACCAATATCGAGGCAGTGCGTGAGGCTATAGACGACGACACCTATTGCGTATTCCTTGAAATTCTGACCAACCCGCAGTTGGAGGTTGCCGATTTGAAGGCGATTTCAGAAGTGGCTCACGAGAAGAATGTGCCTCTGGTGGTAGATTCTACCGTGATTCCTTTCACCCAATTTTCAGCAAAGAGCTTGGGCGTGGATATCGAGGTGGTTTCCAGTTCCAAGTATGTAAGCGGTGGTGCAACCTCGCTCGGCGGTCTGGTCATCGACTACGGAACCCCTTACAATGGCGATTTTGCCAAGCGCCTCTATGGTGAGATGCTCTTCAACTTCGGTGCCTACATGACACCACAGGTTGCCTATATGCAGACCATCGGACTCGAAACGCTCGATGCCCGCTATCGTGTACAGAGCAGCAACGCCCTGGAACTCGCCAAGAAGTTGCGCACTCTGCCACAAATTCAATATGTGAACTATATTGGTTTGGAAGACAACCCTTATCACGAGTTGGCACAGCGCCAGTTTGGCAAAACAGCAGGAGCCATGATCTGCATCGACTTGGAAAGCAAGGAGGCATGCTTCAACTTCCTCGACAATCTGAAGCTCATCCATCGTGCCACCAACCTCTTCGACAACCGCTCGCTTGCCATCCACCCGGCCAGCACCATCTTCGGCGCATTCTCAGAGAGCATGCGTAGATCAATGGATGTCAAGGACACAACTATCCGACTGAGTGTAGGTCTGGAAGATGTAGATGACCTTTTCGAAGACATTAAGCAGGCGGTTGAAAGTTTTTAGTTGACAGTCTTCTTTTAGTTGATAGTTAATAGTTTATAGTTAATAGGTCAGAGAAAAAGGCTAATCATAAAGTTCAATGTTCAAAGCTCAAAGTTCAAAGTAAAAACATGTACGATTTCGATAAGATAATAGACCGTTCGGGCAGCGACGACCTCAAGCATGGTGCCCTGCTGCCTCGCTGGGGACGCGACGACCTGCTGCCACTCTGGGTAGCCGATATGGATTTCGAGACCCCATCATTCATCACCGATGCCCTCAAGGCACGATTGGAACATTCGCTCTTCGGCTACACCATGGAGCCAGACGATTATCTGCCTAGCATCATCGACTGGGTTCGCAACCATCATCAATGGGATGTTCAAAAGGAATGGATCCGATTCATCCCGGGCATCGTAAAAGGTATCGGACTCGTGGTGAATGTCTTCACCCGTCATGATGAGAAAGTCATCATCCAGCCACCCGTTTATCACCCATTCCGCCTCACTCCAGAGGGCAACGGAAGAGAGGTGGTCTTCAATCCGCTGAAGATGAAGGAGGATGGATATTACGAGATGGACTTCGAAAACCTGGAGAAAGTTTGCGATGAAAAGTGCAAGATACTCATTCTTTGCAACCCTCATAATCCGGGCGGAATCACCTGGAGCATGGAGACCCTTCAGCAACTCGCCGACTTCTGCTACGAGCACCATCTGCTCGTTATCAGCGATGAGATTCATGCGGACATGGCTCTGTTCGGGCACAAGCACATCCCATTCGCTTCGGTTTCTGACAAGGCAAGAGACATCAGCATCACCTTCCAGGCACCATCCAAGACCTTCAACATCGCTGGTATCGTGAGCAGTTACGCCATTGTTCCCAACGACCAGCTTCGCAGGAAGTTCTACACATGGTTGTCTGCCAACGAATTAGACGAACCAACCCTGTTCGCCCCTATTGCCACCATTGCCGCCTTCCGCAAGGGAGAAGAATGGCGAAAGGCAATGCTTGCCTACATAGAGGACAACATCCGATTCGTAGAGGATTATTGCCGAGAGCATATCCCTGGCATCCGTCCGCTGCGCCCACAGGCTTCCTTCCTCGTGTGGCTCAACTGCCAAGACCTGCATCTTTCACACGATGCCCTCCTCGACCTCTTCATCGACAAGGCACACCTGGCACTGAACGATGGCGAAATGTTTGGTCCTGGCGGCGAAGGCTTCATGCGACTGAATGTGGCAACACCAAGAAGCATCCTCCAGCAAGCCCTGAAGCAATTGGAAGATGCAGTTAAGAAACTATAGAAAGTTGATATGAAAATCTTACATACCAGCGACTGGCATCTGGGACATACGCTCTACAACTTCGACCGTACCGAAGAACAGACTGCCATGCTCGCTCAAATCATAGACATCGTAAGAGAGGAGAAACCAGATGCGTTTCTCCTCTCGGGCGATGTATATCATACCTCTCAGCCCTCAGCTGCCGTACAAACGATGTTCACCGATGCCATCGTGCAGATTCACGAGGCAAATCCCGACATGACCATCGTCATCACCGCAGGCAATCATGATAGCGGAACCAAACACGAGATTTTCAAGACTCCCTGGCGGGCATTAAAGGTATTTTCTGTTGGAAATATAGACAAGGAGCATCCCGAAAATCACATCATCGAAGTAAAAGGGAAGAAGAAACCGCAAGACGAAATCAAGGGTTACATCGTAGCCGTTCCTTACTGCTACGAGCGAAGCATTCCCGAAGGATTCTTCCAGGAAATTCTGGATAAAGTGAAAGAAAGGAACCAGGAACTTCCTGTTATCATGATGGCGCATACCACCGTAAAGGGTTGCGATTTCAAGGGACACGACAATGCTACAGAATATACTGTAGGAGGAATCGATTCTTTGGAAATCAGCGACTTGGGAGAAGGATATGATTATCTTGCCTTAGGTCATATCCACCATGAGCAGTGGATTCGTGGCAGCCACCATCGCATCCGCTATGCGGGAAGTCCGATGGCAGTAAGTTTTGATGAGAACTATGAGCATAGCGTGAGCCTCATCACCCTCGGCAAGCATGGGGATGAAGTAGAACTCAAGAAGATTGCGATAGAAAACCCTAAGCCACTGGTCACCCTGCCCGCTTCTGAAAACCTGCAAGGAAACTTCACTTCCTGGGATGAAGCAAAGAAGCTTTTGGAAGATTTCCCTTCTGATATCCCTGCCTATATCCGCCTGAATGTGGAAGTAGAAGATTTCCTTCCCGTGGCAGCCAACCAAGAGGCATCACAACTTGTAAAGGATAAGCAATGCCGTTTCTGCCTCATCAACACCCGAAGAAAACTACATTCCGAAACTTCCCAACCTCGAACAATGACCGTACGGGAATTCCAGTCGGAAGCACCTATCGACATCGCCCGCCGATACGCCGAAGATTGCGGCATTACCTTCGATGATGAACTCAAGGAAATGTTTAAAGAAATAACCGAACAGTTATAAGTGCCAGAATTCTGATTCTTCACACTTAGTTCTTTACTTTTCACAGCAATAATATGATTCTACAAAAACTCGAAATACATAACATCGCTTCTATCGAGGATGCAACCATCGACTTCGAGGCGCAGCCCCTAGCCGATAGCGAGGTGTTCCTCATCACCGGAAAGACGGGTGCAGGCAAATCAACCCTCCTCGATGCCATCTGTCTGGCACTCTATGCCAGCACTCCCCGCCTCGAAAACACGAGCATGCAGGGAGAAATGCGAGATAACGAAAAGGATATCAAGATTAAAGACCCTGTGCAACTGATGCGCCGCAATACCGGTGAGGCTTTCGTGCGCCTTACCTTTACAGGCAGCAACGGTGTGCATTACGAGGCTCAATGGTCGGTGGCAAGAGCCCGCAACAAGGTGACAGGCAAGATACAGAACAAGAAATGGGCACTCCGCAATCTGGATACCGATTTTACCTATGCCAAAGATAAGGAGATTCGTGAGGAGATAGCCCTCGCCATCGGTTTGGATTTCAAGCAATTCTGCCGCACCACCCTCCTGGCACAAGGTGAGTTCACCCGATTTCTTAACAGCAAGGACGATGAGAAAGCCGAAATTCTGGAGAAAATCACAGGTGTGGATGCCTACTCTAGAATTGGAGCCAAAATCTTTGAGCAAACTGTAGAGAAAAAGAAGATTTGGGAGGATTCCCAACAAAAGATTGAAGGCATTCAGATTCTGAACGATGAAGAAATCGCCCAGAAGAACAACCAGTTGCAACAGCTGGATGAGCAAAGCCAGCAAATCAAGAACACCCAGGAAAAGGAACAGAAAAAGCTTCGCTGGATTCAGCAGGAACAGGATATCCGTCAGCGGAAAGAGCAGGCAAAAGAAGATCTGGCACATGTGAAAGCCATCGCCGAAAGCGACGAAATCCAACAGCAAGAGCAAACCATCGCCCTTTGGAACCATACCATCGAGGCTCGCGCCAAGATGAACGAAGCTGCCTCATGCGCCAAGACCATCCTGCAACAGGAAGCCCAACTGCAATCTTTAGAGCAAACATTCCGACAGATTCAGGGAGCACAAAGCTATGAGCTTCAGCAGGAGCAGACCATCGCTTTGTCTATCAGGAATATTGACGACTATCTGGCTCAAGAAGCGCCCAAAGTGAATCTCTACGAAAATGCGCAAACCCTGAATACGCTCATCAATTCCTATCTGAAGAACAAGAAGGATGCAGAGAACAACCTGCAGTATGCCAATCAGATCAAGAAGGAACTGAGCACCCAGTATCTGCCAAAGCTTGAGAAATCAAAGACGATGCTCAAAGAATGCCAGAAAACATATAACCAACAGGTTATCAATGTACAGGAGGCTGAGGCGGAGTTGGAACAACTTCATCTGCCTCAACTTCGACAGCAACAAGAATCACTCAAAACGCTTCTCAACGACATTCAAGCAGCCAAGAATCTCCTCGAACTCCTACACGAGGAGCAGAATCGTCATGTCCTTTCGAAGGAGAATCTGGTTCAACTTCAAAACTCTATCCAGGAAAAAGAAAAGCAGTTACAGGTTTTAACGCAGGAATCTCATGATGCAGAAATCCGAAAGAATACCCTCCAGCTTGCGTATGAGAAGCAACGGGAAAGTATCAACAAATGGGCGAAAAGCATCAGAATGAAGTTGCAAATAGGCGACACCTGCCCCGTTTGCCAACAGCGAATAGAAAATACCCTGCCCCACGAAGACAATATCGATGCCCTGGTTGTAGAAGCAGAAAAGCTTTATAAGGATGCCGAGAACGAATACAACAAGATATTAACAAGCCAAAATGCCCTGGATGCAGACATCAAGGCTTTAAAGAACAGTCTTGCCAACGAACAGAAAGTCTTTGCCAAATGCAGCGAATCGCTAGCCAAGGCTACCCAAAAAGCCCAGGAAGCAGCCAAAAAGATTCCGGAAGGAGAAAACGGCGAAGCACAGACTCGGGCAAACCTCGAAAAGGTATCTGCTCAAATTGCAGAAGCCGAAGCCAAGGAAAAAGAGGCTAAAAAGCTTAGAACGCTCAGAGACCAGAAACTTCAGGAATACGAAGTGCAAAGAAATGGGATGTTAGCCGCACAGCAGAAAGTGGATGATACCCAGCATCGTATTGAAGTTATCGAAGCTCAGATTTCCTTACAGAACAAAACCAGCGAGAAGGCACTGCAAGATATCCATTTACTGATTGGCGAAGCCGGAAACCTTTCATGGCAAAATGATTGGCATACAATGCTCACCGAGTTTGGAAAAGAGGTTGAAGATGGTGCCATCACCTACAAGATGAACACTGAGAAACAGCAGAAACTTGTTGCAGAACTTAAGCAATTTGAAGAGGGCAACAAGAATCTTGCCGCTGCTCTGGATGCCATCATCAAACTCATACCAACCTGGGGAACACCTTCAAAAGAGCCACTGATGCTGAAACGTATTCCAAAAGTACTTACCAGAGCTTCTGAATTGCAAAGCCAGATAACGGCTGCCCTGCAACAAATGAATGCGGCAAAAGAGAAGGAAGAAGACACCAAGAAATGGCTGAAGGAATTCATGGAGAAAAAACAGGAGATGTTGAAAGATTTCTCTGACAAAGAACAGGAGATATTGCTGGATGAGAACCTCTTACTGCAACTCGACACACTCCAACAGAGTGATATTGCAGAAAAGACGGAAGCTATCAATCGTATTAAACAGCAGTTGGTCAGCAAACAAACGGTTTGGGATGAACTGGAAAAAGCTTATCAACTCCATACTGGAGAATATGAAGCTTTGTTTGATGAAGATGAGAAGATTTCGGAAGAAGAATCCTTAGATACAAGAATTTCCACCAGCATCGCATCGCTCGAAGCCCAGCTTTCTGAACTGGGCAACCAGCGTGGCGGAATCATCAGAGACCTGGAAATCGACCGCTCCAACAAAGCGAAAGTCGGCTCACTCCTGCAAGAATCAGCGCAGAAGAAAGCCGACTTTGAAAAGTGGAGCCGTTTGAACCAGCTTCTTGGCGACGCCACTGGCAACAAGTTCCGTCGCATCGCCCAGAGTTATGTACTCGCCAGCCTCATCCACTCAGCCAACGGATATATGCGAACGCTCAGCGACCGCTATATATTAAAGGTGGTACCTGGCACCTTCGTCATATCTCTTGAAGATGCCTATCAGGGCTATGTGAGCCGAGCCGCCAGCACCCTTTCGGGTGGTGAAAGCTTCCTCGTCTCGCTCTCCCTGGCACTTGCACTCAGCGACATCGGCACCCAGCTCTCTGTGGATACCCTCTTCATCGACGAGGGTTTCGGAACCCTGAGCGGCGAACCGCTGCAACATGCCGTCAACACCCTGCGCAGCCTCCACTCCAAGTCGGGACGCCATGTGGGTATCATCAGTCATGTGGAAGAACTCAAAGAACGTATCCCCGTACAGATTCGGGTGAACCAGGAAGGCAATAATTCGAGCAGTACCATCGAAATCGTGGGTTAAGCATCTGCACGCATTATCCCTCGTCTTCCATCAAATCACAAATCAGCTTGATCTCGGAGTAGTCGATGCCATCCCCCATCGCCTCCTTGATCTCGCTGAAGTGCTCTATATCAGGATGAGCCTTCATAAAATCTCGAATCTTCTTCTCGTGGGCACTTGAGATAAGTGCTCGCAAGCCAACCTTGCCTTCTTTCACGTATGAGGTAAGATGACCGATGATTGTACTCCTGACAAAACCACGTTCCTCTGCAATCTGATCCACGGTCATACCTTGTTTATAAAGGTTGTAACTGATTTCCTTTGTAGGGGTTTTCGGCTCCTTTGGACCGTTCGAATTCTTTGTTTTTCTAGCTTTCTTACCAGAACCAGATTCATTCTTCCCAGAACTTCCTCCAGAAGATGCAGTCTCATCCATCAATAGGAACTGTGCCTTTTTCTTCAGATAATCTGTCACGCTGAACTCAGCGCTCTGCTCATATCGCAGAAGTCTCTCCTTCAATCTTACATCTTCTGAAAAAACAGAAAAGCGGTCTTCAAACTGCTTCTTGCCCACCTTGTTGTCTGTATCAAGATTCGACTTTCTGATTAAATCGCTCAGAATACTTATCTTATCCAAGAAATACTGGGCACCCTTGTGAATGCGGTCTTGCAGTTCGGCTTGACCCACATCAGGATTCTGCCCCAGCATACGAGTGTATTGCACACGGAATTTATCCGATACACTAATCAGACTCTTCAATACCACCTGCAGTTTCTGATACTCGCCCACCACACGAGGATATTTACCCGTAAAGAACTCCACCAGGCAACGCATCAAGTGCTCATAGCTGCCACTGATAGCATAGAAATCGAAGAGCTCACCAATGCAGTGCAACACGTATTGCTGTTCCAGATAGCTGATTTGTTCCTGACTAGGCGAAGCAAGCTGGCTATTGAAGGCATCCACCGTCTGGTCGCTGATGATGGCGCCACGAGACAACGGCTGGCTGAGTACCATACCTTCCAGAGTCTTGCAGCGGCTCAACGCCACATAGGTCTGGCCATGGGTAAAGCTATGGGAAGCATCGATGATGGCATGCTCAAAGGTAAGACCCTGACTCTTATGAATGGTTATCGCCCACGCCAGTCGGAGCGGATACTGGCGGAAGCGTCCTTCCACACTTTCCTCAATCTCCTTGGTTTCCTCATTCAGGGTATATTTCGAATTGGTCCACTCCATCTGTTCCAGTTCAAAATCCTGGTAGGTATCCTTGCTGCGCACGGTAATCTTGTCGCCGATGATGGTGCGCACCTCGCCAATCATACCATTATAGAAACGGTGCTGCGGATCGTTCTTGATAAACATCACCTGCGCTCCCGGTTTCAAGATGAGCTTGAAATCAGCAGGATAAGATGATTCCGGGAAATTGCCTTCCACCTCGGCAGTAAAGGAATACGCCTGCGACGGAAGGGCTGCAAGCTGCTGCTCGTTGATATACTGTGCAGGAGCATTATGGGTGGTAAGACGGATATAGTTGCCCTCCTTAGGCGGTTCGAAGTTTGGGATATATCGCTGGTTCAGAGCCTGCAACGTGGCTTCGGAAGCCTTATTCTCCCTAATCTGATTAAGAAGAGAGATAAACTGCTGGTCTTGCTGACGATACACCTTTTTGAGTTCGATGGTAAGATAGCCCACCTGCTTCAAGGCATTGCTGCTGAAGAAGAAAGGAGTATCATAATACTGTCCTATCATCTGCTCTTCCTGCGGAGTAACCACAGGAGCAAGCTGATGCAAATCGCCTATCATGAGAAGCTGAACGCCTCCGAAAGGCAAGTCGTGGCGCTTGCGATATTGACGCAATACGGAATCGATGGCATCAAGCAGATCGCTGCGTACCATACTGATTTCGTCGATGACAAGCAGGTCGATGCTTCGGATGATGTTACGTTTCAGATTACTGAATTTATAGCGTTTCTGTTCGCCACTACCGAAGGTCGTACCTGGCACGTATGGCGAAAACGGAAGTTGGAAGAACGAATGAATGGTCATTCCTCCAGCGTTGATGGCAGCGATGCCCGTAGGAGCCAGCACCACCATGCGTTTAGGCGACAGTTCTTTCAATCGCTTGAGGAAGGTCGTCTTACCTGTGCCCGCCTTTCCCGTAAGGAAAAGGTTGGCACTTGTCTTTTCTATAATGTTCCATGCCAGGATGGATTCTTCGTTCATTTCCATGACCACTTTTTTTTAAATGCTAGATTTCCTCTACTATCTCGCTCATCTCCTTGCGCTTCTTCTCGGCACGAGGACAATCATCGGCAATATGCCCGATAGGAATGATGACCACAGCCTCATATCCCTCACGTGGGAATAGCTGCTGCATCTTCTCGGTATCATAATTGCATACCCAGCAGGTTCCCAAACCTCTTTCAGTAGCAGCCAGACAGAGGTGCTCGGTAGCTATTGCCACATCAATATCTCCATGAGGCTTCTCATCATATCTGCGAACCCAATTCTCGTCCACATTTCTCATGCCCACGATATACATCGGAGCCGTCTTGAACCACTCGCGGTCGTAACACTGCTGCAACTTCTGCTTAGCCTCATCCGAGCGGACGATGAGCCAATGCCAAGGCTGCCTGTTCACTGCCGATGGTGCCAAACGCACACATTCCATGATGTAATCCAAATCCTCCTGACTTACCGCCTCAGAGGTAAACTTGCGAGCCGAGAATCGTTCCAGGCTCAATGCCAACATATTTTTCATACCGTTTCGTTTTAAACTTTTTAATCCTTTTAATCCTTCTATAAACACATTCTATTTTTCAGAAATCGAAAGCATTTACCTTTTTAAAAGGCAAAATTACAAAAAATCCACGAAAGCCCCAAGCCTTTCGGAGATTTTCTTTCTAATCATCCTATGATTTTCCTGAATTTATTTACCCTTAAGGGAAAATATATTTAGCCTTAAGGGAAAATATTTTTTGCCTTAAGGGAAATTATCTTAGATAAAGATTAGCGTTTCGAATATTTTTTGTAATTTTGCAACACGAAAGGATTTGTAAGATAAGAAAATGATAGGATTGGCTGATTGCAATAACTTCTACTGTTCGTGCGAGCGAGTGTTTCGCCCCGACTTGATAGAAAAGCCCGTAGTTGTTTTAAGCAACAACGACGGGTGCGTCATTGCACGCTCAGAAGAAGCCAAGGCTCTGGGCTATAAGATGGGCGACCCCTTCTATCAGGTAAAAGAAAAACTGGAGGCAGAAGGCGTAGCCATCTTCTCTAGCAACTACACACTCTATGGCTCACTCTCCAATAGGGTGATGTCGATGCTTTCGCACTACTCGCCCCACATCGACCAATACTCCATCGATGAAAGTTTCTTCGAAGTAGATCATTCCATGGCAGAACGTTTCTTCAAGGAATATCCGAAGGAAAACGTTACTTCTGCTGCATCAGATCCTTTGCTCCACCAATATGGTGCCAGGATTTCTGCCGATGTGCTCCGAGCCGTGGGAATCCCCATCTCCATCGGAATCGCAGAAACGAAAACACTGGCAAAAATCGGATCCAAATTCGCCAAGAAATACAAGGGCTACCGAGGCTGCTGCCTCATCGATACCAATGAACGAAGACACAAGGCTTTGTCGCTGTTCCCAATAGAAGATGTATGGGGAATCGGACGACAGATAGCCAGAAAACTCGATTATATGGGCATTCGAACTGCTGCCCAGTTTGCTGACAAGAAAGAGAGTTGGGTGCGCAGTCATTTCAACATCACCACCGTGAGAACGTGGAAGGAACTGAATGGCGAAAGCTGCATCAGCATCGAGGAACTGCCGCAGAAGAAGAGCATCTGCACCAGCCGGAGCTTTGCCGGTGAAGGCATCAGCGATAAGAACGTGGTGGAAGAAGCCGTGGCCAATTTCGCCGTGCGCTGCGCCGAAAAGCTGCGACGTCAAGGAAGCGTGTGCCAGGGAATCACGGTGTTTGCCTGGACTTCCAGGTTCAACGAAAACGTGCCAGAATACACCATCCACGACTCCCTCACCCTGCCCATCGCCACCAATGCGCAGGAAGAAATAGTAGGTGCTGCCCTCAGCATTCTCCGGGCTAAATACCCGAAAC
>OGOO01002893.1_pt1 | contig 11715 bp, 7 predicted proteins | sample 1552651 | NCBI WGS metagenome assembly OGOO01 (sample SAMEA2580118, study PRJEB22360) | human gut metagenome | biome: human gut; feature: human-associated habitat; material: faeces | place: Denmark | collected 2008/2010 | reverse complement strand
AAAAGCTCATACCGATGCCTAACCATTTATGTTGTTTTCTCCAAGTTATTTTCTTATTTTGCATATTCATAATCATTATTACTATCTTGAATCAGGCTGCAAAGGTACATATTTCTAAGAAGGTATGCAATACCTAAAAATAATGATAATGAGGCTGCTATTACAGCCTTTGCATTAAGAGTTCGGTTAGCATGTTTAAGGCAAGAACTCATAAAACGCTCATTTTAAGCTATTTGGAATCTTTAGTATGATTTTTTCCTTAAAAAATTTGGTAATTTCAAATTTTCGCATTATCTTTGCACCCAATATCAGAAAAATCTCGGGGTTGACTGGATTTGACGGCGAGATGAAATGGTACGTAAGCATGCGGAGGCTCGTTGGCTACCTCCTTAATCCTAGTGAACAAAAAATTAATTGGCGAAAATAACTACGCTCTCGCTGCCTAGTCGAAGTATAGTAAACTAGCTTTATTCCAGCACAGGGTGCTGGAACGAGACATCGCTCAACGGATGTTGTTCCGAATCTTGTTGATCAAGCGGTGCAGGTAAATCGGAAATAGTTCATGTACGCCTCGTTGCATGGATGAAATTTTAGAGGATAAGGGTATGATTGGTGGTCCAGGTCCTGTCATGCCTCGAAAACCGAAGGCTGGAATAAGCATGTAGAAAGCGTATGGTTTCCTTGTGCGGACGAGGGTTCGAATCCCTCCAGCTCCACTCGAAATGATAACAAAAAAGAAGTCGCTGAGATTTGCTCTTAGCGACTTCTTTTTTATCTTTAGAATCTAACCTTCACGCCTCCCATGGCGGTGAAGCCTAGCATCTGGTAGCCATTGTTGATCATATACTTGGCATCCGTGATGTTGTCAAAAAGAGAGTTTGATAGCATCATGAATTACCAAGACCTTAACCAATACATAGATGAGCACTTCGATGCTGGTAAATACAACTATATCCTCATCGACGAGGTACAAGATGTAGAAAGTTGACATCTGTTCGTAAACCGCCTACTCCGCACCAATCTACATATTGTAGTAACAGGAAGCAATGCCAAACTTCTAAGCGGAGAATTGGCTACCCATCTTACGGGCAGATACAATGAGATACATCTCTTTCCATTTTCATAAAAATCAGCGAAAACGAGACTTTTTTCTCGCTTTTCGCTGATTTTTAAAGAAACCTACATACTCCCCAAGCGATTCATAACGGCACTAAATACCCTTGCATTGACGAAGTTTTGAAAATCGGGATTTCCAAAATAAGTCTGCACAAACTCGGTCTTTTCTTCCAACATACCAGCTACAATCGTAATGATGTCGTCATTGAAGGTGATTTGCGCAGCTTGTCTATCGCCATTCTTCACCGCATTCACAAAATCTACGCTTTTGGCGATGCGAGTAGGCAACTCGCTGATTTGCCTTTGCACCTCATCCTCATTTTTCCATTCTATCCCACCAAAGCTTTCATTGAAATCCTTGATGATGTTAGACAACGTATCAGGTTCAGGCTGCGGTATTCCACCACCCTGACCTACAGGCACTGGATTCACCTCAGCATTTTCATTTTCCAAGACAATAGCACGCTCCTCTTCCTTGACAATACGATACTTGTCGAAATCAACATTATCTAATAGTCCGTCCGTATCATCATCTACTCTCAACTTGGGCAGTTTCTTCACCAACAGCGAGTAGAAGATATATAGCTTCTCCCATTCTGTACTTTCAAAAGGCATGATGGCAGAAAAGTAAGGATAGCAACGATCGAAGTTTTTGATAGCTCCCTTGCATTTCACCTGTTCCTCTTCATCCAACTCTTCCTTGAATCTAGCTGTTACTGCGTCCAAAACGGCATCTATTTTCGGACGGTCGTCATCAGCTCCATTCAATTTCAAATCCACAACCTGCTCAATGTCATTCTGTTCATAGAAGTTATATCTTTCAATGGTCTCCGTGAGGTCATTCAACTTGTTGACATCCGATTCTCCAAGCAATATCGTCGTCTTATAATACTCTTGAAAAGCCATCTTGATTAACTCTGGGTCATTGGCGAAATCAAGCACAAAGGTATCTTGCTTCTTAGGATGGCAACGATTCAAACGTGACAAAGTTTGCACTGCCTTCAAGCCAGAGAGCATCTTATCCACATACATTGTATGCAAAAGTGGTTGGTCATAGCCTGTCTGAAACTTATCTGCCACAATCAAAATACGATAAGGCTCTTCTTCCATACGGCTCTCTATCTCCGCCGATGGGAAATCATTGAGGCTCGACTCCGTCACCATTTCACCATCTATCATCTTATCAGTAAAAGCTACTATGGCACGATAAGGACTATTGCGTTCTTCGAGCAAACGAGTGATAACTCGGTAAAACTCGATGGCACGCTCAATGGAAGAAGTTACAACCATGGCATGAGCCTTACCGCCTATCTTCATATAGACCTTGGTACAGAAATGCTCCACGATAATCTTCGCTTTCTCCTCAATCGTCTCTGGCTGAGCCTCCACGTAAGCACGAAGTTTTCTCTGTGCCTTCTTTTTATCATATTGTGGATCATCCTTTGCCGTCTTGAGTATGCGGTAATAAGAGCTATAAGGAGTATAGTTCTTCAGCACATCCAAGATAAAGCCTTCCTCGATAGCCTGCTTCATCGTATATTCATGGAAAGGAAGGAAGCGCACCTCCCCTTCACTACCAACAGTTTTCTCGCCAAACATCTCCAAGGTTTTGTTCTTTGGCGTGGCAGTAAAGGCATAGTAGTTGGCGTTCTTCGCCATCTTTCTACCTTTCAAAATACGATGTATCTTGTCTTCCGTATCTTCCTCTTCTGGTGTATAATCCACTTGTGGTCCTCCATCTGCTGCCAAAGCTATGCTATTGTCTTCAGGAAAAACACGATGTATCGGAGTAGCATTGCCAGACAAGCCAGTAGCCACATTAGTCGCCATCGCTCCATTCTGGCTGCTATGAGCCTCATCTATGATGATGGCGAAACGCTTATCTTTGAGCGAGCTACCAATTTCATCAAGGATGAAACTAAACTTGTTGATGGTTGAGACGATGATTTTCTTGCCTCCCTGCAATAAGAGCCTCAACGTTTCCGATTTATCCGCCCACCCCACGATGTTGCTCAATCTTTGAAAAGCATTGATATTATCTCTTATCTGCTTGTCGAGATTGATACGGTCGGTAATCACGATAATCGAATCGAAGAATGGCTGTTGGTTCTTCAAGAGCGTAACGAGTTGATAGGCAAGCCAAGTAATCGTATTCGACTTGCCACTTCCCGCACTATGCTGTATCAAAAATCTACGACCGATGCGATACTTTTGTGTAGCTGTCACCAAAGAGCGGACGGCATCCAACTGATGGTAACGAGGCCAAATCACTTTTTCCTTGTTCACTATCTTGCCCGTCTTCTTATCTTTTTTCTGCTCCGTGATAACTTGCGCAAAGTTCTCGATGATATTGCTTAGGGTTGTCTTGGTCAATACATCTTTCCACAGATAAGAAGTCATCGTGTCGTTAGGGACTACTGGGTTTCCTGCACCTCCATTCACACCTCTATTAAAAGGCAAGAACCATGAAGCCTTCCCTGCCAATTCGGTACACATCCATACCTGTTGGTCATCCAAAGCAAAATGTACGGCACAGCGTTTCTTTTGCAAGAGGAGTTCCTTCGGGTCTCTATCCGTTTGATATTGGGAGATGGCATTCTCGTAGGTTTGCCCAGTATAGTTATTCTTCAACTCGAAGGTAGCAAGCGGAAGACCATTGATAAAGATGACGAAGTCTATCTCATTGGTATTCTGCTTGGAATACATCACCTGGCGGATAACACCAAAGATGTTTTGCTTGTACGCTTTCTTAGCACTCGGATTGAGTTTCGATGGCAGAGGATAGTAGAGGTCGAATGTTCTGCCATTGAACTTATATCCCTTTCTAAGCACATCCACCACTCCTCGCTTGGTGATTTCTAATAACAAGCGAGTAAAGAACTTCTGTCTTTCTGATGGCGACGCAAAGCACATGGTCTCCTTCACCTTGTCGGGTTGTGTGGCAACGACAAATCGCTCCACCCAACTATCCACTAAGGCGAAGTCCTTGTTATAGTCGTGAGGAGTAGCTTGCTCGTAACCATTCTGGGCACGCAGCCAATCCACGATGATTTTTTCAAGTCCAGTTTCTGATGTATCCATAGCTATACCTTATTATATATAGACGATTATCTTTCTAACTTACTTTTATCTGTCCTGTCACAACATCCGAAATCAAACGTTGCTTATATTCCTTGATGCATTCTATTTCCTTGTTGAGTTTCTCAATCAAAGAATCTATCTTTGCCGTTCGCTCTGTGATGTATGAGACGATAGCTTGCTGCTCGGAGAGAGGGGGACCAATAACCGGAAAAGGATAAAAGCGATTTGGATAAAGTCGCAAACGGCTATCAATAATACCACGTGAAGCTGTTTTAAAAGCCCCAGAATATATCCCCAAACGCAATAAATAATGATAATACATCTTGTTACATTCAGTTATGAAATCAAAGACGCAATAAGCAGGACTGATTATTCCTTCTAAATCAGACACCGCATAACTACCATTCCATGCGAGCATAATATTCATTACAAACTGTCCTGGATGGACTTTTTTATAACCAATAGTACTTTCTGCCTCAAACATTCCTTGATTTTTAGTCTCTTTTTTATACGAAATGCCAGTATATTGAGATAGACTCAAAAGTTCTTCTTCTCCTGTTTCTGTTTTCTCTGTCGTTTCCTTTAGCAAAGAACGAACTGGCTTTATTTTCCAATGCTCAGGAATTTCTGGCAACCAAGGGATATTAGTAGCCTTAAACTTCACATTTGGATTAAGTCCACGAGTAACAGCATCAGCGATGATACGTTGTTTCATCTCTGACAATAGCGATATCTCCTTTTCCTTATTTTCTACAAGCGTATCGAGTTTCGAGCATTTGATGTCGAGATAAGAGACAATAGCTTGTTGCTCGGTAAGAGGAGGAAGAATAATTGGAATTGCTGCCAATTTATCCCAGCATCTAAAATCACTCGTATTTTGGCGGACACCATTAGAAATAAGTTTGAACACTTTCTCGTATGCCATATTACGCAAGTAATAAGCAATGAAGCTTTTATTCTGATTACTTTCACAAACATGCACAACAGGAGTACACATTCCATCATACTCAGAAATAGCAATTGCACCATGCCAAGTATCCATACCATGAATTAGTAAATCCCCCTTACCCACTCCTTGATATATTTTATCATCATCCGCAACTAAACCTAATTTATTATCACCTCTTTTTGTTACTCGTCCACTATTGGAGCAAATCAACAATTCCGCATTAGGCATTTTGGAACGTTGAAGTTTTTTCAATACATATTTCAACTTTATCATATGCCAATGTTTTGGCATAGATGATTGCCAAAATAACTTAGTTTCCATTCTTTCCGAATATCTCTCCATACCCTATTTAATTATCTCGTTCCACAAACCTTTCGTCTCACTCTCTATCACATTGATGTCCTGCATAATCTCCTCTAACGAGCGAAGCTGAACTGGCTTATAAAAGTACTTTGTGAAAGAAAGTTCATAACCAATAACTGGCTCTCCAAACTCAGCCTCGTCATCGTATGGCTTCACTTCATTCTCATAGAAAGCCTTAATGCCTCCAGGATAAAGTAAAGGAATCTGCTCCACCTCATTACGGTTCTTCGCCATCACCACCTTGCCTTTCTTCAGAACAAGATTGCCCTCTTTGTCTCGCTTTGGACGAAGCACAGGCACTTGCCAATAACCAAACTCCTCATTACGGAAGATTTTACTCTCAGGGGTTTCCTTGAAATCCATCAAGAGTTGAAGGATGCGACGACGGTCTTCCTCCGTTGTCTCACAGTTCTTCTCACCTAAGTTCTTGCGAAGCGGTGTACAAATGCTGCTTGCATCTATGAGTTGCACATATCCACGACGACGCTCCTCCTTACGATTGGTGACTACCCAAATATAGGTAGAAATACCTGTATTATAGAAATCCTTCTCTGGCATGGCAATGATTGCTTCTAACAAGTCGCTCTCGATAATGTATCTACGCAAGTTGCTCTCTCCACCACCAGCATTACCCGTAAAGAGAGAACTACCATTATGAACTTCTACGATACGAGAACCAAGAGGCGTATTCTTCATTCGACTCACATTGTTTGCCAAGAACAACATTTGGCAATCACCAATATCAGGAATAAAACTGGTTGCTCCATCGAAGAAACGAGGGTCGGTCACCTCCTTTTTATCTCCTAAGCCCCAATTCTTCAAATCCTCTTTCCAAGGTGTACCGAATGGAGGATTGGAAATACAGAAATCAAAAGTCTCGCCAGCATGACCATCTTGACTAATAGTTGAGCCAAAGGCGATATACTGATGCTCCCCAGAGTCAAGACGATAAGTAAACTTTTGGATATTGCCCGAAATCATCAAGTCTGCCTTGCAAGTAGCGTATGTATCGGCTTGCAACTCCTGTCCAAAGATACTTACTTTCACCTGTTTGCCCTGTTCTGTCGCAATTCGCTCCACTTCTTCTTGGGCTATCGTCAAGATACCGCCAGTTCCACAAGCACCATCATAGATACTATAGGTATTGTCCTTCAACTTGTCTTGGATAGGCACAACGGCAAGGTCGGCAAGCAAGCGAACATAATCACGAGGAGTGAAGTGCTCACCAGCCTCGGTCACATTGTTTTCCTCATTAAACTTGCGAAGCAATTCCTCAAAGATCGTTCCCATCGTATGGTTATCAAGTCCTGGCAATCGCTCCTCCATCTTCACGTTTCCATTTTCATCAGTAACCACTTCCATCACCGGATTGACAGAGAGATTGATATTGCCATCGGTGAATTTCTCCAAGAGAGACCCCAAACGTCCCACCTCAGTCAAGTTATCCACTTGCTGGCGAAGTTTGAACTTATCTATGATATCCTGTACATCTTTTGAAAAGCCATTGAAATACTCGATGACATTCATCTTGAGTCGCTGAGGATCTACCTCATTCTTCAACGTACTCATCGTAAAGGCTGAGGTATTATAAAAAGGATAGCCGGTTACCCCAGTCAAGAACGGTCCATACTCTACGATACCATTCTTGTCACAGAACTCCTTTTTCTCCAAGACTTTCTCCTTGGTTGGTTCCAAGAGCACGTCTATTCTACGAAGCACCATGAAAGGCAGGATGATTTTCTTGTAATCACCCTTTTCAAAAGCATGTACCAATACATCATTGGCTATATTCCAAATAAAGGAAAAGAGGCTGTTATATTGTTTGGTTTCCATTGTAGATATGTTTTAAATGTGATAACTTCTTCTCTTGCAACTCCCTGACAAGATTACATTTCCATTCATTCTACATATCCACTATCAACAAGAAACGGCGTAGGAGTTCTATCACTTGTTTTGCCCTTGTTAGTTGCGGTCCTAGGAAAACCGATCGTGATAAGAGCATGATAGAAGCCTACGCCGCCATTGTATATATTGATATAGCACAGAGCACACCCTCTCTATCCGAAAGGGCGCACTTCGTGCTGCATATATACGATATGCATAGGCGTCCACATCCATCCTCCACTGATCACGGCTTGAAATTTCCTAGGTTTCAACTAACCAGAAGAAAACGCGTAAACGTCTTTCTCATAAAATAGTGCCAAGCCACGGATTATCGCCAGCAACTCATTGCCAGCCATCTATGGGATGACACTGCAAAGGTAATGAAAAGAAATGGAAAAGCAAAATCCAATAAGACTTTTTTAGAATATAAAGGGCATATTCCTCAAAAAATGAAGATTGGAATGCTGAAATAGGTTTAATCTGCAATATATCTTCTAAAAGAAATTGGCATTCTTTGGATTTAAAAAAAACTAAAAACAAAAACTCTGCCGACAAAGGGCAGAGTTTTTTGTTTTATTTCACTTCCTCACAAACTACCATCTCCGTTCCTCTATAAATTACAACTATCTTGTGCAATTGAGTTGTCTTAACAGCCGATGTCACTACCTCGCTTTGGGCATAACGCCTTACTTGGTCTGTTGCATCCAAACGCAACTGCTCTATATGAGCATCAGTGTCTCTCGACTTGGCATACTTCAACTCCACAATATACGAATGGAGCATATCACTATACAGGTCAAGAAGCGGACAGAGGAATATGTCTGCATATCCCTCTTGCGTATCTTTCTCAGATATAGGACGGTAGTACTGGTTCTGGCAAGTCATGGCAAGCGTAAAACCATGTACGAAATACTCTCCCTTCTGATGATCGCGCTGGGAAGAATACTTATGCAAAGTATCTGCTATATATTGAAAATATGGTCTCCATTCACCTTCATACGCCAAATTGACTGCCAACTCATTCTTATGACATACATCAAAAGAGAGTTCGTTTTCATCATACGTATCAAGTAAGTAGGTATATAACTGCTCACGAACCACCTCATTGGGTATGACAAATTTTGTCTTTCCCTTGAAGCTCCCATCTATCGTAATCATTCCGAAATAGAAAAGGAGACTCACAAAATTGTCTGGATTGCCAATCTGCTCTGCAGGGAAACCCGGCTTGAGAGTACCCGTGATGTAGCCTTGCTTTACCAGCTGCTGTATAATGGATGCATCATGAGCAAACTCCTTGTCATGGCGTATCAGCATACGGAGCTTGTTATAATCAGTTCGGATATTGTCATCCACCAAACTATCTGGTATCTCACAATCGTTGTGAACATAATTGTCCACAAAATAGAGCACCATATTGGAGTTGTACATCGTTACCTTACCAAATTTCTTTGTAGCAAAGCAATAGTTGTCATACCATGGCTTGATAATGGCTATCAGCTCGTCTATAGTGTGATTAAACTGAAACTGGGTGGCATAATAAGACAGCATTTCACGGACTTCACTTTCCGTAAAACCCGTCATCTCGTTAAACTGCGCACTGAGAGTATAGTTGCTACCTATGTTGAATCCGCTCGTCAAGTCATCCAAGGTTACAGGACTCACACCTGTTACGAAGACACGAGATATGGTGGAGTCGGTGCCTGCCTTAATCGTATCAAAGAAGGTACGAAGATAACCTTCACCATGCGTTTCCTTGCGATAAGCATCCAGGCAATCTGGCTCTGCTAGTATCTTATTGGTGAAATGGTCGTATTCATCTATAAAGAGATAAATCTTTGCACCAGTCTTCCTACATTCATTACAGATGTAATTGAGTTGAGACACCGCACTATCAAGTTTGTTCATACCTTCCTTGATACCCACTGGGAGATATTGGGCATAAACATCACAAAAATAATTGAAGGCGATGCTGCAATGATTATCCAAGCCTATCTTATAATCGTGTAACTCGGCATTGACTACTGCAAAATTGAGCTTGATAACAAGATACTTGTTGCGCTCTGGTGTAGGATGTTGACCAATATACAGCTTACCATAAAGTTTCTCAAACTTATCTGCCTCATTAATGTCGTAGTAATGTTCGAGCATAGAAATAGTAAGGCTCTTGCCGAAACGACGAGGGCGGATATAGAAGAAGAACTTGTTGGCTCTTTCTACCTGTTCGATATAGTAGGTCTTGTCTACATAATAACAATCATCCTCGATGATAGCCTCGAAATTCATCATACCATAGGGTATACGCTTCGGGTATCTTGAGGTATTGTCGCTTTGATTCACTGCCATCATATTGCCTTTTTATTATTTTGGAGGCAAAGTTACAAAGATTATCTGATTTCTCCAAATTCTTAGAAGGAAAAAATACCTCACTTCCTCAAACTCTCTCGATACTTCAATGGTGACATGTGCAGATGCTCTCTTACATATTTACCGAAGAATGAGGTATTGGAGAAGCCCAGTATACCTGAAATCTCCTTGATTGTTTTCGTTGTAGAACGGAGATAATAGGTGATATCAGCAAGCGTATACTCCGTAATCCACTCGATGGCCGTCTTGCCGGAATGGCGCTTGCAGATGATGGAGAGATATTTGGGCGTGATGCAAAGCTGCTGCGCAAAATATTCTACAGGCTGATGCTTGATTTCGCTCTGCTGCAACATCTCCAGGAACTTATCAAAGAAATCACTGGCACTGGTTCCCAAAGTTTCTTTCGGGAGATCTGTCAGCAAAAGATTGCTCACGGCAAGAAGAGCACTCTTCAAGAGCGTCTCCACAATCTCACGGCGATATGGTTTCCACGAACTGCGGTCGTTGAACTTCGGATCCAGACAGAGGCGCACCAAGTCGGTAAACTTAGAATAGAATACCATATCCACCTCGTTCATCTTCAACACAGAAACCTTGCTCACATACATGGCACGGTTCCATACCGAGATATGAGAACGAAGAATACCAAGCAAGCCGTGATTGCTGACACACATGGCTGTGCATGCAAAATCTTCCGACACCTCTTTGATATCGAGAATTGAGTTAGGCGGACTGATAAATATATCGCCCTTCTCCACGGTGAATTCCCGCCCATTGAGTTCAGCTCTCAGGCTGCCTCTCTGACAGGATGCAATCATGTTCATCTGGAATCTCATAGGGTCGGGGTTCTGCAACACCTTGACATTATCTATAATCAAGATGTCCTCATCCAGATAGCTCGCACTGATTTCTGCACTCTGTGCGAACTCACCTTCTTCGATACGCTGCCTGACGTCCTTCTGTTCTTTCATTAATATGATTTTTTTAATTTCTTCACTCTTCGTTCTTCACTCTTCCCTATCAAAAAGCCTCTCTGTATTTATTTTCGTCCTTATCCTCCAACATAGAGAGATAACTCTGATAGCGGCTAGCTGCAATATAATGTTCCTCAACCGCCTTGATTACCGCGCACCCCGGTTCGTGGGTATGGGTACAGTCAGAGAACTTACAATCCTGAGAGAACTTGAAGATTTCCTTAAAATAGCTGGTCAGCTCTTCCTTTTCGATATCAAAGGTACCAAAACCCTTGATGCCCGGAGTATCAATGAGATAACCACCTTCCGGCAGTTCCAGCATCTCACTGAAGGTTGTGGTATGCATTCCGCTATTATGCGCCTCGCTGATTTCTGCGGTACGCTGCTCTGCATCAGGAATGAGCTGGTTGATGAGGGTTGACTTTCCTACCCCGCTGTTGCCGCTCAACAAAGATTTCTTATCCTTGATAAGAGGTCGCAACAGTTCAACACCTTCGCCTGTAGCTGCCGACAATTCGATACATTTATATCCGATGGTCTCATAGAGCGTGCACATCATCTTCTCGTAATGCAATTCTTCTTCTGAAAGTATGTCACTTTTATTGAAGATGATGATAACAGGCACTCTATAGGCCTCAGCGCCAGCCAGGAATCGATCGATGAAGGTAGTAGAAGTCTGCGGATAATTCACCGTTACCACAAGCAGCGCCTGGTCTACATTAGCTGCCAGAATATGACTCTGCTTACTGAGGTTAGGTGATTTACGAATGATATAGTTTTGGCGGTCTTCGATAGAAGAGATAAATGCCGTACCCTCCTGATTGGTAATAAGCTGCACATAATCGCCTACAGCCACAGGATTGGTGCTGCGGATGCCCTTCAATCTGAAATTGCCCTTGATTTTACTTTCAATCAGCTGGCCATCGTCTGTCTTGACGGTGTACCAGCTGCCTGTATTTTTAATAACGAGTCCTCTCATTATCA
>OGOO01002885.1_pt1 | contig 11745 bp, 5 predicted proteins | sample 1552651 | NCBI WGS metagenome assembly OGOO01 (sample SAMEA2580118, study PRJEB22360) | human gut metagenome | biome: human gut; feature: human-associated habitat; material: faeces | place: Denmark | collected 2008/2010 | reverse complement strand
CGTATGCTGGATAATAGGTATGATGTAGCATATTACACTCATTTGGGTGAAGAAATCAATAAAGCATTCCATCGGGAGTTTTATCACAAGGACACTCGTCAGTATGGTACGGGAAGCCAGTGCAGCAATGCCTTGCCTTTGTTCCTCGGAATGGTTCCCGCTGATGACAGACAGGCGGTGCTTGATAATCTGGTAGCGGATATAAAACGCCACGGCAACCGGCTGACCACCGGTGATGTGGGTAACCGTTATCTGTTCCAGACTTTGGCGCGTAACGGGTTGAATGAGCTGATGTACACCATGCACAACCATGAAGAAGCACCCGGCTATGGTTTCCAGCTGAAATTCGGAGCTACCACGCTGACCGAGCAATGGGACCCGCGGCAAGGTTCTTCGTGGAATCACTTTATGATGGGGCAGATTGATGAATGGTTCTTCAACTCGTTGGCGGGTATCCGCACCGTTGAGGGAAAACCGGGAATGAAGGAAATAGAAATACGTCCCCGGCCGGTAGGCGATTTGACATACGTCCGTGCCTCTACCCAAACCTTGTACGGAAAAGTTGCGGTAGACTGGACCCGCGAGAATGGAGTCTTTACATTGAAAGTAACGATACCTGTAGGGTGTACGGCACGCGTATTCCTTCCCGATGAAAAAGAGCCGAAGATAGTGGAAAGCGGAACTTATTCTTTTAAGAAATAAACGCGGTTTTCATAGGAAAAGCCCCCTGAGGGTATTTGGTAAAACTAAAATCAAATAATGAACAATATGAATAAACGTACCTTTTTAAGTCTGTTACTATGTGTTTGCTGTCTGTCTTTTCTGCATGCGGAGCGTGTGGATATGCAGCAGGCAGGTGCCGATGTGCAAGGCAGGAAGCTGAACACAGCATTGATTAATTCCACCATCGACCGCCTGAACGCCAATGGTGGAGGAACCCTCTTTTTCCCCGCAGGAACTTATCTCACCGGTTCCATCCACATGAAAAGTAACATCACTCTGGAACTGGAAGCAGGAGCCACCTTGAAATTTTCGGAGAACTTTGACGACTTCCTCCCTTATGTGGAAGTGCGTCATGAGGGAATCATGATGAAAAGTTTCCAACCGCTGATTTATGCCGTGGATGCAGAGAACATCACCATCAAGGGTGAAGGGACACTGGACGGACAGGGCAAAGCATGGTGGACGGAATTTTTCCGCGTCCTTGTAGACCTCCGGGACAACGGCAAGAGAAACATCAACAAGTACCAGCCCATGTTCGAGAAGGAAAACGACCTGAAAGTCCTTTACGCCGAAACCAACGAAGACTGGCACGGCACATTGGACCGTCGCTTCTTCCGTCCCCCTTTCATACATCCCATCCGTTGCAAGAATGTACGGATAGAGGGCGTGAAGATTATCAACTCTCCCTTTTGGACCGTAAACCCTGAGTTTTGCGATAATGTGACCATTAAGGGCATTACCATCCACAATGTGCCTTCCCCCAATACGGACGGCATCAACCCTGAGTCTTGTAAGAATGTACACATCAGCGACTGCCACATTTCGGTAGGCGACGACTGCATCACCATCAAATCCGGACGTGACCTGCAAGCGCGTAAACTGGGTGTCCCTTGTGAAAACATCACCATTACCAATTGCACCATGTTGAGCGGACACGGTGGTGTGGTTATCGGCAGCGAGATGAGCGGAGGAGTGAAGAAAGTAACCATCAGCAATTGTATCTTTGACGGAACCGACCGGGGGATTCGTCTGAAATCCACCCGTGGCCGCGGAGGCATTGTAGAAGATATCCGGGTAAGCAATATTGTGATGCGTAACATCAAGAAAGAGGCTATCGTCCTCAATCTGAAATATAGCAAGATGCCTGCCGAACCGAAGAGTGACCGTACTCCGGAATTTCGTAATATCTATGTGTCGGGTGTGACGGCCCGTGATGTGAATACCCCCATTATGGTGGTAGGTCTGCCCGAAGCACCTATTACCGGTATTGTGATGCGTGATGTGTATATTCAGAATGCCAAGCAACGCTGTGTTTTTGAAGACTGCAAGGACTTGGTGCTGGATGATGTGTATGTGGATGGTAAAGAAATAAAATAGACTTCCCGATGAAGAAACAACTATTATGGTGCATGGCGGCACTCTCTTTTTCCGCTGCATCTGCACAAACTTATGAAACCCGGTTCGCACGTCCGTTATCCGATGTGTTGAATGACGTTGCCGCCCGTTTCCAGGTCCGCTTGAAATATGACGTGGATACGGTGGGGCGTGTGCTTCCGTATGCCGATTTCCGTATCCGGCCTTATTCATTGGAGGAAACGCTGACCAATGTGCTTTCCCCCTTCGATTATAAATTCGTAAAGCAAAGTGACAAGGTATATAAGTTGAAACCTTACGAATACGCCCGCCGCACGGATGCCGACGGAGAAAAAATGCTGGCATACCTTAGTGGTTTATATAGTGATAAAAGTCAATGGGAACAGCGCAGGGAGATTCTCCGCAAAGAGGTGCGCCAACGTCTGGGACTGGATGATATGCTGAGGAAAACAGTGAAGGATGCAAAGCCTGTTCTTTCCAAAATACGCAAATTTGATGGCTATACCGTGCAGAACTTTGCATTGGAAACCTTGCCGGGGCTTTATGTCTGCGGTTCAGTCTATGCCCCCCGCACCAAAGGCAAACATGCATTGATTATCTGTCCCAATGGTCATTTTGGACAGGGACGCTACCGCAAAGACCAGCAGCAGCGCATGGCGACTCTGGCACGTATGGGGGCTGTCTGCGTGGATTATGACCTGTATGGTTGGGGTGAATCCGCCTTGCAGGTAGGTGCGGAAGCGCACCATACCAGTGACGCGCACACCATTCAGGCCATGAACGGATTGCTTATACTGGATGATATGCTGGCAAACCGTAAAGATATAGACCCTGCACGCATCGGCGTGAACGGTGGTTCCGGCGGAGGAACGCAGACGGTGTTGCTTACCGTCCTGGATGACCGTTTTACAGCTGCCGCCCCTGTGGTCAGTCTGGCTTCTCATTTTGATGGCGGCTGCCCGTGTGAAAGTGGCAAGCCCATCCAGTTGGCAGGTGGAGGAACTTGCAATGCGGAGCTGGCTGCCCTGTTTGCCCCGCGTCCCATGCTGGTGGTTTCCGACGGAGGAGACTGGACAGCCACGGTTCCCCGTTTGGAATATCCTTACTTGCAACGCATCTACGGTTTTTACGGTGCAACGGACAAGGTGAGCAATGTACATTTGCCGCAAGAACGCCATGATTTCGGTCCGAACAAGCGCAATGCGGTTTATGATTTCTTTATAGACGTGTTCGGCCTTGACCGGAACATGCTGGATGAAAGTAAAGTAACCATTGAACCGGAAGACGCATTGAAGAGCTTTGGTGAGAAAGGTGAGAAACTGCCTGCCGGAGCCTTGAGATATAAAGAATGATTTTGTCGTTTATTTATTAGGTTAAGAGTTAGTATGGAATCTCCCTCTTGCATAGCCTGTGAAGGTGAGCAAGGGGGAACTTTTTTTAGATATGGGGGATTAATACTTTTTGTCGGGTATATCAGGCCTTGTCATGCGGACTGTTAAGTCTTTTTGTGCGGACTGTTACTATAGTCTTCGGCAGTGGACCGTACAGTCTGTTACAGTGGACTGTACGGTCTGCCGCAGTGAAACATACGGACTGCTGTCGCAGTCTGTAAAAGGTGACCGTAAGAAATGCTTTAATGGTACTGAAAAAAAGACTTAATGGAGCTGAAGTGATGAATTAACTTCGCATTTATGTTATAATCAGCTTTAGTTTCCCATCCTTGTGGCGCTTTCGGTCGTTTTCTTGTTTATAGTTGCGGAGTCAGATCGGTCTCTACGTTGGATTTCGGCTGAGTATAATGGAAAAAACGGAGATTATAACAAGATAATGCGTTTCTGTAATATGGTAGCAATCTGTTGTCTCAGTTGCGGGGCGCTGATGGGCTTGGCCATATAGCCGTCGAAGCCGTTTTCCATGGCCCGTTGTTCATCACTGGCATAGGCGAAAGCGGTAACAGCAATGATAGGCACATCCAAGGATAGTTTTCGTATTTCCCGGGTGGCCTCATAGCCATCCATCACCGGCATATTGATATCCATCAGAATTATCTGAGGGGTATGGAGCTTATACAAATTGACCGCCTCTTTTCCATCCCAGGCATGTACCAGGTTATATTCTCGTTTCAAGATAGATTGAAACAGCCGGTAATTGCTCTCATTGTCTTCGGCGATCAGAATGGTCAGCTTGTCTTTTTGCACGGAAATGAGTTGATGCTCTTCCTCTCTCTTGTTCTCTGCAGCGGCAGGCTGGTAGGGAATGGTGAACCAGAAAGTGGATCCTTTTCCTTCCTCGGACTCAACACCGATGCGTCCTCCCATGTGCTCTACAATTGTCTGGCAAATGGATAGTCCCAGTCCTGTACCCTGTACAAAAGAGTTCAGTTTGACGAAACGTCCGAATATGGAGTTCACTTTGTCGGCTGGAATGCCGCAACCGGTATCTTTAACATAGAAATAAAGTTCTTTGTCGCATAGTTTGTAGCCGAAGGTGATGCTTCCTTGTGAGGTAAATTTGCTGGCGTTGTTCAGTAAATTGTTCAGTACCTGCATCAGACGGTTCTTTTCCGTTCTTATGAGGCAGGAGGGAAGTCCTTTCTGTACAATCAGTTGAATGCCGTTGCTCTCTGTCCGATAACGGGTGACACTTTCTATCTCGGAAATAATATCATTCAGTTCTATGTTGCAATAGCTGAACTCTAATGTACCGGCCTCTATTTTCGATAAGTCCAGTATGTCGCTGATTAATTGCAGCAGCAACGTGTTGTTACTTTCAATGATATTGATATATTCCTGCTTTTCCTGTTCCTCTTCTGCAGCAGCAAGGATGTTTGAGAAACCGATGATAGCATTTAGCGGAGTGCGTATTTCGTGGCTCATATTGGCAAGAAAAGCGGACTTCAGCCGGTTGGATTCTTCCGCGCGGTCCTTGGCTGAAAGCAGTTCGTCTTCCATTTTCTTCCGTTCAGTTATGACTAGGGAAGATCCTACCAAAGTGAGCGGCATTCCGTTTTCGTCTTTGCTTTCCACAGCTGCCTGCGCTTCTATCCAGTCTATTTTCCATTGTGTTCCGTCATTGGCCAGCACGCGGTATTCCTCTTTTACTTTCTCTATTTTCCCGTCTGCCAGGTCACGGTAGGCCTGTATCACGCGCGGGCGGTCTTCTTTAATGATTTTAGCGAAGTATTGCTCGTCCGAAACGCTCAACTGATCTTCGCTGATGCTTCCCGGCATGGCCGCCATGACAATGGGGCGGTTGAGGTCGCATAAAATGGTATGGTCTTTCAAATTCCATTTCCAAGGTACGATGTTGGCTACTTCCAGTGCCATGGAAAGTTTATGGTTCGTGGCGCTCAGCATTTGCTGCGCATTGTGCAGTTCGGTGCTGTCCATGCAGAACACATCCACTGTGTCCGGTTCGGTAGAGCAATTCAGGACAACATCATAGAAGATGTTGACGGTCTTAAAATAATATGGGAAGGTGATCGATTTCTTTTCTTTTAAGGTGAGTTCCATGAAATGGGTGAATTCCGGCAAGGACTCCGGGAAAATTTCAGAGGCTCTTTTCCCTATTACCTCGGATTTGGGCAAGAAACATCGTTCGAAATAGCGGTTGACATCCATATAAATGCTGTCTGCGATATTCCCTTCTTTGTCCCATATTACCTGTTCTTTCATGTAAAGGATAGGCATATTGTCTATCAGATTGGTATATTGTGTGTTCGTGTCTATTTCATTTTGCTGGGCGCGTCTCAGCGCTTTCAGCATTTGGATGCGTTTTTGCTGTGCCACGGCCATCAGTATAAAAGCAATGAGTACACTTAGGATGATCCATTTATATTTGTTCAGAAAGTTGGCCGGTTTGTCATAGAAAACGGTGTCACCAGGGCATAGGTCGGGATCGAGTCCTTTATTTACCAGTCTTGTGTAGTTGAATGCGGGGTGTGCTTCGTTGGGTTCATAAAAAGGTATGTCGCTGGCTTTCTTCCCATGTAGTATCTCGTCTATCGTTTTCAGTAATTGCCTGGTAAAGATTTGGTCATTATACATGTATCCTCCTACCATGCCGCCGTCATCCATACCTGCATAGCGGATGGTGAACAAAGGGGCGGAGATGCTGGCGATACTTCTGTAGGCATTAATCAGAAAATTGCTTGAAGTGAACGATTCGGTGAACCAGGTGGATACCAGAATGCCTGTGGTCTTGTCTGTTTTACGCACGGCGTTATATAGCTGATGCAGACTGTTGGTACGCGAGGAGATGTATTCGTAATCCATTTGCGGGTATTTGTCTTTAATCAGCTCTCGCAGTTGCTTGTCATATTCCGGATTGGGGTAGATGCCGTCTCCCAGGAAAATCAGTTTCTTCATACCGGGAATCATCCTGCACATCAGTTGCACGTTTTCTTCCAGATAGATGGGGGTGTGCATGTAGGTGAAATTGAACTCTTCTGCCAATTCGCTCATGTGTGTCTTTTCTTCGGGGGTGACTGTATCTCTCTGCCTGTAGAATTTCTCATGGTACACATAGGGGTCGGCTCCGCATACAATGGCAGGTACTTTACCCCATAAAGATTGAATCTCTTCTCTGAAAATCAGGCTCATGCTCCCAATGAATACCAGCAGGCGGGGAGGGGGGGAGCCGTATTTCGAAGAAAGAATTTCTGAGAATCTCTCGATTTTAGTGGAATCGCCTACCATAAAAAGATTCAGATGCTCTATGTAAGCGTCCATGTTCTCTATTCCGGCTATTTTGTGAACGATGGGGGTGGTGATGCTGTTGCTCCAGGGGGAGGATTCGTTGTAGCTGTTCAGAATCAGAATATAGTTCCCCGCCTCGGTGTTTTCCTGTACATGGGAGGCTTTGCCGATGGTTGCAAAGAAGGTGAATATACAGGTACATATCAGTAACCGTTGTATATGGGCTACACACGTTCTTTTAAGATTTCTGTCCATTATTGATGTCCTACTCTTCTTTTGTTATATAGCTATGATGCTTGTGATGCAACAAATGTACTATTAAATTAATGAGTGGACGAAGAAATGGAAAAGTTTAACAAATATTAAAAGAAACAGGACGGGATGGAAAGTTTTCGTATAGGCAAATGGGAGATGATTGGATGGGAATTCCTGCCGGCCGATATGGCAGTGGGGCGCGAATGCTGATAGAGGGAGTGGGAGGGGAAGTCATTCTTTTGTTCTATTTCTTTTTTATATAAAGGAATAGTCTTATATTTATCCCGTCATCTTATTTTTGAAAAAGTAGGGGAACATCACTTAATCAGAAGTAGTTATGGAATATCACTTACGTACTAAATTGAATGGAAATATAGCAATGACTTCCTGTTTCCATGAAAACTCCTTTTTGCAGTGTGACAGGAGTCTTTATAAATTTATATGGGTGCGGCATGGAGCGTTGGATGTGGAAGTGGATCATGTGGTGATGCATCTGGAAAAAGAGGAAATGATTTCGCTTACTCCTTTGCATCATGTGCAGATAAGGGGAGTGGACGGTGAATACCTCACTTTTTTATTCAATAGTAACTTTTATTGTATTTACGGGCATGACAGCGAGGTGTCTTGTAACGGATTCCTGTTTAACGGTTCTTCCCGTGTCATGCGTTTGAAGCTTTCGCCTTCCCAGTCGGCCCGTCTTGACAGTATTGTCGATATTTTCAGGGGGGAGTGTGGAATACAAGACAACTTGCAGGAAGAAATGTTGCGTATTATTCTGAAACGTTTCATTATCACTTGTACCCGCATAGCCCGTGAAAAGTTTGATGTGGACCCGGGACGTGAGAACATGTTTGATGTGATTCGTCAGTTTTATGTACTGGTTGACAGTCATTTTAAGGAGAAGAAGCAAGTACAGGATTATGCTGATATGTTGTGCCGTTCTCCCAAGACTATTTCTAATCTCTTTTCCCTTTACGGACTTTCTTCTCCTTTGCGTGTCATTCATGAACGCGTGGATGCGGAAGCCAAGCGCTTGTTGCTTTATACGGGTAAGAGTGCGAAAGAAATCAGTGAGATTCTGGGATTTGAGGATTTGGCTACGTTCAGCCGTTTCTTTAAGAAAATGAACAAGGAGAGCCTTTCGGAATACCGGAAAAGAGAGAAGCGGGAATAATTGCCAACCTATATGGGGAAATTGCCATTTACCGGAGGGGGAAAACCATCGACCTTTGCACCAGGAAGTTAAATCTTTTAATAATGAAAGCAATGATGGCAAAATTAAAATCTCTGTTTGTTGCGTTTTTAACAATAGCAGCATCTGCCCAAAAACTGGGTATCAATCTTATCCGTGTGGCAATTCTTGTAATTTTTGTATGGATTGGTGGTCTGAAATTCTGGAACTATGAAGCCGAAGGAATTGTGCCTTTTGTGGCGAACAGTCCCTTTATGAGTTTCTTTTATACCAAGGACGCTCCTGAATATAAAGAATATAAGCTGAAAGAAGGCGAACTCGATGAAGCGAAGCACCTGTGGCATGAAGAGAACAATACTTATGGGTTTTCTCATGGATTGGGTATTTTGATTATGGGGATCGGTATCTTGACGTTTTTAGGCATCTTCTCTCCGAAAACCGGTTTGGTGGGGGCCGGACTGGCTATTGTCATGACATTGGGCACTTTGTCTTTCCTTGTAACAACGCCCGAGGTGTGGGTCCCCGATTTGGGAAGTGGCGAACAGGGATTCCCTTTGCTGACGGGCGCCGGTCGTCTGGTCATTAAGGATATTGCTATTCTGGCAGGAGCTGTTGTCGTTCTTTCGGATAGTGCGGGAAGGGTATTGAACCAGTTGAAAAAGTAAAGTTGGAAAGACCGGTCACGGACATGCCCTTTTATAGGGGGTGTATATGGATGCATTCCGGCGAGAGGCAAGTATTTCCTGCAAGACATAACTATCTATGAGGCAAGTTGCATCCTGTGTCATCTTGCTGTCTGTCAGCTATTGATAATGAATGCAAATTTGGCAGATTCTGCGGTTAACCCCTGTTAAGTGCTTATCTGTCTGTGTTAAAAGAGGAAAAAAAACTCTGACAAACGGTACAACCGTACAATATTTGTCATTACATTAGCGTCATAAATGTTAAACCAAACTTGAAATTAACAAATTAATAGATATTAAGTTATGAAACAAGCAACTAAAATGGTACTAGGCGCAGCAGCAATTGTAGCAGTCAGCGCAGGTGTAGCAGGAGTAACGGCTTATTCTATGTTGAAACCCGAGCCAAACAAAAGCATGGCTTTTAATGATGTGTTCCAACAAAATCCGAATACAAGACTCGCCGCGTTGGACGCCACTCAAATGCAACCGGTGGATTTGACTCAGGCAGCGGAAAATTCAGTGCATGCAGTAGTTCATATAAAGTCAACTCAAGAATCAAAGACTCAGACGGTTACCGTTCGTGATCCGTTCTATGATTTCTTTGGTGATATTTTTGGAAATGGCAGAGGCGGCGGTCAGCAGCGTCAGGTGCAGACTCCTGAAAGAGTGGGATTCGGTTCCGGAGTGATCATTTCGAAAGATGGATATATTGTAACGAATAACCATGTAATCGATAATGCTGATGTGATCAGTGTCAAACTGAATGACGGACGTGAATACAAGGGACGTGTAATCGGCACAGACCCCAGCACGGATTTAGCGTTGGTTAAAATTGAAGCGGATGAGCTTCCTACGATTCCCGTGGGCAATTCGGAGGCTTTGAAAGTAGGTGAGTGGGTATTGGCTGTGGGTAATCCCTTTAATATGACTTCTACGGTAACAGCCGGTATTGTGAGTGCCAAAGCCCGTTCTTTAGGGGTATATAATAATGGTGTGGAATCTTTCATCCAGACAGATGCTGCGATCAACCAAGGCAACAGTGGTGGTGCATTGGTGAATGCAAGGGGTGAACTGGTAGGTATCAATTCCGTACTTTATTCACCTACAGGAGCTTATTCGGGTTATGGGTTTGCTATTCCAACCAGTATCATGACGAAAGTTATAGCCGACTTGAAAGAATATGGAACTGTTCAGCGTGCGGTATTGGGCATCAAGGGTACTCCGATTAATGATGACCAGCAGATGATGCCGGAAGAAATCAAGAAGAAGGTGAAGGAACTGGGCGCCACCGACGGTGTGTTGATTGCTGAGATAATTGAGGGAGGTTCTGCGGCCGGCAACTTGGAAGTAGATGATGTCATTATCGGTATTGACGGAAAACGTGTGAAGAACTTTGCAGAGTTGCAGGAGGGGTTGGCTAAACACCGTCCGGGTGACAAAGTAACCGTCAAGGTGTTGCGTGACAAGAAAGAAAAGGATATCGAGATGACCTTGAAGAATGCACAGGGAACAACGAAAGTGGTGAAGAGTGCGGGCATGGATATCTTGGGCGCAGCATTCCGTGAAGTTCCTCAGGAATTGAAGAGACAATTGAATTTGGGATATGGTGTGGAAGTCACAGGTGTGACAGACGGTAAGATGAAGGCTGCCGGTATCCGTAAAGGCTTCATCATCCTGAAGGCAAACGGACAACCTGTCAAATCAGTAAATGATTTGGAAGATGTGCTGAAAGCTGCTACCCAGTCACCGGATCAGGTATTGTTCCTGAGTGGTATGTTCCCATCAGGTAAACGTGCGAACTATGCAGTGGATTTGACACAGGAATAAGAAGATTTTTAAGGTAGAAAGTTTCAATAGGTAAAGTTTAGAGGATGCACGGTAAGGGTTACTTCCGTGCATCCTGATTTTATAGTCAAACAGGACTGATAACCTTATTTTCGCAAAATATTTAGGAAAAGAAGGACAAAGATAGTCTTTTTTGATTTATTAGCTAATATTTTTCAAACAAAAATGGATGTATTCCATTTAATGTTGTAAATTTGCATCCCAAATTTGTTTTATAGAGAATGAGACAATTAAAGATTACCAAAAGTATCACTAACCGAGAGAGCGCATCTCTGGATAAGTATTTACAGGAAATAGGCCGTGAAGACCTGATTACTGTAGAGGAAGAGGTAGAGCTCGCTCAGCGTATCCGTAAAGGCGACCGGGTAGCATTGGAAAAACTGACACGTGCCAACTTGCGTTTCGTCGTGTCTGTAGCCAAGCAGTATCAAAATCAGGGGTTAAGTCTTCCTGACTTGATTAATGAAGGCAACCTGGGATTGATTAAAGCAGCCGAAAAGTTCGATGAAACCCGAGGCTTCAAGTTTATCAGTTACGCCGTATGGTGGATTCGTCAGTCTATTCTCCAGGCATTGGCAGAACAGTCACGTATTGTCCGTTTGCCGTTGAATCAGGTAGGCTCGTTGAACAAGATCAGCAAAGCCTTCTCTAAATTCGAACAGGAAAACGAACGTCGTCCTTCTCCGGAAGAACTGGCCGATGAACTGGAAATACCTGTAGACAAAATCTCGGACACGTTGAAGGTTTCAGGACGCCACATTTCTGTAGACGCTCCTTTTGTGGAAGGAGAAGACAACAGCTTGCTGGATGTGCTTGTGAACGACGACTCGCCTATGGCAGACCGTTCCTTGGTTAATGAGTCACTTGCGAGGGAAATTGATAGAGCACTCTCTACGCTGACCGAAAGGGAGAAGGATATTATCCAGATGTTTTTCGGTATTAATACGCAGGAAATGACGTTGGAAGAAATCGGCGA
>OGOO01002876.1_pt1 | contig 11781 bp, 7 predicted proteins | sample 1552651 | NCBI WGS metagenome assembly OGOO01 (sample SAMEA2580118, study PRJEB22360) | human gut metagenome | biome: human gut; feature: human-associated habitat; material: faeces | place: Denmark | collected 2008/2010 | reverse complement strand
GTCGACGATTGGGCCACCATGTTCGCGCGCTGCTACGAGACGGCGGGCATCACGAACACCGACCGTATCCAAATCACCCCTGGCTACGGCCTGTGGACTGCCGGCATCGGCTTCCAGCTGGGCTGCGAGCGCCTGGGTGCCATGGCCATCCCCATGGGTCCTGGCAACACTGAAAAGCAGCTGCAGATGATGCAGGACCTGCGCTCCACCGTCATCACGGGCACGTCCAGCTATGCGCTGCTGCTTGCCGAGGAGATCGAGAAGCGCGGCCTGCGGGACAAGCTTTACCTGCGCAAGGGCGTCATCGGCTCCGAGCGCTGGGGCGAGAAGATGCGCAACCGCATTCAGGACGAGCTGGGCATCGAGATTTACGACATTTACGGCCTCACCGAGGTGTACGGCCCGGGCATCGGCATTTCCTGCGACGCCCACGACGGCATGCACATCTGGGACGACTTCGTCTACATCGAGATCGTCGATCCCGAAACCGGCGAGGTGCTGCCCGACGGCCAGGAAGGCGAGCTGGTACTCACCACGCTGCGCAAGCAGGGCGCGCCGCTCATCCGCTACCGCACCCACGACCTCACGCGCATCGTGCCCGGCACCTGCGCCTGCGGCAGCCGCCATCCACGCATCGCCACGCTCACCGGGCGCACCGACGACATGTTCAAGGTGAAGGGCTGCAACATGTTCCCGGCCCAGGTGGAGGAGGTCATCAAGGCCACCGACGGCACCAGCTCCGAATACCAGGTGATGATCGAGGCCGTCGATGGCCACGACGTGCTCACCGTGCTGTTCGAGACGCCGCTTGAAGGCGAGGCGCTGGCGCGCTGCGAGGAGGAGCTCGCGCTCATCTTCAAGGCGAAGCTCGGCTGCACGCCGGAGGCGAAGGGCGTGCCCATGGGCGAGCTGCCGCGTTCCGAAAAGAAGACCAAGCGCATCTTCGACAGCCGCTACTAAGCGCGCCGCATTCGAAAGGGGGCGAGAGCCATCATTACGAGCTTGAGTGAGAAGCAGACGATCCTCATCGTTGATGACTCGATGCTGAATCGCGCACTGCTTGCCGACATGATCGGCGATGCCTACCGCATCATCGAGGCGGAGGACGGCAAGCAGGCCGTGGCGGCGTTGCAGAAAGAGGGCGCGGGCATATCGCTCGTGCTGCTCGACTACGTCATGCCGCAGATGAACGGCTTCGACGTGCTGGAGGTCATGAACAAAAACGGCTGGATCAAGGACATCCCGGTCATCATGGTGTCCGCCGAGTCCGACGCCGCCTATATCGAACGCGCCTACGAGCTGGGCGTGACCGACTTCATCAACCGCCCCTACGACGTGAACATCGTCCGCCGCCGCGTCATGAACACGCTCATGCTGTACCAGAAGCAGCGCACGCTCATGGGCATGGTGGCCGACCAGGTGTACGAGCGCGAGAAGTCCAACAACCTCATGGTGTACATCTTGTCGCACATCGTGGAGTTCCGCAACGGCGAAAGCGGCATGCACGTGCTGAATGTGCAGGCCATGACCGAGATGATCTTGACGCAGCTCACGCGCCTGACCGATCAGTATCCGCTGACCACCGAGGACATCTCGCTTATCACGATGGCCTCCAGTCTGCACGACATCGGCAAGATCGCCATCCCCGAGGAGATCCTGAACAAGCCGGGTCGTTTCACCGACGAAGAGTTCGCCATCATGAAGACCCACTCCGCCGTGGGCTCCGATATGCTGGACGATCTGGAGCTGTACAAGGACGAGAAGCTAGTGAAGGTCGCGCGGGACATCTGCCGCTGGCACCATGAGCGCTGGGACGGCCGGGGGTACCCCGATGGCCTTGTGGGCGACGACATTCCCATATCGGCCCAGGTAGTTGCCCTGGCCGATGTGTACGACGCCCTTACGAGTCGCCGCGTTTACAAGCCGCCGTTCAGCCACGAAGAGGCCCTGCGCATGATTCGCGAAGGGGAGTGCGGCGCGTTTAACCCGCTTATTCTGGAATGCCTGACGGCGGTGGCGGGCGATTTGGAGAAGCGCCTGAACCACGGCATCACGGGCCGCGAGATTTCGATTGACTCGCTGCATTTGTCCGAGGCGACGCTGGATAGCGGCGACGCCGAGGCCTCGAGCCGCACTCTCGAGCTGCTCGACTACGAGCGCATGAAATACCACTTCTTCGCTTCCATGAGCAATGAGGTGCAGTTCGAGTTCACCGAAGAGCCGCCGATGATCGTGCTGTCCGACTGGAGCGACCACAAGCTCGATCTGCCCGAAATCATCATGGATCCCTACAACGACGAGGCCTTCTGTGCGACGTTCGGCCAGGAGAACCTGCAGAAGCTCAGCCGCCTTTTGCGCGCCACCACCATCGACGACCCGGTGGTCGATATGGAAATGGAGGCGACGGTGGGCGGCGAGACGCGCTGGTTCCACGTGCTGGCGCGAGCGTTGTGGTCGGGGCCTTCCGACCCGGTTTACCTGGGCTCCATCGGCAAGCTCATCGATATCGATGACAGGCAGGCCGAGCTGATCGACCTGCAGTTCAAAGCCTATCACGATCCGCTGACCGAGGTGGTGAACGGGGCGTTCGCCCGCAAGGTCATCGCCGAGCGCTTGGGCTCGGGGGAGGCGTGCGACCGTCATCGCGACCGCCATGTGCTGGCGCTGTGCGACCTGGATTTCTTCAAGCAGGCCAACGACACCTACGGCCACCAGTTCGGCGATCGCGTGCTGAAGCACTTCGCGGAGCGGCTGCAGGAAAGCGTGCGCGGCGAGGATGTCGTGGCCCGTGTGGGGGGCGATGAGTTCCTCTTGTGCATGGAATGCCCCGTCGATCCGCGTCCGCTGATCGATCGCATCCATCGGTCGCTCGAGGGCGACTTCGAGGGCTTCCCGCTGTCGGTTTCCATGGGCGTGGCCATTGCCGGCAGCGATGTGCGCGACTACGATGAGCTGTTCCGCCGGGCCGATGTGGCGCTATACCACAAGAAGCGCGGCGGCCGCAGCGGGTACGTGTTTTACAGCGATTTAGACGAAGAAGAGCGAGATTTGTTGCTTGAAGGGGCGCATACGGCGCTCTCGGGCATCGACAGAGACGAATCCGACCAGTAGACTGTCACCCAAGGGATAAAAGGAGACTGAGATGTCGTTGGAGATTGCTTACGCTGCCATGGGCGGCGATTTGGAAACCGTGCGCGGACGCTTGCTTACCGACGAGCGCATCGAGAAGTTCGCGAAGATCTTCCTTCAGGACACCTCCATGCAGACGCTGGAGAGCGCCCTTGAGGCGGGAGATCTGCCCGAGGCCTATCGCGGCGCGCACACGCTGAAGGGCGTGAGCCGCGACTTGGGTTTCACGCCGCTGTTCGAGGCCGCTGCTGCCCTGTCCGATGCGCTCCGCTTGGATGACGCCGGCGTACCGGCCAATGTTGCAGCGGTCCCCGAGCTGATGCCGGCGGTGCGCGACGCCTACGCCACGGTCGTCGACGCTATCGCCATTATCTAGCGGAGCGGCGCTTGGCGCCCGGTGCCCACGATGAGGGGCGCAACGCGCGAAGGCTCGCGCGCAACCAGAACCGTCGAGGCCTCAAGCTGAGAGACTTGAAGCCCGAAAGGAACACAGCGAATGACTGGAACAGACAACAAAACGAGGTACGGCCGCATTGCCGTGATTCTTATCGCGCTGGCCATAGTCATCGCCGCGTTCGCGCTGTTCACGACGATGAACAACGAACGCATCTCCGAGCAGAACACCAAGTATCTCCAGGGTTCCACCGAGCAATCGGCACGGCGCATCAGCGAGTGGATGACCGACTCGCAGACCGAGATTAAGCTCCTGTCCTCCATGTACGCGAGTACGCTTTCGAGCGTGGACGAAATCAGCGCTGCCGGCATCGAGCAGTTGGCAAACTACACGAAGTTTGATTACACCACGATTTCGCTGGAAGACGGTCGAACCATCGACAACACGGGCCAGGAGGCCGATGCCGCCGACCGTGAGTACTTCATGTGTGGTATGGAGGGCGAGTCGGGCGTATGCGCCGTCGACAACTCGCTGTTTTACAACGACCTCTCGGTCATCTTCTACACGCCGCTGTACTTCGACGGCGAGGTGGTTGGCGTTATCTGCGGTGCCTACCGCGAAGACTCCATGGAGAAGTTCCTGCGCACCTACATCTTTGGCGAGCAGACTAACACCTATTTGCTCGAGCGCGACGGCGACGTGATGGCGCATTCGTCCACCACCTACAGCAGTGGCGTGAAGAGCGCCGTCGACCTCTACTTCGAGGAAGGCTCGTCGGGCGATATCTCCCGCGACGACTTGGAATCGTCGCTGCAAAATGGCGTGTCGGTCACCTTCAACTACAAGGGCGAGTCGGGGTCGGGCACCGCTTACGTGATGCCGATTGAGAACTATGACTGGCTGATCATGCGCACCTTCCCCAGCTCGATCACCGACGGCATGCAGAGTCGGGCGAATGCGGCGGGACTTGTGCTGGTCGGCTTGGTGGGAGGCGCCTTGGCCCTGGTGGCGGGCGTTCTGCTCGTACAGACCATGCGCCAGCGCCGCAAGCTCTTAAGCGAGAGCGAGCACGTGACGAGCATCGTGAATTCGTCACTTGTGCTGTTCAATCGTTTCGCGGTCATCGATCTGGCCAACAACACCTACGAGTATTTGAAAGACGAGGGCATCAAGGACGACTTGCCCCGCAACGGCGAGTACCACATGTTCCGCTACTACTGGCAGACCCGCTTCTGCGATGACGATGAAGCGGAGCGCATGAAGGAGGAGCTGAAGCCGGAGGCCATCCGCGAACGACTTACCGAGGACGTGCCCTACCTGCACTTCGAATACCGCCTGAGAGATCAGGAGACGGGCGAGGTTCGCTGGAGCCAGGCCTCTATGCTACCGCTGCAGCGCGACGAGAGCGGCGTGGTGACGAGTGTGCTTTTGTCGGTGCAAGACGTCACCGACGTGAAAGAGCGCGAGATTGCGAACCACAACGCGTTGGAAGATGCGTTCCGTGAGGCCGAGCGCGCCAGCCGCGCCAAGACCGACTTCCTCAATTCTATGAGCCACGACATTCGCACGCCCATGAACTCCATCATGGGATTGACCGCCATCGCCTCGATGTATCTGGACGACCCGGAGCGCGTGAAGGACTGCCTCACGAAGATCACCACCTCGAGCCGTCACTTGCTCGGGCTCATCAACGAGGTGCTCGACATGGCGAAGATCGAGAGCGGGAACTTGGGGCTGTCGGAGGAGGACTTCGATCTGCCGGAGACGGTGGAAAGCCTCATGTCCATCATGACCCCCCAGATCAACGACAAGAAGCTGAACCTGAAGGTGGAAATCGCCGACATTCAGCACGAGCATGTGGTGGGCGATCCGATGCGCCTGCAGCAGGTGTTCGTGAACATCATGGGCAACTCGGTGAAGTTCACGCCCGAAGGCGGTACCGTGAGCCTGCGCATCAAAGAGCTGCCGAGCCGCGTGAAGGGCTCTGGCTGCTACGAGTTCACGTTCTCCGACACGGGCTGCGGCATGTCCGAGGACTTCGTGAAGACGGTGTTCGAGCCGTTCACGCGCGCCAACGATTCGCGCGTCACGAAGGTGGAGGGCACTGGCCTGGGCATGTCCATCGTGCGCTCGGTGGTGAACCTCATGAACGGCACCATCGACGTGAAGAGCAAGCTCGGCGAGGGCACCACCTTCACGGTGACGGTGTACATGAAGCTGCGCGACGGCGACGACCAGGATCTGACGCCTTTGGAGGGCCTGCGGGTGCTGGTGGCCGACGACGAGGAGGCTGCCGCCGAAAGCGCTTGCGAGGTGCTGAAGTCCATCGGCATGGAGCCCGACTACGTGCTGTCGGGCGAAGACGCCGTTGAGGCGGTGCGCCATTCGGTCGAGGATGAGCGCAGCTACGTAGCCGTTATTCTTGACTGGAAGATGCCGGGCAAAAGCGGCATCGAGGCGGCCCGCGAGATTCGCGAGATTGTCTCCGACGACATGCCCATCATCATCCTGTCGGCCTACGACTGGACGGCCGTCGAGCAGGAGGCCCGTTCGGTGGGCGTGGACGCCTTCATTGCCAAGCCGCTGTTCAAGAGCCGTCTCGTGCATGTGATGAAAGGCCTGCTCACGTCCGAAGAGGAGAGCGAGCCGACCAGCGAGTACGAGGTGCTCAAGCAGAGCGACTTCAGCGGGCATCGTGTGCTTTTGACCGAGGACAATTCCATCGCCGCCGCCATTGCCCTGGACATCATGGGCATGACGGGCTTGGAAGTGGATCATGCCGAGAACGGCCGCATCGCGGTGGAGAAGCTGCTTGATGCGGAGCCGGGCTACTACGACTTGGTGTTCATGGACATTCAGATGCCCGTGATGAACGGCTACGAGTCGGCAAGCGCTATTCGCGCCGCCGCCGAGGGCAAGGGCCTCGACGATACGACGATTACGCCGCGTCCCGATCTGGGCGAGATTCCCATCGTGGCGCTGACGGCCGATGCCTTTGCCGATGATGTGGCCCGTGCTCGTGCCGCCGGTATGAACGCCCATATGTCCAAGCCTATGGAAATCGAGCTTCTGGTGAAGACCCTGAAGGAGTGGCTGTAGCGGTTTGGCGCGCAGACTGACATACCGCCGTGCGGCGACCGTCGTTGCCGTGGCCCTGATGCTGGCGTGCGCGTCCCTGCTGGTGGCCTGCGGCGGCTCGTCGGGTGGTTCGGGAGGCTCGGGCGGCTCCGGTATTCCCGGAGGCTCGGGCGACCCGAACAGTGGTGAGAGCACCACTTCGGGCCCGGCCTACTCCGTGCCCGGTTCGGTGGCCCTGGTCACTTTCAACGAAGGCGCCGCCCAAACCGGCAACGAGTGCGCTATCGACACCTCGCAATTGTCCCAGGGCGTTGTGGGCGCCTCGGCGCGGAGCGATGCGCGCCTGAAGTTACAGGTGGTCAAAGGCGAGATGAGCTACAACTACGACCTGCCCGGCGACGGCACGCCCATCATCGTGCCCATCAACATGGGCGATGGCCCCTACACCTTTCGTGTCATGCAGAACACCTCGGGCAACAACTACGTGGAGCTGTTCAGCGTCATCGAGAACGTGAACCTTTCCAGCGAGACGGCGCCCTACCTCGTGCCGAACATGTTCGTGAACTACAGCGAGTCCTCCGCCGTGGTGGCCAAGGCGCGCGAGCTGGCCCAGGGCGCCGCCAACCAGGGGGACGTGGTGCGCAACATCTACCAGTGGGTGGTGGACAACGTCACCTACGATCACGACAAAGCCGCCCAGTTGGCCTCTGCCACGGGTTATGTGCCCGACCCGGACGCCACCTTGGCCGCGGGCACGGGCATCTGCTTCGACTACGCTTCTCTGGGCGCGGCCATGCTGCGCAGCTTGGGCATTCCGTGCCAAGTGATTACCGGCTACGTTTCTCCTGATGACGTGTACCATGCGTGGAACATGGTATATATTGACGGAGAATGGGTAAGCGTCGAGATCAGCATTAAGCCGAACAGCTGGACGCGCGTAGATTTGACTTTTGCCGCCAGTGGCGCCGCGAGCACCATCGGCGACGGCACGAGCTATACCGATCGTTACACCTACTAGAAGAAGGACAGGGACGCCATGGCCAAACCAAAACTCGATAGCGCAGGCATCAGCCTCTTCTGCGAGAGCGTTGCCATGATGCTGGCGGCGGGCATCCAGACCGACGAGGCCGTGGGGATGCTTTCCGAGGACATCGGGGACGTGGCTCTGCAGGCGACGTGCGAGAGCGTTTATGGACGCCTGTGCGCCGGCGACAACCTTGCTGCGGCCATGAAGGCCTCGGGCGCCTTCCCCCGCTACGCCGTGGACATGGTGGGCGTGGGCGAGGCCTCGGGCCGCTTGGAGGAAGTGCTGCGGTCGCTCGGCGTCTATTACGACGAGGAGGACCGCCTCTTCGCGAAGATCCGCTCGTCGGTGGGCTACCCGGCGGCGCTTCTGTGCATCATGAGCATCATCTTGGCCTTCACGGTCATCATTATCCTGCCGGTGTTCGAGGACGTGTACGTCTCCATGGCCGGCTCGCTCACCGACGGCTCCTCGGGAGCCGTGGGCGTGTCGGTGGCCATCGGTTGGGTGGCCCTCGGCATCACGCTCATCTGCGCCATCGTGGCTGTGGGCGCCGCCATCGCCTGCCGTTCGGAGGCGGGGCGCATCGCGGTGATGCATCTCATGGAGAAGTTCCCGGCCACGCGTCCCGCCATGGAGCAGCTGGCCGTGTCCCGGTTCGCCTCGGCGCTGGCCGCCTACACTGCCTCGGGCATCAACACCGATGAGGCCATGCGGCGCGCCATCGAGGTGGTGGAGCACGAGGGCTTGAAGGCGAAAGCGATGGCTGCCTACGGGCTCATGATTGATGCAGAAAGTCCCCGATCGCTCGCCCAGGCCATCAGCGAGGCCGAGGTGTTCGAGCAGATTCACGCGCGCCTGCTCACCATCGGCACGCGCTCCGGTTCGCTGGACGCGGCGCTCGACCGGCTGTCGGCCAACTTCTTCGACGACGCCATTCTGCAAATTGACGCGGCCATCGACAACATCGAGCCGGCCCTGGCCGCCTTCCTCACCATTGCCGTGGGGGCCACGCTCATTTCGGTCATGCTGCCGCTGATCGGCATCATGGGATCGATCGGCTAGCCATCATGATTCACGGGAAGACAGCCCAAATGCAGCAGCGGCGCACCCGGCGGGTGGTTGGCACCATTGCCGCCGTGGTGCTGGCGGTGCTGCTGTGGTTTGCCTGGGATATGGCGAGCGCCCAGACCGAGGCTCAGTCGGCGGCCTCGGTGCGCACCGCGGTGCTGGATGCAGCCATGCAGTGCGCTGCGGTGGAAGGGGCCTATCCGGCGCGCCTCAGCTATTTGGAAGAGCACTACGGGCTCATTGTGAACCATCAGGATTACGCGGTCACCTACGAGGCCTTCGCCTCCAACGTGCCGCCCAGCGTGGTGGTGGTGGCGGCGGGGAGGGTGTAGTGCACGGTGTCGCCGCTGCCAAAGGTCAGCACCAGTTCTCCGTTTTGCAGCTCTGCACTCTTCAGGTAGTCACCGCTTCCCTTTTCCACCGCACCCACGTCGTCCGCAGTCAACGGGGTATTCTTTCCGGTGCCGCCATGTGCTGCGGGCAGGATGCCGGTCATGTTTTCCAGTGCCGTGGTGTCCTTGGTCTGCATGGTCTTCGTGCTTCCGTCGCCGAAGGTCAGTGTCAGGGTGCGGTCTGTCAGCGAAATGCTCTTCACGTAGCCCGCGCTGTTCGCTCCCACCGCACCAAGATCCTCCGCCGTCAGAGTCACAACGCCGCCCCTGCCGTTCACGCTTACCACCGCGCCATCTTCGGGCGGCGCAAAATTCTCGGCACGATCTGCAGCCCGCTGCGCCCGCTCCGCATCGCCTTGGGCGCTGCCTGCCGCTTCCTGTGCCATTTTTGCCGCCCTTGCCGCGTTCGCTCCGGCTGTCGCTGCAGTGTCTGCGTCCTGCTTTGCTGCTGCGGCCGCGTTCCGCGCTTCCTTTGCGCTTTCCTGTGCCCCGGTCGCATATCCCAGCACCCGCGCCACAAAAAGCTCGTACTGCGTCGGGCTGATCTCTGCATCGCCGTCTGTGTTCAGTGTTTCATAGCAGTCATACCGGGCCGGTCGGGTCAACGCCCGGTATCCGTCCTCACCCAGAGCCAGCAGCATCCAGCTGCCGCAGGGGCTGGCGGTAAATTCCTTGCCCACTGCTGCGCTGTGCTCCTCGTCCAGCAGGATCGGTGTCGGCAGTGTGCCGTCCTGCCGCTGGATGTGCAGCGTCACGGCACATCCGGCCCACTCCTGCGGCAGCTCAAACTTCAGCCTTTCCACATTGGCGCTGCTCTGCCCGCCCAGATGCAGCACCCGCATCTCCGGGCCAAACTCCACACCGCCAAAGTTTTTCCGAATAATTTTCACCCGCATCCCGCTGCCTCCTTCCGTCCTTCTCAGCCTATCACACAAACGTCCGTAATAACACTGCGGACTTTTTTCAAACTTTTCCATTTCAAAAGAACCACATATACAAATCCCACGGCGTGAAATTCATCGCGCCGGGGGATTTTTCTTTTCTTACCTCACTGCCGCATACGGGTCCGGTTCCGGTCCTTCCTCTGCTTTCTTTTCTGCCTCCTTCACCCACTGGGCAAAGTTTTTCTCCGTGTACAGCTCTTTGCCGTCCGCGTCCTTGAGCGCCAACAGCATTTCTTCCATCTGCTGCCGGTCTGCATCACTGCCCGCAAGGTATTCCGGCTTTGCCGTCTCGGTGATCTTGCTTTTAAGTGTCGTCGCGCTCTTGCCCGCCTTCGCCAGCCTGTCATATTCTTCCTGCACAGCACCTGCGTCCCAACTGTCCACAGCTTCCACAAGGTCATCTGTCGCGCTGGCGTTGTCGCCCTTCAGCTGCGTTTCGGCCAGCTGGTTCACCGCGCCGGTCACGCAGTCCACCACATCCCCGCGCTTTCCCTTCGGCAGGCCCAGCACTTCGCTCAGCTGTTCGATCATCTCGTTTTCCAGCTCGTACCGCTTCTGGTCGTTTCCTGCATTCTGCTCTTCAGCAGCCTGCCGCACCCGCACGTCGTACTTTACAAGGCGGCTCTTCAGCTGGCTGTACATTTTGTTTTCCGCAATGGTTCCCGCTTCCACCATAGCGTTCAGCTTCTCCACTGCGGCCTTTGCTTCGTCGCTGTCGCCGCCGGCATAGGCGTTGTACAGCCGGTCATACTGGCCGGTGGCGCTTTGCGGCACAGAATTAAAGCTGAACTGTCCTCCGTGCGCAAGATTTTCAAGGTCACCATAGTAGCCCTTTACCGCTTCTACAATCTTCCGTCCATTGCCGTAGGGTACACCCGCCACTTCAAAGCTGTCCTCCAGCAGCGTCATGCTGCGCTGCATCAGCTTATTGTGGTGCTTTTGTAGCTGTTCTTCGTCCATTTCACTGGTGTCTTTCCGGAACTCCGCAAAAAACTTCTGCACATCTCCGGCCAGATCATTCACCACGCTGATGCTTGCTGCACTCAGCACGTCGTAATCCTTACCGTTCACAGCATTGTCGATCAGACTGTATAACTCACTTCCGTACAAAAAGTTTCCCGCAAAACTTTCTGTGTACAGGCTTGCAAACCGTTTCCACATGCTCTTCACGGTCACATCGCCGTTTTCGTCCTGCTCCCGGTCCCACCGGTGCAAAAGGAAATCTGCGCCAATCTTCATGATCGCAAACACCGCCGTCTGTGCCGCCTGGCTCACAACAGCCCGGTTTCGCTGTGTTTTTGCCCGCTGCAATTCCGCTTTGTTTTCATCGCTCTGGTTCTGCCGGTAGCGTTCCGCCTGTGCCCTGTAATCGCCAATGGCATCCGCCAGAATGCCGTAGTTCTGGAAACGTTGGGTGGTGAACATGGTCAGCTGCTTCAGCAGTTCGTTAGGGTTGCGCTGAATGCCCGCCCGCTGCATCACGGTGTAGTTGGGCTGTGTCTGCTCGATCACCTTCTGATAGGTGCGGTTCACCGCTTCCCAATAGGCCGGGCTGCCTGTCACCTCCGCGCCTTCAAACTCGGCCGTGTGGTTCTGCACGTATCGCTTGCTGCCTTCCCACAGGGCTGCTACCGTCACTTCGTCCATCCCGTTGATCCAGCCGGTCAGCCAGTTCGGCAGCTTGTCCATGCCCTTTTCCGCCAATGTTTCCTGCTTGCCAATGCTGGCAAGCTCGCCGTTCTGGCTGCC
>OGOO01002872.1_pt1 | contig 11790 bp, 10 predicted proteins | sample 1552651 | NCBI WGS metagenome assembly OGOO01 (sample SAMEA2580118, study PRJEB22360) | human gut metagenome | biome: human gut; feature: human-associated habitat; material: faeces | place: Denmark | collected 2008/2010 | reverse complement strand
ATGCAATTCTTTTCAATGTACCGAAGCAATATTATACAGCATGTGGAATTACCGGTATGGCAGGGTGGCTTTTGTATCTGGCAATGTGTCAGGTGACAACTGTGGCATTGGCGTCCTTTGTAGGAACATTGGCAGTAGTATTGATTTCCAGGATTTTCACGGTACGGAAAAAATGCCCGATTACGATATTTTTGGTTTCCGGAATTATTCCACTTGTTCCGGGAGCCGGAATATATTATACAGCATATTACCTTGTGACAGGTCAGATGTCACTGGCTGCTGTGAAGGGATTAGAGGCAGTGAAAATTGCATTTGCCATTGTACTGGGAATTATTTTTGTTGTATCAATTCCAAGAGATGCATTCCAGATTCGTTACTGGAGAGCAAAGAGAAAGCGGAAAAGGTTGAAGAACCATGGGAATATGTGATAAAATAGTTCAAGGACTTGAGAATAGGAGGTATTTTTATGGTTGGAAAAGATCTTTTGAAGATTCTAAAGGAAAGTAAATATACAACTGTACTCAGTGGATTTGAGATGTTACAGGAGAATGGCTATCCGGCTATCCGCGATGGAGAAGAATCCTATGACATTGAACAAAAGTATGGCTACTCAGTAGATGAGATGTTCACCAGTGCATTTTATTCGACCAGAAAACCACAGTTTTTTGAATTTTATCGTAATGAACTGTTAAGCGCCCTTGATATACCGCCAGGAAAAGGATATTTGGAGATGGCAGAGCTGGAAGAAGCGATCCTTTGCGGGGCTGATCTTCGGCAAAACGAGGTGCTTGCAGCTCACGCGGACTGGGCGGAGGAATTTTTGACCAGACACAGCGAGGTAAATGCCGAAAATATCCATGAAATTGTGCAGCAGGAGATTGGACTGGTGTTCATGCAGGTTCTGGAGGACGCAGGCGTTTATAAATGCACGGAGGACGGAAGAAAAGGATTCGAACGGTTTATTGACCGCTTAAATGCATGACTTTGTGCACAAGTCTGCAAATGTGATATAATGAGCACAAAAGAAAAACAAGCGACGCCGAAGGCGGCATTTGTTTTTCTTGTGCCATTAGAGAACGAGCAGCCTGCGTAGCAGGCGATAAAGCGCGTCAGCGCGGGCTCGTGATATAATGAGCGCAAGAGAGCGGGAACAGGCGAAGCCTGCTCATCACGAACAGCGAAGCTATTGAGTGAGCTATGCTCACGATATATTGCTGTGCACTATATAGAAAGACCTGCAGCAGGTATAATAAACACAAGCGAAAGGAAAGGGCTGTCGTACTAACGTGCGGCAAGCCCTTTTTTTCATGGGAACGGAACGCTTGCAGCGCGTGCATTTTGTTGTGGATGTTGATGCACAGCAAACGGATTTGTGGTATTATGTTTACCGAAATCAAACGGGCATTTGACGAAAGAAGGTTTTATAGATGAAGTTTTTACTGGCGGCACTGAACGCAAAATATATTCATTCGAATCCGGCGCTTTACAGTCTGCGGGCTTATGCGGAAAAATACCATCCGGAGGCAGCGGCACAGGTGGAGCTTGCCGAGTATACGATCAATCAGACGGTGGAGGAAATCCTCGCTGATCTTTATGAGAGAAAGCCGGAGGCAGTGGCGTTTTCCTGTTATATCTGGAATTGGAAAATGATGCAGGAGGTCATTTCCGAGCTGCATCAGGTGCGTCCTGAGCTGCCCATCTGGCTGGGCGGTCCGGAGGTATCCTATCATGCGGAGGAGGTTCTGGAGCAATTCCCGTTTCTGACCGGCATCATGGTCGGCGAAGGCGAGGTGACGTTTTCAGAGCTTTTGACCTTTTATGAAAAAAAGAGCAGCGGACGGTATTCGGAACAGCAGCAGCTGCAGATTGTGGCATTCTGGCCGGGCGCAATCAAACAGGCCGGACTGGACAGTATTGCAGGTATTGTTTATCGAGATCCGATCACCGGGGAGCTTGTACGGACAAAGGAGCGCTCCCTGACCAATATCAGTGAGATCCCGTTTTTTTATAAGGATATGAAGGATTTTGCCAATCGGATCGTTTATTATGAATCCAGCCGCGGATGTCCGTTTCGGTGCGGTTACTGTCTGTCCTCGATTGACAAACGGGCACGTCTGAGAGCTCTGGCACTGGTGAAAGAGGAGCTGCAGTTTTTCCTTGATCAAAAGGTCCCGCAGGTGAAATTTATTGACAGAACCTTCAACTGTAATCATCAGCACGCAATGGAAATCTGGAAATATATTCAAGAGCACGATAATGGAATTACGAATTTCCATTTTGAGATCTCGGCAGATCTGCTGAACGGAGAAGAGCTGGCGCTTCTAGCAAAAATGCGCCCCGGTCTGGTTCAGCTGGAGATCGGTGTGCAGTCCACGAATTTGCAAACCCTTGAAGCGGTCAGGCGGCATACAAATCTGGATAAGCTGCGGCATGCAGTGGTACGGATCCATTCCGAATATAATATTCATGTGCACCTGGATCTGATCGCAGGACTTCCTTATGAAGATATGGGAAGCTTTATCCGGTCCTTTAATGATGTATACAGCATGAGGCCACAGCAGCTGCAGCTCGGGTTTCTGAAGGTATTAAAAGGCTCCTATCTGGAAGAAATGGCACAGACCTATGGGATCGTGTACCAGAACTGTCCGCCCTATGAGGTCTTGTATACAAAATGGCTGAGCTATGGGGATATCATTCGGTTAAAGCGGGTGGAGGAAATGGTGGAGCTGTATTATAACAGCAATCAGTTCACACATTTGATTCCGGTTCTGCAGAGCCGCTTTGAAAATCCCTTTGCAATGTATGATAAATTGGCTGATTTTTATCATGAAAAAGGATATTTTGTCCATACGCCTGCCAGAGCTTACCGCTACCAGGTGCTTTTGGAGTTTGCACAGCAGGAAGACCCGGATGGGATGGAGTTATACCGGGAGCTGGCGGTGTATGATCTGTATCTGCGGGAAAATGCGAAGAGCCGCCCGGCATTTGCATTGGACGAAAAACCGTATCATGATCAGATCGTCGAGTTTTATCAGGAAGAAGAGAAAAACCGCACATACCTGCCGGGGTATGAGGAATATCATGCCAGACAGCTGCAGCGCATGACCCATCTGGAGGTATTTTCCTGGCCGGTACAGAAAAAGGCGTGGGAGCTGATCAGTATGTTGAAAAGAGGCGAGGATCCGGAGACGAAAACGGCAATTTTATTCGATTATCAGAACCGGGATCGCCTGACGGACAATGCGAGAACAGCGGTGGTAGAGCTGCCGACCGCTGCGGACGCAAAACCGACAGCCGGACAGGGGACCGCCGTGGACGCAGAAGCAGTCGCTACGACAGGAAAGGGGGCAGTCGATTGAACGCACACACGAAAGCCATTTTGGATCAGCTCGATGCCCACTATGGGAGAGAGTATATCTGCTACCTCAACCATGAAAACGCCTGGCAGCTTTTGATCGCGACGATGCTGAGCGCGCAGTGCACAGATGCCAGAGTCAATATTGTCACGAAAGATCTGTTTGTGAAATATCCATCGGTCGAAGCCTTTGCGGAGGCGGATTTAAAAGAACTGGAGCAGGATATCCGTCCGACCGGTTTTTATCATAATAAAGCGAAAAATATCATTGCCTGCTGTCAGAGGCTGATGGCACTGCATGGCGGCGAGGTCCCCTCCGGGCTGGAGGAGCTGACGGCGCTGCCGGGAGTCGGACGCAAGACGGCAAATGTTATCCGCGGCAATATTTTTCACGAGCCAAGCGTTGTGGTGGATACCCATGTGAAGCGGATTTCCAAAAAGCTGGGGCTGACAAAAGAGGACGACCCGGAAAAAGTGGAATATGAGCTGATGAAGGTATTACCGAAGGACCATTGGATTTTGTACAATATTCAGATCATCACGCTGGGGCGGACCATCTGCAAGGCGCCGACGCCGAAATGCGGGGAATGTTTTCTGACGGAATGGTGTAAGGATTATCAGAACCGTCAAAAAAAGGAGAGCAGGAAAAAGAAGTGAAAGAATATGTGAGCGTAGATGTGGAAACGACCGGGCTTGCGCCGAAGCAGGATAAAATTATAGAAATCGGGGCAGTGCGCGTCCGGGACGGACAGATTGTCGAAAGCTTTACATCCTTTGTCAATCCGGGGCGCATATTGCCTGCGCATATCACAGAGCTGACCGGGATTTTACAGGAGCAGGTAGATGAGGCAGAGACGATGGAAAGCGTTTTGCCTGCCTTTCTGGAGTTTGCCGGAGATCTGCCCCTTGTGGGACATCGGATTTTGTTCGATTATGGATTTTTGAAGCGCGCGGCGGTGAATATGCGGCTGGATTTTGAACGGAGCGGCGTGGATACCCTGAAGCTTTCCAGACAGTTTTTGTCGGAGCTTCCGAGCAGAAGACTATCCGCCCTGTGCGAACATTTCGAAATTCCGATTCAGGCGCATCGGGCGCTGGAGGACGCGAGGGCAACGCATATTTTATATGAAAAATTGCTGGAGCTTTATGGAACAGACCCGGACCGGGCAAAGGATTTTGAGCCGGTTCCGTTGATTTGCAAGGTAAAACGCGAATCGCCTGCGACGAAGGCACAGAAGGAACGTCTGACAAAGCTTCTTGCGCTGCATCAGCTGACGCCGGATTACGACGTTTCCATGCTGACGAAAAACGAGGCAAGCCGTCAGATCGACCGGATTCTTGCGGCATATGGAAGCTTGCAAAAGTGAGGGAAGTGCTTTATAATGTGTGGAAGCGCAGCCATGGAAGATGGTGCTTCAATGCTATTTGTCAGATGTTATAAGGCAGTTTGCGGATAAAGGAGCAGAGCATGAATTTCAGAAAGAAAAAGACACAGAAAATTATATCGTCGATCATCATCCTTATTCTGGTGCTGGCGATGATTGTTCCTACATTGCTGTCGTTTTTATAAGCGGCATAGAAAGGAATTTTAAAATGAATCGAATGAAAACCGTACTGATGACGGCAGCCATGCTGGTGTGCGTGTTTGCGTGCACGGCGGTGGCAGGAAAGACTGTATACGCAGCACCGAATGATACCATCCAGACCGGGATTTCGGCGGATGGCATGGATCTTTCCGGGATGACACAGGAACAGGCGCAGGGGGTGGTTCAGAGCTATGTGAACGAACTCGGGCAGGCGCAGGTGCAGCTGCAGGCGCAGGATGGACAGAGTGTATCTATCAGCCTTTCTGAGCTGGGAATTTCCTGGAAAAACCCGGAGCTTGTTTCGGAAGCAGTGTCCCTTGGAAAAAAGGGAAATATTGTAGCGCGCTATAAGGCGGAAAAGGATCTGCAGAATAAAGGAAAGAATTACCCCGTTGTTCTGGATTTTGATAAAGAAGCGATTCGTCAGGCTGTGACGGAGCGCTGCAGTAAATTTAATGTGGAAGCGATCGATGCACACCTGACACGGGTTAACGGATCCTTTCAGATCGAAGATGGACAGACCGGATATGTGGTAGATGAAAATGCGTCCGTAGCTGCGATCTACGATTATCTTACGGGCTCCTGGGTTAGAGGGGAAGACGGAAGCGTTGCCCTCGTAATGGCAGTGGATGAGCCCAAGGGAAAAACAGAAGAGCTTGCAAAGGTAAAAGATGTGCTCGGAACATTTACCACAAGCTATTCGACCTCCGGTGCGTCCCGCAGCAAAAACGTTGCAAATGGCTGCAGCCTGATCAACGGAACAACTTTGTATCCCGGCGATACGTTTTCTACCTATAATACAGTGAAGCCCTTCTCCACCGAAAACGGTTACGAGATGGCGGGTTCTTATTTGAACGGCAAGGTGGTAGACAGCATCGGCGGCGGTATCTGTCAGGTATCTACGACGCTGTACAATGCGGTTCTGCGGGCAGAGCTGGAAGTGACAGAACGTCACAATCATTCCATGATCGTAACCTATGTAGATCCGTCTGCAGATGCGGCAATTGCAGAATCCTCCGGCAAGGATTTTGTATTTGTGAATAATACGGATTATCCGATTTATATCGATGGACATACGGCAGATAAAAAGATTACATTTACGATCTATGGTGTAGAGACGAGAGCAAAAAATCGCACTGTAGCTTATGAGAGTGAAGTGATTGAGAAAAAGGTTCCGGAAGCGGATCAGATCATAGCGGACGCTTCCCAGCCTATCGGCGTCATCAGCGTCAGCAGCGCACATATCGGCTACAAGGCAAGACTCTGGAAGATTGTAAAGGAAAACGGTGTGGAAGTCAGCCGGGAGCAGGTCAACAGCAGCAACTACAAGATGAGCCCCAGAACGGCAACCGTCGGAATTGCTTCTCCGGATCCGAATGCGACCAGCCAGATGCAGGCGGCCATTGCGACCAGCAGCATTGATACGGTCAAAGCGACCATTTCCAATATCAAAGCGCAGCAGGCAGCAGCGGCGGCATTGACACCGGAGCAGCTGCAGGCGATCGCAGAGGCTCAGGCGCAGGCTGCACAGGCGCAGCAGGACGCAGCGGCGGGAAACTAAGCACCGGATTATAAAGCAGAGCGGATGGCAGAGCCGGGCTGGAGGTCCGGCTCTGCCATGCTTTGATACGATGGTATTCGGAATGGAGAAAAGCTTATGAAAACAGGGAACGTAACGGGAAACGTTTATAAACGCAGCGTTCATCGAAAAATAGAAACAAACGGCATAGGGGTGAAAGGCGCAGAGTATGGGGAAGGCTGCGCCTTTCTCACGTCTGAAAATGTGGATAAAGCGCCGGAAAAAGCGAAGCAGCTGTGGATTACGGCGCAGAGTCTGTCTGTTTGGTCCGGAGCAGAGGGAGCCAAACTTTGCGTTTATGAGGCAGTAAACCGCGCAGCAGCGGCAGCAGTGGGAACAGGAGAAGCAAAGGTGCGCATGGTGTCCATGCAGCTGATGCTTCCGGCAGACTGTCAAGAGCAGGAGCTGCAGAAGATGACTGTCGCAGCGCAGGAAGCAGCACAGAAGCTGCAGGTTACGCTCGCGGATGTGAAAGTACATGTGTCCGGTGCAGTCATTGCGCCTGTTGCGACAGCAGAGGCGCTTGCAGAAGTGTGTACTGCGCCTGCAGGCGCTGCGCTGTCGGCGCGCGCCGGTCAGCAGATTGTAATGACGAAATGGGCGGGACTGGCAGGAACTGTCCGCCTGGAAAAAACATACCGGGAAGCCCTTTTGAAGCGCTATCCTGCGCAGCTTCTGGACGACGTAGCACAGCTGGAGCAGCACTTTTCGATTTTACCGGAGGCTGCAGTCGCCGGTAAGTCCGGCGTCGGACTTGCCTGTGCAGTATCGGAAGGCGGTGTATTCCATGCACTCTGGACACTGGCAGAGCAGGCCGGGACCGGACTGGAGGTATCTTTAAAGAAGATTCCCATCCGACAGGAAACGGTAGAAATCTGTAATGAACTGGACGTCAATCCTTATGAGATGTCCGGAAACGGCAGTCTGCTGTTTGTGACCGATCAGGGCGAGATGCTGGCAGAGCAGCTGCAGCAGCAGAAAATCCCGGCTGCGGTGATCGGATTTTTGTCGGCGGACAACGATCGCGTGATTGTCAACGGAGAGGAACGAAGATTTTTAGAACCGGCGAATACGGACGCGATTTATCGGATGGAGTAGTAGAACAGTTGCCGGATATCCGGCAGGAACGGAAGAAAAAAATGAGAGAAGAATTATTAAAAATTATTGAGAAAAACAGCCGAATCGATTTAAAAGAGCTGGCAGTCATCCTCGGCGTAGAGGAAATTGACGTGGTAAACGAAATGGCAGCGATGGAAGCAGAGGGCATTATCTGCGGCTATCATACACTGATTGATTGGGAAAAAACAAGCATCGAAAAGGTTTCCGCGCTGATTGAGGTTCGCGTAACACCCCAGCGCGGTCAGGGCTTTGACAGCATCGCGGAGCGGATTTACAAGTATCCGGAGGTACATGCAGTGTACCTGATCTCCGGCGGTTTCGATCTGCTCGTAACACTGGAGGGCAAATCCCTGAAAGAAGTTTCCGCGTTCGTTTCGGATAAGCTTTCCACGTTGGACAGCATTTTGAGCACAGCGACCCATTTTATCCTGAAAAAATATAAGGATCACGGAACGATCCTGACCCGCAAATGCGAGGATCAGAGGGAGATGATTACGCCATGAGAAATCCCCTTTCTGATACAATCGTTACGATTAAACCGTCCGGAATCCGGAAATTTTTCGATATCGTCAGCGAAATGGAGGATGCGATTTCTCTGGGTGTCGGCGAGCCGGACTTCGATACTCCGTGGCACATCCGCGACGAGGGCATTTATTCTCTGGAAAAGGGACGTACCTTTTACACCTCCAATGCCGGCTTGAAGCAGCTGAGGGAGGAAATTGCGCATTATTTGAGACGCCGCTATCAGGTGTCCTATGATCCGCTGCATGAAATCATGATTACAGTCGGCGGCTCTGAGGCCATCGATATTGCGCTGCGTGCGATGGTAAATTCGGGAGACGAGGTGCTGATTCCACAGCCGTCCTATGTTTCCTATGAGCCGTGCGCCGTGCTTGCAGGTGCGAAGCCGGTTATCATCCCATTGAAAGCGGAAAACGAGTTCCGCCTGACGGCACAGGAGCTTCTGGATGCAATCACGGAAAAGACGAAAATTTTGATTTTACCCTATCCGAACAATCCGACCGGTGCGATCATGGAACGGGAAGATCTGGAAGCGATCGCAAAGATCGTGGAAGAAAAAGATCTGTTTGTGATATCGGATGAAATTTACAGTGAGCTGACCTATAAAGGTAATCCGGTTTCCATCACACAGATTCCGGGGATGCGGGAGCGGACGGTTCTGATCAACGGATTTTCCAAGGCATATGCAATGACCGGCTGGCGTCTGGGCTATGCCTGCGGACCGGAAGTGATTTTAAAACAGATGCTCAAAATCCATCAGTTTGCGATTATGTGTGCTCCTACGACGAGCCAGTATGCGGCGGTAGAGGCGCTGAAAAACGGCGATGACGATGTAGCGGAAATGCGCGAACAGTACAATCAGCGCAGACGCTATCTGCTGCATGCCTTTGCAGAAATGGGGCTGCCCTGCTTCGAGCCTTACGGCGCGTTTTATGTGTTCCCCTGTATCAAGGAATTCGGCATGACCAGCGATGAGTTTGCGACGCGTTTTCTGCAGGAAGAAAAGGTTGCAGTCGTGCCGGGCACGGCGTTTGGGGACAGCGGCGAGGGCTACATCCGTATTTCCTACGCTTATTCCCTGGAAAATCTGAAAGTTGCGATCGGGCGGCTGTCGCATTTTGTAAAAAAACTGAAAGCGGAAAAGGAATGATAAAGATATGTTAAACATCGTATTGCATCAGCCGGAAATCCCGGCGAATACGGGAAATATCGGAAGAACCTGCGTCGCGACCGGGACGGTTCTGCATCTGATTGAGCCGCTGGGCTTTTCTTTGAGTGAAAAGCAGTTAAAGCGCGCAGGCATGGATTATTGGAATCTGCTGGATGTGCGCCGCTACATCAATTTTGCGGACTTTCTGGAAAAAAATCCGACGCTTGTAAGCGGCGAGCCGGATGCGCCGAAGCTCTGGATGGCGACGACGAAAGCGCATCAGGTTTACAGCGATGTAAAGATTGGACCGGACGATTATATTATGTTCGGCAAGGAGAGTGCCGGAATCCCGGAGGAAATCCTTGTGGAGTATGAAAAGAGCTGTATCCGCATTCCGATGGGACAGGATATCCGTTCCCTGAACCTGTCCAACTCCGTAGCGATCGTTTTGTATGAAGCGCTGCGCCAGAATCATTTCGTAGGGTTACAGGAAGGTGGAGAACTGCACCGGCTGCACTGGAAAGCGTAAGGCATCCCGCCCTACGCTTCGTTGTCCTGCACGGGTAGGGAGAAGATAAACTCGCTCCCGACGCCCTCGGTGCTGATGACGTTGATATTTTCGTTGTGCGCCTGGATAATTTCTTTTGTAATGGAAAGTCCCAGCCCGGTTCCCTTTTTGTCTTTGCCGCGGGAAAGGTCGGTCTTGTAGAAACGATCGAAGATCAGCCGCAGGCTGTCCTTCGGGATTCCGATACCACTGTCCTTGACGGAGACAAAAACCTTTCCATGCTTTTCGTTTGTCTCGATGCGAATCGCAGAGTCAGGGTGGGAAAATTTAATCGCGTTGTCGAGCAGGTTGTATAAGACCTGCTCGATTTTGCTTTTGTCGGCGAGAACGGGCATACGGTCGCCGGTTAAAAGCAGCTCGATGCCGATATGCTTCTGCTGGCAGGTTCCTTCGAAGGAAGCGGCAGTAGAGCGAATGACCGAATTTAAATCGAAAACAGATTTTTCCAGGATCATGCCCTTCATATTCAGGTTGTTTAAGGTCAGCAGGCTGTTGGTCAGCTTTGTCAGGCGTTCCGTTTCGTTTAAGACGATGCCGAGATATTTTTCGTGGAGCTCTGGCGGGATCGTTCCATCCAGCATCGCCTCCAGATACCCTTTGATTGAAGTCAGCGGAGAGCGGAAGTCGTGAGAAACGTTGGCGATGAATTTTTTCTGGTTATCCTCGGCGCGTGCGATCTCACTTGCCATGAGAGACAGGGAGGCAGCCAGATAACCGATCTCATCCTCACTGTCTACCTGAAATTCATAATGCAGATTGCCTGCCGCGTACTGCTCGGTGGCTGCCGTGATCTTGCGCAGCGGCAGATAGACCATTTCTGTAAAGAAAATCAGAATGATCAGCGACAGCAGGAAAAAAATCACGAGCATAATATAGGAAATATTCAGCAGGCTTTCGCTGGAAGCCCGAATATCTGCCATGGGGATATGGATGACAACATAGCCCTGCACTTTAAAATTGGAAGTGATGGGCGCAAATACACTGAGCATTTCCTCCTGAAAGCAGCCGAAAAAGTCACCAACCGTATAAAAGGAACCGGCGGTGATGGTCGAGTCAAAATTTTCCACGCGAGACTCATGCTTCACATCCAGCGGTGTTTCCGTTGTCATGATAATACGTCCGGATGGATTAATGATCCAGATTTGGGAGGACAGGTAGGTGCTGAGCGCATCCAGCTGTTTTTTGACCTCCTCGAGGGAAACATTGCTGCTGTATAAGTCGGAAGCGTAGGTATTTGCGATCAGAGTAGCTTCTTTATAAAGGGAGTCCGCCTTTTCCCGTTTCAGATGCTCCAGCGTCATACTGGAAACGAACGTTGCTACGACTAAAAATCCGAAAAATCCGAAGATCAGGTAGCCGAGTACAAATTTCAGATACAGGGTTTTGCGCATGTCATCTTACCTCGAATTTGTAGCCGATTCCCCAGATCGTGGCGATTTTCCAGTTTGCATGATCCTTGATCTTTTCGCGCAGACGTTTGATGTGTACGTCTACCGTGCGGGTGTCGCCAATGTATTCATAGCCCCAGATCTGATCCAGAAGCTGTTCTCTGGAAAAAACGTGGTTGGGCGAAGCTGCCAGAAAATAGAGAAGCTCCAGCTCCTTTGGCGGCATATCGACATTTTTTCCCATATACATAACGGAATAATTGGTTTTATTGATTGTCAGATCGGGATATTCGACACATTCCACAGCGGGCTTTGCCGGAACGGCAGCAGCTGGCTTGTAGCGGCGCAGCACCGCTTTGACTCTAGCGACAAGCTCCTTGGAGTCGAAGGGCTTTTCCATGTAATCATCCGCACCAAGCTCCAGGCCGAGCACCTTGTCAAAAATTTCGCCTTTGGCGGACAGCATGATGATGGGAACAGAGGAACTGCTGCGGACTTCACGGCAGACCTGATAGCCGTCGAT
>OGOO01002870.1_pt1 | contig 11792 bp, 8 predicted proteins | sample 1552651 | NCBI WGS metagenome assembly OGOO01 (sample SAMEA2580118, study PRJEB22360) | human gut metagenome | biome: human gut; feature: human-associated habitat; material: faeces | place: Denmark | collected 2008/2010 | reverse complement strand
AAAGCTGCGCGCCTGGGCGAACGCGATCCGGAACGGCTGACCCTTAAGCGAATTCAGACCTTGGCGCAAATCCCACAAAAGTCGCGCCACGAGATCGAAGAAGCGGGGAATGCCGTCAGAGAGACGACCATCGAAAAACACGTTGTACGTATCGCCCTTGACAGATCCCACCATGAAAGCAGAGCCACAGGCTGCCAGATTAGCGAGCGTGATACCAGTCATGGGGCCTTCGGGAAGCGCCTGACAGACGCCGGGGGCAATACAGGCGCGCGGAACCACGAGGCCCCGGTCTTTCTCCGCTTCGCGCAAGAAGGCAATGAAGTACTGGAGCACTTCGTTAATATCTTCGAAATCCTCGGTGTATCTATTCCAGAAATCCATGAGGTCATGGGCCTGGGCAGCGTTGACCTGTACGCCCACGATCTCATGACTCGTTCCATTCCAAACAATCTCGCCATCACGGAAAAACAGCCAATTGCCCGAAAGCAGCGTCAGCACGAGCGCCGGGAAATCAAGGGTCTCAACATCGTCTAGAGCACTTTCCGCCTCATCGTTGACCCGGTCCTGGCAAGCGGCGTTTTCCTCCGCCATCTCCTGACGACGCGGGTTTTCACCGCTGAACCAACGTGTAATTTCATCTTGGATATCGAGCGGGCCCTCCTCCATGGGTCTTGCGTATTGCTGGACATTGAGCATCTTCCCGTTCTCGCCTTCAGCGGTGTCCAGAAAATGGATGACATATGAGTCAACCATGTCAAAAGGTCGGGGCGAATAAAGCGCGCCCTTAAACGACAGGTTCTCGTGACGAGCGAGTACAAAAAGAAGAATGGCCACGTCGCTTATCCCATCCAAGGGCAAATCCCCCACTTCAATTCTTTCGGATACCTCGGTGAAGGGAAGTTTTCCCAAAGTGGATAATTCCTCGAGGAAGAGATACTCCTCCGGGAAAGGGACGCCCGCATCGAGGAGCCTCTGGGCCTCAGCTAAGAAATCGCTAGCCGAGTTGAAAGCTTCCTCGTCTCTCTCGAATACGAGATCGAGCGTCTGGGCAAAAAGAATATTCGGATCAAATAACATGGCTTCTTCCTTTACTTGATCTTCGCCAGCACGTCTTGGAATTTGGCGTAGTTCACCTTCACGCCGTCGTCCAGGTCTATCTCGATCATCTGGTCGGCCAGGTGGTGCACCTTCTCCTCGAAAGCAGTCGTCTCATCCAGCTGGTCGCGCAGCTTCTTGAGCTGCTTGCCGATGCGCGTGCGCTCGGCGCCAGAGGCCGCAGCCTCGGCTTCCTCCAGATGCGCGATTTGGGTGCGGTAGCGCTCCTGCTGCTCGTGCACGTAGTCGGTGCGCAGTCGCGCCAGCAGGTCGGGCCGGTAGCGGTGCATATAGATGAGCGCCTTGAAGCCGTTCTTCTTGCCGGAGTCGAACAGCCAGTAGATGGGACGCTTCTTGTAGGTCTGGCAGTGGTCGCGGTAGAACTCCTTCACGAAGTAGTCGCGGATCACCTGGCGCGGGCTGCCCTTGCCGCCCAGCGTATCGGCCACGTAGCGCAGGTTCTCCTCCAGCGTCTCCTCGCCGTAGGCCGCGCGCACCCATTCCACGAAGCTGCCCACGATGTCGTCGTCGAAGTACTCGTCGTCGGTGATGGGCAGCACGTTGTCCGCATCGGGCGTGAAAGTCGGGTTCGGAACTTGGGCAAGGTAGTTGGCAAGCGTGTCGCCCTGATTCGCCAGGATGAGGCCGTCCTTGTCCAGCGAGTAGCGCCCCAGCATGCAGCCCACGGCGTAGCTGATCAGCGAGACGATCTCGTCGCGGCGGGTGCGCACGTACTTGTTGCCTTTGAACGACTCGGGGATCTCCTCGGCGGTGTCGAAGATGCGCGCCACCGAGACGTACTTGTCCTCCACCTCGATGGGCACCTCCCCCACCATGTTGTAGATCTCCGCGAAGATGCGGTTCAGCTCCTCCTCGTTGGCCTTCAGCTGGTCGAAGCGCGCGTTGGCCTCGGCCTTCCACGCCTCGTACTTGTCCTTGATAAGCGTCGCCACTAGGCGGCCCTCCTTTCAGAATCGGAATAAGAATCAATCTCACCTTTTGGAACATATGTTCTCTTATATATGACACAATAGTGCAAGGTCAGCGGAGTAAGCCCCGTGTGCTGGCAGCGCCTTCTTTTACGGAAGGAGGTGATTTGCCCATGGACTTGGTTATTCAGTTGCTGAAACTCGTTGCTTCTGCGATGGGATTGGCGACGGCGACGATCAGGGCCGTGTCCGCAGCACGGGGTTCGCGCCCCGAAACGAAAGCTGATCGCAGGCGCTAGTTGACCAGCGATCAGCCCGAAAACAAACGGCGCTGCCCACAACTCCAAACACGGGCATCCGCTGGCCGACATTGTAGCAAAGCGACAGGAAGAAGTGCAAGAGAGAGCTCGAAGGCCGTGCTCCGCTGGCGTACGAGCACTCTCGCACCGCTTATGGTAGCCATACGCCCTCATTCGCCAAATTCCCTCGCGCCATCAGTGGCCTGAGCAGCCGCCTTCTTCAAGCTGGCCTGCAGAGAGCGGAGCTTTATTATGTTCATGGGACGCCACTGCTTGTACACGAATACCTCACGGCCATCGACTTCGAACGGCTTGGATGTGTAGAGTTTTCGCTCGCGTCCATCGGGGACGATTGCCCGCAAGAGCGGGTGACTGAAACCGAGCAGCACCGCGCTCGCCTTGGAGGTGGAGAACTTCTTCTTGTCGACCGTGAGCTCGCACACCTCGCGAATAGCCTTGAGGATGTCGGGGGCTATCTCTTCTTTCCGGGCCTTTGGTTTGGAAGCCGGAGCAGCCCCAAGCGCAACGGCGGGCTGGTTACCGCTTTCGCCCTCTTGTGGGACGCTAGTTTCAGCCGACCGAGCATCGCTTTTCGTCCGGGCCTCTCCGTTCGCTTCAGGATCAAGCCCCTCTGTTTGAGGCTTCTCCGGTACGTCTTCTGCCGTGGAGGCTATCGAGCTATCCGAACTCGAAAGCGTTTTGCTCACGGGCTCATCAAGGGAAATAGCGACGCTATCGCCCAAGCGTACCGACGAACCCCTTAAAGACTGTGGCGCCACCCGCAGCAGCTCGTACAACTCAGCAACACAATTTCCTCGAGGAGACACACTCGCAAGTCCGTCAGGCAGGGCGTCCGAATGCTGACGCGCCCAGGAAGACGTTTGAAACCTCTTCAGAACGGGGCGCTCCTCGCGGCCACATAGCAACCACAAGGCGTCTACGCACCGTCCATCGGCTGAGCCGACGGCGTTCTTGTACTTGTTCAGGCACTCGGTAAAGACGCTCCTCTTCTCATAGCAGCGCTCGATGCTCTGCATGGTTCGGAACTTCGCATCCAGAATCACCGTCGAAATAATGCGACCAGCCTCTGCTAAAACCAACAGGAAGTCGGGCGTCCAATATGAGTCGAGGCTTCCATCGCCGAAAACATAGCGCGGTGTCGTTCGATGGAGAGTGATTCCGCCCTCCTCGCGATCGTCACCGTAAAGCACCGGCTGGTAGTACAGCGTCGCGGTCTTATCACCGCACCGAAGCCTATAGCGATTCGCAACCGAGCGCTCGTTCACGAAGTAGGGGTCGTCCACCGTGTAAACGACGGAGGCGAGCGAATTGGCTTGCATAGGGTCGGGCTTGTAACCTTCACCATGAAGGCCCGAGAGAAGCTCGAAGAGGACGTAGTATTCGTAAAGCTTGTCCATGCGACGGACGGACAGAATGAGTCCATCTCGCGCCATATCGAAATAGCCGAATCGAGACCATTGCTCCATAAGGCGATAGATGCGTACGTATTGACGAACCTCCTGGAAGACCTTCGTCCTCCGTGGCATACGATAAGCCACCTTCGCCACATCCGGCAACGCCTGGCCGTAGGATCGCAGGAGTCTCGCTCCGCGTCGGCTAAGAGCCTTCAGCCGTTCGACCTGGGGCATCTCCGCAGCTATGCAGGCCTGAACTACCGCCAAGGGAAGCAGAAGGCCGCCCGATTGCGAGGCTCCCTTCAACCTATTGGCCGTGTCCTCCAGTTTCCCAACTTCCTCTCGGGCTTTAGCCTCCACCTCGCTCACGCGGGCGACAACCTCGCGCAAGAAGGCGAGAATGCTTCGGTTCTCCGAATTGTCGAGGCACTTTCTCATCATGCCCGTCTGAAGCTTTCTGGGCGTTACACGACGCCCAGAAAGCGTTATGCCCGAGCCAGTCGAGGAACCGTGGAGGACCTGGGCATTCTTCGCGAGCCAGAGCAGCTCATCCGAGCCCACCTGTCGTGCACGATGCCCATCTATCACCTCCTGTCGTTTCTCAGTGCGGCAATAGGGCATAGCGCGAAACATGGAGAGCTCGCGCTCGTAGCACGACATGATCGCCTCCGACAAGCAGACAAAGGAGCGGACGGAACGTGAGGAGTCCACAATTTGCCCGTCGAACAGAGATCTCCTTTCCTCCGACATCAGTTGAGGATGCAGCATCCAGCGCATCGGCTCGGACTCCTCCGATCCCAGCAGCACGTCGATCATTCCTTTGATGGAACGCTCCTGGTTCTCGCGTTCGCAAAGGCACGGTATGTGCCGCGTCCACAGGGACAGGCTCTCGCCCGTCGCCATGCTGAGGACTACACCCATGGACACGAAGCCCAAAGACATCTGGAACAGACGCTGATCGCTCTCGTCAAGCGAGCACAAATAGCGATGATAACGCGAGTCTCCATAGACGACGCAATCGCCCACAGCGCTCACCCTCGGTCGCAGGAAGCTCTGTCCGTCCAGCGTGAGCGCCACGTCGATGCGTCCCAGATTGTGCTTCGAGAGGAAGTCGACCACATATCGGCCGTTCTCGTGAACGCAGGCATCATCCGCATAATCTATCTCGCCAGCCCTCGGCCGGCCGCTAAACAGCGGATACACGTCGCCCTCGGAGGCGGCTCGGCCATCCTCCCAGCGTCGCAACCTTAGCGCGAAATCGGTGGAAACCCTAGGCGAAGTACTGGTAATAGCCACTGTCCTGTCCCACCTTCAGCATATGATCGATGCGGCCAGCCGTCCGTCCGAGACCGCCGATGCCCGCTAAGTCACCCAAAAGCCCCTCAAGGCGCTCCGCCGGCCCGTTCAGCGACGGAAGCAGCTTCTGAGAAACGGCGAAGTCGACCGGCGCATAAGCCGTTTCAGCCGTGGACATGTCCATGAGGCGCGAGGCCGTCCCCAAATAGTCACGAATCATCGATTGGCTGCGCCGGCTCAAGGGGCTCCCATGCTTCGCGAAGATGTCGAACACCTCCTTGGTCTTCGCCCGCAGCTTCGAGGAGATGACGTCGTCTTGGCGAACACCGAACACCTCCATGAGCTTCCCGTACGAGAAGGGCTTATCGACCGCATAGTCAATAAGTGGCTCGGTCACATCGTTTTCCATGAAATCAATGGGCTGCGGATCCAAGGTGATGACCCAGCTGCGGTCGAGGAAGCGGGGCGACAACTCTTCGGTTGTATGGTCGAAGTTGACCGTGGTGATGAAGCGCACCCAAGAAGGAACGAGAAGATCATCGGGACCCCCGAGAGACAGCTGCGAAGGCTGGCGGCGAAACGTGTCGCAGGCACGCAGAAAGGGCGACCAGTAATGCTCGATGGAGCTGAGGTTGGCCTCGTCGAGCAGGAACAAATAGGGCGCAGCCTGAGCCAACTCGCGGCGAGCCTCGGCATCGAGCGCCATGAAGGCGTCGAACACGGCGGCGTTAGCGCGCTCAAGCGTTTTCGTGAAGGGGTTGTAGTAGCCGATGAAGTCCTTGTAAGAAGTCCATCCCTTCTCGACCGATACCTCGCAGAAGCGGTTCGCTCCCTGAGCGGAGACGCCCAGCACATCGGCAAGGATGTTCGCAAGGCTCGTCTTACCCGTTCCGGGCATGCCGGCCAAGGTCACCACATATCCCTGCATGAGGCACGTCAGCAGGTTGATCACCTCATTGCGCGTGTAGTCGCGCCCGGCTCCCTCGCAGATACCGCTCTCCAGGACGTCCACGACGTCCTTATCGCCCATGGCGCTTTCGTCATCGCGAATCGCAGGAGCAGCCAATTGGCCGGAGGCTGCGACTCGCTGCTCGGGCATAGGCTCGTAACTGGGCGCTTGAGCAACGCCAGCTCCCGGAGCGACCGATTCGATGATTCGCCGAATCACGATGTTCTCGAGGATCTTCTCGCTTCCCTTGAATCCGCTGCCCATGCTCTCGACGATGCTATTGATCTGTTCCTCCGCGACAATACGCTCGCGCTCGAGGCGCCCGAGCTCGGCCTTGAGGCGCTCGACCTCTGCGCGTTTCTCCTCTATCTCCTGATTGCGCTGTTCGAGCTGATCCTGGGCCTCGCGCTGATAGCCTTCGACGACATCGTCGTGCCGCTCCTCAAGCGAGAGAACCTCAGCTTCAAGCTTGTTCTTCTCGTGCGTCGCTTGCTCAATGCTCGATTTCAAGTTCTGCAGCTGGCGCATCAGCTCGGACTCGGCGCGGGCGACCTTCTCCTTCACTTGGTCGTTTTCTATGACCTTCTCGTAGAAATCGCGGAAGTGCTCGTCTGACAGCACATAGGCGGCCAGTTGGTCTGTGGGGATGTTCTCGACCGATTGCGACTTCATGCGCTCCGGAAGGCTCTGCCAATCGGCGTACCCCTCGATGAGCGACACCATGCGATCGCGGCGCTCCTCCGAAAAGCCGATCTTCGCCGTCTCCTCCTTATAGCGCGAGATAGCGGTCTTGAGTCGCTTCATCTGGGATTTGGAAATATCCACGTCGCTGTTGAGCGTAATGCGCCCGAGCGCGTCGATGAGCTCGCTATCGCTAATCCAGTCGAAGGTGACGACGGGATGCTCCATTTGCTGCCGGAACTCCTCAGCCGACACGAACACCGCCTTGGTATCCTCGTTCTGATCACAAAGATCGATGGAGAACTCCAAATTCGCCTCATCTACCCCCGAGATGCGACGCTCGAAATCAACGTCGGAAGCCGCCTCCAACGAGATGCGATCGCCCTGGTGGACGGAATACTCAAAGGGCCCGTAGTAGAGCTTGCGTCCTTTGTCGACCTGAGATACCAAGATGTAGTTCGTCTGCGGCAGAGCCTGTCCAAATCCAAGGTGCACGGCCTCGTCGAAAGGCCGCTCGAACGACACGCGCTCCTCGATGTCGACCACCTGCATAAGCACCGACGACAGACCGTGCTGACTCAGCTTGGTGAACTCGATCATGGAATGCGGGCGCGACGGATTGATGATTCCGTTATAGCGAGAAGCCTCGCTCGTCGGATAGTAGCGATTCTGCTGAATCTCGCTCGTCGCCAGATTCATGATGACGAGATTGCCATACATGGAATCGAGATCATCGGGGCTGTAGGACGGATCTACGACCATAGGCAAGCAGCCCTCATCAGGAAACGCCGCCTTCCCAATGGGAGTGAAGACTCCCTTTTCATAAACGTACTGTGGATAGGAAAAGCATCTTTGGCCATTGAACGGATAGTCAACGTAAGTAAGTAAGGTTTTGTTTACGCATTGTTCTATATCTTGGATTGCATGCTGCTCATCAAGTTGGATCATCGTTTCTCCTAATCTATTTCTGCATGCTCGCTTTTGCTAAGTCCAACAATCAAGCTCAACGAAGGAGGAGGCTCGTTGCCACCAAGCCCGACCCCTAAAGCCTCGTACTTGTCCTTGATAAGCGTCGCCACTAGGCGGCCCTCCTTTCAGGTTGTGACCCAGAAAACAGTAGCGATCCGGAACTAATCGGAATTCCTCTTGCGCCAACTCTGGCATCCGTGGTATAAGGGTTTTGGTCCTCCCGCAAGGGTCGGCCTCCAAGAGCCGGGGGGTTTCCCTTGGCATCCGCACGACTGCGAGGCAGCCGTGCGGGCCGAAGTTTCTTCGGTATAATCGACGGTCGCTTCAGGCCGTCAACAGCCGTCGGTGCTGCGAATCCGGCAACTAATTGGTCCTCCCGCAAGGGTCGGCCTCCAAGAGCCGGGGGGTTTCCCCCGGCATTTTTATAACGCCCACGCGACCAGCATACGCATCGCATCACACCGGACAGGGTTTCTCTCGCCAAAGGGCACGTATACGAACCGCGCAACGAGAGGAGCCTAGGACCATGAGCGAGCTTTCCATATTCGTCGACGAGTCGGGCGATCTGGGCGAGATGTCCCGCTATTACCTGGTCGCATTCGTCGTGCACGACCAAGCCGACGACATCGAGTGCACCGTCTCGCTTTACGAGCGGGCTCTGCGCGACAAAGGCCTCGACGACCTCCCCTTCCATTTCGGTCCGCTGCTCACGGGCCACGAACATTACGAAAACATGGAGATCGAAACTCGCAAGCAGCATCTGGCCGCTTTCCGCATCTTTGCGGAACAATCCCCTTATCTCTACCATCCGTTCATCTATCGCAAGAAAGCTTTCAGCAACGACACGACCCGCCTGCTTCGCGCCCTGAAGATAGACTTGGCAAACTTCCTCGCAGACAATCTCGCCTTCTTCCAGCAGTTCGACAAGGTCAAGGTGTACTACGACAACGGGCAGTCCGAGGTGACCCGTATTCTTCACGACGCCGTCGAGTTCGCCCTCTCGAAAGAGGCAATCGTCTACCGCATCATCTCCCCTACCGACTACCGCCTCTTCCAGCTCGCCGATTACATCTGCGGCATCGAGCTGACGGCGGCGAAATACGAGCGTGGAACTTTTACCAAGACCGATGAAGCCTTCTTTGGTGGAAGTTCCAATTTCAAGAAGAACTATCTGAAGAAGATCAGAAAGAAGCGGCTGGGATAGAAAGCTGTGAGATTGGCGACGGCGACGATCAGCGCCGTGTCCGCAGCACGGGATTCGCCCCTCGAAACGAAAGCTGATCGCGAGCGCTAGTTGACCTGCGATCAGTCGACACCCAAACGGCGCTGCCCGCAACATCGAACACGGGCATCCGCTGGCCGTCATTGCAGCAAACTGGTTGGAAAATGCACAAGAGAGAACGCGAAGGCCGGGCTCCGCGAACACGCAGGTACTCCGGCCTCCACTTTCTAACCCCCGCAGGAGCGGTGCCTGGAGCAGATTGTAGCTTGGGAAAATAACACACGAGATATCGCTGGCATAATGATATCTATAGATCTTTTTGATTGCTGACTCGCGCTCAAGATCCCCCTCCGGAGCCGCCATACGCTTGAATAGCCTATCAGCTTCGGTATCCCATCCCTCGCACTTATTGCCGACAAGCATTGGCAATGAATGGCCTTCTTCTATTTCCTTTGCATATCCCATGCGAGCGACACGCCGTCTTACCAAGATGTCAATTCGATGCTTACTAGCGGATACTCTGGAGATACAGAGCTCCCGGTGCGTTCAAAAATCATGCTCCAACCACGATTGACGCAGTCGGTTAGACATAGCTGAACATACCGAGGGAATCCTTCTTTATTCAAACACAGGTTATCAAAACCCCAGATTGCAAGTGCTTTTCTGTTCTTCGGTTTCCTGTCGAAACAGAGCAATACCTCTTGCGATTCGTTTGGAAGCATCGAAAGATGGGTCTTCACATCATAAACACTGAGCTCCGACACCGTCTCTTTTCCCTTGTTCTCGATTCGCGCACATATTGCATTTTCAGCGCTCTTAAGATCTATGGAAATATCGGGGACGGATCCCTCTGCACGTTCGATCTCTCGTCTTTTTCTTTCGTCTAAATATATCCACAGAGACCCCATGAGCCCAAACACAACTCCGTAATAAGTAATTAGAGAGCTTGGGTCGATGGCAATTATTTGAGGTAACGGCAAGGAATAAATCCCGCCTACTAAAATGGGGCAGAGGATCAATATCGCAGCTACCACGATCAGTCGCCGCCATTTACGCCAGAATGATTTCATAGTCAAACCACCTAATTTATACAAGAGGATGTCTTACAAAACTCCATGAGGTTTCTGCTGAATCCCAATCATTTTTTGCCAATTGAATCATCTTGGCTGAAATTGAACCCGGTTCCCCAGCATCGAGAACACCTTGCAACACTGGTATATTCCCTACGTCTCCAGATGTGTAATTCATGGTTGGCGCCAACAGGGACAAATAGCTCTCAGCAATTGAGGAATTGCAAAAAGCAAGCAAGCTCATAGTTTGTTCTTGAGACTCAACAAACAAAAACTGGCCAGCAGAATCACAAAGCTGATTTCGTTTGAGCCTGAAAGAAGGGCGGGAAGACGATACGCTTGACCAAGATATTATGGGCTTGAATTTCAATCTGTCTTCATATCCTTGAGGATGTCTCGTCTCTCCTTCTGCAGGGTGCAAAACCTCCCATCCGTCATTGGCCCAGTCAATAGCGTACTCCTCATTACCAAACCATTTTCTATAGCCACCCCCTTTGTTGTAGGGGAACCATTCGCAACGCGATTCGCACGCCTGGTCAGAACACGCAACGTTAAAGTCAATCCGAGACGAACAGCATTCCCACCATAGTCGGAGGAATCGATCGTTATCAGCCGTCACAATCCCCTTCGAGAAGGTTCCGAAAACACATAGCGGCTCAGAATCAGAGAAGGCTCTACGAAATGCATCGCTGGCCCAGTAGGCTATGGGGGTGCCGGGGATGGATTTGAAGGCGTCGGCGCTTCGGCGGTAGAACCAGCCGCAGTTCGGGTTGGCGATGGCCTCGCGGACGGATTCCTCTTTGGAGGCCTCCCCATCGAAATCGACCAGCCGCAGGTAGCTCGCGGGTTCGTCAGCGGGACTTCCGCCGAAAACCGTTGCCGTGGTGGCCACGACCTCGCCGCCAATGGCATCGAAGGCCCGCGTTCCCAGATGGGCCATGGAGGCGATGGAGCGCTCCTTCAGCATCTTCTCCCGCAGGGACTCGAAGCTGCCGAGGAACATCCAGCTCTGCATGGTGACCATGGCCGAGTAGCCATGAGACTTGGCAAGGGTGAAGCCGCGCTCGATGAAGCAGGTGCATAGGTCCCGCTTGCTGTCGGGGTAGTGCTTCTTCGTCCAGTTCGCTAGCCATTTATCCATGTTGGAGGATCCCATGTAGGGAGGGTTGGCGATCACCGCGTCGTAAGTCTCGGCGAGGGGTGCGCAGTTAACGAGCATCTGGATGACGGCGGCATGGGGGCGGTAGGCCAGAAGGTCGCCGCCGGCCTCACGGGCGTCGAGCTCGTCGTCGGCGCGATTGAGGGCGGCGACGTCAGCAGCCTGCGGCACAAAGAGGCTACCGCACTCGCCCATGTGGGCCATAGCGTCCAGTAGCTCCGTGCGCTCGGCCAGGTAGGGCATCTCTTCCAGCTCTTCGGCGTCGATCTCGACCGGACGCAAACACACGACGTTCGCACTCACCTTGTCGGCGCGGCGCAGGAAGCGGGAATCCCACTCGCAAGCGATCATGGCGAGCGCAAAGGAGGCCATCTGGGCGGCGCGGGGATCTATCTCGCAGCCGGTGAGGTTGTTCTGCAGGATGAGGCGCGGGATGTCGCGACGGACGTGGCCGGCCTCCTCGTACATGGCGGCAAGGAGCTTAAAGGCGTAGACGAGGATGTGGCCAGAGCCGCAGGCGGGGTCGATGACCTTTATGGATTCGGGAGACATCGCGGGTTGGGAGGGGCGACCGAGGTCGCCCCCTACGGAGTGCGTCCCAGAATCGCTGGCGGCAGCTTCCATGCCCAGGTCATCGGGGATGTAGTAGGGCAAAACTCATTACCATTTAAACTAACAAAAGCACAATTAAGAGTATTAGAAGAAATT
>OGOO01002863.1_pt1 | contig 11827 bp, 8 predicted proteins | sample 1552651 | NCBI WGS metagenome assembly OGOO01 (sample SAMEA2580118, study PRJEB22360) | human gut metagenome | biome: human gut; feature: human-associated habitat; material: faeces | place: Denmark | collected 2008/2010 | reverse complement strand
AATAAAGGCCAGGGACGCATTGGGGTAATCGGTATAGGCAGAGATGCCATAGCCGTTGATACCGCCCATCATGGTCATCTCTACCGTCAGTTCATCCATATTTGTGATGGTATCGCCAGAGTTGTCAGCGGTCAGGTCGGCGCTGACAGGCAGACGTGGGACGGTGATCATCTTCAGGTCGGCCACGGCTTCCTCCTCCGTCCAGTTTCCGGTGGAAACCATGGCGCGGATAAACATCCGGGACACATCGGGGGTAGTGATGGTGCAGAGCATAGTGCCATTTGCCAGATACTGATAAGCAGCGGACGAGAAGGCAGTATCAAGTATTTCCGTGTTGTTCATTTGGCCTGCCCACTGCTGGATCATTCGTGCACCTTTGTAGGATTCACCGGAAGCAAGACCTATATCGCTGGCATCGGTACCGTTGTTCCCGAAGATATAGCCGCCATAAGTGAAGAGATAGCCGCTCATAAAGTAGGTGTCCACGGTTTCGTCCAGATAACCATACTTTGTTTTTTCGCCGCCCTCTTTACACAACTCGGAATATGCATAAAGCGCAGTATAGGTCTCAAAAAAATCAGGGGTGCCATTGCTATTGATATCCCACTCTGTTTCCCAGTTTTCCGGGAGCATGGATTCGATATAGTAGAGCATACCGGACTGGACATTTAGCGGAATGCCACAGTAGAAGGTCTCGCCGTTTATATCGGTGGCGTAGGCATTCCATGCGTTCTGAGGGATCTGTTCGTAGCATTCCATGTCATAGATGGGCAAGGGCAGCAGGTGCTGATTATCGGCGTACTTCATGAGAATGTCGTTGGCCTGATACCACACGTCGGGGCCGTAGCCATAGGGGCCGTCGGTGGCAAGGTCGGAATACTGGTCAATGTTCATACGCTCAGCCGAGATTCCCTTGTCCTTATATGCTTCGTTGAAAGCATTGATCAGCTGATCCACATAGCCCAACTCCACGGCGGTGTCGTTTTCCAGAACCTTAATAACAGCGCCTTCCTCCAGCTCTCCATCGAAGCGGGCCATGACCTGCTCATACAGATCGGAGGTCTCCACATTGTTTTCGGAAGCGCTGTTATCACCGCAGCCGGAGAGCAACGCCAGCATCATAGTTAGCACCAACACAGCAGAAATTATCTTTTTCATTATCCTTTCCTCCTGTCACATGATGATTTCAAATCCATAGGCTTCCAGGCCTTTGTTTACTCTGGGAGTGCCGTTTACGCGGAGCTTTATAGTTTGCTTGTCCGCAGAACGGGTAAATGTAATGATCCCATCCTTCTCTTCAACGCCAAAGTCACCATCCGACAATGCAGGCCCCTTTTTCAGCTTCATCAACTGCTTGATCAGGTTTCGAGTATCCTTGTCCCAGTTTTCCTCATTCCACTCAAAGGTACGACGGCAGTCGGGATCGTAACCACCCTCCATGCCAATCTCATCACCATAGTAGACGCAGGGAATGCCGGGATTGAAGAACATGATAGCCGCTGCAGTACGGAACCGCCCGGCATCTCCCTTTACCCGGGTCAGGAAACGGTCGGTGTCATGGCTGTCCAAAAGATTCAGCATCTTCTGATTGGCTGCAATGCTGTAAGTATGGTACAGACGCACGATCCTGTCACGGAATAGTCTGCTGTCGATGGTATGAAATGCCAGCAGATCCAGACACGCTTTCGTCACACCGTAGTTCATAATACCATCGTACTCATCGCCATTCAAGTAACGAACCGCTCTGTGCCAGTCCTCTCCAATAATAATGGCTTCCGGGTTCTGCGCCATAACTGCATCCCGGAATGCGCGGAGGAACTTATGGGAGATTTCATCAGAAACATCCAGCCGCCAGCTGTCTGCACCGTAGTCACGCATCCACATGACAGCTACATCTGAGAAATAACGGATGACTTCAGGGTTCCCGGTATTCAGCTTCGGCATGGCTTTGACACCGCCAAAGGTCAGATAACTCCCATCCTCTTTCCAGAAGAACCAGTCATAATAGGGGGACTTAGGCCCCTTTTCCATCACATCCCGCCACGGTAAAAAGTTACTGCCGCAATGGTTGAATACACCGTCCAACATCACGCGGATGCCTCTGTCATGGGCCTCCTTAACGAGCAGCTTCATAGTCTCCTCATCTCCGAAGCCCGGATCGATTTTCCGGTAATCTGTCGTATCATATTTATGACTTGAGGGAGATTCAAACACCGGTGTCAGATACAGTCCGGTAATACCAAGCTCCTGTAAATAAGGAAGCTTCTGACGAATTCCATCCAGATCGCCGCCGTAAAAATCGAGATTACTTACGGTATGGTATCCCCAGGGCTTTACCCAGTCCGGATCATTTTCTTTGTTGCCGTTGCAAAAGCGCTCCGGAAAAATCTGATACCAGACCGTCTCCCGCACCCACTTTGGCGTCACGTTGATATCCACCGAATTCATCCACGGAAACGTAAAGCACTGTCCCAGCTGTCCGTTTTTCACATCCTCTGGCGAATGAAAGCCATCCTCAAAATAAAAGACCCGTTCTGCTCCTGCCTGCAGCTCAAAGAAATACCGGCACCGTTTATAGGGAGGCTGCACGGGAATTTCCCACCAGAGGTGCTGAGGCAGACGCATTTTTGTCACGATCTCCTCCCGACTGCCTTCCCAAGCCTCGTTTCCGCCCAGAATACCAGTAGAAAACGGGTCGCCATAATGAATCCAAACCTGTTCCACTTCTTCTCCGGTCTGCAGCCCTACCATCAAAATTTCCTCATTCAATGCATAGCAAAACTGCTGTGACGCTCTATGATAAACCGCTTCTAAATGAATCATGTTCAGACCTCCTTTTTCCAAGCTGCATCCTTTTAAACTGCAGCCGATCTCATTTCAATACATTTCCAGTCCATACTTTTCCTGCAGCTGCAACAGGGTGATGTCGTGTTGAATATGCTCCGACAAAATTTTCACCATCAGCCCATTGTTGCTGACCGTACCGCTCCAGTTGGCAAATGCACCGCAGTCCGCTGTCAGTGTCATCTGCCTGTCTGTCACAAGCATCAGACGGGAGGGCTGATGTGCTGTCAGCATTCCTCCGTGGGTATAAAACTCCACATCCTCCCGGTTCAGTCCCAGATCATAAAAGGAAAACGCAACGATCCGCACGCCTTTTTTCTTTAGCCGATGGAAGGTCTCTGCAAAACAAGAAAGATCAAAATCCGCATTCAGATAAACCTCCTCCCGGGCATCCTCCAGAAGCTTCCCTGCCCTTGCCATCGCCGTTTCAAAGCCCCGGAATACGAAATGCACCTCCGGCTGCTTCGCCGTCTCATATTCTTCCAGCTGTTGCCTGGCGAGAGAAAGGTTCGCTGTCATTTCCGCCTGCATCCGCCCCAAAAGCACCTCCGGCTCCTGGGCGGCATACAGTGCTGTCTGATCCGGAACCAGCTCCACCATCCCCTTATCCAGCATGTGCTCCAGCGCATTGTAAATAGAAGGGCGTGCAATTGCGATTTTTTTTGCCAGCTGATAGGCAGACATGGGCTCAGAACCGATCAATGCCATATAAATCTGTGCTTCCAGCCTTGAAAAATTCAGATGTTCCAGGGTTTCCTGCAGCTTCATCGTTCGTTTTCCTTTCGTTGTATATTTTATGCAACTATATATAACATAAACTTTTGCCCTATGCAAGTATTTTTTTGATTTCCTTGAAAAAGAAGAACATCCGGTGCTGATTTTTCAATGAACGAACAAAAAAGGAGCGGTCGGCAGTTCCGATCGCTCCCTCTTTCGTATTTTATTCGTTACAGTTCACATGCGCTGTATTTTTACAGGTATCTCATCTTTCTCACCGTCTGCACAAACTCTATATTAGTTTTCGTCTTTGCAAACAGATCCAGCACCTTATCCACAGCTTCATCGGATTTCATACCATTCAACGCGCGGCGCACCACGTTGATTGCTTCCATCTCCTCTGCACTCAGCAGCAGATCTTCTCTTCTCGTGCTGGTTTTGGGGATGTCGATGGCAGGGAAAATTCTGCGTTCAGACAGCTTTCGATCCAGCACAAGCTCCATATTACCGGTTCCTTTAAATTCCTCGTAAATGACATCGTCCATCCTGGATCCGGTGTCCACCAGTGCAGTGGCCAGAATCGTCAGGCTTCCGCCCTCGCGCATATTGCGGGCTGCACCAAAAAAGCGCTTCGGCATATGCAATGCCGCCGGGTCAATACCACCGGACAGGGTACGTCCGCTGGGCGGAACCACCAGGTTGTAGGCACGAGTCAGGCGGGTAATACTGTCTAACAGGATCATAACGTCTTGTTTATGCTCGACCAGACGCTTTGCACGCTCAATAACCATTTCGGAAACTCGTTTATGATGTTCCGGTAATTCGTCAAACGTGGAATAGATCACTTCAACGTTCGGCCCTGCCACCGTCTCCTTCATGTCCGTTACCTCCTCCGGACGTTCATCGATCAGGAGAATGATCAGATGCAGGTTCGGATAATTTTTCTTTACCGACATGGCCACTTCTTTTAATAGGGTTGTCTTACCAGCCTTCGGCGGGGACACAATCATACCTCTCTGTCCTTTACCGATGGGGCTTAACAAATCCATGACCCGCATCGCCACCGGGCAGCCGAAGCGTTCCATTTTCAGTCTGCTGTTCGGAAAGATCGGCGTCATATCTTCAAAGTTGCTTCGTCTGGATGCTTCCTCTGTGGTATAACCATTGATCGTCTTGACATAAAGCAGGGCGGAGAATTTTTCATTCTGTGTCCGCACTCTGGTATTTCCCTCTAAAATATCGCCTGTCCGCAAATTGAACCGACGAATCTGGCTGGGTGCCACGTAAATATCATTATCTCCCGGCATATAATTATCCGAGCGGATAAAGCCATAGCCCTCAGCCATGACCTCCAGAATACCCTTTACCGTAATGCCGCTGTCCAGCTCTGTCGGGAACTTGTCGTCCTCTGGACTCTGGATCGGTGCAGTTCCGCGATTATACGGACTGTTGTAGCGCTCATTATAACGGGGTGCAGGCGCGCTCACACGGTTCTGTGCCTCTTCTGCCACAGGCGCAGCAGCACGGGGCGCTGCAGCTGCAGTATTTTCCCGCGCACCATTGTTGTCGCGGCTTCCTGTCCGTCCATTATGATAAGAACCATTGCTGATGAAGCGCTTTCCTGTTCTCTGCTGCCGCCTTTCCTCCCGATCCCCTGCTCTGCTCTCCGGTTCCGTCCCACCGTCATGAGAATCCTGCTTTTCCACTGCGCCCTTCTCCAGGGCATCCTTGCGCTCTGCCGCATCCCTCTTCGGGGCATCCTTGCGCTCTGCCGCGTCCTTCTCTGGGGTATCCTTGCGCTCTGCTGCGTCCCTCTTCGGAGCATCCTTGCGCTCTGCCGCGTCCCTCTTCGGAGCATCCTTGTGCTCTGCCGCGTCCTTCTCCGGGGCATCCTTGCGCTCTGCCGGGCGGTTCTCCGGGACGCTGCGTTCTGTTTTGATTTCTGCGGTCTCCTTGGCATCCAACCTCAACATCGCATCAATGACTTCCGCCTTTTTCATTGTAGAAAGTCCTTTTATCCCCCTTGCTTTTGCAATCTCCTTCAGATCATGCACTGCCAGAGATTCATATTTTTCTCTTATCATTTTTTCCTCTCATTTCTGCGCACGCTTTTTGCGCATGTCGAGTTTGTGTCAAGTGCGCGCAGACACAAATCTCGCGATTGAAAATTTTTATTTTTCAATCTTTACTCCCTTTACTGCCATCGTGATTCGTCCCTGATTTTCATACGGAATTCTACATGAAACGATCTTTTTGAAATGCGCCAGAACATCCCGATCCGGGAAACAGCGGTCTTTTGTCAGAAATCAAAAGTGCCTGTCATTTTAGTGAATTTTACTACACATCGGAGACACAAGTCAAACGTCTCCTTCTGTTTCGCTCATTGTATCACACTCAAAACAGAATAGGAAGATTTTTTCCTTGATTCACTCAAATAAATCAGATATGATGATATACAGAGAGCTACGAATGGCGCGTATGCCCCGACATCATCATTCCTTATTAAATAAAAAAGAAAGCAGGCAAATCAAATGACAAATCAGGAAAAAGCGCTGGAACTGCATGAGAAGCTGCAGGGAAAGCTTGAAACCGTTTCCAAAACACCCGTCCGCACCCGTGAAGACCTTGCACTTGTCTATACTCCCGGCGTTGCGGAGCCTTGTAAGGTCATTGCAAAAGACCCGGCTGCCGCTTACACCTATACGATGAAAGCAAACACTGTAGCTGTTGTTTCCGACGGTTCCGCCGTACTGGGACTCGGCAATATCGGTCCGAAGGCCGCTATGCCCGTTATGGAAGGCAAGGCTGTCTTATTTAAAGAATTCGGCGGTGTCAACGCAGTTCCCATCTGCCTGGATACTCAGGACACGGAAGAGATCATCAAAGCTGTTACCTGGCTTGCTCCCGCTTTTGGCGGCATCAATCTGGAAGATATCAGTGCACCCCGCTGCTTCGAAATCGAAGAGCGCTTAAAAGAGACTCTGGATATCCCTGTTTTCCACGATGACCAGCACGGAACTGCTATTGTTGTACTCGCCGGCATCATCAATGCCCTAAAGGTAGTCGGTAAGAAAAAGGAAGACTGCCGCGTTGTTGTAAACGGCGCAGGAAGTGCAGGAGTTGCCATCACCCGCCTGCTGATAACCTACGGCTTTTCCAATATCATTATGTGCGATAAATCCGGCATTCTCTGCGATGGCGCAGAGGGCTTAAACTGGATGCAGGAAAAGATGGTAAAACGCACCAATCTGGCTCACGAAACCGGTTCCCTTGCAGATGCTTTAAAGGGTGCTGATATTTTCGTCGGCGTTTCCGCTCCAGGTATTGTGACGGAAGAGATGGTGGCTTCCATGAATTCCGATGCTATCCTGTTTGCAATGGCTAACCCCGTTCCTGAAATCATGCCTGATCTCGCAAAAAAAGCAGGGGCACGCGTTGTCGGCACCGGACGCAGCGATTTCCCGAACCAGGTAAACAACGTTGTCGCATTCCCCGGCATCTTCCGCGGTGCTCTGGAAGGACATGCAAAACAGATCACCGATAAAATGAAGCTGGCTGCCGCTAATGCCATCGCAGCCCTCGTTTCTGACGAAGAATTAAACGAAAACAATATCATGCCAGAGGCATTCGATCCCAGAGTTGCGGACGTTGTTGCAGATGCAGTCAAGAAAAACATCCGCTGATCTCTGGCACCAGAAGCCCTACTATTCGCTGGACGCCTGGTGTAAAAATACATACGGACGGAAGCTTTACAAGGCCGCACTGAATATCGGCTGTACCTGTCCCAACCGGGATGGCACCCTCGATACAAGAGGCTGCATTTTCTGCTCTGCAGGCGGAAGCGGCGATTTTGCTGCTTCCCGGCAGCTTTCTGTAACAGATCAGTTAAATCAGGCCAAGGCACTTCTGTCCTCCAAATGGACACCGGAACCCGGCAAGCCGTCTCTGATCGCCTATTTTCAGGCATATACCAACACGTATGGCGATCCGGACAGACTGCTTTCCTGTTATGAAGAAGCACTTTCCTCCCCAGAGGTCGCAGGCATTTCCATTGCGACGCGCCCGGATTGTCTTTCCGATATCATTCTGGAGGGACTTGACCGCCTCCGGTTGCTGTATCCTGACCGGTTTATCTGGATCGAGCTTGGTCTGCAGTCCATTCATGACCACACTGCAGCAAGGATCCGCCGGGGATATCCGACCTCCGTATTTTATGATGCTGCAGCAAAGCTCCATGCCAGAAGGCTTCCCTTTATCGTCCATCTGATCCTCGGACTCCCCGGGGAAACCCGGCTTGACCTGCTGGAAAGCATCCGTGCCGTCAATCAGGTGCATCCCTTTGGTGTCAAGCTGCAGCTTCTCCATATTTTAAAGGGAACAGATCTTGCCCTGCTTTATGAAGCCGGAAAGCTTCCTGTACTGACACAGGAAGAATATCTCGATCTGCTGACAAGCTGTATCGCTGCACTTTCTCCGGATATCTGCCTCCACCGGGTCACCGGAGACGGTCCCCGCAAGCTCCTGATCGCGCCCCAGTGGAGTCTTTCGAAACGAAACGTCTTAAACGGGCTGCATGCCCTTATGAAACAACGAAATCTCAGACAAGGGGATAATTATGAACCAGGAACCTCTTACACTCTATAAACTGATCGTTCTTTATCTGCTCAACAAAGTATCCTTCCCACTCACAATGGCGCAGGTCAGCGATCTCATTCTGGAAAAAGAATATACCAGCTATCTGACACTGCAGCAGGTTATCAATGAGCTGGCGCAGGCCGGGCTGATCACTGCCAAAACACTGGTCAACCGCACCCATCTGCAGATCACGGAGGAGGGCCGCAATACCCTTTCCTATTTTGAGAACCGCATCAGTGACGCAATCAAGACAGACATCGGCGAATATCTTAAAAAAAATGAACTGGAAATGCGCAACGAATCTTCGATCCAGAGCAACTACTATAAGGCTGTCAACGGGGAATTCGAAACAGAGCTGACTGCAGTGGATAAGGACGTCAACCTGGTGACCATCCGCCTTACGGTTCCTACAGAAGAGCTCGCAATTTCCATTTGCGAAAACTGGCAAAAAAATAACAGGGAGATTTATCAGTATCTGACAACCGCCCTGTTTTAAAGTATGTTATTGCAGCATCTCCCGGATCACACTGCCATCTGTTTTTCCGAGGTCTATCTCCAAAAGTGCTGCCAATGTCGCGCCCTCATCCCAGAGCGCGATATTTTTTTCTACCCTGGCACCAGCTCTTACACTGCATCCCGACATTGCAAAAAAGGTCTGATAGTCTGCCTCACCCGGCAGATACCCGTGGGTCCCCTTCATGCCATGTGCGCAGTCTTTTTCTGCTGCCGTCAGCTGTTCCCATTCGTCCAGAAAAAACCATCCTTCCTTTGCTTCCAGCATCAGAAAGCAGTTTTCGTCTGCGCCCATATTTGCTGCCTCTTCCCGGGTCAGAATCCTTTCGATTCCAAAATCCTCCCGTCCTTTCAGCGTCTCCAGCACTTTTCTTGTACGCTTTTGCACTTCTGCATTGTTTTCTACAGACGGATGCAAATAGATATAGCAGCTTCCGTCACAGTTTTTTGCATAGGCCTTCCAGCTTTTGATCCTGCCGTTGCGGACCGTCAGCAAGCCGGCTTTCCACAGTGCATGATTGACGAAGGCAACCTTGTCCACATCCTTCTGATAATGATCCCCCAGAAGCACGACCGTCGTGCTCTCCATCTCTCCGGTTTCCTCCAGTGCCCTTACAATCTCGCCCAGACGCTTATCGTGGCGCTTAAGAGCTTCTTTTGCCTCCTTACTCTCCACGCCATAGAGATGTCTGTTCGCATCCACATCCGTCAGATGCAGCAAAAACAGCTGCGGATTGTATTTGTAGATCGTATCCAGCGCGCATGCCTGAATAAAATTGTCCAGCTGAGGCTGTGCGATCCCGTTTCGCAACTGTCCGAAGCGTTTGTTCAGATCCAGCTGATAAAACAACGGACCGTTCGTCGCATTCATCAGGATCTGATTTTGCCATTTGCGTGTCACCATAATCTCCGGCACATAGTAGTCCATCCTGCTGCCTGCTGCAACAGGCCACAAAAGCCCGGCCGTCGTCATTCCCTTTTTCTTCGCTTCGTCATAAAGCGTCGTGCTGCGGATCCATTTGCGATGATAAAGCCAGTCCGGATCCTTCCGGTTGGGCTGGATTTTTGTGTTGTTCACAATCCCGTGATTTTTCGGCATCCGCCCTGTCACAATGGATGTATGGGCCGGATAGGTCAGGGACGGACACACACTGTTTACATGGCTGCACAGCGCCGCCTGTTCAAAAAAACGCTGAAAATTCGGCAGGGTCTGTAAATATTCCAGGTCCTTTGCTCCGACCGCATCAAAGGACACGATCATGACCCGCTTTGGTATCTGTTTCATTGCTCTTCTCCATCCTGCGGCTTTTGTTCTGTCTTAGCCGCTTCCCTGCGTATCCGCTGCATGTGCTCTTTGATTTTTACTTCATATCCCATCCCACCGGGCTGATAAAACTCTCTTCCGGACAGCTCATAAGGTAAATACTGCTGTCTGACATAGTGGTTTGGATAATCATGTGCATATTTATAATCTTTTCCGTGTCCCAATTTTGCTGCTCCTTTATAATGGGCATCCTGCAAATGCACCGGAATCGCCAGATTTCCGGTTTCTTCCACCGTCTTCATTGCAGACGCAATGGCGTTGACCGCTGCGTTGCTTTTCGGCGCGCATGCAATGTAGGCCGCCGCCTGTGCCAGAATAATCTGCGCCTCCGGCATGCCCACCCGCTCTGCTGCCAGGGATGCAGAAACCGCTACCTGCAGCGCTGTCGGATCTGCATTGCCAACATCCTCCGACGCACAGATCATCATCCTGCGGGCGATAAATGTCACGCTTTCCCCGGCATACAGCATCCGCGCCAGATAATAAACCGCCGCATCCGGATCGGAGCCCCGCATACTCTTGATAAATGCCGAAATCGTATCGTAATGATTATCGCCTGTTTTGTCGTATTTTACTGCACGTTTTTGAATACATTCCTGGGCAACCTCCAGGGTCAGATGGATTTTTCCATCCTCTGAGCGCTGTGTCGTCATTACGCCAAGCTCTACTGCATTCAATGCCGCACGTGCATCTCCGCCTGCAATATCCGCCAGAAACTCCAGCGCATCCGGCTCTATCTGTGCCTGATAGGCACACATTCCTCTCTGATCATAGACTGCCCGTCGGATCAGTTCTTCGATATCTTCCTTTGAAAGCGGCTTGAGCTCAAAAATAACCGAACGGGACAGTAGCGCTCCGTTTACCTCAAAATACGGATTTTCCGTCGTCGCACCGATCAGGATCAGGGTTCCATCCTCCACAAAGGGAAGCAGATAGTCCTGCTGACTCTTGTTGAACCGATGGATCTCATCAATGAACAGGATCGTCTTTTTTCCAAACATTCCACGGTTGTCCTTTGCCTTTGCGACAACCTCTTCCATATCCTTTTTGCCTGCCACAGTTGCATTGATCTGCATAAACTCCGCGCTGGTCGTATTCGCGATCACCCTCGCAAGAGTCGTTTTGCCCGTTCCGGGCGGTCCGTAAAAAATGATGGAGGAAAGCTTGTCCGCCTGAATCGCACGGTACAAAAGCTTGTCCTTTCCGATAATGTGCTGCTGCCCGACTACCTCATCCAGCGTCCGGGGCCGCAGCCTTGCCGCCAGCGGCGCTTCCTTTTCCTGATTGGTCTGTCTCATATAATCGAAAAGATCCATGTCCCCTTATTGTACCTCCACTTTCATGTTCGGCCACACCTTCTCAATCCGCTCGTCAGGGTAATTGATGTCAAAGAATGTGTCGATCACGCTCTTCTTTTCCGCCCGCACAGTTCCTGTGGTGCTTTCCGTGCCTACGACATTCCCTGCGTCCATACTGCTCTCCTGCACCGCCGCGCTATCCTGCCGTTCCACATAGCGTACCATGGCGCCTGCTGAAATCACCGCATCGCAGCTCATCAGCACGATAACTGCCCAGGTCGCAATTTTTGCTCCAAGGGGCGGCAGCTTTTCGATCCATCCGCTGATCGTCGGATAACAAATTTTTACCCAGACAACGGATAACAACCCCCAGAAAATGCAATACAGCAGGTTGGTTCTCCCGCCGATATTAAAGGGCATGTCACTGTAATCCCAGAATGTAGTCCCGAGAAAAATCTCTGTAAATACGCTGCACAGATATTCATATACGCCGCCC
>OGOO01002857.1_pt1 | contig 11836 bp, 10 predicted proteins | sample 1552651 | NCBI WGS metagenome assembly OGOO01 (sample SAMEA2580118, study PRJEB22360) | human gut metagenome | biome: human gut; feature: human-associated habitat; material: faeces | place: Denmark | collected 2008/2010 | reverse complement strand
CTATCAACAACTTGAACACCGTCATGCAGGCTGCTTCTCAGCAGATGTATCAGGGTGGTCAGCAGGCAGGTCCTCAGGGTGCACAGGGCGGTCAGCAGGCACAGCAGGGTGCTAACGATGGCGCTCAGGACGTTCAGGACGCAGATTTCGAGGAGGTTAAGTAATCCTCTCATCATAGAGAAGTTATTAGATTAGCATAAAGATAAAAGGCGTGTAAGACTCTGAAAATGAGTTTTTCACGCCTTTTTTCGTGTCTTTATGATTTTTTATAGATTCAGTTATTGCCAATTTGCTGAAAAATATGTATATTTGCAAGTTATGTGAGGGCGGAAGCTCTATAAAAGAAAAGATATAATAAATAAAAGAAGAAAGGAAACGGGATATGGCAAAGAAAAGACCACAGGTGGCACTGGTATACGATTTCGACGGAACGCTGTCGCCAGGCAACATGCAGGAGTTCGGATTCATCCAGGCAACCGGAAAGACCAAGGAGGAATTCTGGGATAGAAACAGAAAACTGGCAGAGGGTAAGGATGCCAACGGCATCTTGACCTATATGTTCCTGATGCTCGAAGAAGCCAAGAAGAACAACATCTCGCTCACCCGCGAATCCTTTCAGAGCTTCGGCAAGAACGTGGAGCTCTTCCGTGGCGTGAAGCAATGGTTCTCGTTCATCAACGAATATGGTGCGAGCATCGGCCTCGACATCAAGCACTACATCAACTCCTCGGGATTGAAGGAGATGATAGAGGGCACCCCCATCGCCCAGGAATTCGAGAACATCTATGCCTGCTCGTTTCTCTATGACGATGACGGCATCGCCTACTGGCCAGCCGTGGCCGTGGATTACACCACCAAGACGCAGTTTCTCTTCAAGATCAACAAGGGCATCAGGCAGGTGAGCGACAACCGGAGGGTGAACCAGTTTATCCCCGACAGCAAGCGCCCTATCCCCTTTCCGAGAATGATTTACTTCGGAGATGGAGAAACCGATGTGCCTTGCATGAAGATGGTGAAGGAGCATGGCGGTCATGCCATCGCCGTATATAACACGCCCGAGAAGGAGGCGATGGCGTGCCAGCTGGTTAGGGAAGGCCGTGCCAACTTTATGTGTACAGCTAATTACAGCAGGGGCGGCGTGATGAACATCATCGTGAAGCGAATACTGGATAAGATCAAGGCGGATTTCGAATTCGACAGATTGATAGAGCTGAACCAGAAAAAGGCGTGGAAGTAATTTTAAACTGAAATAATAATATCAAATCATATTAATGGGAAGAAACAAATACTCAGCAGGAGAAATTAAGGAAATCGGAAAGTTGCTGCGCCTCAAGAACGCAGGCAACCGTTTGCAACAGAAATTGATACGCCACGACCTTCGCGTGGATTATGAATTCAACATCTCTGACTTCAATGAACCGGGCAAGGCTTTCGGCGAGGAGGAACTGCATGATGCCATCAAGCGTGGCGCCATCCAGATTCTCGACGATGCTACCATCGAGGCCATGAAGGCTAAGCGTGCAAGAGATAAGGCACGCGATGAGGCAGAGAAGCAGAAGGATGCCATCGCCAGCGGTGAGCAAACCGACTGGCAGGAGGCTATGAAGGAATGGAATGAATTTTATGAAAAGTAAAAAGGTAAAAAAGTAAAAAGGTAAAAACATACTGATTACAAAACATACCGATTACAAAATATACTGATTATAAATTATTATGGCTAAAGTATTGATAAAGACTACAGAGGGCGACATCAAAGTGCGCCTCTACGACGAGACACCTCAACATCGTGACAACTTCCTGAAGTTGGCAAAGGAGGGATATTTCGATGGCACACTCTTCCACCGTGTCATCAAGGATTTCATGATTCAGGGCGGCGACCCGGATAGCAAGGGCGCTCCTAAGGGCAAGATGCTGGGCACGGGCGGACCTGATTACACCATCCCTGCCGAGTTTGTTTATCCACAGCTCTTCCACAAGCGTGGTGCCTTGAGCGCTGCCCGCTTGGGAGATGAAGTGAACCCTGAGCGTGAGAGCAGCGGAAGCCAGTTCTATATCGTCTGGGGTAAGACCTACAAGCAGAACGAGCTGAAGCAGATGGAGAAGCAGATGGGCATGCAGATGGAGCAGAACATCTTCAACCAGCTTGCCAAGGAGCATCATGATGAGATTATGAACTTCCGCCGCAACCGCGACCGCGAGGGCTTGATGAAGCTCCAGGATGAGCTGGTGGATGAAACCAAGAAGTGCTGCAAGGAGCAGGGCTACCCTAAGTTTACCGAGGAGCAGCAGAAGGCTTATACCGAGGTGGGTGGCACCCCATTCCTCGACAATCAGTATACCGTGTTTGGCGAGGTGGAGGAAGGCCTTGATGTGGTAGAGAAGATTCAGAACTGCGAAACCATGCGTGGAGATAGACCTAAGGAGGATATAAGCATGCAGGTTTCTATTATAGAAGAATAAAAGGCATTTCTCGCAGGTTTCTATGAAATCTGCGAGAAATCTTTATTAAGTATCAGCAACTATTCATTCGTAAGAGGCAAAGGCACAAGCCACCATCGTGGTGAACACTTACTGGCTTTATTGGAATATCGCCACCTTAATGACACCATCCTTTCGGTTCTCGAAAACATCGTATGCCTGCTCTATTTTTGAAAGCGGGAAACGATGAGTAATCAGAGGGGTGGTATCTATCTTTCCCTGAGCTATTAAGCTCAGAATTTCCTCGCAGTCACAACCATCAACACCTCCCGTCTTGAAAATAAGGTTCTTGCCATACATATCAGGAAGTGGAAGAATCTGCGGCTTGTCATACATGGCGACAATGGTGACGATTGCATTAGGACGAGCACACTTCCAGGCAAGCTGGAAAGTATTCTGCCCACCTGCAACTTCCATCACCACATCGGCTCCTCCATGCTGACTATGACGCAGGACAAAAGCTTCACAATCATCAGGTTCTACAACCATCACTTGCGGATAATGCTCCAGAATGAATTCCCTTCTGGCCTGTGACTTCTCGCAAACAATGATGGTACGTGGTTTCTTGAGCAGGGTACAGAGCAAACAACAGATACCCGTTGGTCCGGCACCAATGATCAGAACTGTATCCTCTTCGGTAATTTCAGAGATTCTCGTCGCCCAGAATCCAGTGGCAAGAATGTCACCTACGAAGAGAGCCTGTTCATCGCTCACCGAATCCGGAATTCTGTTCAGTCCTGTGGTAGCATACGGAACCCTCACGTATTCCGTCTGTCCGCCATCGATTCTGCATCCCAATGCCCATCCGCCATGTGGAGAAGTACAGTTGTTCACGTAGCCATGCTTGCAATAGAAGCAATCTCCACAGAAGGTTTCCACATTTACGGTCACCCTGTCACCCGGTTTAACGTGGGTAACCTGCTCCCCCACTTCCTCCACGACACCTACCATCTCATGTCCGACAGTAATTCCCGGTACGGCACGAGGAACAGAACCATGCTTGATATGAAGGTCACTTGTGCAGATGCTACTCAGCGTTACTCGCACGATGGCATCATGCGAGTCTATCAACGTTGGCTTCTTCTTTTCCGTGAAGCCAAACTCTCCTTGCTTGATATATGTAAATGCTTTCATGATTAAAAAGTAAATTCCAATTAACATTGCAAAGATACACATTATTAATGAAACTCAATAAATAAACAGCGAAAAACTTTCTTGAACTATCAAATTTGCAAGAAGATATGCCATTATGCTCCATTTGGCATGACAAGATTTGATGAAAATCAAGAAATCAAGCCTTTTCTGCATTTTTCGACTAAAAAATTGTGTGCGTACACAAAAAGGCATTACCTTTGCACTCGAAAAGATAAATAACGAATAATTAAAGTAAAGAAAGGATAACGATTATGATGGTATTAGGAATGACATTAGTAGTTGTAGCTGCTCTTTTTGCAGAGGTTGTAAATGTAAACAAGAAGATTAGCCTCGGCAAGTAAACAAGCTTTGAGAGGCATCTTAGGATGCTTCCAAATAAAGCTTCTGATAAGGTAAAGATTGGATAACAACAAATATAGAGAAAGGATAAGATTATGATGTTTTTAGGAATGATTTTAGCAATGGTTGTTGCAGGATGCGCTGAATACGGTGCAAGAACCAACATGAAGAACTTCGCTTAACAAGCGAGGTTTTCTGAAAATTTGAGAGAATTGAAATAAGAAGTTTCCATATATATTATACAGAAATGGCAGCTGTAAGCATTGTGAAAATGCTTGCAGCTGCCTTTTTTTTGCAGTTTAACCAATCAGCGTTTCACTTTATTTTTTACTTTGTCATCTCGAAACCTACGCGCATGCCATCGTAGCTGTTGGCGATGGTACCCACTGCGCTGAGAGTAGAGCTGCCCTTGAAGGCGCTGAGCATCTTGATGAGGTTGAGAAGCTTCTTCTGGTCGAAGAGAAGACTGATACCATTGGTGGTCTTGGTGGCATAGCCAGAAGCACTCAGCAGAAGACCCTTCAGATGGATGGCATGAGTCTTCTCATCAAAGGTATAGGTGCCCTGCCATGGCTTGCCGTCAATCTGCGCAGAGAAGTTGCCGTCGGTGGTGAAGGTGAACTGGGTGTTTGAACTGTTGAAGCCAAACTTATTATAATAGGTGCTCAACTTCTCCTCTACCTTGTTGGCAGCAATCTCGCCACCCGCCTTTGCCAGCAGGTTCTCTGAAGTGAAGGCACATCCTGGCTTGCAGTACTTCCAAGTATGAGCGCAGAGATCTTCCTTTGAAAATGTGCCCGAACCGATTACGTTGTTCAGCAGGCCGCTGATGATGCTGCCAATAGATGTGGTGGTAGCAGCTGTGGCTGAAGTTGTAGCACCAGTGGTTGCATCTACAGAAGTGGATGTAGATTTCTTGGTAGAAGTCTTGGTGGTTGACTTCTTGGTAGTCTTGGTGGTTGATTTCTTTGAAGAAGATTTCTTTGTTGATTTCTTTGTAGTCTTCTTCACTGGCATCAACTCCGAGTTAGAGGCATTGAGCGCTGCCTCGTTCATAGCGCTAGCATTGCTGCCTGCTGTGCATGCGAGCACGAGGGCAGCCATCAGAATTACCTTTTTCATTTTACTTTCCTTTTACTTTCTATATTATATTATCTTATTCTTATACCATATATCTTATATCGATATCCACGCTTTCGGGGTGCAAAGTTCGGCATTTTTCGGGAAATAACAAAGAGAAATCCCCTTTTTTTCTCTTCCAGCTTTCCTATTTTTCCTATTCATCCTCTGTTCATCATCAGCATCCCTTCTAATTACCCTGCACGATTTATAGACGGATGGGGGTGCAGATGGTTTATTCAAATGCTAATTTTCGTGCAAAAGCTAGTGCAAATGATTCATCTTTTTGACTTAAATCAAAAAAGAATAATAATTACCCCAAAAATATCGTTTTGTGTACCGAAATGTTATCAGAATGTAATATCTTTGCAGCGTTAATAAAAATACAATAGGTTATGAATGATTTAATTAAGGTAAACACGAGTAATGAAAATCAGGCATTGAACAAGTGCCAGCAGATTCTTCAGGATCGCCGCGAGGCTCTTGCCTCTAAGGCAAAGAGAAGAGATTAAGTCCTTCACAGTTTATGAAGTTGACAAGGATTTGAATCCTTCGAAGAGAGATTTTTTCAGAATGACTCTTAATTTGAAAAAGTAGTTTTTGGGAAAAGAAAGAAAAAGTAAAAAACCCCGTTGCCGGAACGTTTCGTCTGGCAACGGGGCTTTTTCATATCTTACTTCTTATTCAAGTTACTTATTCTTCTCCGCCTTCATGATTACCTCGAAGTGGTTGCCGCTCTTCAGCACCACGTTCTTCAGGAAGTTGGAAATCTGCTGGGCATCCACAGCCTTCACCAGCTCGCGGTAGTTGCTGTGGGTATCTACCTTGTGCAGATCATACATGCTCAATACCTGCATCCAGTAGCTGTTGGTCTTCTCATCAACACCTGCCTGCTTCAAAAGGATTTCCTTCACCTTCTGCAAGTCCTTGGCATCAGGAGCTGCCACCGTCTCGTCCAAGCCCTTGAAGAAGCAAGGAACGGCTACATCTACCTTATCTGGATTCAGTTGTGCCATGGCGTTGAGGGTGAGTGCCACCTTGCCGTCGTAGTCGAAGAACAAGCCGCAGGATGCACCTGTGCTGTAAGCCGCACTCAGCTCCTCACGGATGCTGCGCAGATACTTCATCTCCAACAGGCGGGCAGCAACATCTGCCAATACCGCTGTCTTAGGATTATAAGATGGCAACTTCACAAACCACATCTCGCGTGCCTGGCTCTGAGGATTCTCCATCGCCTTGGTAAAGATGTTCTTCACCTCGCCTTTAGCATATGGAATCTTCTGGTTCTTCAGCTTCATGCCCTTGTTTGGCAGGGAAGCGATATACTGCTCGATGAGCGGGAGGAGCACCTTCTCGTCGTAATTGCCCACAAAGTAGAAGGTGAAGTCCTTGGCGTTGCCATAGAGCTGCTTCTGCATGTCGAGCACACGGTCGTAGTTGATGTTCTTGATATCCTCAGCTTCTGGCAGGAGCGCCAGCTTGTTGCCCATGTAGAGAGTGCTCTGGATGGAATCCTGATATACCATGTTAGGGTTGTTGCTCTTGTTGGAGAGCACGGTGGTATAAGTATTCTTCAGATTCTCGAAAGCCTTCTCGTCCTTGGTAAGGTTAGTCATCGAGAGATAGAGCAGCTGCATCATCGTCTCCACATCCTTAGGAGTAGAAGTACCGGCGATGCCATGACGGAACGGACTCATGGTGAGACCTACACTCACCTGCTTGCCGGCAAGCATCTTCTGCAGGTCGTTGCCTGTGAAACCGGCAAGTCCGCTTACTTCCCATACGGTAGAAGCATTGGCTGCGTTCACTGGGTCGTTCTGGAATGCAGAATAACCCACCTTGGCTGTTCCTGAGAATCGGATTTCATTATCCTCATAGTCGGTCTTCTTCAATATCACCTTGGCTCCGTTAGAGAGGGTGAGCTTCTTGAAGCCGAGCACCTTGTTCTCCTCAATCTTCTTGATGCTTCCTGCCTGAGGCAGCGTAGCCATCAGCGGCTCCTGCTTCACGTTGTCTACATAAGCCTCTAGCTTCTCGCCGCGCACCTGCTTCACAATCTGGGCAAGCTGCTGCTTGGTAGGATAGCTCACGCCCTCAGCCTCCTTCATGAACACCATGCTCACAAAGTTGGTGTCGGTTTCTGCTATCACCTGCTTCATGGCACCGTTGATGACCTCGAGAGGGATGTTAGGAACCATCATCTGATAAATCTTATATTCATCTTCCAACGATGGAATTGGCTCATTGTCTGTGAAATGGTCTACATACTGGGTGGTGAACTGCTCGTTCTTCATCTTGTTGCGGTTCTCATACATGGTCTCCATGCTGCTCATGAAGTTCTCCTTGGCACGGATATATTCCGTAGCTGTGAATCCGAAGTCGCGCACGCGCTTAGCCTCACGCAGCATAGCGGCATAAGCCTCCTTCACCATTCCAGGCTTAGCCACTCCCGAGATGGAGAAGGCATCCTTAGTGCTCGAAATGAGATAGTTTCCCATGCCGGCACTTGCCTGCAGGAACGGACAGTTCTCCTCACGTGCCAGCTCTGCCAGACGGGCATCGAACATAGAACTTACCACGCCGCGCACATAGCCTTCTACCAGATAGTTCATATCGCCTTTCAGCGAATCAGGATAGGCTTCGCTCTTCATCATGATGTTGATCATGTCGAACTTCTGTTCCTTGTTCTTGTCAATTACGTAGATGGCAGTATCGTTGTCGGCCACTGGCACAGGCACCACCTTGGCTGCATTCTTAGGCACCTTGATGCCTGAGAAGAGCTTCTTGATCTGAGCCTCTACATGGTCAACGTCTACATCACCCACGATGATGATTGCCTGATTGTCCGGACGGTACCATTTGCGATAGTAGGCACGCAGGGTTTCTGGCTTGCATCCGTCGATGACGCTCATCAATCCGATAGGCATGCGATAGCCATATTTATCGCCCTGGTAGAGCTTAGGCAGATTGCGCTCCAGCATGAGCTGCTGACCCACCATGCGCATGCGATACTCGTTGTGTACCACGTCGCGCTCGTCGTTGATAGCCTCCTTGGTCAGCGAGATGCCGTTGCTCCAATCCTTGAGGATGAGCATGCAGGAATCCACTGCCGAGGTGCGGGTGGTAGGCACATCGGTGAAGTAATAAACGGTTTTGTCGATGCTGGTATAGGCATTCAGATTTCTGCCATACTCCACACCGATGCTCTGCAGGTAATCCTGCAGGGAATTGCCCTTGAAGTGGTCGGTACCGTTGAAGGCGAGGTGCTCCAGAAGGTGAGCCAAACCGCGCTGGTCATCATTCTCATTGATAGAACCCACTTTCTGAGCGATGTAGAAACTTGCCACATGCTCAGGGAAAGCATTATGACGAATGTAGTAGGTCAATCCATTGTCGAGATGGCCTATCTTCACATTCTTGTCCACTGGGATAGGAGGCATCTGCTGTGCCGTCGCATTTCCCACAGAGAGCAGCAGCAGCGCCGCTGCGAAAATCTTCTTTAATCTCATTTTTTCTCTGCTGAATATTAATAAATATACAATTATTAGTTATTTCGACTGCAAAATTACTCAAAATAAAAATGATTTGCAAGTATTTGGGAGATTATCTTTCCAAATACCTGCAAATCTTTCAACTTTTAACTATAAACTATCAACTATTAACCCTAAAGCTCTTCAGCCATGAGCCTCTGAACAGGCGCACCAGGAAGAGGCATCCTCTCAGCGTAAGCTCCGTGGCCATAGCTATCCATACGCCCTCCAATCCGTAGCTCTTCGAAAGCCCGTAGGCAAGGGTGAGCCTCACCAGCCACATCGTTCCCAGATTGATGGCGGCAGGCTTCTTCGTATCGCCCGCTCCCACGCAGACACTATAGGTAACGATGCTCGCCGCAAAGAACGGTTCGGCGAATGCCTCGATGCGCAGGCAGATGGTGCCCAATTCGCGGATGCTTTCCACCGGCGACAGCACGCCTATCATCTCGGGTGCAAAGACGAACATCACCACGCCCATCAATGCCATCACGCTCATGCCCAATCCCACGGTGAGATAGGCGAAGCTCTTGCAGAGGTCGATGCGCCCGGCTCCATGTGTCTGTCCCACCAGGGTGCTTGCCGCATCTCCGATGCCATAACCCGGCATATAGCAGAGGCTCTCGGCGGTGATGGCGAAGGAATGGGCAGCGATGGCAATATTGCCCAATGGCGCCACAATCATGGTGCTCACTATCTGCGCTCCACTCATCAGGATATTCTGAATGGCCATCGGTATGCTGATCTGGCAGGCATGATTCACGTAGCTCTTCACCCAGCGGAACGGCTCTTTATCCTGCCGCAGGTTCAGAATTCTGTTGCTGCATGCCGAAATCCAGAGATTGGGCAGCGAGATGCAGAAGTAGGCCATCGCCGTGCCGCATGCCGCTCCCACTACGCCCATCTTCAGTATATAGATGAAGAGATAGTTGAAGACCACATCGCAGAGGCATATCAATACCGCCATCACGCTGGGCGTATGCATATTGCCTGCCGACTTGAGCATCATCTCGGAGATGTGATAGAGGAACACGAAGGGCAGCACGAGGCTATATATCAGGAAATACTTCGATGAGAAAGGAGCGATGTCGTCACCGCCACCCAGCCAATAGGGCAGATAGCCATGGATGCCTACACCCACCAGGGTGAGCATCAGGCTGAACGCCAAACCGCATATCAGGGCATGGCGATATACCTGGCGTGCCTTTCTGAAATCGTTGGCACCGATGAAATGAGCCACCTGCACCGAGAATCCCGTGGCAGCTGCCGAAAGCAAACTTCCGATGAGCCAAGTGGTTGACTCTATCAGTCCGATGCTAGCCGAGGCTTCTGCTCCCAGATGTCCCACCATCGATGCATCGATAAAGAACATCATCACGGTGGAAATCTGCGCCAGCATAGACGGCACGCTCAACCCCACGATAAGATTGAGTTTTTCCCTTCGAGTCATCGCCCTTCCCTTGCGAATCGACTCTATCAGATAATCTGTCTTATTCTTGAATAACATATTTTTCTCTTTTAATGAAATGATACAAAAAGTGGCGATCCTCAAAAGAGGAACGCCACTTTCTATTTAAATTTAAAATTTGTCGTACCTTTGTTTTTCCCAAAACTTAACTTCCGCCGTAGCAGAACAGTACTGTTTTTGTCATCCTTGAATAAATCAATCTTTCTATACCTTAACTAACACCCATTTTTGAATAAACAATCTAATTTTACCTAAACTAAAAACCTAACCTATGAACAACAATCTTAACTTATTTTTTACCTAACAACTAAAACCTAATAAAATCTATTACCTAACTAAAAACCTAAAACTTATTTTTTCTGATGCAAAGGTACAACAAATTTCTGAAACCACAATACTTTTCCCGAAAAAAATACATGAAACTAACATTTTTTGACGTAAGTCTACAAATTGTGTACGAGCACAAACACTTGTTAACACTAACGAAATGCTTGTTAACACAAAGAGCGTTCCCAGGTTGCCTTGCCAGCATACCTGGGAACGCCCCATATATCTCCCCATATATAATAAGGTGGAAATCTCCCCTATATATTATAAGGTGTAATCACACTGAATATCACTTGGAGAAGTAGCTATCCAGCACTATCTCGAAGCGAAGCATCGAATAGGCTGGAATCGTAGAACTGCTGCTGGTGGCGGAACCATACCCCAACTGGTATGGAATATAAACCATCCAGTGGTCGCCCGGATGCATGCGCATCAAGGCTGTGGCAAAGCCATCCACCACATTGCTCACGGCAAAGGTAGAAAGCATGGCGGTTTGCTTGTTGTAAGTACCCTCGAAGGTCTTATCAAACACGTATCCCGCATTCACGCTGCCATCCTTATCAGTAGTCTGAATCAGGCTGCCACGATAGCTCACCCTCACGGAGTCGGTGTACATCGGGCTTGTGGTACCCTCGCCCTTATCGAGCACATGAACGATGATGTGGTCGCAATCCTTGTAGTTCAGGGGCACTTCCGCGCCGTTCACACCCTTGTTAGGCGTCTGGTTCTCCAAGCTCCATTTGCGATATACATACCATCCCTGGCTCTCTCCCATCTTCTTTGCGTAAGCCAGCGTATCGGCAAAAGCCTGCTCGTTACGCTCCTGCCAGTTGGCATACGCATCATAGGAGTCATCGTTCTCGCTGCATGATGACAGGGCGAACACTGCCATCACGAGCAAGAAGAGATATTTAGAAATTCTTAATTTCATTACCAAGTTTCTTTAATACGCTGGTGATACTTACGCGATCCTCGATGATGCCACGAAGGTCAGAGATAGCTACGCGCTCCTGCTCCATGGTATCACGATAACGCAAAGTTACCTTGTGATCCTTAGGAGTCTCGTGGTCAACGGTGATACAGAATGGAGTACCGATGGCATCCTGGCGGCGGTAACGCTTACCGATGGAATCCTTAGGATCGCCATAGTGGGTATTGAAGTGGAACTTTAACTCATCCACAATCTCGTGAGCCAACTCTGGCAGGCCATCCTTCTTATCCAATGGGAACACGGCACACTTCACTGGTGCCAATGCCTCTGGCAGGCGCAAAACAACACGTGTCTCACCATTCTCCAACTTCTCCTCGCAGTAAGAGTGGCACATCACGCTGAGGAACATACGGTCAACACCGATAGAGGTCTCCACATCGTAAGGTACATAGCTCTCGTTCTTCTCTGGATCGAAGTACTTGATAGAAC
>OGOO01002854.1_pt1 | contig 11857 bp, 10 predicted proteins | sample 1552651 | NCBI WGS metagenome assembly OGOO01 (sample SAMEA2580118, study PRJEB22360) | human gut metagenome | biome: human gut; feature: human-associated habitat; material: faeces | place: Denmark | collected 2008/2010 | reverse complement strand
GCGGAATTTTATCTGAAGCAGGGATTTCTGGAGAGCATCGTCTGCGAGTTCCATCAGAAGAAAGTGGAAATGATTATGCAGGCGGAAACAAAAGGAGAGATAACGGAAATACTGAAATTATCAAAACCGCATTTTGATGGGAACAAGTTTGTCTATACCTCTCCGTATGCTGTGGAAGAGGAAGAGCTGCTCCTTTGGTCTCTGACATCACTGCAATGATAGAAATACCAACGATGATAGAGATGGGGTATGGAATATTAAAATAAAAAGATTAGCTTTTCACGTCACTTTTTGTTGATTAATGTGTATATATATATATAAAAGGGTTATAGTATTAGCCACTTAAAAATACATGCACTCTATGAATGGAAAGAAGAGTGCATGTATAAATAAAAAATTCATGTCCTAAAAACATATCAGTTATGTCCAAAAAGATGTAAAAAATAATATGCATGTTATAATTAAGAAAGACGCGAGGCAAGAAATTCTAATACATCCAGAATCTCTGCTTGCTTTTCAGGAGAGAACTTTTGGATGTTGATTTCTATTTTCTTGGAAATTAGAATGCTGTCATCTTTAGTATAGGTAAATACATCGCGGAGAACTTCTTGGCGTGTAACCTGAAGTGCATCTGCAATCTCACAAACGAAGTCCAAAGTGAGACTAGATGATCCATTTTCGATACGGCTCATGAAACTAGAAGAAATATGAAGTGTTTCAGCAAGTTTGGCTTGTGTAATGCCTTGAGATTTTCGTATTGTTTTGATTCGTTCTCCTGTTTTCATGATGAATCGTTCTCCTTTCGATAAATATATTGTACCAATAGTGATAGAAAAAATGAATTTACATATATGCAACATATTTACATATAGTAAAAACAACTATACTATAGAAGAAAAAGGGGTACAGTTGAATGTATAATGAAGTTGAAGTAAAAGCGATTTTAATTGCAGTACATAATATTGAGAATGTTGGGTTAAATAGTAAGAAAGTGCTGCTAAATAGTATCGAGTGGCTTAGATGCCAGTATGAGATTACGCAGGATGAATCTTTTTTAATAAAAGCTGTTTGGCATATCTACGCTTATTTGGAATTGGGATATCCATACATAAGCGGTGAACTTGAATTTAACAGAATTTTAAATTGTTTGCAGTTAGATATAAATACTGTATTTCCTAAAAAAGGATGGGCATATAAAAAAGTGGCATTGAAGAAATCAAATATAAATCAAATATTGGGAAGATGGCATCCACATTTTCAATCTATGAAGATTGAAGCAGCAATTCTTGATATTATAGATAAGGTGGAAAACAAAAAAATAGGGAGTTTTATATACCATTGTGGAAAAATGCTGGAGCAGAAGGATAATAAAGCATTATGGGAGAAAACGTTTGTCTTACGTGTTACAGAGGATGAGGCTGTCCTTCAAGATGTGAATAAGAGCAAATATTATATATTTGATGAGGTGTGCAGATGATTAAAATAGCAACAATTGAGGATGAAGAAAATATAAGACAAGAAATAGTTCGGTATATAAAAAAAGGGATCGGTAGTATCGAAGGAGTTGAAGTTGATGTATACGAATCAGCAGAGCGCTATTTGCTTGTTGGAGGAAGATATGACTTGGTTATTTCCGATATAGAACTTCCGGGGATCAGTGGTCTGGAATTAGGGAAAAGAATAAAAGAGAACAATCCGGATGTGTACCTCGTTTTTCTAACATCACACTCTGAGTTTGCGTCAGAGAGTTATATCATAGAAGCATATCAGTATATTTTGAAAAAGGATATAGAAGAGAGACTTTCACCATTGATTGAAAGAGTAGTTCATGAAATAAAAAAAGACTATGAAGAATATCGGTGGGTTGGCACTAACCAGAGAAAAATTAAAATATACCATAAAGATATTGTATGTATTCAAAAGATTAAAGGCTCAAAGTATGCAGAGTATATTACGGAAAATGGGAAGTATATGGAACGATTGTCTATGAATCAGATTCTTGAACAAATACACAGTAATGCTTTTATATTAGTGGATCGAGGACATGCAGTGAACGTAAATCATATTGTCAGAGTACGGGGGAATGTGATTCAGATGGATAACGGTGAAGAAATTACAGTTAGCCGGGTACAGAGTTCACAGGTGAAAGAAAAAATAACAGCGTATTGGAGAGCATTAAGATGAATCAGATCATTCTTTCAGGAATACAGATTACAATATCTATATGGGAAATGTGGATGTGTTATGAAATTTTATACATGACGGTATTAGATAAAAAATACGCTGACAAAAAGGAGACCATTATCCGATGGGCGAACATATTTGTTGTAGGAAGCTTGTTGGGAATTAATAGATTAATTGCTTTTTTTTCCAGAACAATGCTGGGGCTTGTAGTTATTTTAACTATCATGTGTATGTATGGGATAAAGAGAAAAAAAGTAGTGTTAAGTGCAGGAATAGTATTCGTTTATTTTGAATTTATTGCAATTCTGGATTTTATTTTAGCATTTATAAGTATGGAGTTTATAAAAGAGCAATTTGAGCATGTGATATATATATATGCTTTGACGTGGCAGAAAGTGCTTATATATTTTTTTACAAGAGGAATTATTCTATTAGGTATTGTGAATATAAAAAAAAGAGAAGAGAGCATACGCAGTATGATAGAACAATGCTGTGGAATTATAGTTATAACAGGGGCGTTACTATGTGCGGTACTTTTCAAATATCAGTTATGGTTAGATGAAATGGCAAATGGGAGTAAACCTATTCGGGGAATCAATGCAAGTATGAATCTATCAGCTATAAGTTTACTTATTGTTCTAAGCGGTATGTTTATAATCAAATATCAGGTGGTGAAACAAGAAAAAACGACACTTATATTGAGAGATCAGTTATTGGAAGAAAGATATGCAGAGATGCTGAAAAGCCGACAAATGATTCATGACATGAAAAATCATTTACTAGTGCTTCGAAATATGGAGAGAGCAAATCAGTGGGATAAATTACACGATTATCTGGAAGAAATAAGCAAAGATATCCTTGATGATTCAACAAAGATTTGGACAGGAAATAATATAGTGGATTTGATTTTAAATTCTAAGAAAAAGCAAGCAGATTCCGAAGGAATTGCTTTCAGTATTGGTAGCAACATGATTGGGGATGTTCCGTTTAAGGATGGGGAGACGATTTCACTGTTGGGTAATCTGCTGGATAATGCAATAGAAGCCTGTGAGAGAATAAAATCTACAGAAAAATGGGTGACTATAAGAATTAATAGAAGGTATTGTTTATTATATATAGAGATAGAAAATAGTATTGAAGAGCACCCAAAAGAAAAAAATCATCGGCTTATCTCATGTAAGTCAGAAAAGGAGGTACATGGATATGGGTTAAAAAACGTGCGGCAGATTGTAGACAGATATGATGGTACATATTCTTATCAGATTAAAGAAAACAGCTTTTTGACGTGTGTTTCTTTTTTTAGTAATGAGGATGTTTCATAAAAAAGAAAGGGGGGAATACCATGGAACACAGAGAAGAAATGAATTGTGGCGGAGATTTGTGCAAAGAAATGTTGGATGTTGGAGATGGACAAATTGCTGCGAGAAAGCAGTAGCCAAGAGATGATGGGTGGTACACATACGATTGGATGTACACATTTTCTGACACTTTATTGTTGTTAACATGTAAAAAAACAGATGTGATAGTTTAGATTAGCACATCTGTTTTTTTATATCAACATTTCCAAAGGAGAGTAAATATTATGTATGCTAATCGGAATATATAATCTTGTTTTAATGCTGCACTATTTTGTTAAAAAATGTCTATTTGGTAAAGATCTGAAAATTTATTTATAAAACAGTGAATTAGGACTGCTGTTTACTAAATCTGAAAAAGTTATGGTCAAAAAACACACTGTTATGGCCTAACAATTGAAAAGTACAAAATAAAACGATATGATGAAAAAATACAAAAAATGTTAGAAAAGACATTGCGAGGAGGGGAAATAACCTTTATAAAGCAAACAGAATGGATACGTCAGCTGTAGCTGTTTGTAAGATTTAAGATAAGTGTTGTGAATGAAAAAATTAGTAATTATTAATTGAGAAATATAGTGAAGTGTTTCCCAAAAAGGAGAGTTGTAATATGGGAAAAAGAATTATTTGTGGATGTGTTGTGCTAGGGATAGTTGCGTGCTTGATAGGCTGTCAAAAAAGCGATAATTATGAGTTGATGAAAGAATCCAAACAGCAGGTGTTACCAATTTATGAAAAAAAAGATGCTGAAGTGCAAGGCGAAAAGTGTGCACTGGAAACTTTGCAAGATGTTTATAAATCTGATTATATATTAGAAGAATGGAAAATAGAGAAAATTGGAGAGCCGGGAGGTATTTTCTGTAATGATGAAGCAGTGCTTATTTCGGATAAAAAAACAGATTGCATTTTTGAAGTAGACTATGCGGGTAATATACTTAAAGAAGTTGGTGGAACTGGAAGTGGTGAAGGTGAATTTATATCTCCAAGTGCAATCACTATGTGCAACGAAAAAATTTATGTGCTGGATCAAGGAAATAATCGAATACAAGTATTGGATAAAGAACTTGATTATATTGAAGAAATAAAATTAAAAAATACACAATCAACAGATCCTAATTATATACCAGAAGTGCTTTCTGTAAATCAAGAGAGTATATATGTTACCGGTGTTTCTTTAGAAAATCCAGTAGTTGACAAGTATACAGATGGAAAGTTGAAAGAGATAGGAAGCAATTTTATAGGTTCTATTTATTCATGTAATAATCAGATTTATTTAATCAATTCTATGGTTAGATATTATGATGAAGCGAATGATAGTTTTGGAGCTTTAACATCTTGCCCGGAATGGCTTATGACTATTAAAGATAATAAATTAAAAAAATTATGTGAATTACCAGATGGACTTAATATATCTAGTTTTCTCTTAACAGATAGAGGTATTATTTGCGTTTCATGTGCTGGAGCAGCTGTTTATCGTTTGAGTGAGAATGGTAAATATGAGGAAACAATAACATATATTGATGGATTAGAGGATGAAGAAATACCCCAAATATCTATAAATGAAAAGGAAGAATATTTTATTGTAATGCCAAATGCAAGGAAGATTTTCAAATGCTTTAAGGGTGAGAATTGATAATGGATAGAGTCAATTATTTGTTTTATCAACTATTTCTTAAAATTAAATATGAAAAGAGAAGATATTTTTTATATGTTTTGTCTTTTTATGTAGGGCTATTATTGCCTACATGCTGCATTGCAAATACAAGGTCGGTTGAACAAGTTATTTATTATACTACTTTTAAAGGTATGGAAGATTCTTTTCAAGTAGACTGGCTTAGCAGAACCTTTAATACTATTAAATTAGATAAAGAGATTTCTTATTCTATAAGTGCATTTTATGAAGAATCTTTCCCAGAATGGGAGAACCAATATGTTTCAATAAAGGGAATTGATGAATCTTATTTTTATCCACTTCCAAAAATTGAAGGAAGAACATTTAGTAAAAAAGAACTACAAGAAGGGAAAGATGTATGTCTGATGAATAAACAATATGCGCGTATGCATGCGTGTGAAATTGGAGATATGATTCAAATCAGAGATAAAAGATTAAAAGTTATCGGATTAATAGATAATTCGGTTTATTCGGGGATGATTATACCTTATCAGACAATGCTTAATGTATATAAGGAGGAAAAGGATATACAGTTTTCAGGGACATTTTTTTGCGAAAATGAATTGCAAAAACAAAAAAGAATTGACGAGGTTATTGAACAAATAAAAGAAAAAGATAATCATGCAGATATATTAGGAGTTACAGAAGGAGAAGAATTATATAAAAATGCACTGTACACAAAGATTCAGTGGCGAATTGTTAGGGGAATGTGTGCTCTGGTAGCAATATTATTTTTCATGATTAACGAAACCATTGTGCTAATGGCAAAGGCAAAAAAAGAACGGAAAATCATGGGAATCAATTTGGCACTTGGTGCTACAGAAAGAGATATTAAATATTGTTTGTTTTTTGAAACATTGTTGGTGACTTTATTGGCAGTATTTTTGGTTATGATTACACTAAGACCATTAGCTAAATTAGCATCTTTGGAGCATATTATTATTTTGGACAGTATGGTTATAGTGGAAACAGTTATATTAGCAGTTTGGGCTTGTGAAATATTAACATGGATAATAGTTAGCAGAATTAAAAAAGAAAACATTGCAGATATGGTGAGGACAACGAGGGATATATAATGAAATATACTATTGCAAAAATGTTTCAAATATTGCGACATAATAGATGGGTTTCAATTCTTATGATTATTGAAATTGCACTTGGGATGAGTGTGTTTACATATTCTTTAAATATGTTTTTCTCATTGTCGCGTGAAAAAGAAAATCAAAAAAATCAAGAGAGGGATTTAGTTTTGGAAATTTCAGGTGGTGAAGGTATGAATGATATAGAAAAGCAAGCCTTTACACTGAAGGATTATGAAAAAGTGGACGAGATAACAGATGGTCAGACTTTTTTATATGTTGTATTGCCACAGTTCTATTCTTATAAAAATGAAAACTATGAATTCGTTATGATTTTAGTGGATTATAAAAAGCTTGATTTGAAAAATGGCTATACATATTGGGGAAATGGTCTTCAGGATATTATGAATTGTGAAATGAATCCCATCCCGCAGCTTGAAAAAAAGCAGATGCCCACCAAAATAGCAGAATTAAACTGGAAGACGGAAACAGATGAAATTAAGTTAAAAAAGTGTGTGGTAGCACCAATTACATATATGGAGCAGTATAAAGAGGAAATATCATCGGCAGCTATCCATGTGGAATGGAAAAAGAAGTATTTAAAAAATGAGGAAAAAACAATACAGAAAATAGAGACATATTTATATAATTCACATGACCAAAGTTTTCGTTATCGTATCTACTCTCCAGAAATAGAATTAAGGAATAATACAATAAAAGTGATGACATCCTTACAGGCAATAAATAAGGTAGCATTACTTTTTATGGCGGTTTTTTTGACTGGTATGATTGCTATTTATCAACTTCGATTCGAGCATAGAGAAGAATCATATGGAATTAGTCTGGCATATGGTGCACAATACAAGGAACTCTACTGGGAAATATTTTGTGAGATTTTATTATTAAACAGCATAGGAACGATCATAGGAATAGTCATTGGTTATTTGGTTACTTATTATGTGGATTTTGGAATTATGATCAGTGTAGTGAATGTGCAAGGGAGCTGGTACACATTTCTGAGTGCATATGGGCTGTGTGTAGTACTAAGTAGCTTTGTTTCGGTAATTACTTTTAGAAAACTAAAAAAGAAAAAAATTATTGAATTGCTGAATGTCTATTAGGTGGTGAATTACATGATTATGTTAAAGGGAATAGAAAAAACCTATTGTGGAAAAGAAATTAAGACTAAAGTATTAAAGGGGGTTGATTTGTCAATTTCTAAAGGAGAATTTGTTTGTATCTTTGGGGAATCCGGAAGTGGGAAATCTACATTGTTGAATATTTTAGGGTTATTGGACGATGCAACGATAGGAACTTATAAGTTAGACGGAGTAGATATTCGAAAGTTATCAAAAAAGGAAAGTGCATTTATCAGAAATCAAAAAATTGGATTTGTATTTCAGGCATACCATCTTATACCGGAATTAAATGCGTTAGAAAATCTGGTTGTTCCGTTAGGCTATGCCGGAATGCGGAAAAAAGAAAGAGAAAAAATAGCTTATGAGTTGCTTACGGAATTTGGTATAGATGATTTGGAAAAAAAACATGTCTCTCAAATGTCGGGAGGAGAACAGCAGCGTATAGCAATTATGAGAGCAATAATCAATAAACCACAGATATTGCTTGCAGATGAGCCAACAGGAAATCTTGATAAAGAAAATTCTCAAACCATAATGAATCTTTTTGAACGCTTAAATAAGCAAGGAATGACAATTGTTATGGTAACACATGATACTTCATTGGCGAAATATGGTACGAGAGTGGTCCGTGTGGAGGATGGTCGAATCATTGAAAAAGGGAAGGAAATCTTAAAATAAAACGATTATTCTAGTTGCTAATAGAAAGTGTGAAACATACGAATAAAAAAGTCAAAAAAAATACTGTTGAGAAAGAAGTGAATGTAGTATATGTATACTAATACTATTTGAAAAAGGCTGGGCATTCGGTATCTGCAATATGTAGAAGATATGTGCGGATTTTAGAAAAATTGCTGGATCAAGATGACGAATTTAAGCTTAAGTATAACAATATCAGAGATGAAAAAACAAATTTGACGTGTGATATCTGATGTTTAAGAAAGTGATGGCCTAAAATCGCACTGTTATGGCCAATGTATTGAAAAATAAAGCTGAAATAATATAATAATTAGAAAATGCGGAGTAAAACAATTATTACAACAATATTAAGTATGCTGGATATGAACGCAATTTATAAGATTGCCGAGTTTTACGCGGCAATCTTATTGTGTAATATATATTATAAGGTAGGGATTTAATATGTTTTATCACATAATCATGAAGAATTTTAAAAGCAATCTAAAGAATTACATACTTTTTTTCGTGAGCAATATTCTTGCGATTGCAGAGCTTTTTGCATTCTGGGGATTGAATGATGTGGTCAAGAAGGCTGTAAAAGATGGAGTGACTGCAGCAACGCTTAAGTCAGATTTCGTGCTTGCGGCAGGGCTTATTACATTTATTACGGTCTTCTTGATGATTTTTTCTATGAAATACTATATGAAGCTTCGTATTAAAGATTACACAACGTTTATTGTTCTTGGGATGAAAAAGAAAACATCGTATCTGCTCCTGTTAGTAGAGTATACGGTGGGATGTGTATTTTCTCTTGTGTTCGGAATTTTAATGGGAAACGGAATCTTATATGGAGCACAGACCGCACTTCATAAACTGTATCCGGAATTTCTTAAGGTGACAGCACCGGGATGGAAGATTTACCGGAATACCTGCGGGATGAGTGTTGCAAACATGACAGGTGTATTCCTGATCTTATTGGTCTGGATGGATGGAAGGAATCTAAGTACACTCATTTCAAAGAGTGAGTATAACGAGAAGCGTCCGGTCGGAAAGAAATGGATACTAATGGTATTGATCGGGATTGGCGTTCTGGTGTTAGGAGAAAACCAGTATCAGGGAAGTGACCTGTCATATATGTATTCCCACGTTATCTTTATTGTAGGGCTTTTTCTGGTGGCTGCATTTGGCGTGGCATTGATTCTGGAAGGGCTGAAGCATCGAAAACAGTTTTATCATCGGCATATTTTACAGATGAATCAATTGTACAGTAAATACATGAATAATCTGTTGATTCTGCTGATTCTGCTGGTCATTCATTTCTTTGCGCTTACATATCTGACGGTTGAAATTGCAGAGGTTCTTCCATTGGATAAGTATCGGGAAAACTATCCCTATGACATGGTGTGGATGGCAAAGGAGGAAGATGAAGCATTTGCGGAAAAACTGGTCAGAAAGTATGATGGAAATATGACAGAGCTTCCGATGATCCGGGTGACGACATATTATGGAGCACAGCATATAGGAGTTTCAGCTTCAGAATATGAGAAGCTGACCGGGAAAGATGTGAATCTGTCGGAGCGTGAAATTCTGGTGGGCATTGAGGATTCTGAGTATCAGAAAGAAAAAAAGATTACAGATGAGGATTATTTGAATACGTATAGTTTCTTATTCACAGGAAAGTATCAAGAAGATATGGCGGAGATTTCACACACAGATCCGCAGTACCTGTACGATATCAAGGACATATTTACCCAGAATGTGATCGGACAGTATTCTACAGATCAGTGGCATGAGAACATTATCGTGTTTTCGGATACATATTTTCAGAAGCAGTGGGAAGCGATGCGTGGAGATGATCAGGAGGCAACGGTATTAAGATTATTTACATTTTCGGGAAAACGTAAGGAAAATGCATGGAAGGAACTGTCGGAGTATCAGAAAGAATGTGGCGTAAAGAATGACAGCGATACGAGGATGGAGAGTTATCTCTACGGGACGGAGGAGTATCTGATCGGGCAGAAAATGCGTGTGTTGTTCAGCTTATCCAGTAAATTATTCCTGATGATGGCGCTATTTATCAGTGCATTCTTTGTGAATGGGATTAAGATATTGTCGGAACTTTCGGGATATGAGAGACGCTATGAGTTCCTGCGATGTATGGGCATGAAGCAGAAGCAGCGCAGGAAAACCATTCGCTTTGAAACCCAGATGTTGTCGGATATTGCTTTGTTTGCCACGGTAATGATGGGTATTGTATATGTGCTCTCTTATGAATGGCGGTGTGCATCAAAAGATGCCGGAAGTCTGGACGTAACATTTTGGATGTACTGGATTCTGATTGTTGGAATATATCTGTTGGCAGACCGGCTAGTACAATGGCTGTTTGCACAATATGTTATAAAGAGAGTAGAGAAGGGGAATGATTAGAATGAAAGTATTGGAAGTGGAAAATCTGATCCGGAATTACCGGAGGTCATCGCTCAAGAAGAGTGAAGAAGACGTGAAAGTGTTAAAAGGATTAAACTTTGCAGTAGAAGAGGGCGAATTTGTCGGAATCATGGGAAAATCTGGCTGCGGAAAGACAACACTGCTAAAGGTCCTCGGAATGATCGACAAGCAGACCGGCGGGACGGTACGGTTTATGGAAGAAGATGTCAGCGAAATCTACGGAGACCGGCTGGCGGATGTACGAAGAAAGCAGATCGGCTTTATATTTCAGGATTTTTATCTGATGGACAGTTTGTCCGTTGAGGAAAATATTATGCTTCCGATGATCCTTGGCAGGGAGAAGGAAAGTGTCATGACAAAGGCGGCACAGGAGTACGCAGAAAAATTTCTGATTTCCCATTTGGTGAAAAAGAATCCTTATGAATTATCCGGCGGTGAGAAACAGCGTGTGGCAATCTGCAGGGCGCTCATTAACGATCCGGATCTGGTGCTTGCGGATGAGCCGACGGGTAATCTGGATTCCAAGTCGGGTAAGATCGTGATTGATGCGCTGACACAGATTAACCGTGAATTTAAGAAAACCATTGTTATGGTTACCCACGATCCGCAGATGGCAAGCTACTGCAGCAGAATCATCTTGCTAAAAGACGGGCTGATTCTGGATACTTTGAAGCGTGGAGAAAGCCAGGAAGCATTTTATCAGGAGATTATTGGACGGATGGCGGAATTATAGATGAATAGTAAATATTATAAGAATGTTTTGAAAAAAAGGATTGGATATTTAGTGCTATTAGTTTGTGTTATAGCTATAGGGGCAATTTCCTGTAATTCAAATTCTTATTTGATAATATGTTCATTATACTGTGTTTTACCAATGATATCAACGATATGGAAGTATACAGGAAGAAAAATTATGGAAATAGTCCTTAAAAAGTTGCACTTTAAGTATCTCCTACGTACAGAATAAGTATCAAGTACAAAGGAGTGAATGTAGCATGATAAAAAAAATAAGAGTAGCCGTGGATCACGGAAACCGGAACATGAAAACCTGTAATTTTGTATTTACCACTGGACTGACAGAACAGGACAAAAAGCCTGCCAGGGGTGAGAAGTATCTGAAATATCAGGGCAAGTATTATACCCTCAGTGAGAAACGGATTCCTTACCAGAGGGATAAGACGCAGGACAGCCGGAACCGGTTCTGGATTCTGACGTTATTTGCCATTGCGATGGAGCTGGAACAGAAAGCGCAGATCCAGCCGGAGGATGTCATTCAGGTGGAACTTCCGATTGGGCTTCCGCCGA
>OGOO01002843.1_pt1 | contig 11892 bp, 10 predicted proteins | sample 1552651 | NCBI WGS metagenome assembly OGOO01 (sample SAMEA2580118, study PRJEB22360) | human gut metagenome | biome: human gut; feature: human-associated habitat; material: faeces | place: Denmark | collected 2008/2010 | reverse complement strand
CTTCTTACCATGGTGATCGTATTTTTTATGTCAAAACCGATCAGCGCCTATCAGCTGGGGGAGACTTACGCGCAGAATATGGGAGTTAATATCAAGGCTTTCCGGATACTTCTGATCCTGCTTTCCAGTATTCTTTCTGCCTGTGTGACCGCTTTTGCAGGGCCGATCTCCTTCGTGGGGATCGCTGTGCCTCATATTGCAAAAAGTCTCCTGAAGACTGCAAAACCCCTGCTTGTGATCCCGGCCTGTTTTCTGGGCGGTGCAGTGTTCTGCCTGTTCTGTGACCTGATCGCAAGAACTGTATTTGCACCGACGGAGCTGAGCATCAGTTCTGTGACAGCAGTTTTCGGAGCACCGGTAGTTATCTATATCATGATTCACAGACAGCAGAGGATATAAACGATGAAATCATATTTTTTTTATACAGATCAGCTGACCGTAGGCTATGATGGAAAACCGCTGATCAAAGAAATCAATATTCAGCTGAATAAAGGAGAGATCCTGACACTGATCGGTCCCAACGGTGCCGGAAAATCTACTATTTTGAAGAGTATCACAAGACAGCTTTCCCTGATCAGCGGAACGGTATATCTGGAACAGGAACAGATGAGCCGGATGACCAACAGGGAAGTGTCAAAAAAACTGGCTGTAGTACTTACCGAGCGCATGCGACCGGAGCTTATGACCTGTGAGGATGTGGTATCCACCGGACGATATCCCTATACCGGAACTCTCGGGATCCTTTCCGCAGAGGACAAGGAAAAAGTTAAAAGTGCCATGGAGATGGTTCACGCCTGGGATCTGAAGGATCGGGATTTTACAGCCATCAGTGACGGACAGAGACAGCGTATCCTTCTGGCACGCGCCATCTGCCAGGAACCGGAGATCATTATCCTGGATGAACCGACCTCCTTCCTGGATATCCGGCATAAGCTGGAGCTTCTTGCCATTTTGAAGAAGATGGTATTGGAAAAACAGATGACGGTGATCATGTCCCTTCATGAGCTGGATCTTGCCCAGAAGATTTCTGACCAGGTGATCTGTGTTCATGGAGATCACATTGAGAAATATGGTGCACCGGAGGAAATCTTTACTTCCGATTATATTCGGAAGCTTTATGGCATCACCCGTGGAAGCTATAATGCAGAATTCGGCTGCGTGGAAATGGAACCTCCGGCCGGAAAACCGGAGGTGTTTGTGATCGGAGGAAATGGAAGCGGGATTCCGGTATATCGGAAGCTGCAGCGACAGGGGATTCCTTTTGTGACCGGAGTTCTCCATACCAATGATGCGGATTATCAGGTGGCAAAAGAACTGGCTGCAAAAGTGATCACGGAGAAGCCTTTTGAATGCATTTCGGAGTCTGCCTTTGAAGAAGCACTGGAGTTCCTGGGAAAATGTGAAAAAGTGTACTGTCCGCTGAAGGATTTTGGTATCATGAATGAAAAAAACCGGGAATTGTTGAAAAAAGCAAAAGAAACCGGAAAATTAAACCAGATCAGATAAGTTCTCTGGGAAAATGAGAAAAGCAATAAAACGCTGTCAGAAATGAGTAATATAATTTCCGGCAGCGTTTTTTATATAATATAAATTACAAATATTTCAGCAGCTGTGTTATAATATGACAAGAACGACAGATCGTGAAGCGCTCGCATTCGTGGAGATGTAAGTAACGAAGAGGAATGTCCGCTTTACACCGCAAAAGTTAAGTAGATACAATCGATCCGAAAAAATATATGGAGGGAAGATCAATGAAAAAAAGAAACATGATCGCAGCTCTGCTCTGCAGTGCATGCCTTGTGGCAGGAAGTGTAAATCCCGTATTTGCAGATGCCTCGAAGGTAGTAACACTTGGAGCAGATCTTACGGATGCCCAGAAGCAGACAATGATGAAATATTTTAATGTAAGTTCCGATCAGGTGCAGGTGATGACCATTACAAATGAGGATGAGCATAAACACCTGGATAATATCGCACCACAGTCACAGATCGGTTCCAGAACTTTGAGCTGTGCCTATGTGAAGCCTACACAGTCCGGCGGGATCAAGGTCCGCACAGCAAATCTGAACTGGGTGACAGGTAATATGATCGCAACGACACTTTCCACATCCGGTGTGAAGAACTGTGAAGTAGTTGCTGCCTGCCCGATGGAAGTATCCGGAACAGGTGCACTTACCGGCATCCAGATGGCATATGAGAAGGCCAGTGGAGAGAAGCTGGATGAGACCAAGACGAAGCTTGCCAACCAGGAGATCGTAACCACCGGTGAGCTTGCAGATAAGGTTGGTAAAAATGAGGCGACAACAGTTGTAAACCAGTCCAAGATGGATGTGATCCAGAACGGAGTACAGAATGCAGATGAGATTCAGAATATTGTAATCAATGTGGCTGAGCAGAACAATATTTCCGTAAGCCAGGACGATATTGACAGGATCGTGTCTCTTCTGAAGCAGATCTCACAGCAGGATTACAATTATGATGATGTGAAGGAAACACTGGAGCAGGTAGATGCCAATACCACAGGCCAGACCTCTTCCTCTGATGATACGTTGGATGGCGAGAGCAGTGATGAAACCGTAGATGTGGATGCAGATTCTTCTGATGATATCGTCAACAATGTAAATGACAGCATTCTTGGTGACGATGTGATCCAGAGCTCCACAGAGGATCCGGGTCTTGAGGAAGAAACAGGAGCAGATTCTCAGGATACAAGCAATGAGACCGGAATCCCGGATGCTACCGACGACGGAACCTATAGCAATGAGGAAAGCTCGGACGAAAGCAGTACAGATGAAAGTGCATCCGACGAGAGCAGTACAGACGAAAGTGCATCTGACGAGAACAGCACAGAGGATAGTGCATCTGACGAGAGCAGCACAGATGAAAGCACTTCTGACGAGGCTGCATCCGATGAGACCGGAATCCCGGAGGCAACAGAAGATACAGAATCTTCAGAAAGTACAGAGGGCTCAGACCAGGCAGACAGTGCAGAAAACGATACTTCCGTGCTCAGCGAAGAAGCAAAGAACAATTATGACAAATTTGTCCTCTTTGTAAAAGGCGAGTATGAGGGAGATGCAGATTCCCTTCTCGCTGCAACGGAGGATACAGAGGCAGTGGCAACGGTAACACTGGATGAGCAGACAGCGAAGAGTGTGGCAGAAACTGTTGAGAAGGATTATTATGATATCCTGAAGGATGGTACAGAATCCTATGAGGCAGATGGTACAGAAAAATATCAGAGTACAGAGCTGAATATGATGGATCAGAAGCTGAAGAAGCTGTTCAGTATTGACAGTTCCCAGGAGGACACAGAGGCCACAGACGTGACAGCAGCTATTCTTGCAGATGTTCCCCAGGAAGATAAGCAGACACTTTATAAAGAAACCATGAAATATCTGGCAGGTCTTTACGGCGAGAACACGGACTCTTCTGAGGAATCCGCAGCAGAATAAAAGATTTACAGAAAAAGAGATAAAAAATACCGCAGCAGAGAAAACAACCTCTGCTGCGGTATTTTTTGTCGTGCCGGAAAGATATCATGAAAATTTTGTGATTTACGACAAGGATTTGTGTAAGCACTGGAAAAATGGATTTTTCTGTGATAAAATTGACCGTAAATCGGTTTTGTGGACTCATACATCGCAAACCGTGATAGGGAAACGAGAAAGGGAAAAGGTAGAATTTATGAGCCTGGCAGTAGTAACATTAAAAAAAGGCGAAGGCAGATTCCTGAAATCAGGAGGCCTCTGGGTATATGACAATGAGATCGCAAGCATCATGGGAAGCTTTGTGAACGGAGATATCGTTCTGGTCCGGGACTTTGACGGATATCCAATGGGAAGAGGATTTATCAACACCAATTCCAAGATCACAGTCCGTATGCTTACCAGAGATGAGCGTACAGAGATCAGTCCGGAATTTTTGAAACAACGTGTCCGCGACGCATGGGAGTATCGTAAGAAGGTAGTAGATACCGGAAGCTGCCGTGTGATCTTCGGAGAAGCAGACTTTCTTCCGGGTCTTGTTGTGGATAAGTTTTCAGATGTGCTTGTTGTACAGTCTCTTGCACTGGGAATCGACCGTCTTAAAGAAACGATCCTAGATGCACTGAAGGAAGTCCTTGCTGAGGATGGGATCCGGATCCGTGGAGTCTATGAGCGAAGTGATGCAAAGGTACGCCGCCAGGAAGGAATGGAACTTACCAAGGGATTTATCGGAGAAGAATTTCCGACACTTGTTCAGATTGAAGAGAACGGTGTGAAATATGAAGTAGATATCAGGGACGGGCAGAAGACCGGATTTTTCCTGGATCAGAAATATAACCGTCTTGCTATCCAGAAGCTCTGCAAGGGGGCGAAGGTTCTGGACTGCTTTACACATACCGGCTCTTTTGCCCTGAATGCGGGAATTGCAGGGGCACAGAGTGTTCTCGGTGTGGATGCGTCGGAAACTGCAGTCCTGCAGGCAAGACGAAACGCCAGTCTGAACGGCCTGGACGGAACAGTGAAATTCCTCTGTGAGGATGTTTTTGAACTTCTTCCCGAGCTTGAGGAGAAGGGAGAGAAATTTGATGTTGTGGTACTGGATCCTCCGGCATTTACGAAATCCAGAAGCTCTGTAAAAAATGCCATCAAGGGATACCGTGAGATCAATCTCCGTGCAATGCGTCTTGTAAAGGACGGCGGATTTCTTGCAACCTGTTCCTGCTCTCATTTTATGACGTATGAGCTGTTTACACAGACCATCGGTCAGGCAGCGAAGAATGTCCATAAGAGACTGCGCCAGGTAGAGTACCGTACACAGGCACCGGATCATCCGATCCTCTGGTCAGCAGATGAGTCCTATTATCTGAAATTCTACATTTTCCAGGTATGCAATGACCGTTAGGAACTGCCATCCGGATTTTTTTACGGAAATTTTTGGGCAGTGCCGTCTGGCAGTGAAAAGGAGATGCAGATCATATGAGAGACAAATTCAATAAATTTATGCAGGGACGTTATGGAGTGGATGATCTTTCCAGGTTCACCATGGGAGTCGCACTGGTTCTGATCATTCTGGCAATGTTTGCTAATATATTCAGCAGAACTGTCGGCAGCACCCTTGACATTCTCGGGGTCGCAGCGATCGTATATGCATATATACGTATTTTTTCCAGAAATATCCAGCAGCGTTATGCCGAAAATCAGAAATTCCTTCAGATGACGTCAAAGTTCCGTTTTCGCTTTAATAAAGAAAAGGATCTGATGAAGCAGAGAAAGACCCATCACATCTACAGCTGTCCGGGCTGCGGACAGAAGATACGTATTCCAAAGGGAAAGGGCAAGATCGAGATCGAATGTCCGAAATGCCACACAAAATTCGTAAAAAGGAGCTGACATGTTCGGATATGTGACCGTTAATAAACCGGAAATAAAATTCAAGGATTTTGATGTGTACCGTTCTTTTTACTGCGGCCTTTGCAGAGAATTGCGGGAGAGATACGGGATACCGGGACAGATCTCACTGACTTATGATATGACATTTGTGGTCCTTCTTTTAAGCGGCCTTTATGAGCCGCCAACGAAGAAGGGAACCTCAAGGTGTGTGGTCCATCCGCTGAAGCCCCAGCCGGTGCGCAAAAATACAGTAACTGAGTACTGTGCGGATATGAATGTGATCCTTACCTATTACAAATGTATGGATGACTGGCAGGATGAACACAAACCACTGCGCTATGCATATGCAGGAATTCTGAAGAATTGCGGAAATATGCATATGTCCGCTTATCCGGCGAAGATCCAAAGAATCCGAAACGCGCTGGAGGAGCTTTCTTCCCTGGAAAAACAGGGGGAAACCGATGTGGACCGTGTAGCCGGGTGTTCCGGACGTATCATGGAAGAGATTCTGGCCTTCCGTAAGGATGTCTGGGAATCGTCCCTGCGCCGTCTGGGATTTTATCTCGGAAAATTTATCTACATCCTGGATGCTTATGACGATGTGGAAAAAGATGCAGAAAACGGAAATTACAATCCTTTCCTTGAAAAATATAAGATAGAAGGGTTCGAGGAAGAGGTACGTCGGCTTCTTATGATGATGCTTGCAGAATGCTGCAGAGAATTTGAAAAGCTGCCGATCCTCCGATACGGAGATATCCTTCGAAATATTTTATATTCCGGCGTCTGGTGCCGCTTTGCGGCGATCGGACAGAAGCGCAGGGAAGAACGGGAGAAAGAGAAAAAATGTTAGATCCATACAGCGTGCTGGGAGTTCCCAGAAACGCATCTGATGATGAAATAAAAAAGGCATACCGGAAGCTGAGCCGAAAGTATCACCCGGATGCCAATATCAATAATCCGAATAAGGATCAGGCCGAAGAAAAATTCAAAGAAGTGCAGCAGGCTTACGAGCAGATCATGAAAGAGCGTGAGTACGGAAGTAGTTCCCAGAATGGCTATGGCGGCTACGGAAATTACGGTGGTTTTGGAAATTACGGAAATGCCGGTTCTAGTGCCTATCAGGATGAGGAAAGTATGCGCAGAAGGGCGGCCGCCAATTATGTGCAGAGCGGTCATTTTCAGGAAGCTATGAATGTACTGGATTCTCTTGGTCAGAAAAATGGGGAATGGTATTACCTGGCTGCTATGGCAAATATGGGAATGGGAAATAATGTAACAGCTCTGGATCAGATCCGTGAAGCAGTCCGTCAGGAACCGGATAATATACAGTACCGTATGCTGCTCCAGAGAATGGAAGGCGGTGGCGGCTGGTATCAGCAACGGCAGGATCCCTTTGGGGGAATGCCGACCGCAGGAGGAGATATGTGTGATGCCTGCTGCAGGACCATGGCCTGTTTCATGTGCTGGCCGGGCGGCTTTTTCTGCTGCTGATGCAGGAACAAAGCGGTCATCGATATCCCGGAACTGAGAATCGGAATATCCTGAGGCAGCATGTCCATATGATTGTAAGGCGGATCAGTCAGATCCGTTTTGCGATATAGATCGCAGAGGGATTTTTCTGACAGAAATTCACAATGCTGTCCGGAAAATGTCATACTGCAGAGAAAAAGAGGAGGAAATCGTTATGAGTATAAGAATTGGTATTTTAGGTTACGGAAACCTGGGACGCGGCGTGGAGTGCGCCATCAAGCATAATCCGGATACAGAGCTGGTTGCAGTATTTACCAGACGTGATCCAGAGACTGTAAAGATCCTTACAGAGACCGCAAAGGTTTATTCTGTAAAAGATGCGGAGAAGCTGAAGGATGAGATCGATGTCCTGATTATCTGTGGAGGAAGTGCTACAGATCTTCCTGTTCAGACACCGGAGTATGTAAAATATTTCAATGTTGTGGACAGCTTTGATACACATAAGAAAATCCCGGAGCATTTTGCAAATGTTGACAAGGCAGCAGCAGAGAGTGGACATGTAGGAATCATTTCCGTAGGCTGGGATCCAGGAATGTTTTCTCTGAACCGTATGTATGCAAATGCGATCCTTACAAATGGAAACGACTACACATTCTGGGGCAAGGGTGTCAGCCAGGGACATTCTGATGCAGTCCGCCGCATCAAAGGCGTAAAGGATGCAAAGCAGTACACCATTCCGGTAGAAGCTGCACTTGAGGCAGTAAGAAACGGAGAAAATCCGGAGCTTACCACACGCCAGAAACATACAAGAGAGTGCTTCGTAGTTGCTGAGGAAGGTGCTGATCTTGCACGCATCGAGGAAGAGATCAAGACCATGCCGAACTACTTTGACGAGTATGATACAACGGTACATTTCATTTCCCAGGAAGAGCTGAATCGTGACCATAGCGGTATCCCACACGGCGGTTTTGTGATCCGCAGTGGAAAAACAGGCTGGAACAATGAGAACAGCCATGTGATCGAGTACAGCCTGAAGCTGGATTCCAATCCTGAGTTCACATCTTCTGTGATCGTTGCCTATGCAAGAGCTGCATACCGCATGAACCAGGAAGGACAGAAGGGCTGCAAGACCGTATTTGATGTTGCGCCTGCATATTTAAGTGCCCTTGACGGAGCAGAGCTTCGCAAAAAATTTCTGTAAGTATCTCTAACAGATCTGTAACAGACAGGAGCAAAACTGCATAAAGGATCATATCCCCGGAGCATCGGTGAATATTTCTGATGTTTCGGGGCTTTTTTCTGCATAAAATCAACATTGGTAATACCTGGATGATGTTTTTTCTGAAAGAAAAGGAAAGAGTTGACGGACCGTAAAGAATGTTATATAATATGGACGTAAAATTGTAACAAAATTGTAATGTTTACGATCAGCCGGACTTAAGAAATAGTAAATATCAATGATCTATCTATCAAAGGAAGGTATGTATGCGAAAATTAAGCAGAAAATGGAAACTCTGGGGACTTTTTTTTGTTCTGATGTTCTTTGCAGCCGGAGCAACTGTACATACAACGGCAACAGATGTACAGGCTGCGACCAAAAACGGCTTTAAGACAGAAAAAGGAAAGTCCTATTATTATCAGAATGGCCAGAAGGTAAAAGGCTGGCTTACACTGAACGGGAAGAAATATTTTTTTAATAAATCCACAGGCGTGCAGATGAAGGGCTGGGCTAAGGATTCCAAGGGCAAACGATATTTTTATAATGTCAACGGTGCCAAGGGCTATATGGCAACAGGCTGGCTTACAGACAGTAAGAACAATACCCGCTATTTTAATCCCACCAGCGGATATATGACAACGAAATGGGCCACGATCAGTAATAAGAAATATTATTTTTACAGCGGCAGTGGTGCTGCTGCAAGAAGCGTATTCCTTACAGACAAGCAGAATGTGACCAGATATTTTACCAGCAAATGCTTTATGGCAAAGGGCTGGGCAACGAATAAGAAACAGCAGAAGCGTTATTTTGATCCAAACACGGGAGCTATGTATAAGGGCTTCAAGAAGATCGGCAGCGATACCTATTATTTTTACAGCAAGAGCGGCGTGATGGCTACCGGTTGGGTCACAAATTCCAAAAAAGGATATAAATATTATTTCGATCCGTCAACCGGTGTCATGGCTACGGGAACGAAGACGATCGATGGCAAGAAGTATACATTTGGCAGCAATGGTGTCTTGGATACCAACCCAAGCACTACTACAGCTACAAGCTCCAGGACCATCAAGAATTTCCTTGCTAATGCACTGCTTCCGGTAGGAAAGACTCTTTACGTATGGGGCGGCGGCCACAACTGGTCGGATGCGACCAGAAAGGGCATCAGTCCAAAATGGAAACAGTGGTATGACAGCAATTCCAGCTCCTATAATTACAGATATTATATGGATCTCAGTGAAGCTACAGAACAGAAGGGCCTTGACTGCTCCGGCTTTGTAGGATGGTCTGTATATCAGATCATGCAAAGCAGATCCGGTGGACCTATGTACACGGATGTTTCCGGAAATCTTGGATCTTTGTATTCCGGCAAGGGAATGGGTACCGTTGTTTCCCAGTCTCAGCTGGCAAGCTCAAACTGGAAGCTTTATCCGGGAGATATCGGATACAACAGCGGACATACCTGGATCGTTCTCGGACAGTGTTCCGATAAGAGTGTTGTGATCCTCCACTGTACACCGAATGCCGGCGTACAGATTTCCGGAACACCGACACCAAGCGGAACTTACGGAAGCCAGGCGATCAAGCTGGCAGAAACTTACATGTCCAGGTATCCTGGAGCCCGCAAATATGATTATCATGAATCCAGTGGTAACTATATCCGAAACGGTGCATACTTCAGATGGAACAGAAGCACTCTTTCCGATCCCAACGGATATCTGAACAAGACAGCCAATCAGATCCTTGCAGATCTTTTCTGATCAGGATATGCTGAAAGAAATTTGTATGTAACAAATAGAAATAAGAAACGTGAGAGGAGAACCTGAGATAACCCGGGTTCTCCTTTTTTAATGTCAAAATCATTAATAAATGTTACAAAGTTTTAAACTAATTAATAGAAAATCCTTGCAATCCAAATAACACTGTGTTAATATATAAAAAGATTGAAACAAGATATTGCAAAAGTATTACAAAGAAAACCAACGAAGCGGATGGTCAGATCCGCTGTATTAAATTAGAATCAGATTGCGAGGGTGAACAGTCATGAAGAAAAGGATATTATGTCTGACACTGGCGCTCATCATCAGCGGAGCACAGGTAGTCAGCGTAAGCGCAACAAGAGAAGATGAAGCAGCACTTCAGCAGGAGATGGAGGCAACCAACGACCAGCTGAATGCTACATACTCCAGATTGGATGAGCTTTCAGCACAGAAGTCGCAGATCGAAGGTGAGATTTCTACTCTTGATGCCAATCTTGTAAACGTGATGGTTTCTATCCAGACACTGGAGGGAGATATCTCCAATAAAGAAGCCGACATTGCATCTACACAGACTAACCTTGAGAAGGCTAAGAATGCCAAGGCGAAGCAGTACGAGGCAATGAAGAAACGTATTCAGTATCTTTATGAGAAAGGCGGAGATGATGCATGGTTCCAGATGATGCTCAATGCAGAGAATCTGTCAGATCTTCTTACAAGAGCTGAGTACACGCAGAAGACATATGAGCAGGACAGAAAGAGCCTTGAAAAGTATTCCAATACCATTCAGCAGGTAGCCAACCTGGAAGCACAGTACACACAGGAGAAGGCTGAACTTGAGGGGATGAAGCAGGAATATGAGGCAGAGTCCCAGAACCTGCAGGCACAGCTGGATGAGAAGCGTGCCACATCCGCAGATTATGATAATGAGATCGCTTACGCACAGCAGCAGGCTACAGATTATGCCAACCTTCTTGCAGAGCAGACTGCAGAGCTTCAGAGATTAGAGGCTGAGCGTATTGCAGCAGAGGAAGAGGCAAGACGTCAGGCCGAGGCTGAAGCAGCAGCGAGAGCACAGGCTGAGGCAGAAGAGGAAGCAAGACGCCAGGCAGAGCAGGAAGCACAGCAGGATGAGGCGGACGAGAGCGAAGACGGACAGTACGATGAGGACGGCGACGTGATCGAGAATGCAGATGAGGATACTGCAGAAGATGACACCGAGGATGTGGATGAAGATGCAGACAATGGTGAGAATGATGATGCGTCCGAGGATACTGAGAATACAGAGGATAATGCAGACGCAGATTACGATAACAGCACAGACGCATCTGAAGAAAGTGCAGAGGACACATCTAATGCAGAGGATACATCTTCAGACAGTGACAGTTCTTCTTACAGCAGTGGTTCCGGATCTTCTGTTGTGAATTATGCTACACAGTTTGTGGGAAATCCTTACGTATGGGGTGGAACAAGCCTTACCAATGGTGCAGACTGCTCCGGATTTGTACAGAGTGTCTATGCGAACTTCGGAGTCAGCCTTCCGAGAACCTCCTATGAGCAGCAGAATGCAGGTACAGAAGTATCCTACGCAGATGCACAGCCGGGAGATCTGATCTGCTATGGCGGACACGTGGCTATTTACATGGGTAATGGCCAGATCGTTCATGCATCGAACTCTCAGGATGGGATCAAGATCAGCAATGATGCTACATACAGAACAATTGTATCTGTAAGACGTCTTGTATAATAAGAACGTACAATAGAAAATAAAAATACAGCAGCCCGACAGCAGTTTGTCGGGCTGTTTTTGACGTCGGAAAAAATATTGAAAACCCATGGAACGGAGTGAACAGCAATAAAATATGCTCAAAAATGTATAAATATTGAAAACAGTATTGACATATAATTAACAGGATGTTATTATAATGTCAGTATAATTCCATATTGAACATAGCAAGTGCTGAGGATAGCTGACAGTTATATATTGATTATCAGAAGTCCACAGAAAAGGGAATCAGGTGTGAAACCTGAGCGATCCGGTCACTGTAACGGAGGAGCGAATCTCATAGTC
>OGOO01002837.1_pt1 | contig 11902 bp, 2 predicted proteins | sample 1552651 | NCBI WGS metagenome assembly OGOO01 (sample SAMEA2580118, study PRJEB22360) | human gut metagenome | biome: human gut; feature: human-associated habitat; material: faeces | place: Denmark | collected 2008/2010 | reverse complement strand
GGCTAAATATTCTCGGAACGACATTCCCTGCATAAGGTATTTCGGCGCGCGGCGACTCAAGTCGGCCTCGCCTTTCTCGATATCAAGAACCGAGGAGCCTGTGAAGTACACATGCAAACCAGGAAGAGAATCGTACATGAGCTTGAGCTCGCGCGACCAGCCTTCGTATTTATGAACCTCATCAATAAAAAGATATTTGCCGCCGTTTTTAAAAAACTCCTCTGCCAGGCCATACAAAGAATGGTTGGCAAAATACATATGTTCGGCCGAAACATACAATGTGTCGTCCATCGAGTGATGTTCCTTGATATGCTGTAAAAACAGCGTCGTTTTGCCAACGCCACGTGGCCCGACCAAACCAAGCATGCGATTGCCCCAGTTGATTTTGTCGTACATATATCGGTGGAATTCATCGTTTACGCTTTTCAGTTGACGATTCATGTACTCGTAGAGCCGCTCCATGAAGCACCACCTTTCAAATCGCACTCTTATAGTGCAATTTTAACTCGAAATCGCACTGTAAGAGTGCGATTTTCTTCACCCCGCCATACAAAGCGGCTGCGCCAGCACGACATGTTTCCTCAATGAGATTGCATCATCGTGGCACGCCCCTTGCAGCACCGCTGCGCGCGATACAATAGCCCTCGCACTTCGCGGAGTCACCCATAATTCGAGAACAGAACGCCCGCGTTTATTACAACCAATGTAGAAAGGCATCGCTTTGATGCAGATACCTTCTCGCGAGCATGAATCTCGCACCATACCCGCGCGTTTTGCGGCGCTGTTTGCCGCCATCGCCCTTGCGCTGTGCTGCACGTTGCCGCTCGCCGCATGCGAGAGCGGCTCTTTCAGCGGCGCCCAAACGAGCAACCCCGCCGCCGTGCAGATTGCCGACATTCCCGAATACTCGGGCGCGCTTTGCATTGACGTCAACAACAGCGAGCCAGGCTTTACCGACGACGACTTCAAACGCGGCGCATTCATGGAATTCTCCGACCTCGATTTCGAAGGGCGTTGCGGCGCGGCATTCGCGCGCATCGGTACGGATACATTGAGCAATGCGCCACGCGGCGACATTTCGCAGGTGCATCCAAGCGGCTGGGAGCAGCACCGCTACGACTTCGTTGACCAGGAAATGCTCTATAACCGCAGCCACCTGATCGCGCATCAGCTTTGCGGAGAAGACGCCAACGAGAAAAATCTCATCACGGGCACGCGCACCATGAATTCTGTTGGCATGACTTATTACGAAAACATCGTGGCCAATTACGTGAAGCAAACGGGCAATCACGTGCTCTATCGCGTGACGCCCATTTTTGCCGCAAACGACCTCGTGGCACGCGGCGTGCAGATGGAAGCGGAATCAATCGAGGATGGCGGGCGGGCCGTTCGCTTCAACGTGTTCGTGTACAACGTGGAACCCGGCGTGGAAATCGATTACGTCACAGGCAAAAGCTGGGAGTCGAGCGATGTGCCGAACATGACGGCTGGCGGCGAGGCAACCACTACCGGCGCGGGCGCGCCGCCGAACGCACCTGGCAAAGAAGCCAGCAGCGCGTCTACCAAAGGCTCCGATGAAAACGCTCGCTCGGAGAACACGAATAATACGACCCCGAAGAGCAATGCCGAAAACGGCCAATCCAACCGGGCAACCAACGCAGCCGGTTCGAGCGACGCAAAGAATCCCAGCAACGGCACGGGTTCCGAGGAGAGCTCAGCAGCCTCATCCGAGCTGAAAGAATACGTGCTCAACACCAAGAGCATGAAATTCCATCGCCCGACCTGCTCTTCGGTCGACGACATAGCCGACAACAACAAACAAGAGGCCACGGCCACCCGTGACGAGCTTATTTCGGAAGGCTATTCGCCCTGCAAACAGTGTAACCCCTAAAGATATAGTAAGCCATGGCGGTTCCACTTTTATGACGTGGACTATAGCAGGTTTATCGGGTTATTCGCACGCGCCATTAGCAGAAAGTCGAGGTAGCAATACATATTTAGGCAAATGGCCTCTGTTTTACTTGAATACCCCCTTCAATTTCGAAGCCCGACTCGCCGTCAAACGAGACAACAAAAAACCCGGCCGAGCTGTACTCGACCGGGTTTTTATACCCTATTGCCTTGACGTATTCGCACAAAGCCTTCCGAGAAAGCCCACGATTTCGAAGAAATCGGCTACGCCGCTTAGACGTGACCTTTTCGATCCCGCAGGCTTAAACCCAGTTCGCCGCTGCGCTCGCTCTAGAACTTCGAGCGGCGGCGGGCAACAAGCGCCGCGCAAAGCACAGCACCCGCTACGACCGCCAGGGCGAAGGGCAGCGTAGCCAACGTCGTGTCGCCCGTCTTGGGCAGAGTGCCCTTGTTCTTCGACTCGCCATTACCGTTCAGATTCTGCGAAGCTTCGCTCTCATCCTTCACCACAGTAAGCGTGCCGATGTCTTCCTTAACGAGCTTGTAGTTCTTGGCCATCTGTTCGTCAACGAACTCAAACGTGTACGTGTTATCGGAAGCGCCAACCTCGGTCTGCGTGCCGGTAACCACGAACGTCGCATCGTCGTCGTTCACCAGGCCGCCAACGAAGTTGCCTTCGAGCGACGCACCCTCGAGAGGCGTGCCGTCATACACCTTGCTACCCGAAACCGTTGTAACCGTGTAAGGCTTCGGCGTGATTTGATAGCTCTGCGTGAGGCTGCCAGCGTAGTTGCCGATGCCCGTAACGGTGACAAAGATGTCGCCGGTCACGTTGGTGAAGTCGTCCTTGGCCGCCGCGTCGTCCTCGAAGCCGAGGGCGTCGGTGTACGTAACGACGTAGTCAACGTTCTCGACGAGCGCCTTATCGCCGTCAGTCACAACGGGGACGAACTTCTGCTCCTTGCCGTTGTAGACCTTGTCGACGGGCTTGGTAACCTTCATCCCGTTGTCCTCGCCGGGCACGATACCCTTCGGCTCGACCTTCAACGTGCCCTCCTGCTTGGTAATCTCGTAGTTGTCAAGATTCGTGCCGTCTCCCGCACTGATTATGAAGGAGTTGGGGCTCTCGCCCGCAACAGTCTGGATGCCCGTGAATTCATACACGAAGTTCTCGCCGTCAACCATGCTGCCCTCGATTACACCGACCTCGTGCTTAGTGAGCGGCGTGCCGTCGTAGACCTTGGAAGCGTCCTCCGAAACCACGGTCACGGGACGCTTGGTCACCAGGAGCGTGGCGAATCCGGTGCTCACGTTGCCGAATTGGTCGGTAACGTCCTTCCCATCGGCGTTCTTAATGGCATACGTATCAATCTCGGCAACGGCGCTTCCCACGTTCGCAACGGAACCCTTGGTCGTTGCCTCGCATGTAAACCCAGCGGGCAGACCGTAGGCATCAGCGCCCTCGCTCACAAGCGGGGTGCCGTCGTAGGTCTTCTTGCCGCCCTTCGGCACGATTACGATCGCCGCTTGGCTCTTCGTCACTTCGAGCTTGCCCAGCTCCTCCTTGACCGTGTAGTTGCCCTGCTTGGCATTGCCGGACCACTCGATTGTGTAAGCGTTGGTGCATTCGCCGACCTCGGTCTGGGAACCGATCACAGCAAAGGCCGCAGTCTCGCCATTGACGAAGCCTTCGATTTTGCCGTTAGCCGTGAGGGGCGTGCCGTCGTACGGCTTGCTCGCGCCCATCGTAACCACGGTGAGCTCCTTGGGCTCAATCACCAATTTGCCAGGCTTCTTGGTAATCTTCAGGCTGTCCGTAACATCCTTGCCTTCGGCGTTCACGACAACGATCTCATCAACATTAGCGACCAAGCCGTCGGCACCAGTCACGTCGGTAGCCTCGGCGCCAGACCAGGCCGTCTTCACGGAATAACCCTCGGGAACGCCGGTCACGGTAACCTCGGCGCGATGCGGCATGCCGTCGTAGGTCATGGTCACATCATTGGCAACAGCCACGATTTCGTCTGCATATTCAGTCACGGTTAGCGTACCGATATGCTCCTCGACCGTATAGTTGCTGCGCTTGGCAGTAGTACCCTCATCCGACCAGTAAATCGCGTAGGCATTCTCGCTCTCGCCGACCTCAGTCTGGGAGCCAGTGGTCTCGAAGACCGCAGTCTCGTTGTTGACAAAGCCCTCGATGCTGCCTTCGGCCGTAAGAGGCTTTCCGTTGTAGACCATCGAATCGGACGGAGTGGTCACAATAAGCTTGGCAGGCAAAATCTGATAGGCCACATCGGCGCTACCGGTGTAATTGCCCTTGCCCGTAACGGTAACGCGAACCGTGCCGACATTCGTGACATCCTCGGTGAAGGACAGCGTGTAATCTTTGTCCTTCGTCAGCGTCTTGTCGCCGTCTTTGACGGTCGGCTCCTGCCGTTGAGCAAGGCCGTTGTAAGTAACGTCGTTCAGACCCTCAACGGAGAAGCCTTCCGCGGTCGCCGATTTAGGAGTTACCTCGAGAACGCCTTCTTCCTTAGAGACGACATAGTTACCAGCCGCAACGTCATTCGACCACTTGATGACAATCTCGTTCGTAATCGACCCAACTTCCGTGATGGAATTAGGCGCCGTCATGCTCGCCACGTCATCCTCGACGAAACCAGCGGCGCTGGTCACAACAACATCATGAGAGAAAAGCGGCGTGCCGTCGTAGACCTTGGAAGCGCTCGCAGACTTGACAGTTACTTCACGCGGAAGAATCTTGTAACTACGCGAGAACTCACCCTTGTAGTTGCCAATACCCGAAACCGTCACGGAAACACCAGCATCGGTCACGTTCCTGGCATCGCCATCGAAGGCGAGCGTGTAGTCGCGATCCTTAACGAGCAGGTTGCCCTTCGCGTCGGTAACCTTGGGCTCTTGGAACTGGTCTTTGCCTTTATACGGAAGGTCAGACAGCTCGCCAACTTTAATACCGGTATAGGATTCCGGATTGTCGGGGTCGACCGACTGAGGCTCAATACTCAGCTTGCCCTCGGTCTTGGTGATGTCATAGTTGCCCTCGCCGAAGCCTTCGGCCCAATCCCAAACGATTTCATTGTCGACTTCGCCATCGACCACATTCGTTACAGTGCCAATCGCCTTAAGACCAGACACTTCGCCTTCGACGAAGCCGTCGCCACCCACGGTGACCTCAGGCTTAGTGAGCGGCGTGCCATCGTAGACCTTGGAAGCGCTCGCGGACTCGAGAGTCACCTGGCGCTTCATGATTCCATAGGTCACCTCGGCCTCACCAGCATAGTTGCCCTTGCCCTCGACGGTCACGGTCACAGTGCCGACATTGGTCGTGTCTTTGCTGTATACGAGCGTATAGTCAGTGCCCTCCGTAAGCAGCGTGTTGCCGTCTTTCACCTCGGGCTTCTGCTTCTGGGACTCCCCGTTGTACGTGACATGAGGAAGCTTGCCGACGCTCATGCCCTTGCCGGCTTCGGGGTCAACGCTCTTCGGGGTAATGGCGAGCTGGCCGTCGACGACTACAAACGTCACCTTGGAGAAGTTGCCGTTCGTATTCTTGAAGTCCTCGGACTTGAGCTCCATGTCATAGGTACCGACGTTGGTCGCGCTCACAGAGTCGTTGCCCGTAAACTCGAAGTCGGTATTCTTATACAGCTCGTTGGAAGCGCTGAAGTCGTAGCCGCTCACCGTCTTCTCGGTTCCATCGTATTCGAAGGCTCCGGAGTGCTCGGTGATGGTAACGACGACCTCCGTATTGTCCTGGGTTACGATCAACTTGCCGAACTCGTACGTAACCAGGTAGTCGCTTTTGCTCGTACCCTCATTGAACGTGTACGTGAACTCGTTGTCGCTCTCGCCGACATTCGTTTGAGAGCCGGTGACGTTGCAAGTCACGCCCTCGCCATCGAGGAAACCAACGTCCACGCCAAGCGGAGTGGAGGTGACGGTGCCATTGGTAAGAGGCCTGCCGTCATACACCTTGTTCGCGCCGGCAGAAGTCAACGTGACAGGACGCTTGTTAATCATGATATTTTCAGAGCTCGTAGCGTATTGACCAGCAGCGTAGTTGGAGCCCGTGGCGCGCAGCAGCACCTTCTGGGAGCCGAAATGCGTCAGGCTAATCTCGGCCGGGTCAAAAGTCCACGTTTCGCCATCGATGCTGTATTCAACATTGAGCTCATTGCCGTGTTTATCGGTCGCATGAGCGGCGAAGGCCGAAAGCGGATTGCCGTCATACACCTTCTGCACGTCTTGCGTAGTCCAAGTGATGGCGTTTGTGTCAATCTGGCCACCCTCAATCTTGAGCCAGCCATCTTCAACCACGAACGTCACGTTCGAGAAGTTCGCGCTTGTATTGGAGAACTGGTCAGCTTCGAGACCCATCTTGTAGGTACCGACATTCGCGCCCTTGGCGACAGCATCGCCGGAGAAGTCGAAGTCTCCAGCCCCGTACAGACCATTGAAAGCTTCGAAGTCGTAGCCGCTCACCGTCTTCTCGGTTCCATCGTAGGTCTTGGTCGCAGTGTTGCCCTTGATGGTCACAGTTACCTCGTCGCTGACCGGAGTCACCTTAAGAGTACCGTACTCAGGGTCGTCAAACGTATAGTTGCTGGCCTTGGTGCCCTCGTTCAGCGTGTAGGTGAACATATTCTGGACGGTGCCAGCATTCGTGATTGCGCCCGTATAGGAATACGTCGCGCCTTCATCCTTGGCAAAGCCGGTCACAGATTCCATCTCATGCTTGGCGTGCTCGTTGCCGTCGTAGACCCACTCGTCGGAAGCGGACTTCATATGCACAGAAGCCTGCTTAATTACCAGCGAGCCGCTCTTGGTGGTCACGGAGAACTGATCAGACACGTCGTTGCCCAAGGCGTCAACGACTTTGGCCGTGCCCGTGATGGCGTTGGAGTACGTGCCCGCATCGGTTCTGGCCACGCTCGCGCTGAGGCCCGACACGGTGTATTCGTTGCCGTCGACCGTGAACTCGAGGGTCTTGAAGCCCTCGGCCGTATGCTCATTGCCGTCGTAGGTGAACTCGGCGGAGTTCGACTCAACCTCGATCTCGTACTTCGCGTCGCGGTTGGTAACGGTCAGCGTGCCCTCGGACTTCGTAATGGTATAGTTGTCGGCCTTGGTGCCCTCGTTCAGCGTGTAGTCAAACGCGTTGGGCGAAGACCCAACGACGGTCTGGGAACCCGTGAACGTGTACGTCGCGCCCTCGCCCTTAGCGAAGCCGGACTCGGTCTCGAGCGCGGTGCCACCGTTCTTGAGCGCGGTACCGTCGTACTTCTTGTTCAAATCGGCGGATTTAAGGGTCACTTGTGCTTTGTCGACCTGAACAAAGCCGTCGGTTACCTTAAAGGTCACGTTTTTGAAATTGGTCGTATCGGCGTTGGCGAATTGGTCCTCAAGACCCATGGTGGTCGTACCGGCATCGGTGCGATGAGCCTTCGCTTCGCCAGAGAAGTTCACTTTGTCCTGCGTGTACAGCTCATTATCCGAAGTGAAGGTATAGCCCTCGGCCGTATGCTCTTCACCGTCATAGGTTGCTTGCTTGTTGTCACCAACAATAGTAACAACAACGGGCGAGGTAATGGCATTGACCGTCAAGTCGCCCTCGAACTGAGTAATCTCGTAATTAGCAGATTGCGTGCCCTCGTTCAGGGAGTACGTGAACGTATTCTTGCTCGACCCAGCATTCGTCTGGGAACCAGTAATGTCAAAGCTCGCGCCCTCGCCGTCGACGAAGCCGTCACCAGACACCTTCACATTGGACTGCTCGTTTTTCGTAAGCGCAGTTCCGTCATAGCTCTTCTCGGCAGAATCGGATGCCAGAACAACCTCTCGCGGGGAAATGGTCAACGAGCCGTCGTTTTCAACCACAAACGTCACGTTCGAGAAGTTCGCGCTCGTATTGGAGAACTGGTCGGCTTCGAGGCCCATCTTGTAGGTACCGACGTTCGTGCCCTTGGCAACAGCAGCGCCAGTGAAATCGAAGTCATTGGCGGTATACAGGCCATTGGAGCATGCAACGGCATAGCCCGTCACGGACTGCTCGGTTCCATCGTATTTCAGGGTCGCGGCGTTACCTGTAATGGTAACGGTCACTTCATCGCTAACCGGAGTTACCTCGAGGTTGCCCGTTCCCTTCGTTATGTCGTAATTATTGGCGTTCGTTCCGTCGGCGAGAACGTAGCCATCGATGCCACTCTTGCTCTTACCCACGTTCAGCTGGGAGCCAGTAAAGGTAGCGCTCTTGACGCCCTGATCCTTCACGAATCCCTCGGTTACAAATTCGCTCGCCTTAAGATCGGTGCCGTCGTAGGCCTTGGTCGCGTCTTTGGGCGCAATAGTAGCCTTGGCTTTATTGACTACCAGCGAACCGCTCTCGGAGGTCACGGAGAACTGGGAGGTCACATCGTTGCCCGCAGCGTCAGTAACCTTGGCAGTGCCGGTAACGTTGTTGGGATAGATGCCCGCATCGGTTCCTGACACGCTCGCGCTGAGGCCCGACACGGTGTATTCGTTGCCGTCAACCGCGAACTCGAGGGTCTCGAAACCTTCGACCGCATGCTCGTTGCCGTCGTAGGTAGATTCGGCGGAATTAGCCTTCACCGTAATCTTGTACTTCTCACCGTCAGCGCGGTCGGTAACGGTCAGCGACCCCTTCGCTGCCGTGATGTTGTAATTGGCGGCGTTGGTACCCTCGGCATAGCCCCACTTCGTAATCGAGCTTTCGCTTGATCCGGGCACGGTCTGCGAGCCATTGTATTGCGGGTCGGCGATGCTCTGACCGTCGACGAACGAACCCGATACAATCTCCCACTCGATAGCTTTAAGAGGCTTGCCGTCGTAAGCCTTGGTAGCATTCTTAGGCTTAATGGTCACGGCGCGTTTGTCGATGACAAGCTTGCCGTTAACCGTCTTAACCTTGAACTGGGAGGTCACATCGTTGCCCGCTGCATCCTTAACGACAGGGGTGCCGCTGACCTCGTTCGTATACTCTCCCGCATCGGTTCCAGACACGGTTGCGCTAAGGCCCTCAACGGTGAAAGTGGCGCCCTTATCGTTGGTGAGCGTAGTGCCAGTCACGCCAGAGACGGTCTTTTCAGTTCCGTCGTAGGTCTCCGTCGCGGAATTGGCAGTCACCGTAATCTCGTACTTTTCAGTCTCATCACGGTCGGTAACTTTCAGCGTGCCCTCGGACTTCGTAATGGTATAGTTGTCGGCCTTGGTGCCCTCGTTCAGCGTGTAGTCAAACGCGTTGGGCGAAGATCCGACGACGGTCTGGGAGCCCGTGAACGCATAGGTCGCGCCCTCGCCCTCGACGAAGCCAGACTCGGTTTCGAGCGCATTGTCGCCGTTCTTGAGCGCGGTGCCGTCGTACTTCTTGCTCAGGTCGGCGGACTTCAGGGTGACCTCAGCCTTGCCGATTACAAGTGAACCATTCTCGACGCTTGCAACGATATATTTCTCGGTTTTGTCAATGGCGCCAACGGTGCCTTCCGCAAATTGAGCAGGGTACGTGCCCGCATCGGTGCCGTTTGCGCCGACGGTAATGCCGGAGAAATCAGCATCTTCGGGCGCACCGGTAAAGCCGGAAGCACTCTGCTCGGAACCGTTGTAGGTCTTTGCATCGGAATTGGCGACAAGATCAACGTTCTGGTAGTAGTACACGTTGATGGAATTGTTGCCATCGAGATTAACAGTAATGGTCGCATCTTGGTTGGGCACGGCGGTATACCCGTCAATACCCTTCGCAAGATCAGACGCCTTTACCTGGGTATCCCAAGGAGCGCTCTTTGTTTCAGAGTCGGCAACCTTTTGTTCGGTACCATTCAGGTAGTAGTTCACCGTGTACTCAACGGAATCCTTCTCGTACCAGAACGTGATATCGTTATCGCTGCTTCCGAGGGTTTTCTCAATATGGCTGGAGCATCCATCTGCAAGGTGATAGCCGTCAATGGTCTTGGCATCTGCAGAAACCTTCTCACCTCGCTCGCCATATCGAGTATCTGGGTCGGCGAGCTGTTTTTCGGTGCCTTTTTCAAGATATTTAACCTGATAGGAAAGAAGCTCTTGCCAGTTTGCCGTAATGGTTACGTTGTCTGCGGGCATAGCAAAGGTCTCGCCACTCTTAAGCGCGGTAGTATCGGGCAGGCCCTCGATGGTCCAGCCAGTAAATTTGTATCCCTCGCGAGTGGGCGCGCTCTTCACCGTTTGCGTCGAGCCCTCCTGAGCAATATACGTGGTTGCATCGGAATTGCCCCACGAACCGCCGGCAAGGTTATAGGTAACCTGGAAACCGCCCACGTACTTGGCATAGAAGCTCGTAGAGCTGTTAACCGTATACGGGAACGTTGCAGGCTGCGTGAAACTCCGGTCTAAATACCAGCCAGAGAATGTGTAAGTTACACCATCGACCGTCTTGGTTTCAGGGAACTGCTCGTTCATCACATCGGAAGGCTGGGTGGCGTTACCGGAAATATAGTTCCTGGCTCCCTTTTGCTCAAACTGCGTGCTGCCCGCATCGCGCAGGTAATACTTCACCAGTGCAACATTCTTACATTTGATGGAGACATTGCAGTCAAGATGCATATCGGGGTTGGTCCCGTTGTTCTTTGAGATCTTTGCGGGAACAAGAGCGATTTCTTCTACATCATCCTCAGTAAAGGTAACGCCCGGAAGCTGGGCCTGGATGGTCGTCTTATAGTTATCGAAGATTTCATTCCAAGCGTCAGAGTCCCTCGGCACAACGTTGGTGCCATTGGGCCATGAAACAACGCGCTGATCCACGTTATCGAAGCAATTCTTGCCACCCGCCCACGTAGCACCGGTGGTATTCACCATTGCGATGCCAAGCGATGCCCCCCCCCAGTGACCCGAGTCGTTCGAGTTGGCGTCTTTGGTAGGGTCGAGCAGGTAGTAAACGAGCGCTTGATCAGTCGGATCTTTCGTTGCGGTAACCGTCACATCTTTAGACGCAGAAACTTCCGAACCGCCGACAGCACTTATGAACGAAACCGTGACCGTTGCCGTTCCTTGGCGAACGCCCGTAATGTTACCGCTGTTGTCAACCGTCAGGATGTCTTCATTAGACGAGGACCATTCATACGTTCCTGTAGCTTCCGCGGGGTCGACCGTTGCCGTCAGCTGAATATTTGAGAACTGCGTAACGGTATCGCTGCCAGAAATAGAGATAGATCGAGCGGGCGTGGCAGGCTGAACCACGACGGTAAACGTCTCAGTCTTCACAGAATGGTCACCGAAACCAAGGAAATGCGAAGCTTCGCAATATGCATGTTCAATTTCGAACGTTCCGGCCTCGGAGAATACCGCCGTCGCGCTGCCTCCGTTGCCTTTAATGGTAGCGGCGCTGGTCGACTCGCCGTTTTTCTTAACAGTCCATTCTCCCACATAGCTACAATTCTTATTGGAAGTGCCTTTCAGGGTCACCTTATCGCCAACCTTGGCGCTGGTAGTTTCCCCGGCATTGCCGCTCACATCGCTCGCAGCAGCAGCGCCACCGCCAAACACTCCACCAAGCACGGTGCCAACGTTTCCAGGAGAAGAGCTGGCTTCAACGGTCAACGTTGCGCCCTTGGCAATATCGCTCGATGCAACAACGTAAACGCCATCGGCGTCAGGGATAAGGGGGGGGGTGGATTCCTGACCAGCAACGTTTACAAGCACGCGATTCAGCTTACAGGCAGAATCGGGCACAACCGTGAATTTGAAATCTTTATCGGCGGAAACCGTGACCTTCGTGGCGGGCAAGCTCACGAGTTCATTGGTGCCGTCGGCCTTCTTGATCGAAGCGTTTTTCAGTACAAGCGAAATATCATATTCAGTTTTCGCCTGGGCAGCAGCCGCCTGCGAAGAGCCTTGGTTGTCTACCGCGGAATCCTCTTCCACGGCATTTTCCACAGCAGAAGCCTCTTCCTCGTCGGAAGTGCTCGGCGCCGATGCCGTT
>OGOO01002830.1_pt1 | contig 11924 bp, 14 predicted proteins | sample 1552651 | NCBI WGS metagenome assembly OGOO01 (sample SAMEA2580118, study PRJEB22360) | human gut metagenome | biome: human gut; feature: human-associated habitat; material: faeces | place: Denmark | collected 2008/2010 | reverse complement strand
CCGCTTGATTTCTAATTATGGCGAATTCGCCATAATTAGAAATCAAGCGGGATTGAATCGCTTTTAAATAAGTGTTAAGGATTTTGAGAAGGTTTATATAATCCTTCTTTTAACCCCCTCGAATTCGAGGGGTTTAAAAAAGAGGCAGGTCTTAATGCTTTTACTCTTTCTCCTCATTAGTGCCCGGATAAAATCTCAGAAGAGGTATCCCTCTATATATTGAGACTCCGGACAGTAGTGAAGTAATAGTATTATCAGATTATTTGTTTATCTTTATATCATCCAAAAGTTGGAAAAGTGTAAGAAATAGCCTGAAAAAGGATTGGAAAAATGTATAAAATGGGCTGTTTTTGCCTTGGAAAAATGTATTTAAGTGATATAAGTGTGTGATGGCTTTGTCGGGATTAAAAGTGTAGAATTCTGGCGAGCAGCATCGGGTACAGAAAGTTGAAGCCCAATTCATGCATGTAAATGCCATAAGTCAGTCCCAGAAATCCATATCCAGCCATGATAGGCAGCGAAGTATGGAAAGCGTGATATAAAGCAACCTTTCTTTTTCCCATCTCTCTCTTATTTATGTTTGTAGATTCGTCTTGCTTGTAATTGAGGATTTCTCCTGTTTAAATTTGAGGACTCCTCCTGTAAATCTTCTGCAAAAGTACTCACATTTTATGAGAAAAAGAAAGATTCTGCCAGGAATATGAGTGTGGCAGATGAAAAATAGCATAGTTGTGGTATGGTTAGTTTAATTATTTTTCTGCTTGATAGATATTTTTGCCGACTTTATTAGTTTTTTGTTGTAAAAGTGTTGCAAGTTTGAGTTTTTTATTAATTTTGCACTAGAAATAAAATAAAGAAGTATGGCAAAATCAATTTTATCTCAAGAGTCGCCTCACCTGCGCCGAAGGCTATTGCCAAGTAGGAGACCAACCCCGTATAATGACATTCACTATGTGGACATGTGAACTTCTTAATCATAAGATTATCAGAAAGACGCAAGCCGATATAGCTGTTGTTACCAAGGAAAAGGTTGAAGCTGTTAATCTTTTAGGTTGTGCTTTGTTGTGTGGGTAAAAATATTACATAATTTGTAGGTTATGTCAATCTGGTTTGTTCTTTTTGTCAAAGTTAAATAATGTTTATTATTCAGTAAGACGCTGATAGTGAGTGTTGTGTGTTTGGAATAAAAGCTTTCAAAAACCATTTTGTCAAAGTGAATTTAAAATATGTCAAAGATGGATAAAGAAAAAATAAAACAAATTATATCTGGTGGTGAGAATGTAACTACCGAATTTAAGGAATGTACAGATAAAATAAGTAATTCTGTATATGAGACTGTATGCTCTTTTCTGAACCATAAGGGTGGCCTCATTTTTATCGGTGTGAAAGATGATGGTGAAATAATAGGTGTCAATCCGACGGCGGTTAGTCAATTGGTGAAGACATTGATAAATGCCTCAAATAATCCAGAGTTATTCATACCTTATGCTAGTGTAAGGCCAGAGGTGGTCAACATTGACGATAAAACCATTATCCTATTGGATATTCCAGTTAGCAATACTGTTTATCAGTTTAAGCATAAGTTCTATGATCGCAATGGGGATGCTGATGTGGATGTGACAAGACAACCAGAGTTATTGAATGTCTTATTTGAACGTAAGAGTGCTAATCTTTTTGAAGGAAGAATAGCCGAAGGAGTAACAATGGAAGATTTGGATCCTGCTGCATTCGAAAAATGTCGTACATTCAATCAGAAAGAAGATGGCTCTTATCCTTGGAAGGAGATGAGTGATGAAGACATATTAAAGAGCTGTCAGCTTGTGCGAAAAGGAAAAAATGACGTGATGGAGTTTACCAATGCTTCATTGTTGCTTTTTGGCAAAGAAGAGAGTTTGGTACGATTTATGCCACGTTATAGGATTGAAGGAATTTTTCGTAGTTATACTTATTCAGACTATGAGAAGGGATTAGATAGCGATGTGCGTTATGATGACCGTATAACGTTGCATTGCAATCTTGTTGAGGCTTATTTGAAGCTCTTGAAGTTTATACAGAGAAATCTTCCAGATAAATTCTACATGGGGCCTGACGGCTTTACTCGTCAAGATTTGAGAATGATGCTGTTCAGAGAGATTGCTGCAAATATGTGTGTACATGCAGATTAAGCCAGTGGCTTTGCTTCTTTCTTTGAAATCTATACAGATAGGGTAGTAACAAGAAATAGAACAAGATTGGTGCAAACGTCTAAGGATGGTGTTATAGATATTGACCAACTTGGCAATTATACCAAAAACCCTCTTTTGGTAAAGCTGTTCCGTGAATTAGGATGGGTTGAAGATTTAGGCTCTGGTACTCGAAAGATAAAGAAGTATGCGCCTCTTTATTACAAGGATTACGAGATAAAGATTCAAGACGAAGAGGATTTTGTCTTTAGCATCACCTATTCGAAAGGGAATGGCTTGCAAGAGGGTAAGGAGGTCCTGGCTATGTCAACCTCTCGTAAATTTCCTTCTTTTCAGCATGAGATAGTGTATGTCTATATGAAGCACTTTCCTACGACGAAGATAGAAGAAATGTCAAAAGCCCTGAAGATAGGAACTCGTACACTTTACCGACTCATTGCTGATTTACGTAAGCAAGGATTTGTAGAGAATGTTGGTGTGTCAAAAGAACCTCAATGGGTATTGAAGAATGGTTAATTGGTATCTTTATCGAGAGTTTAATGAGATCTATATGAAAATAAGAACTCCGTGAATAGTAAGGCTATTCACGGAGTTTATAATATAAAGTAAGCACGATATCTCTTGGCTTCTCTTGTTTGTGCGACAATGTAAGCTTGTCGAGTCAAGATTTCTTCTTCTGATTTATACATACCGATTTCCAATTGACTCGCATTAAGCTTTTCTCCTTTGTTAGGAATCCATCTTATTTGATTTATCACCTCGCAAGGATAACAGTTATATTTGAAAGATATACCATATTCTTCTCTTACCTGATGGGACATACCATATGTACCAAAGCGCGCAATGACGAAGTGACTCCAGATAGCTATTGATATACAATTACATTCTTGCCATAATGTTGCTTACATATATAATAAGGTTTAAATAACCCAAAAGCAACATGAATTACAAATATAAAAGTAAGTATTATGGCAACAGTAAAAGTAAAATTCAGAGCATCCTCGATGCCGGGAACGGAAGGCACATTGTATTATCACCTCATTCACCAGCGCAACTTGCGCTGGATCAGTACCGACTATCATGTCTTTCCGGACGAGTGGAACGACAAGAAGTCGGCTATCATTGCTTCTAACCGCAACAACAGACAGGCACATCTACAGCTCATCCTGTCGCAGATAGATTGGGAGATGAAACAGATGCAGCGTATCATACGTGATAAGGATGCCGAGGGCATCCCTTATACCATTGACGACATAGCCAAGGAGATACAGCAGCTGTCACCCTGCCAGAGCGTCTTTACCTTCTTCCGCCAACAGATAGCCAAGAAGGAGCAGATGCAGTGCATTGGCACCAAGAACAACTATGTCAGTGCAGCCAACAGATTTATGGAGTTTCGTCATCACGAAGACCTCACCTTCTCACAAATGACAAGCGAGATGATGGAAATGTATCAGGCATGGCTGTTCAACAGAGGTGTCGGACAAAACACCGTATCCTTCTATCTGCGAACCCTGCGCACATTCTACAACAAGGCAGTGGAAACAGGCCATGCGCCAGCCAAGGATATCTTTGCTCACGTGCAGACCGCTAACGTGAGAACTGCCAAACGAGCCATCTCTGTAAAGGATATTCGCAAGATAGAAAACCTGGACTTGCCAACAGGTTCCTCCCTTGATAAGGCACGAGACCTGTTCCTGCTCAGCTTCTATCTCCGAGGCATGGCATTCGTGGATATGGCATTCCTGAAGAAGACCGACCTGAAATGTGGCTTGGTAAGCTACAACCGTCGCAAAACCCACCAAAACCTCAATATCGAGTGGATGAAACCAATGCAAGCCATCATCGACAAATACGCCGAACAGACCAAGAACTCCCCTTACCTGCTACCCATCCTGACAGGCAAGGAATCCTCTCCATACACGGCATACCGCAAGGTGGAGCACAACACCAACTACAACCTGAAGAAAATCGGTGAGATGGTAGGCTTGAAGATACCGCTCACTACCTATGTGGCACGCCACACATGGGCAAGCGTAGCCTTGCACATGAACATCCCAATAGCCACTATCAGCCAGGGCATGGGACACAACTCCTATAAGACCACACAGATTTACTTGCAGTCATTAGACGTAGCAACCATCAATGAAGCCAACAAGCGGATTATAAAAACGATCTCAAAAGAGTTGTAAACAAATCGATATGTTTACCCCATTTCGGAATGATGGGGTAAAATTTTTAGCAAACTTCGCCCTTTCTTCTTAGAAAAGGGCAACAACTGCCGAAATAAGTGCAAATCTGCCATTTACAGGAATACCCTAGGCAGATTTGCTAAACATTTGTGTTAAATTTTGGGGGGAGGACTACAGAAAATATAAAAAATAGATACGTAATCCAACTATTTTTCGTACTTTTGTAACCAGATTACTCTCTTCTAAGAAGAAAGCGCAAAAGATGTAAAATAAAGCTACATGTGTAGAGGCTGTATGGCTAATACTCATTATATAAGATTATGCATAATCATAAGAAATGGACCAGGCTTCCACAACCATCATGTATGGTTGCAGCTGAGGACATAAAGTAGAACGAGAATATGACGCAGGATTGCTTGAATTCACCTTCTACAGCCGACGTAAGCAAACGCTTACCAAAGGGCATCCACGTTATCGGGGCTGAAAGACTTTCGGATCCGAGTGTAGAAGGAATATCCCGACGTAAACGGATCGGAAAGAAAGAAGACCCTTCCACCAACCCCACTTCATGGAGCTATATTTTTATTCTTCACATGGCAGCTAAAGGGATGGAGAAATGGCTTGAAAAATTTAATGCTGACGAGAAAAATACCAAACAACCTTATTTCATTCATAAAACCCTTCGTTATTCCTACAAGGATGAAGAAAAGCAACAAGGAGTGAAAAAGACTTTGGAGCAATCTGTCAGCGGACTTGTCTTCTTGCAAGGTACGGTGAATGACCTACAAGAATTTCTTGCAGATTATTTTCCCCAATTTCATTTAGTCAAAGACCGCAGTTTAGGACGACCTGCATCCATCAAGGACTCCATCATGCAGCCCTTTATGAATGTGATGAAGACCCATCCGGAGCAGGTTACATTCCTTCGTGATGATTTTGAGAAGTTTGCCAAAGACCACGTGAAGTTGCGTGTCCTTACAGGCCCATTCAAAGATTATGAAGGCTACATTGTCCGCATAGACCGTGACCGCCAGCTCGTCTTCGACTTCGGTGGACGAGCTGTAGCTATCCGTGGCGTGCATAAGGAAGACTTCGAAGTTGTAGAAGAGTAGTTGTAAAAACTCCCCCAAAAATTTGGTGGTTTCATATAAAAACCTTATATTTGCAGGCGATATTGAAATAAAAAATAAAAAATTATGGGAAAAATCATAGATAAGACGATAACAAAGATAGTTACAGAAGAGGGTATCTCTCTCTTTCGCCGTGTAACTAAGGTTTTGATGCCAAATGGCAAGTATCGTTATCCTGTAGATTATTTTGATGCAACTCCCGGAGTTGTTAAGGTTTCGAAAGAAGAAATGAATAAGGTAGCAATACCTGTTTATAAAAAATTAATCTAATGGAACGGTTGATGTCTGATGGTTATCCTTTTATCTTTCAAATGATAGATAAAAGTGAGAGTGATGAGTATCTGATTCAGACCTTGCAATATCGGTTTAAGTCAGACAAATCCCATCATGCCTATATCGTAAGAGTTGAATGTTATAAGAAACACGCTTATTGTGTGAAGTTCTTCGATAAGGCAAACATCAACAGCAAAAATAAGTTTAGTCTTCGTTCCAATACTTTCGAGGCTAGAACGATACTCTATACAATGTTTCATATAATGTTAGATGTATTGAAGCGAGATAAAAAAGCTTCTTTCTTTTTTATTGGAGCAGAAGACGAAAAAGATCAAGATGGAATGGTATCCCGTCGTTTCCGTTTTTATCGTCGTTTTGTACTTTCAACGGTTTCTGATGACAAGTTCGAGCATTTTAGAAGAAATGATTTATCTTTGTACATACTTGTAAATAAGGAATATGTAGAAGATACATCCTCTTATGCTGATGAACTAGCAAATATTGTGCAACAATATTTATAAGATAACATCCTCATTCGAGTGGCGACAAGTGCAGAGCGATACTGCAATGAGGAACAAAATGTAAAATCATGAAATCTTATTTCTCAATAAAGCCAGGAGCAACCTTATTCTTAGGTAGCTCCCATACTCTCGTCTATCATAAAGATAGCATCGAGATCATTTACCGTTACCAGTCAGGTAAGAACATCCGATTGTATGAATGCAAGAACTGCGTGGTTCATTTAGCCGATGAAAGCAAGGTGGTAGTTCAAGGTTTGGATGGCCATATCGTTGCCGAGAAGAATGGGCAACTGCTTGTTTGCTCATAGAAAGAAGAACAAAGAATCAAGGAGTTTGGAAAGTAATATATTTGCGTATCAGTATTCAAATATTTTGTTCATATAACAAGAAATAGTGATGTATCATATACGATTAGATTATTTTGATAATAAAATAAAGGTGGTTAGAACATTCTTAGAGTATGACTATCCCTCTAAGGAAAATGTTGTCAACGAAGTATTACTTCCTTATTTACAGGAGAAGTCTTTTATATTCGGAGGAGCTAAGGTTGAAGGTGGGGGAATCCGAAAAGTAGAGATATATGAAACAAAATCCTCAATAGATAAAGCCGTTGAGAACGTGAATGGAACTGCTTCGCCGATGATAACTTTTATCCCTTATACTAGAGAAGGGATATTAAGAGATGAATTGGTTCCGAAAGTCACTCGTCAACTTATCCAAGAAGTACAGGAACAGATTAAGTTGCAGAAAAAGAATGAGCAGAAAGTTGAGACAAAGAAAGAAAAGCAGCCATTGCTTTTTATAAGCCATTCTTCAGAGAATGAAAAAATAGCCACTTCTTTGGTTAAGATGTTGCGAACATTAGGATTCAATAAGAAGAACTTGTTTTGTAGTTCCGTTCCTGGTTATGACATTCCAGAGGGTGAAGATATATATGATACACTTGCAGCAAAGTTTGTGGAGTATGATATTTACGTAATCTTCTTATTATCGAAGAACTATTATGATAGTGTCGCTTGCCTGAATGAGATGGGAGCAACGTGGGTACTGAAAGCAAAGTATTCTACTATTGTTTGCCCTGGATTTACTGTACCTGAGATAAAGGGTGCGGTCAATCCTAGAAAGATGGCAGTGGTGCTTGGTGATTCAAAGCGAGTAAATGGTAAGTTGAATCAGCTGAAAGATCATTTGATAGAGTTCTTTCATTTACCTGAGGTTGAGGATGATACAATTTGGGAAAATGATAGAAATGAGTTTTTGAAATCATTAGAAGATAAAAAGTAATCAGCCTATGCTTTCATGTTATTATGTTGAAAAAAAAATGAGGTGAAGGAGTGTGCTTAGCAATCCTTCACCCTTAAAACGATACAAAATAACTATTAAAATACTGGCATGTGTAACTCTTGTAATAAGTTGGGACGCAGTGTTGACGATATACGATGGACAAGGAAAAATTCTGTTTTATCTCAGATTTGATTAAAAGTCAAAAAGAGCTTTTGTTGGAAAAAGATGATATTTTAAGTGAACTTTATGACTTGTGTGATGATGAAGAACAACGTAACCTTGTAAAGCAATTATTGATTAACTTTTCCTTGATGGATGAAGATGTTTATAATCTTTGTCTGAAGGATATGAGTAATAATATTGTAAATCGAGGTTATTCTTTAGATGAATGCTTGTTGGTAGCTACGGCTCACGACCATTTACCTGATAGTTCACAGAGTGTTTTGCAAGATATAAAATTTTATATGGAATTAGCAGGCTTTCCATCTGATAATTATTGTAATAGGTTTGATCGTTGCTTAAAAAAAAGAGACTTTCAGTCAATACGACATTTTTTTATTCTTGATGATTTTGTTGGTAGTGGTAGTACATTACTGAATCGTAAGGATGAGTTTGAAAGTAAAATGGCTCAAAATGGGAGAGAGTGCTCCCTGCATTTTGTAGTCGCTTCTGGGATGAGATTTGCCGTTGACCAACTTCGTGAGTTAGGTATTGATGTCTTTTGTGCTTATAACATGAATAGAGCTATATCTGAAAGCTTTCTTCCCAGCGAGGTCGAACATAAAATTCAACTTATGTCGTATTTAGAAAGTAAACTAGCTACTATAATAAATGAAACAGAGTTTTCTGATTATCATTTAGGGTACAAACAGTCTGAGGCTTTGTTTTGTCGAAAGTCCAAAAATGTTCCGAACAATGTGTTTCCTATATTTTGGTGGAAGAGGTACGCAGATAATTCGGATAGAAAAACTTTGTTTATTAGGTCACAGAGTGGTTATTGATAATGGAAATCAAACGTAGATATATAGATTTATTTCTCTCTTTGGGAAATTGTAAAAATGGGTTATTAGGATATACCATTTCTAATAGGTTTGACTTGACACCTTCAGATGTTGTTGCATTTATCATGGAATATCAAAAGAAGGGTTTCGTTACCTGTGATGATGAGTACCGTATCAAGATTACCGAGGCTGGTCGTGCAGCGATTGATTCATTATATGAGACTGGTGTTGTGACGGAATACACTCATGGTTCTGAGTATTTTGAAGGTATGCGTATAGGAAATCGTTTGAAGATAAATGAACCATACCTTCCGACAAAAGATTTTTTGAATACTGGAAAGAAAAATAAAGGTGGAGAGAATGTTGGAAACTAGAAAATAGGAGTGTAGTCGCTCCGGCAGGGTTAGGCTTTGCTTTACCCATCGAACACTACGGTGTTCGAAGTCAAAGTCTATCGACTTTGACAGCAACCGATTCATCAAAAATGCGTTGCATTTTTAACGAATCTGTTGCAGGCGTTGTTAGGAAAGTAGTTCCAGTAATAATTCTCTCCCCTTTTAACAATATAAGATTATGACAGACTTGCAGTTACAAAAGATGATGGAACTTTGGAAGGCTTACTATCGTTCTAGAGGTATAGCTCCTGAGTTTGCCAATCAGTGTTTGGCTTATGCTCGTTCTTTGCTAAAGCAAGATATGCCTGTCATATTTGATTTACCACATCTCTGCTTGCTTTTAGGACTAGATGTTTCCTACTTGCATAGTATCGTGTATGGTGCAGATAAGCATTACCGTAATTTTTTAATACGAAAGAAAAGTGGTGGTGTTAGAGAATTGTCTGCACCGCATTATACCCTAAAGTATGTCCAAACATGGATATATGAAAATATATTGAGCAAAGTTAAGGTTAACTATTGTGCTCATGGATTTTGTCCGAAGAAATCTATAGTGACTAATGCCAGGGTACATGTTTCAAACAAATACTTGTTGAAGTTGGATTTGAAGGATTTCTTTCCTTCGATTACGCAAAATCAAGTGATTAATGTTTTTCGTAGTTTAGGCTATAGCAACCATGTGGCATTTTACTTAGGTTCCATCTGTTGTGTAGATGGGCATTTGCCACAAGGAGCTCCAACAAGTCCAGCATTGAGTAATATTATTGCTCATCATTTAGATAATCGCTTATTGGGAGTTGCTAAGAAAATGGGATATAAATATACGCGTTATGCTGATGACTTAGCTTTTTCTGGGGATTTGATAAAACCTGTTTTTGTGCAATATGTTGTCAGGATTATATCTGAGTGCCATTTCATAGTAAATGCATCTAAGGTAAAGTTGTATAAGGGGAATGGTGCCAAAATATTGACAGGTGTGAGCTTGGCAAATGGACAAATACGAGTTCCAAGGGAATATCGTCGAAAGTTAGAGCAAGAATTGTATTATATTAGTAACTATGGGCTGGGGGAACATATTCGTAGAAGACGTATCAAAAATCCCCATTATTTAGAGTCTGTTATAGGCAAGACGGAGTTCTGGCTAATGCTTGAACCCGAAAATGAATTTGCAAAGCAATCATTAGAATATTTAAGAGCATTGTATAATCAAAAATATAATCAATAGATAGTAATGAATTATATAGAACCACAAAAAGATAAGTCTTTTTTCACATGTCCACATTGCAATACAGTTTCCTATATGGAGTATGCTAAACATCATTTTCAATCAGATTTTGCACTGACAAAATTTATGAATATTCTGACGATAGCAAGGTGTACTAATTGTGGTAAGAAGATACTGTGGATAGATGATGAATATATTTATCCTCAAAAACAGGCGATAGAGCCTAATGAAGATATGCCGTCTTCTGTAAAGTCATTATTTGAAGAAGCTGGAAATATATATGCCCTTTCTCCTAGGGCTGCATGCGCATTATTGCGTTTGGCTATAGATAAGCTTTGTAATGAATTAGGTGCAAATGACAGAGATATAAATAAAAATATAGGTGAGTTGGTTTCTAAAGGGCTACCTTTGAAAATCCAACAAGCTTTGGATGTTGTACGAGTTGTTGGTAATAAAGCAGTTCACCCTGGTACCATTGCTTTCGACGTGGATGATGAGCATACTGCTATAATGTTGATGAATCTCATAAATATGATAGTTGAATATATGATTAGTCAACCAAAGCAGATAAATGAGATGTTTAATCAGTTGCCAGATAGTGTAAAAAAGTCAATTTCTAAACGAGACTCAAATGAATAGTTAATCAATTATGAGCGAGGAACAATACAATGAATTGCAGAAAGCCTATACTAAGGAGGCTTTGGCAAGTATAATAAAGGCAGACATACGCAGTAGGTTTCCTGAGCCTTATGCCAGTATGTATTGCCAGCAGTTTGATGATTTCAAAAACGTTGCAGACTTCTTTGAATTTGCAGCAAAGTTAATGAGAAGATAATAACATGTTTAACTTGTCTTTGCTTTCCTCTGATTCATATAAAATATGTCTTAAGATTAGGCATAAAAAGCATCGTATCAAGGCGGTCCCATCCCGCAAAATATGGCGTAGACCTTTGATGGTCCGCCAACCTTAGAGCGTAGCGGTTCTGAGCACCGGAGGGCGGTTACATCCTTCCTTCTGAGGAGGAAGGTTTGGTTAGAGGTGGAGCTCCCTTTGGAAAGGGAGACGGAGGGATTCGAAAAAATCCTTCTTTTATGGGAAAAAGCGATGCCAATGAGTGCAATGAAAGCTCGCTTTCAAATTGCCGAGTGCAGCTCACTTTATCAACAAAGAAGAACGGGATGATTTTAGAAAAACGATACTGCAATGAGGAACCCAATATAACATTTTTCAAAATACTGATAGGTGTAACAACTTGTAATATAGTGGTGACGCTGTAATGTTGATATACGAAAAAACTCCCCATCTGTTTCCAGATGAGGAGCATTATTTAGAGATGGAAGTCGATTTCCTTCAGCCATTCCTTGACATCGAAGCAAGGACAGCTCTTGCGTACCCAGGGGAGGTCGCGATGACCTAGGATCTCGGCATCGGGATAGTCGAGGACGAGACTGTAGAGGAGGTCTTCCAGAGATGCTTTCTGGGCTGGAGTGCGAGTGTCGGCAGGCTTGCCTTTCTCGTCGAGGCCACCCTCGTAGCAGATTCCGATGCTATGGGCGTTGTAGTGGCGGGCGTGAGCACCCTCCTCGCTTTCTGGTCGGCAGGGATAGACCACACCATCCTTCGTAATGTAATAGTGGTAACCGATGGAGTGGAAACCACGGGCCTTATGGCAGGCTTCTAAGGCTTCTACTGGGAAGTCCTGGTTAATACGTGTGGCACTGC
>OGOO01002812.1_pt1 | contig 12004 bp, 9 predicted proteins | sample 1552651 | NCBI WGS metagenome assembly OGOO01 (sample SAMEA2580118, study PRJEB22360) | human gut metagenome | biome: human gut; feature: human-associated habitat; material: faeces | place: Denmark | collected 2008/2010 | reverse complement strand
GTTTAAGACCGGGGGCGGGGGAACACCCCCCCTCTTCTCTTAGCCGATATCGGTAAATACAACGTTTCCCGCTGATATCCGACGAAAAATATCCCCATTGACCGCTAGCATCCACCATAAACCCGAATTCATCCCTTTGGGTATTCACTGTAATACCGATATTCAGCGGTGGGGTCACCTGTTCCACGTCCACTTTATAGATATCTTTCCGTCCCATCCCCGCATATCCGTCGGAAGCAAAAAACAACGTTTTATTATCGAAATACAGGAAAGGGGCCATTTCATCTCCTCCGGTATTAAAATAAAGGCAACGCGGCTGTGACCACAACTGTCGTCCATCCGCCTCCCGCCTTAGCAAATACGAAAACCAAATATCGCTTCCCCCTCTCCCTCCCTCACGGGTAGAAGCAAAATACAAACGTGTACCGTCGGCCGATACCGCCGGTTGAGCCTCCCAGCCATCGGTATTGACCGGGGCGCCCAGATTGACCGGTTCCGACCAGGACGTATCCGACAAGCGGTAAGCCACATAAATATCAAAACTATTCCGGCCGTTTTCCCTGGAAAAATACATCATTCGCCCATCGGCTGTCAGTGAAGGAGCCCCATAATTTTCTCTATCGGAAAAATTCAACGCATAGCGTCTGTCGCCTTGCAACATCCACATCGTTTCTTGTTCGCCGGCCTGTTCGGTAAACAAGAAAGTTTGTCCGGTCACATCCAATGCCGGCCAATACACCGGGCATCCGGCCTCATAAAACACTTCGGGAGGTTGTTTGGTTTGGGTCCGCAAAGCCTCCAGGGCAAACCGGCAATTTTCCATCTGTCGCTCCGCCACTGCCTTTACCTGCAAGCGTTTATCCCAACTCAGATACCGCCCGTAATGTGCCAAAGCTTTTCCGTAATCGGCTTCATCGAAATAATATTCGGCCAAAATAAAATAATAATAAGGATGACTTTTCAGAGAATCCAAAGCCAAAGCCGTTTCGATAGCACGGATTTCCTGAATCTTATCTCCTTTTTTGTTGTATATATCTGCTTTCAACAGATACAAGGGTGAAAAACCCTGATCGAAAGTCTCTGCTTTCAAAAGTAATCCCAAAGCTTTCTCCTTATCTCCTTCGCGAAAAGACTCCCGTGCCTGCTGGAAAAGTCCCCAGGCCTTTTTATTTACCGGATGTTGCTGTTGTGCTTGTACACCGAAAACAACAAAGCAAAATAACACACAACCAACGATATTCCACCTATCTTTCATTTTAGTTCCATTTCCCGCTATCATCCGCTCAAATTTTTACAAAGATACCGGAAAATTTTTAAAGACCTCACCTCCCGCTTCGAAACAAAAAACCTGCGTAAAGAAAAAATTCCTCACACAGGCCGGATTTATACAACCGAATCGTTTTTTAATAGTTATCGGGGAACAGTTCAAAATATCCTTTCGGATGCAGGCAGGAAGGACAAATTTCGGGAGGAGTTTTGCCGACATGTACATAACCGCATTTACGGCAATACCAGCGGACTTCTTCCGGGCGGGAAAAGACCAGATTATCCCGTATATTTTGTAATAATTTCAGGTAACGTTGCTCATGCATCTTCTCCACTTCGGTCACATATTTAAAAGTTGCGGCCACTTTTTTGAAGCCTTCCTCTTCGGCAATTTTCCCGAATGCCGGATACAAATTGAAAGCCTCGTCGTGTTCGCCGTCGGCAGCTTCTGCCAGATTAGCCAACGTATCCAATAAAGCTCCGGCAGGATAAGCGGCTGTGATTTCCAGCATTCCTCCTTCAAGGTAGCTAAAGAATCGTTTGGCATGCATTTCTTCCTGTAAAGCGGTCTCATAAAATATGCCGGCTATTTGCTCATACCCTTCTTTCTTTGCAATCTCCGAGAAAAAAGTATAACGGTTCTTTGCCTGTGATTCTCCGGCAAAGGCTTTCAGCAAACTCTTTTCTGTTTCTGTACCTTTTATCATTTTGTCCATAAGATTAATATTTAATGAATAGCTGAATCTTATACGCTCAAAATACAAACAGGTTTAAAATTATTCAAATAAAAATCCATCCCCATACATCGGACGAGTTGGAAATTCATGTTCAAAAAAGAAATAATCCTTTCCAAAAGCCGGACGCAGTTCACTAAACCAGGTCGCTTTCGGATCATAGGCGGCAAAAAAAGGCATATCTACCCACTTCGGATTACGACCTTGGATAAAACGCAGGACAAACACTTTCTCTCCCTTGATTTCGGCCACTCCCAGCAGTTGGATTTTGCCCGGCTCGTCGCTCATACTCGGTCCTCTCACCGTACGGCAGATACCGCTGACCTGACTATAAGCCTTACGGAAAATATCCCAGCATTTCTCTAAAGGAATTTCAAAATAATGCTTAGCCCCGGTATCCCGGGCCACAAACATATAATAAGGGATACAACTCAAGTCGACCTGTTTCCGCCACATCTCCCGCCAGATCTCCGGAGAATCGTTGATGTGTCTCAATAAAGGAGACTGGGTACGAATCTGTGCGCCCGTATTCCGGATCCGCCGGATAGCTTCGCATACAGCTGCCGTAGAAAGTTCCACCGGATGATTGAAATGTGCCTGAAAAGACAAGTTTTTACCGGTAGCGTTCACTTTTTCAAATAAACGCAATACCTCAGCGGCATCCACATCGGAAATAAACCGGTAGGGCCAGTATGCCAAAGCTTTCGAACCGATCCTGATCGTACGGATATGCTCTAATCCTGGTTGTAATAAAGGTTCTATATAAGCCGACAATAAGGAAGCGCTCATGGTCATCGGATCCCCTCCGGTGAATAATACGTCCGTAACCTGAGGATGCAGCCGCAGATATTTCAATAACAGATCCGTTTCTTTCATTGCGAACTTCAGCTCATTCATACCGGAAAACTGCGGCCAACGAAAACAAAAACTACAATAGGCATGACAGGTCTGTCCCTGAGCCGGAAAAAACAATACGGTTTCCCGGTATTTATGCTGTATACCTTTCAAACGGATATCCCCCAGCATAGGTACGTTGTGATCCTGGCCGGCGGGGTTAGGATTCAATTCAAGACGAACAGCATTGACTGCTGCTATAAATTCTTCTTTTCCGACCTCTTGAGCCAATAATTTACTAACGACTGAAAAATGCTTTTTCGATAACATTTCACGACGTGGAAAATTCAAGGTAAAAATAGGGTCTGTATCTATCCGTTCCCAATCGATCAGTTCTTCCACGACATAGTTATTCGTCTTAAACGGTAACACCCTTCCAACCACCTCAATTGCCTGTAATTCTTCCTTATTCAAACGGGTTATTTGACGAATATTCCGATAATTTGTCAGACCATAAGCCTGATAAGTTCGTTCCATTCTACTTCCTTTAAAATAAATATTATACAATCGACCAGTACTCCACCCAGGGAGTGAGAATAATGTACCTCTAACCAGAAAAGTAACAGAGCCACAAGCTTTCTGCTGAATATCGATAAAGTCCGAACGTTCTTCGCGATGAGCAATCCCCATCCGAAACAGACACCCCGCAGTAATCAGTAAATGCTATTTTATCAAGTTTATAAAATTACGACATTTTTTTCAAATTTCCAAATGGTCTCCCTTGTCGTTCTTTTTCTTTTCCACTCAAAAGGGGTGCCGGCTTCCCGAACACCCCTCTATCAGAACAACATAAATACAATTTTATTTCACAATCTGCATATAAACAGGATCTCCTTTGTAAGGATAGAAAGAAATATCGGTAGCAGCCCAATTTTTTAGGTCCGGTTGCATCTGGATCGCCTTTTGCAAAGAGACTGCCATTTCTTTGGTATCTTTTATCCTGGCAGCAGCTACAGCCTGCATATAATAATCCATCGCATTCTGCATTTTAATCTTACGGAAAGTCTCCAAAGCTGCGCGGTTGTCGTTATTCATCAATTGAGCATAAGCCAGGTTGATGTTGGGTTTATCTTTCAGATAGGGAATCGCTTTTGCATATTCTCCGTTTTGCATCAGGATCAATCCCATATTATAACGGGCTTCTTTCCGGATCTTGGCTTTGTCGAAATATTGGGCAGCTTCCCGTTTATGCCCCATTTGTGCATGGATTACCCCCAGGTTATTGTTTACGGTAGCATCCTGCTTCAAAGCAACAGCTGCTTCCAGTATTTTCTGTGCTTTCGAATATTCTTTATTATTGATAGCCATCACAGCCAGATCGTTCAATAACTGCCAATTGGTCTGAGCGGTCACTGCCGGAGTCTTTTCAGTCAACTGAGGTACAAAATAAGTCAGTTGCACATCTTCCTGTACAGTAGTGGGAACCGTGTAGAATACGAAGAAATCGGCACGGCGAAGGACCGGAAGGATCACCTCTTTCAATTCAGGAATTTTAGCGATATAAGAATCGATCACTTTATTCCGGGCAGTGGCATTCGGAGCACTTTTCAAGTCTTTGATAATCTGATCTTTGTTCTTAATATTTGAATCTCCAAGAAGCATATACAAACCGTTCCAGTTTTCAGTAACCGTTTGCTGAACTACAAATTTCGGATTACGGGCCATCGGTGTATTCTGCAATTTCAGGTCTTTTTCAAAGAAACTCTTGGCAGACCGGAAACGGGTATTGGCCAGGTTCTTATTCAAACGTTCGGCACCTTCGGGAGAATTGGATACATAAATAAACATATTCGTAATTTTGGCATTCTTATCTGCCAAAACTTTTTCCATGGCTTTCACCGCCTGAGTCATTACCGGCGAATTTTGTTCAGCCTGGCTAATCGTAGATTTTCCCAGTGGAAACATCACATAACCACTTACCACACCGACAGCCTCTGCCGGAACATCACTCACAAAAGTCTCGGTCATAGCCGGAACATAATTTACTCCGTCCAGCGTGAATGCCGGTTGTTTCCAAACTTTGATTCCATTTTTATTCAGGATTACCGGGCTCAGCATAAAGGACTTGTTACCGCGCATAGCTTCGATATCTGCCCAGAGTACTCCATTCTCCATTCCCGGCTTGAAATTAAAGGACATTTTCTGAGTAAAACTGGTTCCTTTATCATAGTTCACCACCGGATAACTGGCGTTTTTCACATTTTCTCCCTGTAAAAACATCGGTTGCAAATTCATCATCTGGCTACCGTACTGAATTTTGGGTGTAATTTTCAGAATCATCTTTTTATCAAACTGTTTAGGAGCAAAATTGATGGTATAATTGAAATTTACCACTCCATTCACAGATTCCAATTGTTCCGGATTAACATAGCCCACAACGGCTGTTTCGATCACTTCCTTCTGTAATTTTTTCATCGAATTACATCCGGTCATGAAAAACGCCAGTGTCAAAACTGCCAATCCCGTCATTAAAAATGTACGTTTCATACTTCTCGTTTTTAGTTTAACTTATCAGTTTTTAATTCAGTTTTCTCTTACCTACTCTTTTAACGGAAAGCCTCACCGAAAGTTTCATCCCTAAAAGGGAGCAGGTGACGAAGGATTTTCAAAAATTCCGTTTTATTTATACCTTTGCAGGTATAATTCGTTTATAAAATTTTTAAAGTTGCTCTTTCGTCGCTTAAAGTTTATAAACCAATCCGACTCTACGACTAAAACAAAATACTCATGGCAGATAATCAGGGTTTAAAACCGATCTATATCGAACAACTTTTCAGAAGCAAAAATCCGGGAGTAGCCAAAATGATTCCCGGGTTTATTTATTCCTATCTGAAAAAAGTGATCCATCAAGACGATATCAATGATTTTATTACCCGTTACGGTGACCGGAAAGGGCTGGACTTCTCCGATGCGATATTGGAATATCTCCATGTTTCCTATCAGGTGATCGGCGAAGCGAACCTGCCTTCCCCCGACGGCCGGTATATTTTTGTGTCCAATCATCCTCTGGGTGGACCCGATGGTATTATTTTAATCTCTTTTTTAGGTACACGTTACCCGGAATTGAAATTTCCGGTAAACGATCTTTTATTAAACCTAAAGAATCTGAACAACATTTTCTTACCGGTCAACAAGCATGGTGCCCAAGCGAAAGACGCCGTTTCTGCATTGGAAGACGCTTATGCTTCCGACTGTCAGATGATCATGTTTCCGGCCGGTCTGGTCAGCCGTAAACAACAAGGGATCATCCAAGACCTGGAATGGCAAAAAAGTTTCGTATCCAAAGCCATCCAGCATCGACGGGATATTGTCCCGATCTTTATCGATGGAAGAAATTCGAACTTTTTTTACAACCTGGCGAATTTCCGGAAAAAAATCGGCCTGAAAGCCAACATCGAAATGCTTTACCTGCCGGATGAAACGTTTAAACAACGTAACCGCACGTTCACGCTCTATATCGGACAGCCGATCGAATGGGAAAGTCTGGATAAAAGCAAAAAACCGATCGAATGGGCTCAGGAAATCAAACGTAAAGTTTATCTGCTGAAAGAAGGCCGGTAAAGTATTTTTGCCTGATGCGAACTCTTACCGTCATTCCAACCCGTTAAACCGGAAACCCAAAGTAACTTTCCGGGAAAAGTTACGTTTGTTTCAAATTAAAAAAGGTAGAATTATTCTGTCGTTACTTATTCGTCTTCGGTGTTCGTGTTTAGGGACCCGGTCGCTTCTGTCGGTCGTCTAGCCCTTTCTATCACTGACCGGCGGAACTCCTCACTACGTTCGTCAGACACCACCGGTCGGGCGTTCAGAAAAAGCAAGACGACACCCGACAGAGCTCCAATGGTCCCCGAACACGAACACCTCCGACTCACGTTATCACTGCATGGAAAACGAACTGTGACCTGAAAGGTATAAACTTCTATCAAACAGCTGTTTTTCTGAACCCTTACCTTCGGAATTAATTCAGTAATCGGTATTTTATAGGAATAATCTGATCAGGTAACCCAGGTATCCGTACTGCGGTCAGAGTAGCCTACCCTTTCATTCAATGAAACTCTCCTTCTTTGCCCTGTAGTGCTGACGGAAGATGCAGGGTTTTATGGCGGAAGACCATTGGAGCAGGAACGAGGGTCCGGTTAGGTTTTCCGAACGTCCGACCGGTGGTGTCTGACGAACGTAGTGAGGAGTTCCGCCGGTCAGTGAGTTCTTCGAATAAGCGAGAGAAAAACAAAAGATTTTGTTTTTCCGAGCAGGAGAAGAACCGATGAAATCAACGAAAGCCTTAACGGACCGGTCCAGGCGACCGGGTCTTCTGCCACAAAATCCGGAATCGGAATAGAAAGAAAAAATAATTCTACGTTTATAAATGTAAATATGTATATCACTGGCATAATATTTTTAAATTGTCATCGGTTTCTATTCTGTCGCTTTCAAATCCACTTTTAGGCCCCTACGCTCTCTCAAAGTTTGCAATATCTGTTCTTTCACTCTGTCGATCCGATCTTTCTTTACAGACAAATCAACACCGGTATATTGTTTCTGTTTTTCCGCTTCATCCCATCTTTTCCTTTTGGAAAAAACTTCATAATAACCTTCAAAAAACTCTAAAAATAAGTCAATAAAACAGATAGTTGATGAAATACCGTTATATTTGAAACAGAATAAGACATTATTTATGGAAATCGTTATTATTTTAGGATTAATTTTTTTTAACGGCATTTTATCCATGTCGGAAATTGCCATGGTATCTGCCCGTAAAAGTCGTTTAGAAACAGCAGCTAAAAAAGGAAGTAAAACTGCAAAAACCGCCCTGCGTCTGGCCAATGAGCCGGATCGTTTTTTATCCACGATACAAATCGGGATCACCCTGATCGGTATTCTGACCGGTTTATATTCGGGAGAAGCTTTAGCCGGGGATCTGGCCCGTTGGCTGGAAACGATCGGTATCCCCCAGGCCCATAGCCTCACTTTAGCGAAAGGAATCATCGTTATATTAGTCACCTATCTGACTTTAATATTGGGAGAATTGGTACCGAAACACCTGGGCATGAATGCACCGGAAAAAATCGCCCGGTTGATCGCCCGGCCCATGGAAGTGCTGTCCAAAATCGCCTCTCCTTTCGTCTGGTTGCTTTCAGCCAGCACCCAAGCAGTTATCCGGCTCACCGGTCTTCATACCTCTACAGAAAATAAAGTGACCGAAGAAGAAATTAAAGCAATCATTCAGGAAGGTACTGAAGACGGTGAAATCCAGGAAGTAGAACAAGACATTGTAGAAAAAGTTTTCAACCTGGGCGACCGTAAAATCGGTTCTATCATGACCCATCGCAGTGACCTCATTTGGCTGGAAATCGGCGAATCCGCCGAATCGATCCGGAATAAAGTGAAGGAGAACGTGTATACCGTGTATCCGGTAGCCCACGATGAACTGGACCACATCGAAGGAGTGGTGTACCTGAAAGACCTTTTCAGCCATTTGGACGAACCGGATTTCAAGCTGGCCGATATTTTACGTCCGGCTCAGTTTTTCCCGGAAAACCAAAGCGTGTACAATACGCTGGGACATCTGAAATCCGATCACATCAAATACGGATTGGTAACCGACGAATTCGGTAGTATCCAGGGAATCGTTACTTTAAAAGATATCGTAGACGTGTTGCTGGGAGAAATCACCGAAAGCCACGACGAACCTGAAATCATCCGCCGCGACGACGGTTCGCTATTGGTCGACGGCCAATGCTCGTTCTACGAATTTTTGGAATACATCGATATGGAATGCCTGTATCCCGAATACGACTATAACACCATCAGCGGCCTGATCCTGCATCTACTGGAACACATCCCCCATACCGGCGAGAAAATCTCCTGGCACGAGCTGGAATTCGAGATTGTCGACATGGACGGAGCCCGTATCGATAAAATATTGGTGTATAGCAAGAAACACGATAAATAACAAAATTTTATACGAATTACTTTTCAGGCTCGGATCGGTTCCTAAAAATGCGATCGAGCCTGAAATTATTTTCCCAAATACGTTCATAACGCTTTCCGGATCCGAACCAATTTCTCCAGCAATCCTTCGAGCAAATCCAGACGCAGCATATTCGCACCGTCCGATTTCGCATTTTTCGGATCAGGATGAGTTTCGATAAAGATGCCGTCGGCTCCGACAGCTATTCCGGCTTTAGCGATGGTCTCGATCAACTGAGGTTGTCCGCCGGTCACCCCGCAACTCTGGTTGGGTTGCTGCAAAGAATGAGTAACATCGACAACGACAGGACATTGACATTCTTGCTGCATAATCTTGATTCCTCTATAGTCGACCACTAAATCCTGGTATCCGAAAGTCGTCCCCCGCTCGGTCACCATCACATTTTCATTTCCAGATTCACGCACCTTATCGACAGCAAAACGCATAGCATCGGGAGATAAAAACTGTCCTTTCTTAATATTCACCATCCGGCCTGTTTTCGCTGCCGCTACCAGTAAATCGGTTTGCCGGCAGAGAAATGCCGGGATCTGGAGGATATCGACATATTCTGCAGCCATAACGGCATCTTCAGGACTATGAATATCCGTCACCACCGGTATTTGAAAATCTTTCCGGATCTTCGCCAATATTTTTAAAGCCTTTTCATCCCCGATTCCTGTAAAAGAATCCAAACGGGAACGGTTGGCCTTTTTAAAAGATCCTTTGAAAACATAAGGAATCCCCCATTTATCGGTGAGCTCGGAAACATGTTCCGCAATCTTGAGTGCCATTTCTTCGCCCTCGATGACACAAGGACCGGCTAATAAAAAAAACATCTCTTGTCCAGTCATTTCATTCAATATTTTCATATATATAGGATTTTAGGGCCACACACCCATTTCAGGTTAATATTTCTTCTTCCACCAGGCTTTCAGTCGTTCCAATAGTTTCAGTTCAGCGGCATTTTGCTGAGGTTTATAAAATACCTGCTGTTTCAGTTCCTGCGGCATAAACTCCATTTCTACAAAATTACCCGGATAATCATGAGCATATTTGTAATCTTTCCCATAGTTCAGTTCTTTCATCAATTTGGTCGGAGCATTCCGCAAATACAAAGGAACGGGTAGGTTTCCGGTTTGTCTCACCGTCGCCATCGCTTCATTGATCGCCATATAAGCCGAATTACTTTTAGGAGAGGTGGCTAAATAAATCACACATTCCGATAAGGGAATCCTGGCTTCGGGCATACCGATTTTATGGACAATATCGAAACAGGTATTGGCCAGCAACATCGCATTCGGATTGGCCAATCCGATATCTTCAGAAGCGGAAATCAGCAAACGCCGGGCGATAAACTTAGGATCTTCTCCCCCTTCCAGCATCCGGGCCATATAATACAAAGCCGCATTCGGATCACTTCCCCGGATCGACTTGATCATGGCAGAAATAATATCGTAGTGCTGTTCCCCGTCTTTATCGTACATCAACGGATTTTCCTGTAATTCTTTGCGTACCGTATCGTTATCGATGAGGATTTCCGGTCCCGGCTGGGCATTCACCACCAGCTCAAGGATATTCAACAACTTACGGGCATCCCCGCCACTAAAGGAAATCAGGGCTTCTTTCTCCTTAACGACGATATTTTTTTCTTTCAGATAAAAATCTGTCGTAACCGCACGGTCTATCAAGCCTTCCAGATCGGCTTTCTCCTGAGATTTCAGGACATATACCTGACAACGGGACAATAAAGGCGAGATCACCTCGAACGAAGGATTCTCGGTCGTCGCCCCGATCAGGGTAACGGTTCCCTTTTCGACTGCGGCCAATAAAGAATCTTGCTGTGCCTTGGAAAACCGGTGGATTTCATCGATAAAAAGTATCGGATTAGGCGTATTGAAAAAACGCTGGCTTTCCGCTTTTTGTATCACTTCACGCACATCTTTTACTCCCGAACTAACGGCACTCAGGACATAAAACGGACGTTTCAGCTGTTCGGCGACGATCATGGCCAAGGTCGTTTTACCGACTCCCGGAGGTCCCCACAAAATAAAAGAAGAGACCACCCCGGATTCGATCATCTTACGCAACACTTTCCCTTTTCCTACCAAATGTTGCTGACCGATATAATCGTCCAGCGTCTTAGGCCTCAATCGCTCTGCTAAAGGTTTATTCTCCATAAAAAATCCGTATCTTTTTACAAAGATACGGATTAAATCTTTCATTCTCCTGCATCCACTCTCATTTTTTAGAGGTGCCGCTCTCCAGGATACTCACAATAGAGAATAAACAAAAACAGATCGCTCCTAACCCGACCAATACCCGGGCCGGAACAAAAAATGCATTGTCATACACCCCTTCCTCAAACAGAAAGGCAGCTAAAAACAAACACAACAAAGCAGTCAGTACCGGAATCAACGGAATCCGGCTGGCTAAAGCAAAACTCTGTTTCCACACTTTGGCCAACAAAATTACTTTACTGGAGATGCTGAAACAAACCAATCCCAAGCCCATCATGATGAAACCGGTGGTATTGGCCACATTCCCGGCCATAGCAAGAATAACGACCAATCCCCAGATAAAAGCCACCGTTCCCATCACCAAAACCAATTTCGGCCAATTTTTACGGTCACTTTCTCCATAAGTATTCCGGATCTGTTTGGCGATACTGGCCACCAAAGCAATCAGGCTGGTACAAATACAAGCCAATCCTCCCATCACAGTACCGGCTACCAAAAAATAAGCCCCTTCACCGATCCGGGATAACAACACAATCGCCCAAACCCAGGCGGTCAAGGAAAACAATAAAGTCAAACCGATCAGTACATTCTGTGTCATTGCAGAAAAACCTTCTTTATTGACTTCATTCGCCGCATTAGCCGAATTGGCCGGTATTAACTAAAATTTTGTAGAAGAAGTTGCTGCTGTAGAAACGCAAGCTGTGATCAAACCGACTCCGGCCACGACATGGCCTGAAACAATGAAATTGGAATTTTCAGCAAAACCGAAAATCCAAATCCCCGATGCTATTGTTAAGAAAGCTACAACATATCCGAAACCGGGAATAATATATTTTAAAACCGTATGGAATTTATGGATCAATTGCCGGATAATAGTTGCAGCAGTCGCAAACAAAGCCAGA
>OGOO01002811.1_pt1 | contig 12008 bp, 12 predicted proteins | sample 1552651 | NCBI WGS metagenome assembly OGOO01 (sample SAMEA2580118, study PRJEB22360) | human gut metagenome | biome: human gut; feature: human-associated habitat; material: faeces | place: Denmark | collected 2008/2010 | reverse complement strand
TATCGTGAATGTTCAGTCTGCTGTTTCGGTGCAGGTAAATCCCTGCAATATTCGGGATACCTTACCTTAATACCCTCAACAAAGTACGGAGCATATTCACAACAGAATAATTCATCTGGCGTAAAATACCGTCCGTTTTCCTTTTCCGTGTAACCGTTCCAGAGGTTAAAGGCAAGGCGGGTGATTTTGCGGCTCGTCCCTGTCTGCCACCCTTCGCCAAGTCCTTCTGGCCGGATGCACCAGCCATCCCAATCAAACAGCCGTCGGAAATGGGTTCTGGTGTCCGGGCATAGACCGCACAGATAGAAGAACGAACGAGAGTAACTATCAGCGGTATGTCCTGCCTCTTGGGTAAACCTATCCTTTTCAGCAAAGAAATCGGCATGTTCCTGATCAAGAAAAGAAACCCTCATCCCTGCCTTCCCCCCTTTGTCACCTGCCCTAGATATTCGTAGATGTCCACCAGCGTCTCTACTCCTTCGTCCCTACGTTTGATCAGCGTTCGGGGAGAAAGGTGTAGTTCCTGTTGTAGTTCACCCCACGTCTTTCCCTCAAAATAATACTTTTGGATAACCTCCGTTTGCCTGGGGTCCAATTGCGAGACATGAAATTCCAGTTTGGAGATCAGAGTTTCAACAGCGTGGAGTTCCTGAGAGATCTCCATAATGTTTTCCTGATTGAGCCTGTCTTTGCGATCACGAAACTGTACTGCAATACGCATGGTCTTATCGGAGATGTAGCCCGACGGTCTGATCCCGTCGCTGATCGGACGGGAGAGAGCCATACTGTCGATCACCTCGCCATCCGAGATTTTGGCGGGGTGATCCAGTTCATAGCGGAGCAGGACAACTTTCTTTTTCAGTTCTGGATAGCTTTTGAGATCTTCTATGACCTGCGCTCTGATTTTTTCTCGCTCCATAACAATACCCGCCTTTCCTCCCAAATATTCAGTTTGAACCCCTTAAATTCACAGATTATGGGAGGCGGCCCGCGTTTGTGAGGGTAAAAAAACGAGGCCGATTGGCAGGACAATGGGCAGGGATACATCTGTGTCATCCACCCTTGGAAATCGAAAAGGCACATTTGCACACCTCCACATCTTCACTTGGAACAGGACAAAACAAGCACAAAACACGGTGCTTGTGTCGTTACCAATAGAATAATGGAGACTAGCACTTATATTACCACAGAATGGCAATTTGTAGGCAAAATGTGCGGAGAAATTCCACGATATTCGATATCAGGGAGCAAAGCAATACCCGACTCCCTTGACAGTTTTGATGTATTCAGTGTTGTCTGGTGTCAGCCCAAGTTTTTTACGTATTGAGCTAATGAGATTGGTCACACTTTTGCTTTCACAGAAGCTGTTTTCCCGCCACACCCGTTCATAAATCAAATCTTTAGAAAAGACGATGGATGGGTTACTGGCAAGAAAATAAAGGAGCTTGAACTCCAGAGCCGTCAGGGTCACCTCACGCCCAGCCATCAAGACCTTTTGACGGAGCGGGTCTATCGTTAATTCCTTGTAGATGACCCTTCCGGGCGGAGCAGTCTCAGTAGGATATTCCTCGATGGATGGGCGGCGGAGTAGGGAACAGATAGCGGCGCTGCACTCCTTCGGATTAGAGCTGGGCAGGCACATATCAAAGCCGCGGTTCAGAAAGCCGGCGCGAATATCAGAATCCTCTATTGGGTACAGAAGCAGGAGGGTGCTTTTTGCGTGGCGGAGGTCGAGCAGTAATCTGATCAGTCGGGAAGCATCCTCCACATCTGTGTCCAGCGCCACCACATCGAAAGTCCGGATCATCATTTGGCTGACTGCGCCATAGATTGTTGAAGCAATGCAGGAGTCTACACCGTTATTCCGCAAGAGGCTTCTAATTTGCTCTGCACGCTTCTGGGTAGCTATGATCAGAAGGACGTGCTTACCTGATATGACACTGCTCGTAAATTCACCCCCTTTTTCGGCAAATAAAAATATTATATGACATTTCGTTATGGTTGAGTTATGTCTGCGCTCTGGATTAAACACTTATGCAAGAATATTGTCGTTGCGTTTTCAGCAGAAAATACCCCTGTGCAGACAGGAGTATTCTCTGGCTCGATATGAAAATCATGAAAGTGTCCTATTATACCACTTAAAGGCCGTCACTTGAAAAGCATCTCCTACTATTGAATCTGGATAGACACGCTCCCAGTCACTCCTTTACCCCAGACGCCGATATAGACGCTGCTGCCACCCACCTCGATGGTGCCGGAGTAATCCCCGCTATCGGACAGCAGGATCACCGGGTCATCAGTACCAGAACACAGGAAGATTACGGCCTCTCCCTCCATAATGTCGAGGGAGCAGGAAATCTCTACCATGTCCCCAGCCGCTCTGTCCAGCGTGGTTCCGCCAAAGAGCAGTTCTGTGCCGGAAAAGTCTTCGTAGTCGGCCTCGTAAGTGCCGGTGTAGTCGTCCTCGCCCGGGATACGCTCCCCCTGGAGAGAGCGGTCCGGCGTCAGCGCCCGGGAGCCGGCAGCGTCCACCAGCGAGCCGTAGGCATTCAAAATGGCATCCTTGACCGTGTCATCCGTTGCACCGGCTGCGGCGCCGAGTGCTGCGTCCGTGATGTCTGCCAGGGCACCGGTGACCTGATCAGTCCCTTCCGCCAAGCCGCCCAACACTGCATCCGTCCCGTCTGCCAGAGACTGCAGCATACCGGAACAGCCAGACAGCAGCAAGGCGCAGAGCAGGCCGCTTAGCAGGAGTGGCATCCTTTTTTTCCAATGTCTTCTCATTGCATATTCCTTCCTGCCTGCCGGCGGCCACGGCCCTTGGCCTTCTTCCGTCTCACCGTTGCTCCCTTGCTGCTGGGGCGGGACGCCAGCAGGATCACCGCAGTCAGGGCGATGACCGCCGCCATGCCCAGGAGGGCCAGCAGAATGCTGGGGGCCTGTGTTGCCCCGTTGTACGCCTGCATATCAAAGCCGGCCAGCACCAGCGCCGCGGAGAAGGGATAGGCAGAGAGCAGGAACCCGCTCTTGAAGAACAAAATGCAGTACCCCAGGAAAAAGGTCAGGATGGAGCCGCCCAGATAGGCACCTCGCATCTGCCCGAACACCAAAATCATGGGCATACAGACCAGGAATGTGGTCAGAGCCGCAGCCACCACCTGTCCGCCCTGCTGAAGGATCACCACAGGCGTCAGTCCGGGAAGACCTGCCAGCGTTCCCGTAAGCACCGTCACAGCCACGCTATAAAGGCCAAACAGTAGAGACAGCAGACCGGTGACTGCCAGTTTGCCCGCTAAGAGCTTTGGGTAGGACACCGGGACAGTGAGCAGGTTCTTCATCGTGTCATGGGTATTCTCCCGGTCAATCAGCCACCCGCCGATCATCACCAGAGAGATGGGGAGAAACACCTGGGTATTGCCCCACACCACATTGGCGAACAGGTGGATAAAATCAAAGGTGGGGTCCCGGATCTCCGGGTTCACAACCAATTGCGTCCCATACTGGGCCACCGGACAGAGGGCCAGGGCCACGATCCCCACCAGCAGGATCTGGCATCGCCGCAGCTTCCGCCACTCCGTTTGCATGATATTCCACATATGCTGCACCTCCTCAGACGCCCTGACGCTTGTAGACCAACGCGATCAGGGTCAGAAACATCGCCGCTTCAACACCGGTCACCAGAAAAGCCTGGGCGGTATTCAGAAAATAAGGGCTGATCCGCTCCAGCAGGGCCGCCATCTCGGCACTCGGGCCGGAAAAGTCGAGATACTGAAAATACCAGCGAAAGGTCAGCGGTCCGGGGAGCAGCGTCCCCAGGTTCAAACCGAAGGGCTGTGTGGTAAAGATCTCGCTCATGCTGAAGATATAGTTGACGGCAGTGTAGAAAAAGGTGATGATCACGGAGATGATGTAGCTCCGGTTCAGCAGCACCACCAAAAGGATACAGGGCAGGGCCCCGGCCCACATCATGATCCCCTGACCGATCCCTACAAGGAAGAGCCGCAGGAAGCCCACCGGCTCCCACCCGGCGGCCAGCACGATGAACAGGATTACCAGACCACCCACCGCCATGAAGGCGATGGCAAAGAGAAGCAGCAGCATCATTTTTGCCATGGCCAGAGCGGGCTTGCTTACCGGCACTGTCATCAGGTTTTTCAGGGTGTCGTTGTCCTGTTCCTCAAAAAGCAGGTTGGAGGCCAGCACCACCAGGGCCGGCATCAAAAGCAGATAGGCGCTCATTTGGAACAGGGTGGACATCATGCCGTCCACCGCCTCGGCCCCGCTGATGAACTCCTGAAAATCCGGCAGAAACAGGGCGCATCCCAGAGGGATCAGGGCGGACACGGCAGCGGCGGCAAAGAACAAAGGCTTACGCCGCAGCTTGGCAAATTCACACCGCAGGAGGTTAAGCAATGCCCTCACCCCCTGTGATACGCTTGAAGTAGTCCTCCAAGGTGTCCTCATAGAGATGGGCGTCAGACACCACCAGCCCCGCCTCCACAAATCGCCGCACCGCTGTGCCGGTGTCCAGACGCAGATCCCGGACCGTCAATTCCCGCCCGTTCTCCACTGCAACATCCCGCACACCCATCTCCTTCTGGAGCAGCTGGGCGGCTACCGGCGCGTTGGACACGGTAAAGCGGAGGACTTTCCCGTTCTTCTGTTCCAACTCCACAAGGCTCTCCTCCTCCAGAAGAACACCGTGATCGATGATCCCGATGTCGTCGGCCAGCAGGGCGATCTCGGAGAGGATGTGGCTGGAGATCAGGATGGTCTTGCCCCGCTCCTCGCACAGCGCCCGAATGAAATCCCGCACCTCGGCAATGCCGATGGGGTCCAGGCCGTTGATGGGCTCGTCCAGGATCAGCAGGTCCGGGTCCCCCACCAGGGCCAGGGCGATGCCCAGGCGCTGCTTCATGCCCAGGGAGTATTGGGCGTAGCGTTTTTTGTCCCGGTAGGGCAGGTTCACCAGTTCCAAGGCGCTCTTGATGTAGTTGGGGCTCTTGAGGCCCCGGAGCCGGGCGAAAATCTGCAAATTCTCCGTTCCGGTCAGGTTGGGATAGAACCCCGGGGACTCGATGAGACTGCCGATGCGGGGCAGGATGCGCGTTTCATTCCCCTTCAGCGGCTGGCCGAAGAGGGACACCGTGCCGGATGTGGGGGCGGTCAGGCCCAGGAGCATCTTCATAGTGGTAGTCTTTCCCGCTCCGTTGCGTCCCAAAAGGCCGTAGATGCGCCCCTTGTGCACATGGAGATCCAGGTTGGAGACGCTGACCTGATCCCCATATCGTTTGGTAAGCCCTCTGGTTTCGATGATACAGTCGCTCATAAGCGATACCCTCCTTTACGTTGTGCCAACAGGATACCACCCGTACCTTGAGATAACGCTGAGCCAACCTTAATTTATCTCTGAGATTTTCCGGAAGACATGGGCAGGCCGCCCCTTTGGCGGTATAATAGAGCCAATGGAAGGAGGTAAACCATATGGGACCTAAAATCTTATTAGTAGACGATGACCGGGATCTTTTGGAGATGCTGTGCTCCATTTTCCGGAGGGCAGGTTATCTGGATCTTGTGACCGCCTCCTCCGGCTCGGAAGCCCTCCAGGTTTGGCGGGAGCAGCAGCCGGCGCTGATCGTCTTAGATGTGATGATGCCGGGAATGGATGGATTTGAAGTTTTGCGGGAGATCCGCCGCACCAGCCGCGTGCCCGTCCTGATGCTCACCGCCCGGGGTGAGGCAGAGGACCGCATCGAGGGGCTGGAGACCGGAGCGGATGACTACCTCCCCAAGCCCTTCCTGCCCAAGGAACTGCTGCTCCGGGTGGGGGCCATTCTCCACCGGGCTTACCCAGAGCCAACCCGGACGGTGGATCTGGCGGTGGCCACGGTGGATTTGGAGAAGGCGGAAGTGTGGAAGAATGGAGCATGTGCGCCCTTAACGGCAAAGGAGCTGCAGTTGTTTGAGAAGCTCTATGAAAATGCCGGCCGGATCGTCACCACCGGTATTCTGTGCGAGACCATCTGCGGCGCGTTCTGGCAGGGCTATGAAAGCACCCTCTCCACCCACATCCGGCACCTGCGGGAGAAGATCGAGGAAAATCCCTCCAAGCCGGTCTCTCTGGTGACAGCCAAGGGGCTGGGATACCGGCTCAATTTGAAGGGGGCGAAATCGTGAACCCGGTGCAGCGGTTTTTCCGGCGCTATATTTTTTCCACCATTGGCATTTTGGCACTGTTCTTTACAGTCAACCTTTTGCTGCTTCTGAGTTTCCTAATCGCCGGATATATGAGTGGGACAGACAATGGGCTGTCTGTCCGGGCGGTTTCCAGCCATGTGGCAGAGCAGGCCGGCACATGGACGGCGGATGACACAGCGTTGACCATATTGCAGGCGCACGACGCCTGGGCCATGCTCCTGGACGAGAGCGGCACGGTAGTCTGGGAGCAGGGGCTTCCGGAGGAACTGCCCCGGTCCTATACCAGCGCCCAGGTAGCTTCTTTCAGCCGCTGGTATCTCCAGGACTATCCGGTGAAGGTGTGGGGCCGGGAGGACGGCGCCCTGATGGTGGTGGGCTTCGCGCCAGATACCCTAGTGAAATACTATTTTTCCATGGAAACGCCTTCGCTGATGATGTTTCTGGTGGGAGCCATCGTGGTCTTTGTGTTCAACCTGTTGCTGATGATCTTCCTGATGCTTCGGAACACCCGCCGGGTGGAGAAGGCCATGTCCCCCATCCTGCGGGGCATTCAGGACTTGAGCCGGGGCAATTATCAGCCTTTGGACGAGCGTGGGGAACTGGCGGAACTCAATGCCGGACTTAACCGGGCCGGGGACTATCTGATGCAAAAGGATAACACCCGGGCGGAATGGATTCGCGGGGTCTCCCACGACATCCGCACGCCCCTCTCCATGGTGCTGGGCTATGCCAGCGAACTGGAGGACAACGACGCCCTCCCAACCGTGGCACGGCAGCAGGCCGGGATCATCCGGCGGCAGGGAGAGCGGCTGAGATCCCTGGTAGAGGATCTGAACCTGACCACCAAGCTGGAGTATGCCCTCCAGCCCGTCCGCCGGGAGGCGGTCGATCTGGTTGAAATCGGCCGGCAGGCGGTGAGCGAGGTGCTCAACAGCGGCCTGCCGGAGCAGTATGAGATTGCATTTTCCGAGGCACGTCCGGGCGGGACCGCCCGCATGGAGGGCGACGCCGCCCTTCTGCGGCGGATGCTGGATAACCTGCTCCGCAACAGCGTCGTCCACAATCCCCAGGGCTGCCATATCTCCGTTGCGGTGGGGGCAGAGGATGGGCGATGCACCTGCGCGGTGACGGATGATGGCAAGGGGATCGATGCCGTCCGGCTGGATGCTCTAAACCGGGGGGCAGACGTCTCCAGCACCCAGAGCGGCGAACATGGCCTGGGCCTCAAGCTGGTATGGCAGATTGTGAAGGCTCACGGCGGAACGGTGCGGTTCCGGCAGGCTGTGCCGCAGGGGCTGGAGGTATCCATCTCCTTCCCCGCAAATTCTAATACCTGAAAAAAGGCGGACGGCTTGCGAATGGGGCGTCCGCCTTTTGCTCGCTCCAATGATAATTATAAATTCTAAGAAAATCATCAGGAACCACAGGAATTGCTTGAAATAATCAAAATCCTCTTAGAGTTAAATGTTTGCTTTTTCTCTTTCGGAAAAGTGTTCTTCTCTCATTCGCCTTTCTCATTGCCCTCTATTTATTCTGCTGCCACATCGCGCCGCCGGAGGTGCCGGACAGCCAGAAGGGTGAACACCACCGTGTAAACAAAAGCGGAGAGCAGGAAGGCCGCAAAGTTTAACCCCATCGTCGGGTTATTGGCCCGCATCCCGATGCAGAGCAGAGAATAGGGGAAGGCGTACCCGAACCCCTGGGCCGTGACCATCAGCCCCGCGATACCGCCCACCAGCCCAAAGGCTACCGGCGGAGCAAAAGCCCGGATGATGAGGCTGAAATAGAGCTGTACCGCGCACACCGACACGCCGCCAAGGGCCCCGCACAGCAGCCACTCCGGCAGCTCCGGCGGGATGGGGCCGGTAAGACCCACCAACTTGCCGCTGAGGATAAACAGCACCCCGATCCAGGCCTGGGAGAGCAGGGAGATGACTGCGGCCCAGATCAGCTTGGCAAGGCACAGGGCCCCCACCGGCACCGGCGCGGTGAGAAAACTGTTCCAGTTGTGGTCCGTGTGCTCCAGCCGCCACTGCCAGGCGCAAAACACGCCCAGAAGGGCCGGCAGGAAAAACATAGAGGAGAACAGGGTGTGCTGGCTCCACAGGCTGTACCAGGCGTCGCTCAGCACCGAAAGGTTTCCCAGATAGTTGAAGGTCCCCAGGAAGGCAGGGAACAGGGGCAGCACTACAAAGGCCAGCCATACCGGCGACCGGCGGAACTTGACCAGCTCCGCTCTCAAACAACGCAGCAGCATCCCTCATACCTCCTTCCGCACGAACAAGGCACAGCCCACCAACAGGAATACCGCCGCCCACAGGCACAGGAGCGCCAGGTCCATGGGCTGGGGCCACTGCCAGAAGAACTGGGTAAAGCGAGTGGCCGGGTCCCAATCCATCCGTACCAGAGAGAGCAGACCGTAGTAGCCCCAAGGGACACAACGGACCAAGGCAGGCGGGAACAGCATGGACATGGTCCCCACAAAGCTGCCGAAGATGCCGGCCACCAGAGCGACTGCCTGATTTTGAAAGCGCAAGGACAACCCCTGTTGCAAGGCATAGACCATCATGGACACTGCCCAGGAGATGGCCGTAAAAATAGCGAACCGCACCCAGGGGATCGCACCGTGGAAACCGGCTGCCACCCCCATAACTGCGAAGGCCCCAGTACGGACGATCAGCAGGGCGGCCAGCACCAGCGCGCCCCAGGCCAGTTTAGCCCCGTAAAGCCGTCCCGGCGTCACCATCGTCTCCAGCAGCTTAAGGGAGGCGCCTTTGTGCTCCAGCTCGCAGTTTCGGCTGGTGATGGTAGCTACGCTGATGGGCAGGATGATGGCGTCGATGAGGGCCAGGTTGTAGAAGAGCAGCATCCACCCCTGGATCAGGTCCTCGGCATCCTGCCGGGTGAGATACATACCAAACCACAGCAGCTCCGCCGCCAGCACGGCGGCGCACACCAGCAGGATCTTCCGCCGCCGGCACTTGAAAAACTCCAGTTTCAGCAGTTTCACAGGCTCGCCGCCTTTCCCGTCAGCTCCAGGAAGATGTCCTCCAGACTTCTCTGCCGCTCCTCCAGCCGAATGACGCCCAAGCGCTGCCCGGCCAGCAGGCAGGTGAGCTGAGCGGCGATCTCATCAGAAAGGATAGGAAGGATGATGTGGCCATCCTCCTCCTGGCAGGGCACGGACTTCTCCTGAAGAATGGCCCGGGCCACTGCGTTGTTGGTGGTCCGCAGGGCCAGATGGTGGCGGCCATGGAGGGCCTCCAGCGTGTCCTGGAACACCAGTTCCCCCTCCCGAATGATGGCCACATGGTCAGCCATCTGGTCGATCTCACTCAAAAGGTGGCTGGATACCACCACGGTCATGCCGAACCGCTCCGGCAGGGAGCAGATCAGCTCCCGCATCTCCTGAATGCCCGCCGGGTCCAGACCGTTGGTGGGCTCGTCCAGGATCAGCAGTTTGGGATAGCCCAGCAGTGCCGCCGCCAGGCCCAGCCGCTGCTTCATACCCAGGGAGTAGTGGGCTACTTTCTTGCCCCGCTGGCCGTCCAGCCGGACGATCTGCAGTACCTCCCGAATGTTTTTCTCCGGTACGCCCCGGAGGCTCTGGACGATCCGCAGATTCTCCTCCCCGGTGAGGTGCCCGTAGTAACTGGGGCTTTCGATCAGACTCCCCACCTGCCGGAGTACGGCAAGGCGGTTTCCGCCGTCCATTTTCTTCCCCAACACCTGAATATCCCCCGCTGTGGGGCGTACCAAGCCCAGGATCATTTTCAGGGTGGTGGACTTCCCCGCCCCATTGGGGCCGAGAAAACCGTAGACGCTGCCCTCGGGTACATCCAGATCCAGATGGGCCACCCGCAGGGTATTTCCATACTGCTTGCACAGGTCGTGTGTCTCAATGATGTTCATGGCAAGACCTCCTTACACTCCCAAAGATAGCACCCCTGCCTTACGCCCCGATGAAGCCTACCTTACGTTTACCTTACTTCTCCGGCTGGGGCTGGACGGATGGACAGGATTTGCTATAATGAGGAAAAGAATGATAAAGGAGGCCGCAGTATGGCCTATCGTATTTTGATCGTGGACGATGAGATCGCCCTGCAGAATATGGTGAAGGAGATCTTGATCCAGGCTGGTTATGAGACAGCGCCTGCCCTGTCCTGCGCGCAGGCGCTGGAGCAGTTCCGGGCTATCCAGCCGGACGCGGTACTGCTGGATGTGAACCTGCCGGACGGAGATGGCTTCTCCCTGTTTGGGAAGCTCCGGGAGGGACGGGACGTGCCGGTGCTGTTCCTCTCTGCCCGGGATGAGGACGCCGACCGGCTCCAGGGGCTGGGTCTGGGGGCGGATGACTATATCACCAAGCCCTTTCTTCCCCAGGAGCTGTTGCTCCGCCTGAATGCCGTGCTCCGGCGGGTCTATCGGGAAACACCAGATACCGGCCGCCTGGGGGATGTGGAGATCGACTGGGGCAAGAGCAACCTCCGCCGCTGCGGCGTGGAGACTGCCCTCACCGCCAAGGAATTCACGCTGCTGAAAAAGCTGTGGGACGCCAGAGGGAACATCGTTACCATCGACGCCCTGTGCGCCGCCCTGTGGGATGGCCCGCTGGTGGGTTATGAGAACACCCTGATGGTCCACATCCGGCGCCTGCGGGAGAAGATCGAGGCAGACCCGTCCCACCCGAAATATCTGCTGACGGTGCGGGGTCTGGGTTATCGCCTGAATCAGGAGGGGACGAAATGAGCCTGCGGAGCTTTTTCAAAGGGGCCATACTGGTAACCGCCTCGGCGGCTCTGATCGCCTTCATCACCTTGGCGGGTATCCTGGTCTTTACCTTCTACCATTCCGATGGCGGACGAAGTTGGGACGTCTCGGTGCGCAAGACCTCCGATGCTCTCACATGGGATGGGACAGACTATGCCTTTACTGGAGAGAAGCTGCTGGCGGACGGCAGCTGGGCCATGCTTCTGGACGAAAGTGGGCGGGTGATCTGGTCCCTCCGCAAACCCGCCGATGTGCCGGAGCAGTACACCCTCACAGACGTAGCCTCCTTCACCCGGTGGTACTTGAATGATTACCCGGTACAGTGCTGGGTACGGGAGAATGGATTACTGGTGGTGGGTGCGCCCAAGGGGAGCATGTGGAAGCACGATATGGCTATGAACAGCTCCACCCTCACACAGATGCCGCTATGGTTTGGCGGCATCTTCCTGTTGGCCCTTGGCTGTGTGCTGCTGCTGTCCTACACCGTGGTACGCAGGTGGTTTCGGCAGGCCCAGCAGGTGCGTGACGCCGCCCGCTCTGACTGGATCAACGGCGTGTCCCACGACATCCGCACCCCGCTCTCTATGGTCATGGGCTACGCCGCCCAGATGGAGGAGGCGTCAGACCTGTCCCCGGCGCGCCGAAGGCAGGCGGGGATCATACGGACCCAAAGCCAGGTGATCCGGGATCTGGTGAACGACCTGAATCTGACTATGCGGCTGGACTGCGCCATGCAGGCGCTCCGGAAGGAGCCTCTCCAGATCGAAGTGTTCCTCCGCCAGCCCGCCGCCGACCTCCTCCACGGCGGCATGGGAGAGGGCTGCGATTTCGAGATGGATCTGCCGGCGGAGCCCCTGCCCATGATCGAAGCTGATCCCTTCCTGCTCCGCCGGGCACTGAACAATCTGCTGAGCAACTGTGTGCGGCACAACGCCCCAGGCTGTTCCATCCGCCTGGGGGCCAGGGCCGAGGGGAAAGCAGTCGTTCTCTTTGTGGAAGGCGGTGTAGGAGAGGTTGCTCCGGTAACAGCGGAGCCAACC
>OGOO01002797.1_pt1 | contig 12051 bp, 8 predicted proteins | sample 1552651 | NCBI WGS metagenome assembly OGOO01 (sample SAMEA2580118, study PRJEB22360) | human gut metagenome | biome: human gut; feature: human-associated habitat; material: faeces | place: Denmark | collected 2008/2010 | reverse complement strand
TATATTCTTGTTATATTAATTCTTTATATTATATCATCATATTATGTTAGACAAATTTTCCATCGTGGATAGAAATATCTTCTACCCTAGATGGAAATATTTTCTACCCTAGACAAAAAATATAAATCTTATTCAAAATAAAAAGACTAGTTATATTTCAAACTAATCTCACCAATAAATTGTAATTTGTCTTTTACAATAATAGCATAAAAAAGAAAAGTAGTTATTGTTAATCAACTATTGCATTTTTCTAATTCTCATAAATACTTTTAAATCTTTCTCTGTCTACATTCTCTTGATTATTAATATAGTCCAAGTATTTTTCTTTATTTTCTTCTGTATATGGAGTATCAGAATATAAATCTTGTAATAATATTGTTCCGTTTGGCTGTCCAATACCCACAAATATATAATTTTCACCTATCTTTGGTAATTCCTCATCCGTTATATAATCACCTTTATGCAATATAAGAGTTCCATCTTTATCATATCCACCAGGATAAGTTACTTTAATTATATTTTGTAGATCACCCTTCAAATTTTCTGTTACCTCGATTTCATATATAGTTCTAGCTGAGCCATAATCTGAGAATGTCCTTTCAATTTCCTTATCTACCTTTCCTATAAACACATAATCAGCAAATCCAACTTGATAATATGGATTTGTTTCTTCATTCACAAGTACTGTATCATAATTTAATTTGCCATTTGGCTTATAATTTGAATTTCTATTGTTAAAGTACCAAATTACACCACAAATCATAGCAATTATAAAGATAACTAAAATAGATAAAATAATAATTTTTTTCTTTTTCATAACAATACCTCCTTTATTTTGTTCTTATTTTAATAAAAATAAGCTTTAATTCTACTAATAATCAACTACATAGTAACATATTTTAAAAAAGTTACAACTTTTGTTCAAAAAATGATTATCGGCAAATTACTATTTATTTAACAAATCACTAAATTGTAATTTGTAATTATTATTCTGATGGGCAATTATAATTTGTATTTTTAAGTGTTGGAATTACCGTTATTACATCATCGCTAACACAATAATAAGTATCAATTAAAATACCTTTGTCTACATAACTATCACTATCATTAGCATCTTCAATTCTCCAACTTATTATTGGGCTATTTTTAAATACTATTGCTTGAATTGTGTCTAATATTACAATTGACAAAATAGTAATAACTATTGTTAATAATATTATTATAAACTTATTCTTTTTTACCTTTTTTATTTCTTTTGCAGAATAATCAAGTGTATCAATTAAAGTTTCCTCACTTTTTGAATCGATTTCTTCTTTAGTAAATCTCTCACCATTTAATATTTCCGTAACCGAGACTTCTAAAATGTGACTTAATGGTTTTAACAATGACAAATCCATTAAGCCCAATCCTCTTTCCCACTTGCTTACAGCATTTTTGGTTATCCCTAATTTTTCTGCTAACTGTTCTTGAGTTAATTTTTTTTGCTTTCTTAATTTAGCAATAAATTTTCCTATTTTTTCTTGATTCATTTTATCACCATCCAAGAACAATATATCAATTTTTTATCTAATATTAAACATACTATTAGTTCACTTTCAAATTACTATTTATCTGTCACTTCTATATATAATTATACCATAATTTCAACATATTTTGAAACCAACTTAAAACATCCAAGATTCATCCAACGTTTTCTAATGTATATCCAACTGTTGGAAGCAAAATATAACCTTGCAAATACTTTAATCAAAAGGCTAAAATCAAAAGTATGGTAGAATTCTTCCATATTTTTAACTCAATTTTGCAAGTACAAAATAAGAAATGATAGCACTATAAATCCTTTATTTATATAGAATAAATTAGGGTAGTGCTATCATTCTCTTTATCCTGCTTATTATTTACTTACTTATTTTTCATTAATTATCTCTTTAATAGTAGGTCTAAAAACTAATCCAAATGTAATATCTTTACCTTTAAATAAATTTAAATCTATTATTGGTATCACTATCAACAATTCATAATTATCTGGTATTGCAGAATCGAATACTGCCATACCATTTTCAGTTCTATCTCCTTTATCTTCACGATATTCAATTTCAAAATATTCTCTTAAATAACCCAAATATTTATTTACTTGCTTTCTTTTCATTGGAGAAGATACTAATACCATTTCTTGTTTATGATTAACTTCAAATGGTAATTTATAATCATAAGCTCCAACTTGTGTTAATTTAACTGCTTTATCAATAAAACTACTTCTAAAGTTTATTTGCTTAATATCTAAACTACCTGTATCAGTCTTATCAATCACAATATTATCTATATATTTTGAAATAAATTGTTGTTTTTCTTCTTTTGTTTTTATATCCCATTCAAATTTATAAAACTCTTTTTCTTTATAACCATTATCAATAGATATTTTTTCTATTGTAAAAGTATGAACATCTAATTCATTTAACTCTTGTTTTTTATTATTTAATATTTCTAATTTTTCATTTATCTTTTTTAGATCCTCTTCAAAATCTTTGAGTTCAACTATACCAGTTAGGTATGCTTTTTTAATTCTTTCTTTTTGTTTAATGTATCCCTCAATTTCTTTATCTAAATTAAGGTCAGTATTCTTATCTTTTTTATCTGCTAATATTGGTAAAAAGAAGCTATTACACATTTGTTCAAACTCTAAAAACTCATATATTGCTTTTATCATATATTCTTCAACATAATCTTCTCTTAAATTGAAATGACAAAACTCACAATTATAATAAATATATTTTTTCTTTTTACCACCTGAACCTTTACACTTCATTATTCTTCCACATTTAGGACATACTAATTTTTGAAAGAATAGATAAGTTCTAGTTCTTGTATAGGTCCTTTGATTGGCTAGTTTTTGTGTTTGGCATTCTTCCCACATAGCACGAGTAATTATAGGTTCTACAACATTCATATAAATAACAGTATCACGACCAATTTTTTTAGCTATTCTTTTGTATTGTTCATAGTCGCCCATGTAGATTCTATTATTTATAATCTTTTCTATATCAGTATCATGCCAAGATTTGTTTAACACTTTTTCTTTATTAAAAATATTAGATATTTGTTGATAACTATTTCCCTCTAAATAAAGATTAAATATTCTTTCAATAATATGTCTAGTTGTTTCATCTATGATAGTTTTTTTACTACCATCTTTTTTATATCCAAGTGGAACAACACCAGGTAAATGGCCTGATTTTATAGCACCATTAAGTCCAAACTTTGTTCTTTCTGATACGATTTCTATTTCTAGTTGTGAAAGAACCGTTAACATTCTTACAAAGAATCTTCCATTAGCAGTACTAGTGTTAACATCATCTCTATCACATACAAGATAACAATTATATTTTTCTAGGATATTAATTAGTTCTTCCAAATCACGAACGGAACGAGTGACTCTATCTAACTTATAAGCAACTATATAATTTATTTTACCTGTTTTAACATCATTAAGCATTTCTTGGAATTTTGGTCTATGTTCCATATCTTTTGCACTTATTCCAGCATCTTCATAAACCTTAAAAACATTATATCCTTTAAATTCACATAAACTAAGTAGTTTTTCTTTTTGCTCTGGCAAACTAAATCCAGCACGAGCTTGATCGTCGGTACTAACCCTAATGTAAATACCAGCATTCTTTATTTCTTCTTCACACATTTTAATCCTCCTTAACAAAAAAAGGTGAAGCAATATTTAGGCTATAAATACTACTTCACCCAATAGGTTTAATATTTTCTATAACCATTATAGCACAGATTTTGTCATTATTTTAGTTTTTTAATGAAATCTTTTAAATCAGATAGTTTAATTTTGGTATTTAAATCTCTGTAGTAAGCAAATTCGTGTCCGTTAAATAAAAGATATGTCTTATTATTAATAATTGCTCTATGAGGCTCTAAATAGCCTATATTGGTAGGTTCTAGTTTTAATAAACTGCCATTAATAAAAATTGGTTTAGTATTATTAAGCCTACAAGCCCATTCAACTTTGCTTTTAAGTTCATGACTTATTTTAATTTCTTGTTTGATTATTTTTATCATAATATCATCAACACCTTTCTTAAACGACAAAAAAATCAATCATTTCTGATTGATTTAATCATTAACATCGCTTTGGTGCGACGATTTTTGCTTCTGGAGCAGATGATGAGAATCGAACTCACGCAGTCAGCTTGGAAGGCTGAGGTTCTACCATTAAACTACATCTGCATCAGTAGGCAATAATAATGATACTATAAAATTGCCTATCTGTCAATTATTTTATACATTTTTTTTATAAAATTACATATTTTTTACTAATTTTCATTAATTTTTAACCATATTAGGATTAATTAAGGATAAGCTTACCCTATTTTTAGCCAAATCAATCTTTTCTACATAGCAGGTAACAATATCCCCAACTGCCACCACTTCACTAGGATGTTTAATATACTTATCAGTAAGTTTAGATATATGAACAAGGGCATCATCGTGAAGACCAATATCTACGAAAGCGCCAAAATCTACAACATTTCTAACAGTACCAAAAAGCTCCATTCCTTCTTTTAAATCTTCTATCTTAAGAATATCACTCTTAAGTATTGGTTTTTCAAAATCATCTCTAAAATCTCTGTTAGGTTGTTTTAAACATTTAATAATATCTTCAAGTGTGTACTTATCAACTCCCAATTTTTTAGAATACTCATCAAGATTAATACCATCAAGCTTCTTAACTAATTCTTCCTTACCAACATCTTTAGCAGTATATCCAATATCTTCAAGTAACTTACTTGCCACTGCATAACTCTCTGGGTGAATAGAAGTTTCATCCATAATATTATTTCCATCAATAACCCTCATAAATCCTATAGACTGCTCATACACTTTAGGAGTTAGTACCTTTCCCTTTACAAGTTCATCTCTAGAATTAATTCTACCATTCTTTTCTCTGTAACCAATAATTTTATCTATTGAAGTTTTAGTTAAACCAGAAACATATTTAAGTATAGATGTACTAGCAGTATTAATATTAACACCTACATTATTAACACATTTGCTAACAACAAAATCAAGCGACTCGTCAAGTTTCTTTTCATTTACATCATGTTGATACTGTCCTACCCCAATACTCTTACTATCAATTTTGACAAGTTCTGATAAAGGATCCTGTAGCCTTCTTGCTATACTAATAGCACTTCTCTTTTCAACAGTTAAATCAGGAAACTCTTTAATTGCAAGTTCACTGGCAGAGTAAACACTTGCCCCTGCTTCACTTACAATAACATACTTAACATCCTTATCTTTATACTCGCTAATAGCCTCCGCTACTAATTTTTCACTCTCTCTTGAAGCAGTACCATTACCAATAGAGACTACATCAATATTATACTTTTTAAATAAATCTTTAAGTACTTTCTTTGATTCTTCCCACTTATTATGTGGCTCATGAGGATAAATAACTGAAATATTAAGTACACTAGAAGTAGGGCTAACAACCGCTAATTTGCATCCTGTTCTATATGCTGGATCAAATCCAAGAACCATGATATCTTTCATTGGAGGAGTTAAAATTAGATTTTCTAAATTTTCTCCAAACACTTCAATAGCAGCAGTTTCTGCCACTTCCTTTAAATCTGCTCTTACTTCCCTTTCAATACTAGGAATAATAAGTCTTTTATAACTATCTCTAATCGCAGACTTTACAATACTAGCACTCTCAGTACTTTCGTCTTTAATAAGTTTCTTTTCTAAAAAAGAAATAATATAATCATCATCAGCAGATATATCAACAGATAAAATACCCTCTTTTTCTCCCCTATTTAAAGCAAGCACTCTATGTGGTTTAATGTATTTAACTCTCTCTTCATAATCATGGTACATCTCATAAGTTTTACTCTCATCAGTAGCCCCCTTCTTTAATTTACTATGGATTACTCCATAATTACTCATATTACTTCTAATATATTTACGATAACTAGCATTATCACTAATCCATTCAGCAATGATATAACTAGCACCTGTGATTGCTTCATCAACACTTTTAACATTATCATTAAGATATGATTCTGCTATTTTTTTAATATCTACCTTTTTAAATGACATAATAATCTTAGCTAAAGGTTCCAAACCATTCTTAATAGCTTCTGTAGCCTTAGTCTTTTTCTTTTCTTTATAAGGTCTATATATATCTTCAACTTCCACTAGTTTAGAAGCCTTCATAATATTATCCTTAAGTTCATCGGTAAGCAAACCCTTTTCATCAATTAATCTAATAACATCTTCTTTTCTCTTTAATAGATTGACTTGATATTCATAATACTCATTAATACTTCTAATTTGTTCTTCATCTAAAGCGCCAGTAGCTTCTTTTCTATATCTAGCAATAAAAGGTACTGTATTACCTTCTTCAAGTAATTTAAGTACTGCTTCTATTCCTTCCTTTTTAATATTTAAATTTTCACTAATTTCATTTATTATTTCATTATTCATTACTATCACCATTCCTTATCTAGCTTTTCTATCACTATTTTCTTCATCATAAGAATTATTAATATATATATCATCATACATACCCATATTTTTATCAATGTCAATTTTCTTATCATCTTTTAATCTTTGCTCATTTATAATAACAATTGGTATACCTCTCTCTTTACTCTCTCTTATATTCCCTTCAGATGGTTTATTATATACCACTATAAAATCAGGTTGTTTAGCAAAATATGTATTCTTTGAATTACTATCTTTTATATTTACTAATTGTATTTCACTATACCAACTACTACTATTTGCTAACTCTTCAGGAGTCATTATTCTATTAACTCTTTCTCTACTACCAAAATTTTTATTTTCATCTCCACTAAAAGCATCGCCTTCAAACATATGAAGAACTCTGTCATTTTCAAATGAATTATATCCATAAATATTTACAGAGCCATGGCCAAAAACATCAGTATTATCATCTGATATAATTGAATAACAGTTTCTTCTCCATCTATCCTTATCTCTATGTCCATTTTCCGCTCTAACTAGCATGAAAAAATCTTTATTTCTCATATCATAAACAGAAGTACCATATTTATTACTTAATTCTTCGTTATAGGAGTCACCATTATTTTTAAAGTCAAAAAGTTCACTTTTAATAAGGTTGTAAGATTTATCTTTTAGTTTTCTAAGATCTTCATAAAACATTAGATTAATATTTTTATCCTTTAACTCTCTATACAATTTAATTTTATCAGTACAAGGAACATTATCTATATTCAAAATCATTTTATAAAATTGTTCCCTAGTAGTATCAATTACTTTTTCATTATCATTAAGTTTACTATTAAATCTAAACATTTCCTTAATATTAAGCTGAACATTATAAATATTATCGGCAAAGAGTGCATCAACAAGTACTTCGCTAATTTTTTGATTAGTTAATTTTTTAAACATATCAATACAATCACCATTTTTTAATTGATTAGACGAATTTAAAATTTGAAATGCATCATCATCTAATATATAATTATTAAATTTCTTATAATCCTTAAATACATCAGGAGCAGCAAGTATTTCTATATATTCCTTAAACATTCCCTTATTTTCATCATAATCATTAAATATTGCATCATAATATTTTTTTAGTTTAATTTCAATAAACTCAGGTGAATTACCAACTTCAACATTATTTATATTTATTCGAAAGTCCACAAAACTTTTACTCTTCAGCATATCAAAAAATTCATTACTTCTTAAAATAGTATCATTAAATATTACACCAGTTCTAACAAAATTTTGCATATCAAAATTTTTAAATAAATAATTTGCTCTATTATCTACCTTAAAAAAATAATTTACTGCATCTATTCTAAATTTTGGTATAAGTATAGAAATAATTTCATCATCAAGTTTCTCATCAATAAGTTCCTTTTGGGTATCTAAAGAAAGGCAACTAACAAAATCATAACATTGAGTATCCATATTATTCTGTTTAAGTTTAGTTAATGTATCTATTAACAACTTTCCATTCAAACTTTCAAGTGCACTATAAAAATTAGTACTTTGTTTAAAAAACTCTATAAACATCTCATCATTATTAAGTAAGTAAGAGATTGTTTCATTTACTTCCACTTCACTGCGGCATAAACTAGCAAATAGTTTATATTCTAAATATTTTTTATCCCCGATAAAATTATCTTTAATCTTCTTAACATCAAGCAAAGACAATATTTCAGTAACAGATAATTTTAATTTTAATGATTCAAAATAACTATATATATCACCACTACATTCATTAAGTATTTCACTTGCAAGCTTATTTTTAACTCTGAAATTACCAAGTACTATTTCTTTTTCCTCACTATTTAATTTACTAACAGCATTAATTAATGTAGATAAATTTACATTATCAATATTTTCAAATTCACCTAAAAATATTGATACATCATAATTATCAAGTTCAATAACATTTATTTTTTTATTATATTCCAAATCATCAAATTGGTAGGAGATTCTTTTTATCTCATCTATTCCTATTTCTTTAGTTAACTTATCAGCAAATTCCTGTACATAATAAGGTAAACTATTATTTTTATAATATTTTTTTATCCAATATTCAAAATACTTCTTTCTATTACTATCTAAATTAGAATTATTGACTATATATAATAAATGATTAGTTTTAATAAGTTCATTATTTAGATTATCATTTTCTAAAGCAGGAAAATTATCATTAAAACTTTTATTTCTAAAATTATCATATAATTTATTAATTTTATTTATATCATCTTTCAATACAACTATACAGTTTTTTAAATTTTCTACTTGTATTTCAGTCAAAGCTTTGAATTTTTCCGAACTAATAACAACAATAGTTTTATCATTTATTTGTAATGAATTATCTACACAATAAGAAAAATCATGAGTATTATAATAAATATTATTACTAGGAAACAACATATTAATATCTGAAATAGAATAGATATCATTTAGTTTGACAGATAAAATCTTTTTACTATCTTTTTTTATAGTAACATTACTAAAATAAGATTGTATAGCTGTATCATATTCTTCATTGAGAGATAGGTTATTTAAATTAAAATCATCCATTTGAACAGATACATAATTGCCTTGTGAAACCTTTATTTCTTTATTAAGTAATAATATCTTATTTTTTTCATCATCTTTAAATAAAACAGGAAATCGTAAAATATCATATTGAAAATTATTCAAGGCATCGTTCAATGAAAAATTATTATTATTCATTTTTTGTACACTTTCAGAAGTTAAAAAGTTTTGAGTTAAAAAGTTAATTATTTCTTCAGAAGAAGCTAATTTTGTTAAAAAATCAATAGATAAATTATCTTTTTTTATCATATACATATCACAAATATATTGTATTTTATCACTACCGATTTTATTGATAAGCATATCTCTTTCCGATAATTTTGTGTTATCCGCAGCTACTTCTTTATAGTCTTTTTTTCTTTTTTTAAATCCATCAAATAATCCCATAATACCTCCCTACTTGTTATTTTTCTCATTTGCAAAACCAATAACACTATCACCAAACTTATTTCTAATGTCATCAATTACTTCTTGTAGTTTATCTTCCTTCTCTTCCTCTTCTACCTTTTCATCAAATAAAGAAAACTGCACTTTTCTTTCATTAGATAGACCACTGACAAATACACATACACTTCTAATACCATCCTCACCATTCCATAGTTCATTAAAAATACTAAAAGCCTTTCCTGCTATTTCTTCATCATTTGCGATACTATTATCTAGTTTAACTTGTTTACTAATCTTATCAAAATAAGTATATTTAAACCAAATGCCAATCGTATCAGCATATAATTTATTGTCTCTTAACTTTTTACCAATTTCCTTAGATAAATCAGATATAACATTCTTTATCATGCCAGAATCTCTATAGTTATATGGAAGAACTGTCGAGTTAGAAATACTCTTAGCTTGTTCTCTTTCATACATAACTTCACTATTATCAATACCATTTGCATAATCATGTAACATCTTACCCATAGATTTAAACTTCTTAGTAAGTTCTTCTACAGGAACTCTAGCAAGTTCTCCAATTGTAGTAATTCCCATCTCTCTAAGTTTTTTAGCAGTTGCTCTACCAGTCATAAATAAATCATCAATAGGCAGAGGAAACATTTTAGTTTCGACCTCATTACTAAATAGCGTATGTACTTTATTAGGCTTTTCAAAGTCAGAAGCCATTTTAGCAAGTAATTTATTATTACCAACACCAACATTGACCGTAAATCCAAATTTTCTATAAATCTCATCTTTAATTTTGTAAGCTACTTTTACTGGATCACCAAACAGCTTAACACTACCAGTGTAATCAAGAAAACACTCATCGATAGAATACCTTTCAATAATATTAGTATAATTACATAAATATTTATACATCATATCTGAAAACTTTTTATATACATCATATCTAGGAGGATAAATCTCTAAATAAGGACACTTTTTTCTAGCTAAATAAATTGCCTCAGCAGTCTTAACACCTTTCTTTTTACACAAATTACTCTTTGCTAAAACAATACCTCTTCTTTGTGTTTCATCTCCAGCAATAATAGCATACCTATTTCTAATATCTTTTTCATAACCATTCTTTAGTAGCCACACCGCAGACCAGCTAAGAAAAGCGTTATTAACATCAACATGTAAAATTATTCTTTCCATTTTACACCTCAATATAATAATCTGTCCTATATAGTTTATCTTTTACTTTAACATAAACTGTATATTTACCATTAAGCCCCGTATCATTAATATAAAAAGTATCAGATACTTCATAAACTCTCTTATCTAAAAACTTATCAAGAATAACATAAACTTTATCCTTATTATTATTCTTAATCATTGTCCTATCTACTTCTTTCTCAAAAGAAATACCTACATCATTACTTTTATCATAGTTAATTAAAGATATCTTCTTTTTACTTTCAGTAGTCTCATCTAGCCTACCATATCTAACCGAAGGCGCAATACTATAATTAGAAGTATTATTATAAAAACTTATTACTTTTTCTTTATATTCATAAGTAGTATCTTCTAATTTATTATTATCCACCACCTTATAGAAGCCATTATTCTTTCTTAAAATAATATTACCATCTACATTATCAATATAATCATAATCATCTTTCTTAAAATACTTCTTTATAGTATTACCAGTCTGTAAATCAATTGAAATAACATCATTAGAAAGTACACTAACTATTCCTCCATAAACAGTATTAACTCCATAATAATTATTAACTATATATTCATTATAAACTTTACCTAATAGGTTCATTTGATATAAAGATATTACATTACCATTCTCATTATATCTATCGCTACCAATAACAATTGAAGACTCATTGGTCATACTTATATTACCATAATAATTACTATTTAAATACCATCTTACTTCACCATTACTATCAATAGCATAAGGGTAATTACTATTATAAAATATAAAATTATCATAAGTCATATTATCTACATAAGTAAAGTTTTCTGGTAAACTACTAGTCTTGATGTTAATAGTTTTACTTTTATCTTCACTTGATAATATAACTGTATTATCATAATCAGCATATAATCCATATATTGGTATTAAATGATACTTATTTTTACTAAATGTATAATTTATATCACTATTACCATCTTTACTTAATATTTTAATAGATACTTCACTATAGTTATCTGTTTCAAACATTACTAGTGCTGTTAAAGGACTATTACCATAAGGATTAACTACTATATTAGGATTATCTATACTATAACCATAAGGTTTAAAATATACTTCTTTATTACTTTGCACTAGTAGAATATCTTTATCTTCACTTACTTTAATATTACCTGTAACTATGATACTACCTACTACTGTAATAATTATAATAAATATTAAAAATATACCTATAAATATATAACTTTTTTTCATACTATCACAATATATATTATACTAAAAAAGTATATAAAAATAAAGGTATTTATTAGTTTTTCATCTCACGCTTTGTTGTT
>OGOO01002775.1_pt1 | contig 12115 bp, 9 predicted proteins | sample 1552651 | NCBI WGS metagenome assembly OGOO01 (sample SAMEA2580118, study PRJEB22360) | human gut metagenome | biome: human gut; feature: human-associated habitat; material: faeces | place: Denmark | collected 2008/2010 | reverse complement strand
GTCAACTTAGTCAGGAATAAATTTTCAAACTGACAACTATTTTCAGTACACCTCATCAATGTAAAAAACGCAAGGACGTTTGTTTTGAAACCTCCTTGCGTTTTGTCTTAAATGTACTTGCGTTTTACTTGAAACGGACTTGCGTCTTGTTTCAAACGTCGAAGCGTTCTGTTTTTAATATTCTTACGCTTTTTAGAAGCGGCAACGGATGTCAATTCCCACTTGTACGGGACGTCCTTTTTGTGCGAATCCACGGCTCATTGTTTCAAAGTAGAAAGCCTGATAATCTTTGTTTAAGGCATTGTTTACCCAGAAACCGATTTGTCCGTTACCCTTGTTCAAGCTGAGTCGGCCGTTCAATGTGCCGTAAAGTGCCTGACTGGCATTGTTCTGTTCTGTCCAGTAAATGCGGCCGGCAGCGCGATAGTTGGCATCCAGGGTGATGTTGTCCAGAATAGCGTTCTTGCGCAGCGGGAAAATGTATTGTCCGCCTACTGCAAATGTATGTTTAGGAACGAAGGGTACATAGTTGCCGTTATAGTTTTCTGTTTCACTTATCACATAATCAGTGAAGGTAGCGTATGTATATCCGTAGTTTCCGTTCAGGCTGAACTGGTCGGTAAGCTGCGCGCGCAAGCTGGCTTCCGCACCTAAACTGCGGCTTTTTCCGGCATTGACCGTGATACGTCCCAATCCGCTTTCAGCAAAGCGTGATAACTGCTGGTCGCGAGTGTCCATGTAGAACGCGGAGAGGTCAGCTTGTAACTTCCCGTTGAACAAGGTGAGGTGAGAGCCGATTTCGTAGTTCCATGAATATTCCGGCTTGTAGAGCGTGGCTGCTTTTACGTCTGTTTGCGGGCTCTGAGCCATACCGTTCAGCATTCCGGCAATCATTTGTTTCTGTTCCTCGTTCAGCATCGGTACATTGTTGACCACCGGAATAGTTACATCGGCCACGTGTTTCATCATACTTGCCTGCATGTCATTCTGTAACAGGTCGGAGAACATCTGGATGTTGTATCCTCCCGAGCGGTATCCTTTGGATACACTGGCGTAGATGTTGTTACGTGAGTCAAAATCATATTGCAAGGCGAATTTAGGCAACAGCTGGATATAGTCGTGCGACAGCTTTCCATTATAACTGTTGTTTACGTTGAATTCTTGTGCCGGAATCATTTCAATTACTTTGTTGGCTGGAGTCAATGTACCGCTCAATGAGTAAGTATGAGTAAATTGGCAACCACTATAATAATCCAGCTTCAGGCTTTCATAGTCCATGCGAAGACCGGCAGTGAAAGAGAGGCCTTCCAGTCCGAAGAGGTCATTGAAAGTGGATTGATGGAAAATCGCCCCATTCAAGATCGGCGTGCTGAATTTTCCCGGAATGGCAAGTTGTTCACCATTGATTACGTCATTGAAGTTTAACTTCATGCTCATGGGGCCCATTGATATCGTGGGCATGTATTTGTTGGCGTTTGTGTTGATGGTAGAATTCAGCCAGTTTACTCCGTCCTTCTGAAAGGTGACAGGAGCCTCTGTATCCAGCCACTGATAGAATCCGCTAACTCCGGTAGTCCACTGCCAGCGGCGTCCGGGTTTGGACTTCAACACGATTTCTTCGCTGAGTGTCTTGGAATTCTGCTTCTGCATCATGGTGTAGATGTTCTGCTCCGTAAAATCCTGGTCCAGGTCCATGTGGTCACGCAAATACTGGAAACCGGTTACGCTGCTGAGAATAAAGTTGTCAGCCTGATATTCCAGGTTTACTCCCGTGTTCAGCAAGTTACGTTTGTATCCGCAGGCATTGTCGTAAGAGATGCGGCCGATATACTCTGCACGGTCTTCTTCTCCTTTGACTTTACCCGTGTATTCATATGGATAGCCACCCTGGTTGGTATATTCGTAGTTTACGGTAAAGTCAAGTTTCAAGTTTTCAGTCGGCAGATAAATGGCACGTATGCGTCCGCCAAACTCGTTGTCCGTATCAATTCGTTTTCCGTTGAAGTCGTTTTTGAAGAAACCTCCCTTATGGTCATAAAACAGTCCGACTGAGAAGGCAAACTGATTGGAGATACGATGGTAGTGAGTAAGTGAGGCATTGTAATTGTTGTAGGTGGCAGCACCTAAACGAAGGTCTGTTCCCTGATACGTAAACGGCGATTTGGTAAACACACGGATAAGTCCTCCCATGGTGTTGCGTCCGTAGAGTGTTCCTTGTGGTCCTCGCATTACGTCGATACGTTCAATATCGGAGTAGTTGAAATCGAATGCGGATTTGTCAATGAAAGGGATATTATCTACATAAAGTCCGACAGCCGGTGTGTTGATACGCGAACCGATACCTCGGATATAAACAGAAGTGGTCAGCTTAGAACCATATTCCGGAATAAATAAGTTCGGTACCAGTGCAGACAATGATTTTACAGAGGTTACCGAATTATTGCGCATCGCACTTTGTGAAAAGGAAGTCGATGAAGTAGCCTGCTGACGCAGACGGTTGTTCTCCTTTGGAGTAGCAATAACCACAACCTCTTCTATGTCAATAACCTTTGTTGTATCTTTAGGTAATGAGTTCTCAGGTGATACCGGACCTGCCAAGGCGCTCTTTATAGAAACAGCCAGTAACGAAACGATAGCAATATTTTTTTTCATTCTGTTGAAAGATATAGTTTAGTTAACGGCTGCAAAGTAACGCCAATTTGCCTGGATGGGCAATCCTAATAAATGAGGATTTTGAATTAGATACGGTCTGCGTCAATGTATCCGTGCATGACTGCATAGATGGCCAGGCCGGATACAGATTTAATGCCCAGCTTTTCTGTAATGTTTTTCCGGTGAGAAATAACTGTAGTCAGACTGATGTGAAGTTTGTCTGCTATTTCTTTGTTAATCAATCCTTTAGTTACAAGCCTGAGCACCTCAATCTCTCGGGCACTCAGTTCATGTTCTGCATCAGTGGCAGGAGGCGTTACGGGATGATGTGTCAGCTCGTGTCCTCGTTTTCGGGTCTGCATGATGGTTTTTACCAGTTGCTCCTGTGGAAGAAGAATGTTCAGGCTTGGGATTCCTGTCAGCAAGGGAGGTTCTCCTGCGGAGAGCACAATGCACTTGGGCTTTCTTTCCAGAAAAAAGGATGTATGCTCAAAATACACGTTGGCCGACACAAAGTAATGTGCATACATGTCGGGGGTATCGTCTATCAGTTTTTCAAAAGAAGAAAACGTACGTATGACTGCCTCGGGGATAAGTTCTTCCAGAATCGTACGTAGTCCGAGGGCCGTCAGCGTGTTGGGCTCAATGATGGCAATTTCCGGCAGGTGGTGCATATAGTAGGTAATTAGTGGTTTAAATAATTGGCTACGGCTTTAGCACATCGCTCTCCGTCAATTCCTGCTGAGACAATACCTCCGGCATATCCGGCACCTTCTCCACAAGGGAAGAGACCCTCTACGGTAAGATGTTGCAAGGTATCTTTATCGCGTACGATGCGTACGGGAGAGGAAGTACGTGTTTCTACGGCAATCATGACTGCTTCGTTAGTGAGAAAGCCACGTGAACTCTTTCCGAAAAGCTGGAAACCTTTGCTCAGGCGTTCGCTCAGGAAAGAGGGCATCCAGAAATGAAGGGGAGAAGATACTAATCCCGGGCTATAAGAGGTAGCCGGAAGGTCATAGCTGAGTTTCTTTCGTGTGAAATCGACCATACGTTGCGAGGGGGCAGTCTGTCGCATATTTCCCTGCTGCCAGCAGATTTGTTCCAGCTTTTCCTGGAAACGCATCATGGCTAATGTGTGGACAGTTCCTTCAGGCTGCTTTCCGTCGCGCAGAATCAGTTCTTCCGTCAGGCTTTCATTGGACCCGGGGAAAGGTTCCGCCTGGAGTTGCATTTCCGGGAGCAGAAGGTCTTCCGGGCGTGTTTCTACCACCATACCCGAGTTGCTCCATTTGGTGCCACGGTTGCTCGGACTCATACCGTTGACTACCAGCTGATGAGGACCGCTGGCTGCCGGTACCACAAATCCACCGGGACACATGCAGAAGCTGTACACTCCTCGTCCGTCTACTTGCTGTACGAAACTGTATTCGGCAGCAGGAAGGTATTTCCCTCGTCCGTTTTTATTGTGATATTGTATCTGGTCAATCAGCATGGAAGGATGTTCCAGTCGCACACCGATAGCAATTCCTTTGGTCTCCAGTTGCACCCCATGGGCATACAACCAGCGATATACATCTCGGGCAGAATGTCCGGTTGCTAGAATGACGGGGCCTAAAAAGGTCTTTCCGGTATTCGTTTCAATACCCTTTACCTTTTGACCTTCTATAAGTATGGATTCCATTCGAGTCTGGAAGTGTACTTCTCCTCCACAGGCCAGAATGGTGTTGCGCATGTTTTCGATGACTCTGGGAAGCTTGTCCGTCCCGATGTGCGGATGAGCGTCCGACAAAATGGTAGGACTGGCTCCGTGCTGGCAGAATACATTTAATATTTTTTCTACGCTGCCCCGCTTTTTGCTGCGGGTGTAGAGCTTTCCGTCGGAGTAAGCCCCGGCTCCACCTTCCCCAAAGCTGTAGTTTGATTCAGCGTCTACCTTGTGCTCCCGGCTGATACGGGCCAGGTCTTCTTTTCGCTCACGTACATTCTTTCCTCGTTCCACTACAATGGGGCGTAGTCCTAACTCGATGAGCTTGAGGGCTGCAAACAATCCTCCAGGCCCCGCGCCTACCACAATAACGGCTGGACGACCTTCTACGTTAGGATAATCTGTACGTTCGAATTCGTCTTCGGAAGGTGTTTCGTTGACAAATACGCGAATGGTCAGGTTGATGTAAATAGTACGTTGCCGGGCGTCAATACTTCGTTTCAAGATACGTATGGCATTGATGGTGCGTACGTCCAGACCTTTTTCCCGGCTAATGTATTGTTTGAGTGATTGTTCACTGGCTGCCTGTTCGGGCAGAATTCGGAGTTGGTATTCGTGAATCATATTATTTGTAACTTTTTTGCAAAGATAGGGTTTCTGTTTTGTTCTTGCAATGGGGATTAGATAGGACTTTTTATACTGATTTAAGACTTTCCTTTATGGGTATAGTAAAATTTTCTATATTTGTGGTCGATTTCTCTCAACAATTGTAAGTAAGAAAGTGTTATTGATAGTGATAGTTGAATATTAGTTAAAATAAAATTATGATGTGTAAGGTAAAAAAAATGTCTCCGTTATGGGGATTTTTGTTGTCGTTCCCATTGTGGACGGTGTCATGTGTGGATAACAAGTATGATCTTGACAAAGACATAGACATGACAATAAATGTAGGAGGGGAATATCTCACAATTCCTGCCGGTAGTACAGATACGACTTTCTTAAGCAAGATTATTGAAGTAGAAGAAGGGGATATTCTTCAACCAGATGCAACTACTCGGGTGTATCATCTGACGAAAAAGGATGATATTAATGTGGAGCCTACTACGGTGAAGGAGGTAACAGTCGGAGCAACTACCACTGATTTAGAGTCTATAGAGATTGTTAATAATACAGGTGTCTCTTTTTCTGAACCAGAAGTTTCTGCAGATATAACTACATCTGGAGATTTTGAAGCTACTGCCAATGATATTGATGAAGCATTGAAAGAACTGGGCTCTCTTCGGGCTAAAACTCCGGTAGATTTAAACTTGACGATTGATTTTAATATAAGTGGAGGGAATTTGACGTTTAATCAGGTAAAAGCAAATAAACTGAAACTTGTATTTCCTGATTACATCGTTTTTAAGGAAGATGATTATGACAAGTAATATGTTATGTAAAGTGCGAGTAAAAGTTGGTTTATAATCAAGTTGTTATGAACCAACTTGTCACTTACACTTTACATAATATTATCAATGTCCAAGTCCCTTTAACCACTCTAATAGGTTCTTATTTCGTTCCCACTCTTTTTCTGTTATAGTATTAGGGGTTAATCTGGTATAGGCATTTTCAAGTGCTTCACGTTTTGCTTTGGAGTCGGCACGTGCATAAATATCAGTAGTCTGTATGGAAACATGCCCTAAAATATCACGTATGTATACTAAATTTACTCCTGCCTGTAAAAGATGCATTGCTTTACTATGTCGAATAGAATGACAACTTATTTTCTTTGGAATAATTTCTGGTTGCTGTTTATTTGCCATGTCTGCATAGATTTTCAGAATATACGTAATACCCTCTCTTGTTAATTTTTCATGCCTACCATTGAAAAATAAAGGCTTTTTCATCATGTTGGGATCATTCAAATTGTTTTCTTCCATATAACTACGCAAAATGTCAACTTGTGCTTCTGCCAAGGGGACTATACGGGTTTTACGTCCTTTCCCTGTTAATCGTATAGTGTATGGTGTTGTATCAATACGTACACAATCTACTGTGAGATCTGCGATTTCCTGTACTCTTGCACCAGTATCGTACATTAATGACAATAATGCTAAATGACGACGTCCTTTCCATGAAGTTGTGTCAGGCTGTGCCAATAATAATTTTATTCCCTCCATTGAAAGATAATTAGGAGGGCTTATTTCTGTTTTTTTTGCCTTTATCGACAATATACTTTGCCATTCTACCATATTATCTATTACTATATATTGGAGATACGAACAGAATGACCTGATTGCAGCAAGTCTATAATTACATGTTGCTGAAGTATTCTTTTTAGTATTGTGAAGCCATTGTAGATAATTGATGACATTATCCCGTGTAAGATGTTTCAATAGAAGTCGTTCAACGGGTATTCCATTGATATCTTTCATATAATTGATGAATTGTACGAAAGAATCACGATAAGAAGCAATTGTGTTTTTGCTCACATTTCGTTGATGTGGCAAATATTCAGATAAAAATCTCGTTAGATATTTTGCAAAATCAGTCCTGGTAGTCATAATCTGTTGTTATTTTTGGATAAACAAAAGCATTTATAGGAGAACACTGTTTTTCAAACTCCGGATACATCATACAGGTAAGTCGTACATATTTTTCAGTAGATGAAAGAGAACGGTGCCCAAGACATGCGGAAAGTATTGGTAGCCCTGTGTATAAATCCATACCGTTATGTCCCATTTGTACAAGCGAATGTACGGCAAAAGTATGTCTCAAGTCATGGATACGTGGCCCTTGTCGATTTCCTATATATGGTATATTGCATATTTTTAGCAGTTTATGAAAAAAGACATAAAGAGTACATACCCTGAAGCTTGTCCCGTCTAATTTAGTAAAAAACAGATGATTGGGATGAGAAATTTTTTCTATAGGCATTCTATTCCGATATTCTATATACTGTTTTAACACAATTACCATAGATTCACCAATAGGAACAAGGCGTTCACATCTGTTTTTTGTCTTGCGGAGATGTATGTATCCAGAGTCAAGATTCACATCCTCATTACGCATATATAAAGCCTCGGACACACGCATTCCTGTGCTATAAAGTAATCGAAGAATGACTGGCATGGAAATGATAGCTGTTTTCATACAATTGTTAAACAAACGGCTGCTATCGGCAGCTGTAAACAATTGAGATATTTGGTCATGTGTGTATATATAAGGTGTAAACTCCGATTTTGGTTGCTTTGGTATAATCGGTATATAACATACGCATCCATTGCGGCACATCAATGAGGTCAGTTGGCGCAATACAAGATATTTGCCATAAATAGTGATCTCTTTATCTGATATCCGTGATTTATGCCATCTCTTAACAAACTCTTCTGTTATATGTGGTTCCTGCAATCCTATGGAATTAGCAAAATCATCAAATTCTTTAAGTATCCATCTTACACGAGAATCAACAATACCCATTGATTTCCGGATTTCCAACATTCGTTTAATGTATGGAGATAAAACACTACTGTAATTGAACTGTTCAGCCATAAAATGCTCCTCCTTTCTGCGTATAAAAACTATCTGGAATAGGTGGTACAGGTAATACACATTTCCTTAAAGCTACAAGGTTTATTTTTAGATAAGTCATCGTTGTTTCAGTGTTGCGATGTCCAAGAACTTCTGATATAATAGGCATGGTAGCCCCATTTTCAAGCATATTACTTGCTAAGGAATGCCGTAAAGAATGAGGACCATGGCGTTTTTTATCAATATTTACACCAGACAGGCGGATTATTTTATTGATATTACCACAAACCATAGACTGAGTGGCAGCAATATACGGGGCACGACTTGATAGAAATATGTTTTGGGAAGTAGATGCTGGACGTCCATATCTAAGATAGTCTATTATGGCATTACCGACATCTGCCAATAATGGAAGTTCAATGGTTTTACCTGTTTTTTGTATCCTCAATTTAATGAGATCATTATCCCAATCTATATCTGAGAACTTCAAACTCATAATGTCTGAAGCACGCAAGCCCAATCTTGATGCTAATAAAATCATTGCATAATTGCGCTTGCCCAAAGCACTACTTCGCGATACAGAATTTTCTATAACCTTAATCTCTTCCGTTGTATAATATGATGGTATGCGTTCTTTCTTTCGTAATTTATATGTAGCGAAGAATTCCTCAAATCGTCCATCTATAATGTTCTCTTGTCTCCAAAAAAGAAAGAGGCATCGAATAATAGACAAAGTCTTTTCCCTGTTTAGCTGTTGGGAAGAAAGAAACCGTATAACATGTTCCTCTGTTATCTGCTTTATATTTTGTACTCCAATCATATCTAAGTAATACAAAAAATTACCCAAACATGAACGATAGTGCTTTAACGTATTTTTGCCACGACGTAAAGAAATCAAATGTAGAACCAACTTCTCCATCTGTTTTCCAATAGCACCATCAAGAGGGTAGAAAGCTGCTCTAACACATTGCTTTCTAATATATCCGACAGTCATAATGTCATTAAGAGCATGTATACTACGTATCCTTTCACATTCATGATTACTCATGTCTTGATGTTGAGTGGACTCTATAAACTTCGCACCTACATCAGGTGTATACATATCAATCCCTTTGTCCGACATGTACTGTAAAATGCCTTTTGTCCACAAACACTTGTAATAGTCAATAGTGCCCTTCGCATAACCACTTTCATAAAAATAATTGAGACATTGCTCAATAAGCTTTTTAATTTCTACTTTTTCCATAAAATCATTCTTTAATAATTAGGATATATACAGAATGCAATATAATGAGAAGTTTTTATACGAAGGGACTAAATAAATTCTTTAATATTCAATAAGTTTGCTCACTTTATAAGTCTTGCACTTTACATAACATATTACTTGTCATAATCAAAATTATGATAAGCTACTCATAAATACGAAGGTATCCAAGATAATGAACTGATTTTGGATGAAGAAGTTTTGTCTGTAAATGGTTCGTCTTATACTCGTACGCTGAAAGTGGAAGGCTATAAGTTTAGTGATGCTGCCGGTTCGGGTATGAAACCAAATGCAGAAGGCTCATTGACTATTGAAGGAAATATTTCTATGGAGGGTGATGTAGTTACCTCTGGAATCTCCGGTACAGGAGCTTTGGCCTTAGTTCCGAAGGCTGTTTTAGAGGAGATGACTGTAAATTCTGTAACTGGTGTCATTCAGCCAAAGATTGAAGCGGAAACAACAAAAATAGAATTGAATGACCTTCCCGATTTCTTGAAAGACGAGGATACTCGTTTGGATATTACTAATCCGGTAATCTTACTGAAAGCTGATAATCCTTTGGAGACGGATGTGGAAATCGATGCTGTACTTACTCCGAAGAAGAATAATGTCAATATTGAAGGGCATGAAGTAAAAATAGGAACTGGATATGGTCAGAATAAGGTAGCATTGATACCAGGTACAAATATCATTGCTCTTTCTCGTACAGGAGACTGTTCTATTGAAGGAGTTACAGAGAATATAAAAGTGGAAGACATAAATAATTTGCTTGAAACTATTCCTGATGATATTGATGTGAATCTGCAGCCGATTGTTCGAAATGAAAATTATTATAATGCGGAATTAGGAAAAGAGTATGATTTGCCGGCAAGTTATGAGGTAGATGTACCGTTAAGTTTCGAACAAGGTTTGAATATCGTATACAATGATTCTGTACAAGATTTGAACAAAGACTTGAACGATTTGGATAAAGTAAGTCTGAAAAATGCCAAGATTATGTTGTCGGTAGATAATGCCATTCCTTTGAAATTGCAACTGAAAGCTGAAAATGTGCAGATTAAGGATGTGTATGGCAATGAACTGACAGCTGTGAAGAAGACAATGGAAGAAGATAAGCAATATGTGACAGAAAGTACAGATGGAGAAAAACCTGCAACAAGTGAACTGGTTTTAAGCCTGACTTCGGATGATACTGCATTCTTGTCGAAAATAGATCGGATTTGTTTTAAAATAACAGCTGTACCGGGAAGTGCTACTGGTGTGCCTTTGAAGGATACGCAATGGCTGAAGGTGACAAGTGTCAAACTGTCTGTGCCAGGTGGAGTGAATGTGGATTTGAATTAATAATGAACGAGAAAAAATGAAACAAATGAAGAAAAATATATTGTGTACGGTACTGTCCGGATTGGCTGTTTTGGGGTTTGTGGGTGAAGCTGTAGCGCAACCTCAGATTAATCGTTCTGCTTATTTTTTGGGAGGTGCTACTTATCGTCATGAATTGAACCCTGCATTTATGGGAGAAAGAGGATATGTTAGTATGCCCGGACTAGGAAACTTGTCGGTAGGAGCTCAAGGAACTGCAGGTGTAGGCGATTTCTTGTTTGTGAAGTCTAATGGCGATTTAATGACTTTCATGCACGAGGAAGTGAGCAGAAAAGACTTCTTAAATGGTTTGCCTAACCGACTGAAAATGGGATTTAATGTGAATGAAAATATCCTGTCTACCGGGTTTTATGCTTGGGGAGGTTTTAATACGATAGGACTTTCTATTAAAAGCAATACCAACTTGTCGGCTCCCGACCAGCTGTTTAAGTTTATGAAAAACGGAGTCGATGCTTCGGAGGGAACTCGTTACACAGTAAACGATTTGAGCATCCTTTCTACTAATTATGCTGAATTGGCATTGGGGCATGCTCGTCAGATAAACGACCAGTGGACGGTTGGTGCAAAAATGAAATTTTTGGTAGGTCTTGCCAAGGCTACCGTGAAGATTGACCGACTGGACATTGAGGCTACGCCGGATGCTTGGAAAATTACTCCGTCGGGTGCACAGGCTTATCTTTCAGGTAAAGGGTTGATTGTTCCTACTCGTGGAGAAACTGGTAATTACGATGATAGTGATTATGAACTGGATGCCAATGGTAACCGTACTGACAAACTGAAACCTGGGTCTAAACAGTTGATTTCGTATGATGACGTGGATTTTGATGACAAGAATATCGGTCCCACAGGATTTGGTATGGCATTTGATTTTGGTGCAACTTATCGCCTGAACGATGAGTGGACATTCTCTGCTGCTGTGCTTGATTTAGGATTTATCCGCTGGAAGAATACAGTGAAAGCTTCTATGAATAATAGTTTTGAATTTAATGGTTTTAATGAAATTCCCATAAAATCAGATTTGGGAGATAACGATCCGAATTCAATAGATAATCAGGCAGACCGTATTGTGGATGATTTGGAACAGATGGCTAAATTTACAAAGGATGGAGAGGAACTGAAGCGTACTACAGCTTTGGCGGCTACCTTGAATCTTGGTGCGGAATATACATTGCCTGCTTATGACCGCTTGAAGTTTGGTTTCTTGTCTTCTTCTCGTTTCCAGGGACGTCATTCCTGGACAGAAGCCCGTGTTTCAGCGAATGTATCTCCTTTAACTTGGTTCGAAGCTTCAGTGAACTATGCTCTTTCTAACTTTGGTTCTACAGGAGGTTTGATGTTGAATTTTCACCCAAGAGGTTTCAACTTCTTTGTGGCTGCTGATGTGCCATTGTGTAAATACACTCCAAAATATTATGCACCACTTAACCGATTCTCTGCCAACATTAATTTGGGAATCAATTTTACTTTCGGTCCGAAGTATAAGACAAAACACCGTTGCGTAGAAGTTCAGTCATTGTAATTTAAATAAAGAATAGATATGAGAAAATTAGCATATATATTGTCGTTTGTCATGTTGCCGCTGGCTGCCATGGCGGGGG
>OGOO01002770.1_pt1 | contig 12123 bp, 9 predicted proteins | sample 1552651 | NCBI WGS metagenome assembly OGOO01 (sample SAMEA2580118, study PRJEB22360) | human gut metagenome | biome: human gut; feature: human-associated habitat; material: faeces | place: Denmark | collected 2008/2010 | reverse complement strand
AAATTTCGGAGTACATATCATCAACTGGTGGTAGCCGATGCCGTTAAATGGGTAAAGATAAAATAATCAGGTCTCTCTCTCTTCTCGTACCGGAGAGCAGGTCATATCCCTACAAAAAAAGCCAACTAATTTTCAATGAATTAGTTGGTTGATTTTTTATTTCAGAAATATTCCTACTGTAATTACTTTTTCCTCTTCTTCTCTTTCCTTTTCGTTGGAGCGTTTCCCCGTCGTCCTCGCCGGAGTTTGCGTTCCGGGCGTTGGCGGCTACTGTTGGTTTTAGGAGGAACCACCTTTGCCGGGGCGGCAGTTGTGGCTTTCACTTCCTGCGAGAGCGAAATCCAGTTGGCGGGCAACCAAATTGGCTTTTGCCACTTTCACGAGTACTTGATCTCCCAGTTGGTAGACTTTCCGGTGGTGACGACCCACGATGCAGTAGTTTTCTTCGTCGAATTCGTAATAATCCCCCTCCAGTTCATTAATAGAAACAAGTCCTTCGCATTTGGTGTCATTCAGTTCCACGTAGAAGCCCCATTGCGTCACGCCGGAGATCGTCCCCATGAAATTCTCGCCTAGCTTGTCGCTCATGAACTCGACTTGCTTGTACTTGATGGAGGCTCTTTCCGCGTTAGAGGCGATCTGTTCCATGTCGGAGCAATGCTTACACATCTCTTCATACTTATCGGCATTGGCCGAGCGTCCACCGTCGAGATAACGTTGCAGCAAGCGGTGGGTCATCACGTCCGGGTACCGACGGATCGGTGACGTGAAATGCGAATAATAGTCGAAAGCCAACCCGTAGTGTCCCACGTTCACCGTCGAGTAGACGGCTTTTGCCATGGTGCGGATAGCCAGTGTTTCGATCATGTTCTGTTCCGGGCGGTCCTGCACGTCTTCCATCAATTTGTTCATGGAAGAGGATATTTGTCGGGGCGTACTCGTTCGTAGACGGTAACCGAATTTGGCGATAAAGCGGCTGAAATCTTCCAGCTTTTCGGTATTCGGTTGCTCGTGAATACGATACACGAATGTTTTGGCTTTTTGGTTTTCCTTGACTTTCCCGATTTTTTCCGCTACTTTTTTGTTGGCTAGAAGCATGAATTCCTCGATCAGCTTGTTGGCCTCCTTCGAGCGTTTGAAGTACACGCCCGTGGGTTTCCCCTTCTCATCAATATCAAAGCGAACTTCGATCCGGTCGAAAGCGATGGCGCCATTCTGGAAACGGGCGGTCCGTAATTTTTGGGCCAGATCGTTAAGGGTTAATATCTCTTCTTTGTAGTCGCCCTCGCCACCTTCGATCATGGCTTGTGCTTCCTCGTAAGTGAAACGGCGGTTTGACTTGATGATCGTTCGTCCGAACCATTGATTGACTACCTCGGCTTTGTCATTCAACTCGAAAACTGCCGAGAAACAAAGTTTTTCCTCGTCGGGACGTAGCGAGCACAACCCGTTGGACAGGTGTTCCGGTAGCATCGGGATCGTGCGGTCCACGAGATACACGGATGTTGCACGGGAGTAAGCTTCCTTGTCCAGCACCGAATCCGGAGTCACGTAGAAACTGACATCCGCGATATGCACGCCGACCTCGTAATTCCCGTTTTTCATTTTTTGGAGCGAGAGGGCATCGTCAAAGTCCTTGGCGTCTTTCGGGTCGATCGTGAACGTCGTGACTTCCCGGAAGTCTCTCCGGTTCTTGATCTCCTCTGCCGGGATGGTATCCTTTATTCTCTTCGCGGCTTTTTCCACGTTTATCGGGAATTGCACGGGCAGTTCGTATTCCGCCATGATGGCGTTCATTTCCGTGTCGTTGTCTCCCGGCGTTCCGAGAACTTCCAGCACTTTCCCCACCGGGTTCTTCTGGTTCTCCGGCCACTCGGTAATCTTGACGATGGCTTTTTCCCCGTCCTTGGCACCGTTCAAGTCTGACAAGGGGATAAATATATCGTAAGGTAATTGTTTGCCCGTGGGAACGAGAAAGGCGTATTGTTTGGAGCATTGTATGATGCCTACGAATGTTTCTTTCTTGCGTTCGAGGATTTCCACCACTTCCCCTTCGGGGCGTCTTTTGGAACTCCGGGCATAGAGTAGCACCTTTACCTTGTCGCCGTTTAAGGCATGATTCAGACCGACTTGCGGAATGAAAACATCTTCTTTGCAGTCGTCCGAGATCAAGTAGGCAGTACCTTTTGCTGTTAGGTCGATGATTCCGGTAACGTAAATCGTGTTTACCTTGAATTTAAAAACCCCGGTTGATTCTTCCGTGAGCATATTGTCATTTTTCATCTCGTAGAGAACCGTCATGATCAATTGTTTGGCATTCATGTTCTTGATGCCTAATCTTTGAGCTAGTTGCTTGTAATTGAAGTTTTGATCGGGGTTACCGGAAAATATATCGTATAATAATCGGTGTAATTCTTTCTTACCGATGTCTCTCTTGCTTTTTTTTTCTTTCTTTGGCATAATCTACTTTTTTTAATACCATTGTTCTTGAAGAATCACTCGAGAGGGAATTAGTCCATCGGCTTAATCAACGACTCGATGTACTCTCGTTCAAAGAGGTCCAAGCCATATTTCTCGTATAAGTCCTCATCTGTCCAGGTTTTGCTAAAATCTAATAAAGGTACAAATTGGTAAACTGCCGCAGTCGCATGATGTCCTGATTTTGATAGACTTATTAAAAATCTAACAAATTTTGTTTGTAGGTAGCCTATAAGATTTTGACATTCTGTTTTTGTCAAGTTTAAATCGGCTCCTATTACAAGATATGTCTCAGTACAAATACTATTAGGTTCAGAGATAAAAGCATTGAGATTATCATCATTTAACTCAGTTCCTATATTGTTGGCATATGGAGTAATGACTTTATATTTGTCTATCCATCCATTGTTCTTCTTTATTAGTTTTCTTTCAACATATCCTATACAATGTCCTTTTCCATAACACAAGAGAGGATTTGTAAGTTCATCTGAAGACTGTTTATATTGACTGTTTTTGATAAAATCTGTAGGTAAGTCGAATGGTTTACGAGCTGACACAATTGATTTTATACTTGAAAAGTCTTTATTCCTTATTTTTTCTATTATAGAAATAGCTTCATAACTACGAATAAATGTATCAATATTGTCTAATTTAAGAAAGCGCATTTTATCACAGATTACGCCATTATTTCCATGACTAATAACTCGAGTCTTTTTTTCTTGAGAATCATACATAATATCCCATAGAAAATAGCAAATACCTCCTCGTATATTAGTATGAGGAAAAACGTTTTCAGGATTTGTAAAATCATCAAGTCGCTTTATATGCTTATCTTCTAACATACTTACTCTAAACTCATCTAAGCCTTTTCCTCCGCTATACCAACGGGCTGGCATAATTATAGATATATAATTAGGAAGCATTTTTTTTGCTAAATTGACAAATAAATTATAAACAGGCGTTGCACTTGCTTGTGCGCCACCATCCATAATCTGATACGGTGGATTTCCCACTACTGCATTAAATTTCATTTCTTGCTTACTTGAATTGCCCTTCCAGAAACCGACAGACTTAAGTTCTCTTACAAGTCCTTCCTGGTCCTTAGAAGCACGTTCGATTAATTGTACGTTTTTGATATTTGCTTTCTGGTCAACCTGACGGAAGCCAAAGAGGGTGCGGCGAGTGATACCTACGGCCATAGGAGTATTGCAGATAACATACATGTTATCCTTTACAATATCATCCCATACCACTTGTTCTTCCTGTACGCTGACCGTCTCTTTGTCGATGCATTCCGCCTTGATGTATTCATCCAAGCGGCGACGGAAGAGAGAGTAAGTGACATAAAGAGGGTAGAGACCAGTCTTTGAATTGATCTCCAATATCTTTGTCTGAACCTCTCCTGCAAGGTCAACATTGTCAAAGAGTTGACGGGTTACATCGCCCTGGTCAACATAACGAGGTGTGTCAAGTACTCCGGTCTTTTCGTCAAAACTTTCGTCGTACCAGCACCAACCACCAATCGTGTCACTCATGTGCATATTCACTACACGCCAAGGAGTAAGCACAGTCTCTTTATCTGGATTGCGGAAATAAGAGAAAATCTCCGTAATCTGACGGATGCGCTCATCTATATGCATAAAGTCAGCCTCACGGGTAAGGGCACGATATTTCTTACCCGCTTCCTCGAAACGGGTAGCATTGAAGCACTTACGAATCTTGTTGAAATCTTCTTTCGAGATTCCCTTTGGCATAAACTCAGTCCAAGACTCATCCTTAATTTTTCGGGTGAAGTTGTCAACTGTCAGTTCATCCTTAGGGTCACCGGCATCAGCACCACCATACATAAGCAAAGGAATACGGAGCGCAATACCACGGATATTGGTCATACGCTTCTTAAACTCCTCACGTTCTTCCTTCGCCTTCTCACGTCGGGCAATACGCTCAGCTTCTGCCTTCAGCCAATCCTCACGCTCTTCTTCAGACATGGCTTCCCATTTCGCCTTAAACTCCTCGTCCTTCTTCAACTTTTCTTCAGCTTTCTTCTTGGCTTCAGCTTTCTTCTGGCGAATCTTTTCCTCCCATTCCGCACGCTGTTCATCAGTCATGTGGCTCAGATCAACGGTATCTTTAGCATCCTTACGTTTCTCATCAGGAGCCTTGCCACCATTCTCACCAATATGATTGATGATTTCCGGATTCACCTTGTTCAACTCATCCTGGTTATAGAGACATGGATCGTCAAAGCCCTTGCGTACCAGTCGGTCGATAAAGACGTTCTCCAACTGTTTGTAGATGTCGTTGACATCCATTGGACTCATCTTGCCCCCATCCATAGAAAGAACAGGACAAAGCTCAATAAAGTCACGAACAGTCTCCTTGTCACGCATTTCCTGCGTCTTCTCTTCATCGCCTTCCTGCTTTTTCTTCTCCTTGGCTGTTGCCATAGAAGAGAATTTGGCTGTTTCTGCTACAATCTTCAAGGTGCGGTCGGGCGCAAAGTCGAATACATAACATTCTTTCTTGATCTTACCTTCATGAGTCTTGTATGGAGACTGCACACGGAAGATGGTCTGCATGTAAGTGGCAGCACGGTCGCCACCCTTCAGATAGAACACTGCAGTCCAAGGCGCAACAGTAACGCCTGTAGTCAGACGGCCACAGGATATGGTGATGGTAGAAGTCTTCTCTGGATTGTCGCCAATCGCTTTAAGCACCTTATCAAGTGCATTCTCGTTCTGCTCGTCTGTTTCGCTTCTACCTGCTACATTCACAACATCGAAGTGACGGAAAATCTTATGCTCTTTCAGAAGTTGCTCCAAAGCTGCTGCTTCGTTGACATGAGAAACTACCCAAAGTGTATGACGGAACATCTGGCGATATTCATAGGTAGAGAATGGAAAATTATTCTCAGCATCCTTTTTGCAGAGTAAATCCAAAAACTCAGATACTTCCAGTTCATGTACAAAACGACCTTTAGCACCCTCTGGCATAGATGCTTTATCGGCTTTAGGATTACCAGTCCATGTACGGAAGAACTCTGGGAACGAGAATACACCAGTCTGATCCAGGATATTATCAATATTCTTGGTAATGTCGTAGGTAAAGATATTCATCTTCGGCAATTCGGCGTATGGATTCTTCTCGTTGGGATGTTCCAAACTCCAGTTATGCTTGGCAGTTTGCTCGGCAATATAGTCCCAGGTGTAGATTTCATCCCCATTGAAATCCTCATAGAGATTGAAAGGAGTTCCAGAGAGATAGAGCATCTTGGTTTTCTCTTTCTTCAGAAAGTCCTGGATGACACCTTTGCCCAATGAGGTAAGTGTTCCCTCGTGAGCCTCGTCAATAATGATCAAGTCCCAGTCGGTTTTCAGAATGTCTGCTTTCAGCATCTCGTTCTCCTTGGATGTGGAGTTTCCATTGCCCAGTTCCTTACTGGCATTTTTTGCCTGTGTCTTGCTGTTGACAAGTTCAGAGAGACGAATATATTGCATCGAAACAAAGAAAGCATAATGATTGCCTGGAGTCTCGACAAAGCTTTCTAAATCATAGTAGTTACCTACAGTCTCACTCTCATCATCCGAACGCATACCGAAACCATAGGTTTTGTGGATGTCGCTGTTGCCTTTTACCTTAGGCTCAGAACTTTTGCTGCCCACAACCTGTTTGAAGGCTTGGAGCCAACTTTCTCCTACTATAGGGCGGTGGGTGATGATAAGGGTGCGCTTCACATCCAGTTCGCGCATAAGCTGCATGGCACAGATGGTCTTGCCGAAACGCATCTTGGCGTTCCAGAGGAACTGTCGATATTCTGGAAGAACTTCATACTGGTATTCACCACGTCTTCCACTTCTTTTACAGAAACGCTCCTTCGCTTGGTCGATTGCGTCCCTTTGCTCAGAACGAAGAGTGATAAGGTCATCGGCAAACAGGTCATCCTGCATGCCGGTCTTTATTTCTTCAAGGGTTGAGTACGTTGCCATAATGATGTTATTTTATTTATTATAATTCTTGTTTACTAACGACTCGAAGGTCTGTTGGATAGCCGACTGGTCGTGAAAGTCTGTATTTCTCAGCGTTGACTTCTGGAGGTTGATGCCTTTGAGGAAGTCTTTGATAAGACAGAACCGCTCTTGTGGCTTTGGCATATAAGCCTTAGCTGGTTCGTCCCAGCCATCCATGCCGTCAAAAAGAGAAGGCCCGGAATCCTGTTCCTGCTTCTTTTCTTCGATGTAAGGCTCATAACCAGGAAGTCCATAGGTGAGACCATCCATCTGCCACACGTTCCAGGAGATGATGTAAGCAGCACCTGGCATCATGCGCATCTTGTTCTGGTTGAACTTCTTTTCACCAAACCGAGCGATATAATGTTCTTCAAATGTAAAGAAGAGAGCTTCCCTGGCAAGTAGGAGGTTATCGCCTTGCCATTCGAAACCGTATGTTGCACGGAGAGCTATCTTAGCCCAAAGAATCCAATCCTTGGAATCCTTCGTATTCTCGGAAACGATTCTGAGTTTACGGTCGAGCATTCCTATGCGATATTTCACATTCTCATTATACTCACCGGTAACTGCATCATATCTGTTACAGAGGTATGGAGCTTCACCACAGGTAATCTCCAGACGGGTATCTGCCACATAGTCTTTCCAGGTTTTACCTTCTGGAAACTCAATTTTCTCCTCATTGTTAATCCACTTCTGAGGGTTTTCAGGGTCGGGCGAATTGAAGAGACCTTCTTTTCTGCCGAACCATTCTTCATCAATGAGATTGTTCTGTGCATTACAAATCCATGCAGGAGTAAATACCTCTGCCTTATCCTTTGCACGCTGCGTCTGTTCTTCTTTCGACTTTACGGCACGTGGTCGGATAATCTCTTGGTAATTGTCTTTCTCCTCAGGATTCTTTTTGACCAACTCATTGTATTGCTCCTTTGTAATCACCTTGCCTTCTTTTGAGGCATAGGATGTGATCTTGTCGAGCGTGATAGGTGCAAAGAAAGTAAAATTCTCTCCGTAGTCAGCATACGAATCCGTAGCCCAGTAGATATTCTGCTGGGTGGTATGATCTTTCAGAAGATTCATACATACCTTCTCTCCGTAACTGTGGAGGAATTGGTTCTCACTTATGTCTGCGTCATTTATCATTGTCTTTGCAAAATTATTATTCTATGTTGCAGTCTTTCTGCACTATTGAATATTTTTTCAATAAATTCTCTATTTTCTCAGCAATTTGCCGTCTCAACCACTCAGGTTTGAGTACTTCAACCTGATTTCCGTATGAAAAGATGCGTGCTTCAAGTTCCTTATTCGGGCGAACCATGAGTTTGATAATGTGATGTTCTTCGTCTTTAACCTCCTGTGAAGGATGTATTGGCTTGTTCACCACATAAGGGAAACGGGCTTCATCAAATTTCAACAGCACTTCCTCTGCAACTGGATGGTCTTCGGGTAATGTCACTCCAACGATGTCCTTGAAATACTCATTGAAATCTATATCCGTATTGGGAATAAACGGCACATTGGCACGTGAGAACTTCACGATACGGTCGAGTGCTTTATTGGTGATGTAATTGCCATGACTACCTTCCTGCAATCCGATGAGGAACCAGCGGTTATTGAATTGCTTGATATGGTAAGGATGGAGGATGGCAGTTCTTTCATTGCCAGCGAAAGTGCGATAGAGCAAATTCAAAGGCTGATGATTCAATGCGGATTCTATCAGTTCACCCAAGAACTCTGTTCCCTTCAGTAGATCATTGTGGTCAAAAGATACGATATTCTCTGTATTGGGCTTGACACCAAAACGGAATTCGAGATTTGAGATAACATCTTCCAACCATGCGTTACTCGGCACACCACGAAAACGACTTAGTATGTCAATAGTGGAGCGAAGAGACTTTATTTCTTCGGCTGTCAACTCATTATTAAAGATGGAGAAGCTTGGGTCTGAATAACGGTAGTAACTTTTCCTTCCATCGAAAGGATATGTTTCGATAGGGGCATTGTAGGTGACTCTATCTCTCATGTATTTAATGTCTTCACGTATCTGACGGATGCTGACCTGCGAGCCATAGAGATCCATGAGGGACTCATTGACTGTGTCAAGGAGGTCCTCAATACTATATGTTCTATGAAAATCGCTAAAGCATCTGTCCAGTATCCGGTAGCGCAGTTGCGCATTCTTGTTTGTTGGCATAGAGTCTTTTCTTAATTAGTTTATTTATCTGTTTTTATAGTAACGACATTGTCCAGTCTGACAAGGTCGTTCATGTCGCATTTGAGACAGCGAGCTATCTCAATCAAATTCTCTAAAGTTGGTTGTGATGTATTGGTAACCCACTTTGATATTGTAGCAGGATCTTTACCGAGCATCTCAGCCAGTTGCTTGTTGGTTAGCATGCGTTCTGCAAGCATAACCTTAATCCGATTTAGAGGTTGTTTCTCCATATTTCTTATTTTTATATTATTCAATATGCAAAAATAAGGTTTTTTCTTCGAAAAACAGACATTTTTCATAAAAATAACACTCCTAAAGCAAATAAATTGATGTTTTCGTCATGTTATTCGAAAAAATATTGTATTTTTGTAGAAAAAAGGCTGCATCTCAGCAATCGGAGCAAGCTCCATTCCGTTCGGTTTGCACTTTTTTTGCATGTGAAGGGCGTCTTTTTTCTGAGAGTGCAGATAGATTGCATAATGGCTTTCTACTTTTGCATCCAGATTGAACAGTTAGACCTTTAGGTCGTGGTATAAACAAAATCATAAGAACGATGGAAAAGACGAACATCTACACAGATGAAGAGCGTTATTGGATGACTGGAGGTAATACAGGTACATTGCCTACACGTATCATCCCATCTGTGATTTACAGCTTGGCACCAAACGAAATCTTCGTGTTTGGAAGCAATGCTCTGGGTATGCACCATGCTGGTGCTGCTCGTGTGGCCTACAATGAGTTTGGTGCAGAATGGGGAAATGGTGAAGGATTGCAAGGTCAGTCGTACTCGATTCCCACGATGGAGGGTGAGCATAATACAAAGCTTGCCATCATGAGATTTACGCAATATGCCAAGGAGCATCCTGAACTAAAGTTTCTGGTAACTCCTGTTGGCTGCGGTATCGCTGGATATACTCCAGAAGAGATTGCTCCTATGTTTAAGGATGCAGCTTATTTGGAGAATGTGTATTTACCCATCAGCTTCTGGAAGGTGCTGATAAGATGCTGACATTAATGACGAGATATTTAATGTTAACAATGTGTTATTTTAAAAAGCTTGTAATTATTGATTAAAATGATTATAGATAAATTAGATAAATACGAATTGATTGCAGTTGTAATGCCTACAATTACAGGTGTTATAATATGTATTTGGGCATCTTGACCTTTAATAGATTGGTTGAAGTATGCTGACATTATAGAAGTCCTCCCGCCAATAATAGCTAAAGATACTATTGGTCCTATTGTGTCTGCTGTATATCTGATATTTTTGTCAACATTTGTTTAGAGATTTTCGAAATACTTTGTTGAGACTATTTGGTTTGGAAAGAATAGAGAGAAATTTCCTACCACAAAATATCTCTTGTATTGCGATTCTTTCGGAAATGAAGTCATTGCTAATAAGATAAAAACACTTCTAAATGAGCAACATGATATCAAACTATTGACAGCAAGGCAAGAGGGCAAAGATCGTATTAAGGCAGTTAAGTCGATAATATCAGCAGTTAATATTATCAAAAAAGAAGTTCAAATGGCAAATGATGATATGTACAATAGAAAAAACCGACGTTATGGGCGATGTAGAAATTTGATCGGAAGCATGATAATCTCATCCTTCATATCAATTATATGTTGCATATTAACGTGGTATTTGAATTTAGAAATGTCTAATCCCCAAATTGCATTACTAATTTCGTTAAGTGCATTGTTGTTTAATGCGCTTATGTATAAGAATATAGCCAATGAATACGCTAATGAATTGTTTAATACATATATAAGTAGATATGAGCAACACAAAAATAACATTTTACCCCGTTAAAAACGGGGACACTAATTTGATAGAATTTTCAGATGGTGTAAACATGCTTATTGACTGTAAGTTTCGTTCTGAAGCAGAAGCAGAAGATAACGATGACTATAATGTTATCAATGATCTTCTGACCAATAAGCTTACAACTAAGAAAAAGGGTCTTCCTTATCTGAATGCGTTTGTTTTAACTCATCCAGACCAGGATCATTGTCTTGGATTTGCACAAAAATTTTTCTTAGAAAAGAATCCTGAGATTACAGAACCTACCGAGGAAGAAAAAGAGTCTAAACTAATTCTTATTGGAGAATTATGGTATTCTCCTAGGGTTTTCACAGAGCATGAGGACGACTTGTCTGATGACGCAAAATCATTCAAGAAGGAAGCTGATAGAAGAATGCAGTTGTGGAAGACCAACGATTCCACAAAAGACAAACCAGGTAATAGAATCAGAATTATTGGATATTCTGATGTTGATGACTTGAATGGAATACCTGATGAATGCATAACAGCAGCTGGTGAGGAAATTTCAAAACTGGATGGTAAGAACCATACTCAATACAGGTTCTTTATCCATTCTCCATTTAAAAAAGCTATTGAAGGAGACTCTAGAAATGAGACAAGTATTGTCATGCAAATACGTGTTGATGCAGACTCTTCAAAAGATGCTGGTAAATTAATTTTTGGAGGTGATGCCGAATGGCGTGTATGGAAAAAAATACAGGAAAAAACGTCGGACAAGAAAAAACTTGAATGGAACTTATTTGAAGCACCCCATCATTGTAGCTATACTTTTTTTGCTGATGATAGAGAGAATGATCCAGAAGAATCTTCCTTGAATTTCCTTGATAATAGGGTTGGTAATGGCTATATAGTCAGTTCATCAAAAACGATAAAGAAAAATAGTGATAATCCACCCTGCCAAAAAGCTAAAAATCGCTATATAGAGAAATTGGATGATGATGAGGATTATTTTAAGTGTACTGAAGAAAACAACAAGCAAGAACCTGTTGTATTTGAGGTGAAAAAAGATGGCATATGGTTCGATGACAAGAGTAATAAGAAAAAACAGGATTCAAAATCATCTTCGATTGGTAAACGAGAGCATCTCTATGGATAGATATTCAAATCACTATGCCTATTTGGCTTCGGAAAAAGTCGGACAAAAGATAAAAGATTCTCTTTGCTTGGCAAAATTTTACTTTTATAAGGAGCAATACTCTTTTGTGCAGATGCCTAATGGAAATATAGGCATCTGTGCAAAAGTTTGCGTACCTGTTGGATCTTCTTCTGACTTGAAACAGCATGAACCTATTCTTGTAGAAATATGCGGAAATGATATTGAGGAATCAGATCTTAAAATCTATCCAGATAGGACGAACTTTCCCTATGAACTTTTTCCACATATTAATTTTCCGGTAGATAATATGCCTCCAACTCTTTGCCTCACTAGAGAAAATTTTAGAGATTGGTACGCAGAACATACTTTCGAAGACTATATCAAGCTGGTTTCAGAATGGTATAAAGATGCCGCAACAGGCAACCTTATAAAGATTAATGGAGAAGATTTCTTTGAACCGTTTAGACCTAGAAAATCTGATGCAGTTGTCTTTAAGGTT
>OGOO01002767.1_pt1 | contig 12129 bp, 8 predicted proteins | sample 1552651 | NCBI WGS metagenome assembly OGOO01 (sample SAMEA2580118, study PRJEB22360) | human gut metagenome | biome: human gut; feature: human-associated habitat; material: faeces | place: Denmark | collected 2008/2010 | reverse complement strand
CCGGAGCGGCAGCGCACCCCCGGAGCGCCGCCGCGACGATCATTCGTTTCATATCGGTTCGTTTCATGTGCCTATCGGGTCAGTTCGCGGATGCGGCGGGCAATCTCCGTATTGAGGTAGGTGCCGCAGAAACGGTCGGCGCCGGGCCCGTAGGCAAAGACGGGCAGCATGGCCGGCGTGTGGTCGTCGGTCGTATAGACCCCCATGATGCGGCCGCTCTGCTCGTCACCGTCGAGCAGCACCAGACCGCCGGTCTCGTGGTCGGCCGTCACGACGACGAGCGTCTGGCCGTTCTCATCGGCGAACTTCAGCGCTTCGGCCACGGCCAGGTCGAAACTGAGCATCTCGATCACCGAACCGGGCAGGCAGCGCGAGTGTCCGGCATAGTCGATCTTCGCCCCCTCGACCATCAGGAAGAAACCCTTGTCGCCGCGCTCCTGCAGTTTGTCGATGGCCGCGCGCGTCGCTTCGGCCAGCAGACCGAGATTCGACTCCTCGGCCGCCTCGTCCATGCGCTCGTCAATGCAGACCACGCGCCCCTCGGCGGCATTGATCTCGTCGATCGAACGGACAAAACGGTAGTTCTTCGAAAGCTCGCCGATCAGGTCGATCCCGTCGCTGCGCTCCGTGAACTGGCGAATGCCGCTGCCGCAGAGCAGATCGACCGGCGTATCGAGCAGGCAGCGGGTCAGCTCGTCGGCGTTGTCGCGCTCGACCGAATGTCCGTAAAACGCCGTGGGCGTGGCGTCCACCGCGTTGCCGAGCGTCACCACGCCGACCGGAAGCCCCTTGCCACGGAACCAGTCGCTCAGCGACGGCACGGCCTCCCCCTCCTCGGTCATCGAGATGTGGCGGTTGGCATGGCGCCCCCCCGTGGCCAGCGCCCTGCCGCCGGCCGACGGGATCGGTCCGCGGGCGCGCGCCCGCCCCGGCCGCCCGCCGAGTCGGTCGTGAAGGCGCCGAGGGCGTTGTTCCGCTGCAGGCCGATGTAGTTGAAGTTCATGAGCGTCAGCCCGCAGTTGGCATAGGCCGCCGCGGTGATCTGCGACAGCCCCATGCCGTCGCCGATCAGGAAGATCACGTTGCGGATGCGCCCCTTGCCGCCGTCGTTGCGGTGGGTCGGGCGGTAGGTGTCGATACCTTCCGACAACTGGAGCTTGTCGTTCTGGAAGCCACGGAAGTCGCGCGTCGTGCGGTCGAGCCGCTTGGTGCCCGTGACGCCCGACGAAGCCGTGCGGCGCTCGCCGATGCGGAAATTCTTGTTGCCGAAATCGGCAAAGAAGGCGGCGCACACCTCCGGGTTGTCGGTATTGATATAGTCGATGCCCATGTCGTAGAAGGTGTAGTAGACGGTCGTCCCCTCGGGGGCGTTCCAGAAACGCACGGGCTTGCCCTGTTCATGCGCGCGGTCGATCACCTGCTCGAGCCGCTCCTTCTCTGCCGGGATGATCGTACCCTTGCCGTTCCATTGCGAGAAATCGCGGAAATTGGTACTTATCAGCGCGATACGCTCCAGCTGTTCGGGGGTGTAGTCGGCATCCCATGCCCCGTCGAAGCCAAGGAAACGGGGATACCGGTCGAATGCCTCCGGAGCCGGGACGCGCCCCGTCACGGCGACACGCACCGCCGCGGGGTTCACTTCGGGGTCGAAAACCTCGGGCCAGCGGCCCAGCAGGGCGGCGACGGCCCGGAGCGTCGGATCGGTCTCCGACTTGAGCTCAACCATCAACTGCAGCGTCTGGTCGCTGTCGCGGAAGGCCCGGCCGCCGTTGCGCGCGAAGAGCGTCACGATCGGCTCGACGTAGAGTGCCTCGAAAGTCATGTCGGCACGGAGATCCTCCACGTCGTGTCCGACGAGCAGCTGCCCGTCGTGCAGGAAGACGTCGGCCTCGATCGACGAGACCTGCTGTGCATAGGCCTGATAGAAGGGCACGCGCTGCGCGTAGTCGTTGTGCGAATGGATCAGCACGGGGGGCTGGGCCGCAGCCGCGCCGCAGCACGTCAGCGCGAGGGCCAGCAACAGATGGCGGAGATTCGTTTTCATGCGAAGGTCAATTTTAACGGGTGAATGTCAGGCGGGCCGTCACCGGAGCGTGGTCCGAGAGGTAGCCTCCCTCGTACAGGTCGGGCAGCACCTCGTAACGGTCGGACCGCAGGTCACCGCCGATGAAGATGTAGTCGATCAGGGGACGCTCCTCCTCGGGAATCTGCCCGAAGTCGGCAAAGCTCCACGACGGCCCGAACTTCTCGGCCGCCACCTCGCCGGTGCTCTTCAGCAGAGCCCCTTCGACGACATGGGCAATGACCGGCGAGTCGGGTTCGGCGTTGAAATCACCCGTGAGGATCACCGGACGGTCGCCGCGCAGCGTCTCGATACGCCGGAGCAGCAGGGCAACCCCCTCGCGGCGGGCCTGTTCTCCCACATGGTCCAGATGTGTGTTGATAAAGAGGAACTCCCGGCCGTCGCCGCCTCGCCGCAGGACTACCCACGTGGCCAGGCGTTCACAGGCACCGTCCCAGCCTTTCGAGCCGGGCCGCTCGGGCTCCTCACTGAGCCAGAAGGTCCCCGAGTCGAGCAGTTCGAAGGCGTCGGCACGGAAGAAGACGGCATTGAACTCCCCGGCGCGATCGCCGTCCTCGCGGCCTACGCCGACGGAACGGTAATCGGGCAGCAGGGCTCCGAGGTCATCGTACTGGTTGGCCAGCAGCTCCTGCGTGCCGAAGACATCGGGTGCCTGCTCACGGAGCATCGCGGCGATGCGTTCGCGGCGGAACCGCCAGTTGTTCTCCCCGTCCTCGGGGTTGTCGTAGCGCATGTTCATCGTCATGACGACAAGCTGCTGCGGTTGGGACTGCCGCTCCCCGCACGCTGCGGCGGCAAGGAGGGCAAAACAGAAAAGCCATCTTTTCATCGTTGCATCCTATGATTTACAGATTATTTCACAAAGAGATTCTCCGCAGGGACCGGGCTGAACTCCCCGGACCCGGGCGCTCTCCAGCCCCACGAGAGCTCCTGGCCCTCATAGTCCTCGAAGTAGAGCAGTTCGAAGCGGTGCAGTCCTGCCGCAAGGGCCACCCGTCCGGTGGCGGTCACCGCAGCGTGCGAGCCGTCGTTATCGACCACCCGGCGTCCGTCGATCAGCAGCACGCTGCCGTCGTCGCTCTTGGTGGCGAACTCCCAGACACCCTGCTCGGGGATGCGGATCAGCCCCTCGAAGCGGTAGGCGAAGTGGTCCTCCTGCGGAGCTCCGTCGATCGAGGGCTCGGGCAGGATTCCCGTGGCGACGGGGCGTTCCCCGCGGATGTCGTCCACACGCGAGAAGGTTCCCTCATAGTAGGTGTAGCGCACGCCCGGCTGCGAGGCCGAAGCAGCCACAGGGCGGAGGAACGAGGCCTTCTCGGCCCGGAGCGTCAGGGTGCGGCTGGGTGCGGCGCCCGGCTTGAAGGCTTTGGCGCAGAGCACGAGCGAACGGTCCACACGGACCGGCGCGGTGTAGAGCGGCGAGAGCGAGTCGGGCTCCGAACCGTCCAGCGTGTAGCGGATCTCGGCCCCCGGAGTCGTCGTGGCCAGATCGATCTCGATCGGCTCCGTGAAGAGGCTCACCGACTGCGTCGTATAGGGAACGGAGACCACCTCGCCGCGCGTCAGCGAATAGGGGGCCGCTTCGGGCTCCGTACCCCGGTCGAGGTTCGGCTCCTCGCAGAGCGAGAAGTGCAGCTCGCCGCCCTGCATGAGCTGCTCGTAGGTCACGAAATTGGCCTCGACAGGAACACCGTCGAGCGTCACGGCGTCGATATAGCGGTTCCGCCGCGGGTTGTCGGCCGTCACGGTCAGCGTGCGCCCGTTGGCCAGCCGCACGGTGGCCCGGTCGAAGAGCGGTGTGGTGAGCACGAACTCGTTCGATCCCGGGCAGACGGGATAGAAGCCCAGCGACGAGAAGATATACCAGGCCGACATCTGCCCGCAGTCCTCGTTGCCGATGATCCCCTCGGGCGTCGGGGCATACATCTCGTCGAGCAGGCGGCGCGTGAGTTCCTGCGTCCGCCAGGGCATGCCGACATAGTTGTAGAGGTAGGCCATGTGGTGGCTCGGCTCGTTGCCGTGTGCATACTGTCCCATGAGACCCGTGACGTCGGCTACGTCGAGCTGCATCTCCTCCGAGGTGAGCGTAAAGAGCCGGTCGAGCTCATCGACGAACGGAGTGCGGCCGCCGAAGAGCTGCTCGAGGCCGTTTATGTCGTGCGGCGCGAAGAAACGGTAGTGCCACGGCGTGGCCTCGGTGTAGTCGCGTCCGGTGGCGAACTCCTCGAAGGGGGTGGTCCACCCGCCGTCGGAGCGACGTCCGCGGAAGAAGCGGGTCGAACCGTCGAAGACGTTCACATAGTTGAGCGCCCGGCGGTAGTACTCGCGGGCCGTATCATTGCAGCCGAGGGCCTCGGCCATGCGTGCAATGGCCCAATCATCGTAGGCGTATTCGAGCGTGCAGGAGACCGACTCGCGGGTGTTCTCCGAAGGGATGAAGCCGTTGGCCACATAGTCGTCCGAACCCTTCGCGTTGATGTTCGACGAACGGACCATCGCCTCGAGGGCCTGCATGCCGTCGTATCCGCGGATGCCCTTCATCCAGGCATCGGCAATGACCGAAGCGGCGTGGTAGCCGATCATCGTCCGCGTCTCGCCCGAAGCGAGGGGCCAGATCGGCAGTTCGCCCGTCGCGTCGTACATGTCGAGCATGCTGCACGCCATGTCACGGACCAGCGTCGTATCGACGAGCGTCTGCAGCGGATTCCAGGCCCGGAAGGTATCCCACAGCGAGAGGGTCGAATAGTGGCGCCGCCCGGCAGGCAGCGTGGCCACCGACTGGTCGTTGCGCCGGTATTGGCCGTTCACGTCGTTCATCAGGTTGGGGGTCAGGCAGGCGTGGTATTGCGCCGTGTAGAAAATCGTGCGTTCCTCGCGCGTGCCGCCCTCGACGACGATGCGCCCGAGCACCTCGCGCCACAACTCCTCGGCCCGGGCGCGCACGGTATCGAAATCGAGTTCGGGAACCTCCTCCAGCGCATTCTCGCGGGCATTTTCAGCGCTCACGGCCGAGAGACCCACGGCTGCGGTGAGCGACGTCGTCCCGGGGGCGAAGGTCAGCACCGCCTGCCGGTCACCGAGCAGCTCGACCGAAGCGAACGGCTCCGAGAAGCGGGCCCAGAACCACACCTGATGGTCGGCCACCCACCCCTGCGTGCGGCGCATGCCCGAGAGTTCGGAGGCCCCCTCCTGCCGCAGGGCGCGCAGATCGACGCGCTCGTCCGTAATCGTGTGCATGAGGTCTACGATCACGCGCCGCGGGCCGTCACCGTGGAACGTATAGCGGTGCACGCCCGTACGGGGTGCGGCAGTCAGCTCGACCGTCAGCCCCTCGTCGGGCAGTTCGACCGAGTAGTAGCCGCACGAGGCCGTCTCCCTGTCGTGCGAGAAGGTGTAGGGCTGCTCCAGGAAGGCGCCGTCGCGCACCACCTCCTCGCGGGTGGTGGGATGGAAGAGGATGTCGGCCAGGTCGGCGCATCCCGTACCGCTCAGGTGGGTATGCGAGAATCCGTCGATGGTCCGGTCGTCGTAGTGGTAGCCGGCGCAGGCATCCCAGTCGCCCGACCGCGTGTCGGGGCTGAGCTGCACCATGCCGAACGGCGTGGCGGCACCGGGAAAGGTATGTCCGTGGAAGCCCGTGCCGATGAACGGATCGACATACTCGAGCGGATCGGAAGGCTGTGTACAGGCGATGCCGGCGCACGCCAGCAAGGCGAAAACCAAGGTTCGCTTCATGGTCTGCAAGGTCAGTTTTTGTTCAGGTTGTACAAATATAGAAATACGCCGCGAACCCGTCTGCGGCGATTTGCGTCTTTAGGTCCTCATATCACGCAAAACCATCCGTTCCATACGCCCCCGACAGCCTCACGGAGTTGCAAAAGAAATACGAAAATCACACAAAAAGACGAATTTTCCCGAAAAAAAGCTAACTTTATCCCGGAAAAGCCGCTCCCGCCATGGCACGCATCCTCTTTCTGACCGACTTCTCGGAGGCCTACGCCCGCAACCTGCTGCTCGGCATCGCCCGCTATGCCCACGCCGTCGGGCAGGCCTGGAGCCTCTGCCGGCTGCCGCTGTCGATCCGCGACAAGTTCGGCATCGAGGCGGTCATCGACCTGGCCAAAAAGATGCGTGCCGACGCCGTCATCGGGCAGTTCTACAACACGGACAACGTCGAGCTGTTCGCCCGCAACGGCATCATCACCATCGCCCAGGACTTCAAGGCGCGCTTCACGACCATTCCCAACATCACCGGGCCCCACTTCCTGGCCGGGAAGATGGGGGCCGAGTACTTCGCCAAGAAAGGATTCCGCCACTTCGCCTTCTACGGCACGCGCGACATCGTCTGGTCCGACGAGCGCATGCAGGGATTCCGCGAAACGGTCCGTGCCGCGAACCCGTCGTTCACCTTCTCGGCGTTGTGCAAGAACACGCAGAACGCCCTGTGGGATTACGACACGAACCAGCTGGTGACCTGGCTGCAGTCGCTGCCCAAACCAGTGGCGATCATGGCCTGCGACGACAACCACGCCTACCACATCACCGAAGCCTGCCAGCAGGGCGAGGGGGGGGGTCGGCTGCGCATCCCCGACGACATCGCGGTGCTGGGCGTAGACAACGACGAGACGATCTGCCGTCTCTCCTCGCCCAACCTCTCGTCGCTCAACCAGAACATCGAACAGGGCGGCTACGATGTCGCCCAGCTGATCGACCGCATCCTCCGCGACCCGGCCACCCCGCGCGAGGACGTCATGGTCCAGCCGACGCACATCGTCACGCGCCAATCGACCGACATCTACGCCAACAACGACCAGCACATCGCCGAGGTGCTGAAGTACATCCACGAGAACATCAGCCAGAAGATCACGGTGGACGAGCTGGTCGAGCTGGTACCGCTCTCGCGCCGGCTGCTCGAGACCCGTTTCAAACGGAGCATGGGCACGTCGATCTACGACTACATCCTCCAGACCCGCATCGAGAAGGTCGCCCAGCTGCTGTGCGAGGGCATGAGCGTCTCCGAAGCAGCCATCGAGCTGGGCTTCTCGGATATCAAGAACCTCTCGCGGATGTTCCGGCAACAGCGGGGCATGACCCCCTCGGAGTACCGCCGCGAGATCCTCCGCCTGAAACACTGAACCCGGCACACGCCGGGCACACGAGCCGGGCACAACGCACGGGCATGAAAAAACGAGGGGGCCGCACTTGCAAGTGCGGCCCCTCGCCGTTGTCGGACGGGCGGTCCGGAATCGCTTCCGGAATCACTCGTCGATGAAATCAATGTTGATCTCGCGCTGGAACACCTCCTGCAGCGAGATGGAGGTCTCGGTCGTGGCCAGGCCCTGGATGTGGAGGATGCTGTCGAAGATCGTCCGCATGAGGTGCTCGTTGTCCACGCAGTAGAGTTTCACCAGGATGTTACCGGCTCCCGTGATGAAGTGGCATTCCACGATCTCGGGGACCTTCTTCAAGGCATCGACGGCCTGCGAGAGCAGCTTCGGATCGCTCAGCGTGATGCTCACGTGCACGCAGACATCGAATCCCATCATCTTGGGATTGACGATCAGACGGCTTCCGAGGATCACGCCGGCCTCATCGAGCTTGCGGATACGCTGGTGAATGGCGGCTCCCGAAATACCGCATTCGCGGGCGGTCTCCAAAAAGGGCATTCGCGCATTCTTGATCAGATACTTGAGGATTTTCCGATCGATCGCGTCCAATACTGCTTTTGCCATATCGCGTCGGTCCTGTTTACTTGAGAACACCCAGTTCCTTGCCCACCTTCGTGAAGGCGGCGATGCAACGGTCGAGCTGCTCGGTCGTGTGTCCGGCCGAAACCTGCACGCGGATGCGGGCCTGTCCCTTCGGAACCACCGGATAGTAGAATCCCGTCACGAAGACGCCCTCGTCCTGCAGCTTGGCGGCGAAATCCTGCGACAGTTTGGCGTCGTAGAGCATCACGGCGCAGATGGCCGACTGCGTGGGCTTGATATCGAAGCCGGCAGCCATCATGCCCTTGCGGAAGTGCTCGACGTTGGCCACCAGACGGTCGTGGAGCTCGTTGCTCTCGGCCAGCATGCGGAACATCTCGATCGAGGCACCCACGACGGCGGGGGGCAGCGAGTTGGAGAAGAGGTAGGGACGCGAACGCTGGCGGAGCATGTCGATGATCTCCTTGCGGCCGGTGGTGAATCCGCCCACGGCGCCGCCGAAGGCCTTGCCGAGCGTACCGGTCAGGATATCGACCTGTCCGCGCAGGTTGTAGAGTTCCGTGATGCCGCGGCCCGTCTCGCCGAGCACGCCGGCCGAGTGGCACTCGTCCACCATCACCAGGGCGTCGTACTTCTCGGCCAGGGCGCAGATCTTGTCGAGTGGAGCGGCGTTGCCGTCCATCGAGAAGACTCCGTCGGTGCAGATGATGCGGAAGCGCTGGGCCTGGGCCTTCTTGAGGCACTCCTCCAGTTCGGCCATGTCGGCATTGGCATAGCGGTAACGCACGGCCTTGCACAGGCGCACGCCGTCGATGATCGAGGCGTGGTTGAGTGCATCGGAGATGATGGCGTCCTCCTGCGTGAAGAGCGGCTCGAAGACACCGCCGTTGGCGTCGAAGCAGGCGGCGTAGAGGATCGTATCCTCCGTTCCGAAATAGTCGGAGATGGCCTTCTCGAGCTCCTTGTGGATATCCTGGCAGCCGCAGATGAAGCGGACCGAAGACATGCCGAAGCCGCGGCGGTCCATCGCCTTCTTGGCAGCCTCGATCAGCCGCGGATTGTCCGACAGGCCGAGGTAGTTGTTGGCGCAGAAGTTCAGCACCTTGCGGCCTGCCACTTCGATTTCGGCGCGCTGGGGCGACTCGATGATCCGCTCGCGCTTGTAAAGTCCGGCCGCCTCGATCTCTGCGAGTTCCTGCCGGAGATAATCCTTGATTTTTCCGTACATTATCGTTAAGTTTTGATGAATACTCCCGTTTGTAGTGTCAAACTGTTACAAATATACAACTATTTTGCGATAATTTACCAAAAACGACGCACTTTTTATCGATTCCGCCCTCCAACCGTCCGACAAACCTCCTCAGCAGGATGCAGTTCGGCGGACAGAAACCCGGTAACAATCCGTCGGCGGCCCGTGCGGAGAATTCCGAAAAAAGGATTAATTTTGCACCCGGATTCGCCCCGGGGTTCCAGATCCGGGCCCGTTCGGAGAGGTTCTCCGACACACGACACCGACTCATTTTCACGCACCATGCCGCACTCTATTCGCTCCATACGGCCGCTTGCCATCCTGCTGACCGCCGCGCTCTGCCTGCCGACACTCCGCACGGCAGCGCAGCCCCTCCCCCCCCCCCTTTCCGCAGGCGGGGAGAGCGCATCCGCCGCCACATACGTCCCCGAGACCGACACGCTCCTGCTTACGGTAGAGCGGCTGCTGGAGCTCGGCGTTAAAAACAGCCTCCGTCTCCAGGCCGGCCGCATCGAGGAAGAGGCCAGCAGCGACCGCAGCCGCACGGCCCGCACGGAACGTCTGCCGGAGGTGAACGTCGGCCTCAAGGGCGGCTTCGTGGGGCAGCCCGTCGTCTTCGAACACGGTCTGAGCGACGCCACCTATCCCGATGCCCCCGACTGGTCGCAGAACTACGCCATCGACATCGTCCAGCCGCTCTACAAGGGCGGCCGCATCCGCGGCGGCATCCGCCGGGCCGAAATCGAGCGGATCGCCCGCCTCGGCACACAGGCCGACTGTGCGGAGGTGAAACTCGAGTTGCTGCGCCAGTACATGGACCTCTTCGCCCTGTGGAAACAGTGCGACGTGCTGCGCCGCAACATCGAAGAGTCGGAGCGGCGGCTCAGGGACATCCGGCAGATGAAGGCCGAAGGTCTGATCACCAACAACGACGTGCTGCGCAGCCAGATGCGTCTGACCGACGACCGACTTTCGCTGCGCGAGGCCATCGACAACGCCCGCATCGCCTCGCAGCGGCTCGACATCTGGATGGGGATCGACGAGGGGACGATCATCCTGCCCGACACGACGCTGCTGCACCTGGCCGTAGAGCCCACCCCCTACGAAGCCTATGTCGATGCCGCCTGCGAGAACGACCCCTCGCTGCGCGTGCTCCGGGCCCAGACCGACCTGGCCCGCAACGAAGTGCGCCTGGCCCGGGCCACCTACTACCCGACCGTCTCGCTCTACGCGGGCAATGCCCTGGCGCGCCCGATCGCCCGCACGCTTCAGGACCTCTACAACAACAACTGGAACATCGGACTCTCGATCTCCTACCCGCTCTCGGCGCTTTACCGCAACCGCCACAAGGTGCGGGAGCAGCAACGTTACGTCGAACTGGGGCGCAATGCCGAGGAGCAGCGGCTCCAGCAGGTCCGCATGACGGTGCGCACGGCCTTCCTGCACCACGAGGAGGCGATCGAACGGGTCCGGGCCCTTGAACTGTCCGTTCGCCAGGCCGAAGAGAACTACCGCATCATGCAGAACCGCTACCTCGAACAGCTGGCCATCCTGACCGACCTGCTCGACGCCGACAGGCTGCGCCTCGAATCGCAACTGCGTCTGACCACGGCCCGCACGGAGGTGATCTATACCTATTACGAATTGCAGAAGGTCTGCGGACGGCTCTGAAAAAGGGTCCCGCGCCATTCCCCTTCCCGGGCCTCCGATCCCGTTTTCACTCAATGCCTTGTCCCGTCCGGTCCGTTCGGCCCGAAAAAATCCTCCGTTTCGTTGTATTAATATAAAAAATTGCATATTTTTACAATAAAATATCCGATAACCTCTTGCGTGTGTCGCGGAATTATCGTTTCTTTGTTCCAGGCAATCGGGATTTCCGTTCCGGCGGACCGGTTCCGCTCCGGCACACGACCCGAGAGATACATTCTGCACGATTCGCCGATCGGCAGAATGGGTGTGACGCAACACCGGCGGGCGGGACGGCTTCGACCGTCCCGCCTTTTTTCGCCCCCGGAACAAAAAAACGGCCGAAAATCCGACAATAAGTACTATTTTTGCATCGTATACCGCGTCACCCGACCGCCAATGGACAACAGCAAATACATCGAACGGCTGGAAAAACGGGGCATCAAGCCCACGGCAAACCGCATCCTGGTGCTGGAGGCAATGCTCGCCGCATCGCGGGCCGTCTCGCTGGCCGAACTGGAGGGCATGCTCGGGACCGTGGACCGCTCGAGCATCTTCCGTACGCTCGGCCATTTCCTCCAGAACCGCCTGATCCACGACATCGAGGACGGGAGCGGATCGGTCAAGTATGAGGTTTGCGACAGCGACTCCGCCTGCTCGGTGGCGGACATGCACGCCCACTTCTTCTGCGAGGTGTGCCACCGGACCTACTGTCTGAAGAAGGTCCAGATCCCGGTCACGACGCTCCCCGAGGGATTCATCATGCACTCGGTCAATTACACGGTCAAGGGCATCTGCGAGCGATGCTCGAAAGCCCGCTGACGCCTCCCCGACCGTAAGACGCCCTTTCCCGGCCCGCACACGCCGCCGCCCCGGCAACCGACGGATTTGCAACCCGGTTGCAGGGACGAAAGGTTATCTTTGCCCCGGAAATAAAAAACAACCGATAAAAATCCATGAAAACGAGAACCCTTATGGCCCTGCTCGGCTCCCTGGCGCTGGTCGCCTGCCACGGCACGGGTCCGCATAATCATGCCCACGAAGAGCACGATCCCGCCGTGGAGACCCACCTCCACGAGCACGAAACACCGGAAGAGCACGAGGCCCACGGACACGAAGCCGAAGCCGGACACGGCCATGCCGGCGAGATCTCGCTGCCGGCCGAAAAGGCCCGCGCCGCAGGCGTCGTCGTGGATACGGTCGTCCGCGGCCCCTTCCGCGAGGTGATCGTCGCCAGCGGCCGCATCCTCCCGGCCCCGGGAGACGAAAAGACCGTCGTGGCCTCCGTCCCGGGCGTAGTCTCCCTCCCGGGCACCCTCACCGAAGGCGCGCAGGTGGACGAGGGGAGTGCACTGCTGCACGTCTCGTGGGCCCACCTTCAGGACGGCGACCCGGTCGAACGG
>OGOO01002762.1_pt1 | contig 12146 bp, 14 predicted proteins | sample 1552651 | NCBI WGS metagenome assembly OGOO01 (sample SAMEA2580118, study PRJEB22360) | human gut metagenome | biome: human gut; feature: human-associated habitat; material: faeces | place: Denmark | collected 2008/2010 | reverse complement strand
TGCCGCTTCGTCGTGGCGGAGTCGGCCGGCACGAGTGCGGCCATCGAGGAGCGCTACCGCAAGCTCGGAAGCATGCGCATTGCCACGAAGTACCCCTCCATCACCCGTGCCCATTTCGCGCGCACCGGCACCCAGGTGGAGATCGTCTACCTGCACGGCAACATCGAGCTGGCGCCCATCACCGGCATGGCCGAGCGCATCGTCGACATCACCGCCACGGGAACCACCCTGCGCGAGAACAACCTGGAGATTGTGGAAGAGGTGCTCGCCTCCACGGCCCGCTTCTTCGCCAACGGCTGTGCCCTGCGCACCGACGAGCGCATCGTGGCGCTGGCCCGCGTGCTCGCCGAGAACGCCCCCAAGCACACTTACGCGCCCATCGCCGGCGCTTCCAACCCTGCCCAACCGAGCCTATCCTAAGGAGTGCGCCCCATGACCATGAGACGAATCGACCTGCAACCCCTCGAGCCCTTCACGAGCGACTTCATCGACCGCACCGGCGCCTTCAACCCCGGCGCCCTTGAGGCGGCCACCGCCATCATCGAGCAGGTGCGCCAAGAGGGCGACGGTGCCCTGCGCGCGCTTACCGAGAAGTTCGACGGCGTGGCCATCGAGAACTTCCGCGTGCCGCCCGAGGCCATCGACGCCGCGATGGCGGAAGTGGACCCGGACACCCTCGAGGCCCTGAGGCACGCCGCGGCCCAGATCCGCGACTTCCACGAGCGCCAGAAGCAGCAGAGCTGGTTCTTCGCCCGCGAGGACGGGGCCATTGTGGGCTCGAAGGTGACGCCGCTCGAATCCGTGGGCATCTACGTGCCCGGGGGACGGGCGCTGTACCCCTCCACGGTGCTCATGAACGCCCTGCCCGCCCAGGTGGCCGGCGTGGAGCGCATCGTCTGCGTGACGCCGCCCACCAAGGACGGCACGCTGGACGCGGCCATTCTCGCCGCCTGCAAGATCGCCGGCGTGACCGAGATCTACACCGTCGGCGGCGCCCAGGCCGTGGCGGCGCTCGCCTACGGCACCGAGACCATCCGCCCGGTGGCCAAGATCACCGGCCCGGGCAACGCCTTCGTGGCCGCGGCCAAGAAGCTCGTCTCGGGCGATGTGGGCATCGACATGATCGCTGGTCCTTCAGAGGTATGCGTGCTCGCCGATGAAACCGCACTTCCCGAACTGGTCGCGGTCGACCTTATGGCACAAGCCGAACACGACCCGCTGGCCAGCTGTTATTTGGTCACATTCTCCGAAGCCTACGCTGATGCGGTCGAGAACGCGATCAAGAAGACCGTCGAAAGTTCGACGCGCAAGGAGATCACGATGTCGTCCCTTACCGACAAGGGGCTCATCGTCATCTGCGATTCGCTCGCCCAAGCGCTCCAAACGATCAACGTGATCGCACCAGAGCACCTTGAGCTGCACGTTTCGCGCCCCATGGAACTGCTCGGACAAATTCGCAACGCAGGCGCGATCTTCATGGGTGAATGGACCCCTGAAGCAGTGGGCGATTATGTGGCAGGGCCGAACCATACGCTGCCAACGGGCGGCACCGCACGCTACGCTTCCCCGCTTTCGGTCGACGAATTCGTGAAGAAATCGAGCGTGATCCAGTATTCTGCCGCAGCGCTCAAGAACGATGCGCGCGCGATCGAAACCATCGCCGATCACGAAGGACTCTGGGCACATGCTCAAAGCGTACGCTTGCGCATGGAGCTCATGGAACAAGGTCGCGTTCCTGCAAATGCCAGCAGCACAGACACCTCTGCTGAGCAGACAAAGGATTAACCATGCAAACAGATGCGAACGGCTACCGTGCTCCACGCCCGCAGATCGCCGAAATCGAACCTTACGATCCCAAATATCTGCCGGCACGCATTATGATCTCAGCGAACGAGAATCCGCGTCCACTTCCCCATGAAGTGCAAGCCAAGATCGAAGCCGCGATCACGCAGGTTGATCTCAATCGCTACCCCGATCCGCTCGCCAATCCTTTGCGCAAGCTCATCGGCCAAGCATGGGGATACGACCGCGAATACGTGCTCATGGGAAATGGAGGCGATGAGCTGCTCTTTGATTTCGCCCTGTGCTGGGGCGGCCCGGGGCGCACGATGCTCACCTGCCCGCCTACATTCTTGGTCTACGAGGCGAACGCCGTACTCACTGATACGCAAGTCGTCTCCATTCCGCGTAAGAGCGATTTTTCGCTCGACGAAGAAGCCATCCTCTCACGGGTTGCGCAAGGCGATATCGATTATGTGATCCTCACCTCGCCGAACAATCCTACAGGGAACATCACCTCACCCACGTTCATCGAAAAGCTCCTCGAAACGAGCGACACGCTTGTCATGGTCGACGAGGCATATGGCGAGTTCGGCGGCGAAAGCATGATTCCCTACTTGGATCGCTATCCCAACTTGGTCGTGCTGAAGACCTTCTCGAAGGCCTATGCTCTTGCCGGCGTACGCCTTGGCTATGTGCTGGCAAATCCGCAGGTCATTCGCGAGTTCATCAAGGCACGCCAGCCCTATTCGGTCGATGCGGTCTCACAAGCTATCGGCATGACCGTCTACGAGAACCGCGCGCTGCTCGAGCCGGGCATAGAAGCGATCAAACACGAGCGCACGGTCTTGCTTGAGGAACTTGCCGCGCTTCCCGGCGCCGAAGTCTATCCTTCGCAAGCGAACTTCATCCTCGTGCGCATCCCGCAGGCTCATTGCATCTGGGAGCAGCTGCTTGAGCGTGGCATTCTCGTGCGCGACTTCTCCTCAGCACCCAGCCTCGAGAATTGCCTGCGCATCACGGTAGGCACCGAAGAGGAAAACCGCGCACTCATCGAAGCATTGCGCGAACTCACCGCAAACCCTGATAATACGTAGAAGAACCTCACTTCAAAGGATACGAACATGGCTTCACGAACCTCAACCATCACGCGCACCACAAAAGAGACCGACATCTCGCTCACACTTGAGATCGACGGCACGGGCAAGACCGATATCGATACGGGCATCCCGTTCTTCGACCATATGCTCGATGCGTTCGCGCGCCACGGTTTGTTCGATCTCACCGTGAAAGCAAAGGGCGATCTCGAGGTCGACGCGCACCACACGGTCGAAGATGTGGGCATCGTGCTCGGCCAAGCACTTGCCGAAGCCATGGGCAACAAGCTTGGCATCACCCGCTTTGCCTCCCAAGCAGTGCCGATGGATGAAGCGCTCGTGATGGCTGCCCTTGATATATCAGGGCGTGGCCAGATGCACTTCGACATCCTCATCCCGCCTGCCATGATGGGATTGTTCGATTCTTCACTTGCCAAAGAATTCTTCATCGCATTCGCAACGAACGCGGGTATCACGCTCCACCTCGTTTCCTTCAAGGGCGAGAACGCACATCACCTCATCGAGGCGGCCTTCAAAGCAATGGGGCGCGTGCTGCGTCAAGCGCTCGAAATCGATCCACGCGCAGCCGACCAGCTGCCGAGCACCAAAGGTGCGCTCGCATGATCGCGGTCATCGATTACTGCAAAGGCAATCTGAAGAGCGTTGAACGCGGGCTTACCCATGTAGGTGGCGATGCGCATATCACCGATGATTCTGAAGTGATCCGCACGGCTGATGCGCTCGTGCTCCCTGGTGTTGGCTCCTTCGCCGATGCTTCCGCGACCATGCAACAAACGGGTCAGATGGAAGCGATCCGCGCTGCCCTTGCCAAAGGAACTCCTTTTCTAGGCATCTGCCTGGGCGAACATCTGCTCTTCGAAGGCGGCACCGAACATGCCGAACACGGCACGATGCCTGGTCTTGGTATTATCGACGGCATCGCCAAACGCATGCCCGCGCAAGACAGCTCAGGCAAGGCCTACAAGATTCCGCATGTAGGCTGGAATTCGATCCAGTTCACTGATGGATCAAACTCGAGCCCACTCTTCGCAGGCATCCCCAATGGTGAATACTTCTATTTCACCCACAGCTATATTGCGCCCGAGAGCAATGCCACCATCGCTACGACCACCCATTCGATCACGTTCCCGGCTGCCGTGCAGGTAGGCGATCGCATCTTCGCGGTTCAATTCCATCCGGAAAAGTCGTCCGATGCAGGCGCCCGCGTACTTAAGAATTTCGTCGATCTCGCTTCGCGCTTGGAATGATCCCGCCGCGATCGAGCAACCCGCATCTACTAAAGAGGAGCAACCATGCAGCTACTTCCCGCAATCGATATCCTAGAAGGCAAGGCCGTTCGCCTGGCAAAGGGCGACTACAACGCCGTCACCGTCTATAACGATAGTCCCATCGACCAGGCAAAAGCTTTCGAAGAGATGGGTGCCGAATGGATTCATGTGGTCGATCTGGACGGTGCGCGCTCAGGAAATCCGTCGAATCTGCCCCTCATCGAGGACATCCTCGCGAAAACGATGCTCAAGGTCGAGATGGGAGGCGGCATCCGTACCATGGACACCCTCCAACGCATCTGGGATGCCGGCGTGAATCGCGTCGTGCTGGGCACTTCGCTCATCTCCAATCTCGACTTCACCCGTGAAGCCATTGCAAAGTTCCCCACCATGCTCACTGCTGGAGTCGATGCGCGCAACGGCGAAGTTTCAGTCGATGGCTGGATGGGTGGCAGCGGCGTGGCTGCAGAAACGCTCATCGCCCAAATGCGCGACCTCGGATTCCAGCATCTGGTCTATACCGATATCAGTAAAGACGGCATGCAGACTGGCCTCGATGTGGACACCTACGTGCACCTTGCGCAAGTCTTCGGCCACCCTGTGATCGCATCGGGCGGTGTGGCAAGCATCGCCGATATCGAACGCCTTGCACCCGTTGCAGGCAGCATCGAAGGCGTGATCGCCGGACGTGCGGTCTACGAGGGCGCGCTCGATGTTCCACTTGCCCTCACGCTTTGCCACAACGCCACCATGAAAGCCCAGATGAACGGCATGACCCATTGCAGCAAGAATTGCGAGGGCAACCATGCTCACTAAGCGCGTCATCCCCTGCATGGATGTGAAAGACGGTCGCGTTGTTAAAGGCGTGAACTTCGTGAACCTGCGCGATGCGGGTGATCCGATCGAGCTCGCTCAACGCTACGACGAACAAAAAGCCGACGAAGTGATTTTCCTCGACATCACCGCCACGAGCGACGGCCGTGCAACCACGATCGACATGGCTTCGCGCGCAAGCGAAGAGCTACACCTCCCCTATTGCGTGGGCGGCGGGTTCCGCAGCGTTGCCGACATCCGCACGATGATCGCCGCCGGCGCCGACAAGGTGTCGGTGAACTCGGCGGCCGTGGCCAATCCGCAGCTCATTACTGACGCGGCCCGGGCCTTCGGGACCCAGGCGATCCTCTGCGCCATCGACGCGAAGTCCGTGCCGGGCAACCCCAACAAGTGGGAGGTGTACGTGGCCGGCGGCCGCAAGAACACCGGCATCGACGCCATCGAGTGGGCCCGCGAGGCGGCGAGGCGCGGGGCGGGGGAGATTCTACTGACCAGCATGGACCGCGACGGCAGCAAGGACGGTTTTGACTGCGCGCTCACCCGCGCGGTGGCGCGCGCGGTGGACATCCCCGTCATCGCCAGCGGCGGCGTGGGCAAGCTGGAGCACTTCGCCGAGGGCATCATCGAGGGCGAGGCCGATGCCGTGCTGGCCGCCAGCGTCTTCCACTTCGGCGAGCTCACGGTGCGCCAGGTAAAGGAAAGCATGCGAGCCGCCGGCATTCCCGTCAGGCTGTAGACGCCAAAAAGAATTGTCGAGGGGGCCGCGTGGTTAAGCAGTTGCGCACCTATTTTGAAGTAATTCGCAGCAATATATCGATCGTTGTCCCCATGGGCTTATATTATTTCTGGCTCGGGATAACCTTTCAATCGCCTGACTTCGCCCTGAGTGATACCGTTGATCCATTTACCGCCGCGCCGTGGCTAATCAGCTCGGTGAGCTACGCTATCGGGTACTTGGTCCTCGTGGTCTGGTGCAGAAAAATTGTCACATTCTTTCTCAATAAATGGTTTTTGGTGGCGGTGTGTGTCGCGATGTCGTCGGGGTCGCTGATAAGCGTTGCCTCAAGAGCCGATGTGACTGCCTTCACGGCTTTTTCGCCATGGCTCGATTACCTCGGTATGATTGTAACGTGTGCCGGTGCGACCTTTGTGATTGTTATAACGGCATCTTTGGTTGTGTTCAACGGCGTTCGCGTCACATTGCTCGTTTCGCTGGCAGGTATGGTTCTTGCGGCTGTGGTGATGATCGGTATGGATGGCTTGGGATTGCTTGACGCAGATCTTTTCAAGGTGTTGTTGCCGCTGTTGCTTATTCCGGCAAATCTAGTTGCATTTCGCCGCTTGCCTCTTACGCGGGTGTTTACCAGCGGCTTTGAGAAAAAGACGGTATGGCCACTCAAGTTGTTGGCAACGGCGGCGCTTCATGGCTTTGCATTTGGGTTCCTCGTCGTTGCCTATTCCGTGTTGGATGTGGAAGGCTCGACCGCGTTGTTCAACGGCTCGGGCTACATAGTTGCTGCCTTGCTCTTGCTTGCCGTCATGTTGTTTGTCTTGAGGACCGATTTTAATCAGCTCATGTACTATGAGGCATTTCCGATAATGGCACTCGGAATTCTCCTCGTTGCTCTCGATACTCGCGTGGGTGCCTTCGGATTGGGTATTATTGCGGTGGGATTTGCGTTTCTGCACGTAGCGCTTGATGGAGTGAGTTCCTATCTGTCAAGGCAGTTCGGAATAAACGCACCGTGGATTATTTCTCTGGACACGTTTTCCTTGGCTGCGGGCCAGACTCTCGGTGTCGGTTTCTCGCTGGCTCTGCTTCAGATGGGAGTCCCCCTCTCTTCCGTCGCCTCTTGCTTTCTCTTTGTGGTCCTGGTCGGTGCGCTTTGTTTATCGGGCGCGAAGAACGTGCGGCTCGGCTGGGGCGTGGTACGGTTATCGGCAGGGAATCAGACGATGTCGCCGCGGGAATGGGCGGTACAGCAGCTGTCGCTCGACAAGGGGCTCACGTCTCGCGAGACTGAAATCGCCATGCACTTGGCCGATGGCCAGAGTCGCAAGCAGATTGCAGAGGAGCTGACGGTCTCGGATCAGACGGTGAAAAGTCACGTGAGCCACATCTACGCGAAATTAGACGTTCACTCGAAGGAGGAGCTGGCCGCGTTAATCGAGAGGAACGCGCAATCGTTCGAGGAATAGCGGCCCGGAGTCTGGCTCGGAGGGGGGGAGCGCCACGCATGGGATCGCCAGACCCCAGGCGCTTGACAGGGAAAGCCTTGACTTATGCGTTAAGAGGCGATGTACTTCGCGGCCTCTCGTGCGGCAACGCGGCCCGAGTTAACTTGATTGCCGAAAGCGGTTCCAGGAATCTTGACAGTGTAGATGGTCGAATAGTGGTTGTTGCCGTCGTTTCCGGCAGCGTACAAGCCCGGGATGGGCTTCCTGTTAGTATCCCATACGCGCTGGTACTTATCGATTTTCAGACCGCCAATGGCAAAGTAGAAAACGTATCCCATGCGTGCAATATAGTAGGGGGCCTTCTCGACGGGGACCAGCAAGGACGGGTCTTTGAGGAAGTCCTGATCCTCGCCTTCTTGGCAGCTATTGTTATAGCGCTCGACGGAGGCTTTCAGACCCTCGGCGTCAATGTCGAAGTGATTCGCTAGATCATCAAGGCTGTCAGAGGAATACAGATAGGTGCCATCGTCGGCTTCGAAAGCTTCCTCGAACATCGCCTTTGTCTCAGGAGAAATTCCCAGATATGTATCGTAGATATTCTGGTCAAATACGCAGAAGTTTGCTGCGTTGCGCCGTGTGGCAATGGCGGCCGATGCAAAACCCTGGACAGAGGCGCCGTCCTCGCGGACAAATCGGTCGCCGTTCTCGTTGACCCACATGCCGGGTTGGGCTCCTGTGGCAAATCCAGTCATGCCGTTGATCGGGTTTTCGGGGTCGTTCATGTAGTCTGGTAGGGGGAAGCAGGGGATGATGGGCATGCAGGCACCGCATGAATTGACGAGATCGTCCTCTGCACCAATAGCGGTTGCCATCAGATAACCATCACCAGTTCCATCCGGGGCAGAAATAACCATATGTTCCGTGTCCCAGCCTTGACGCTTGATGATGTCCTCATTCCCGCAGAAGCCACCTGTCGCGAGGATAACCGCCTTGGCATTGATGAGGATGAGGCCGTCGGGGCCCTCTGCGTAAATTCCAGAGATAGCACCGGATTCATCGAGAACGAGCTCCTGGGCTCTGGTGTTATAACGGACGTCCATGCCGAGCTCTTCGACGCGCTTGGTCATCTGCGGTACATACCCCTCGCCACCAGATCCGTTTTTGAACCAGTGGAAAGTCTCCAGGACGCCGTTGGGGTCGTAGGTGTCGACAACCCCCTTGTACTCGACGCCCTGCTCGAGGCACCATTCGAGATTATCCGCCGAGTTCTCGCAGAACGTTATCCACTCGCTTCCGTTCGGGCGGTACTGGAGCATTTCCATCTGCTTTGAGACAACCTCTACAGGCTTGATCTCTCGAATACCGGCCGCTTTCTGCATCGACGAGTTAATAGCAAACATGCCCTCTACGCCAATGGCGTTACCGCCAGACTGCGGGTTCTTCTCAAGGACGATGCAGTCGAGATTATCGGTTCCGGCCTGAACAGCGCAAGCGAGGCCGGCACCGCCCAAGCCGACGATAACTACGTCGGTATCCAGCGTCTCCACTACTTCCTTCGGCTCGCTTCCAGTATCGGATAGCTTTTCTCCGTCCCGCTTGCCTTTGGGTGCGCACCCGGCAAGGCTGATGGCCCCCAGAGCTCCAACGGCGGCGGCGCCAGAGAGGAACGAGCGACGAGAAAGATTCATAGAATTCATGGCATACCCTCCTGTGGTAGTCGTTTTGACAGTCCGTTGCATGGCTGTCATTTACGTTGGCTATGCTAGGAGGCGTCGATAAGGATGAAATCGCCCAGGCGTATTGAAGTTCTGGAAATTTCCCGTCTCACCCATGACTCACCCATAGGCATATCAGTGAGTTTTGCCAGTTGAATTCATTGAAATGAGGTCTATAGCGCCGATTCCGTTTTCTTCCTAGGGCGGCCTGTCGGCGCTGGAGAGGCTTTGCGCGCCGCTACGCTGTCGACGGTGACCCAGGTGTTTCGGCCTTCGCGCCACCCTTCCAGCAACCCGGAGTCGAGCATGGCGGTAATGCGGCTGCGGCTTACACCCAAAACTTTCGCTGCCTCGGCGGCGCTCATGCGCTCTACGTGTTCGAGGCATGCGTCTACAGACACAATAAGGCGCACGCCGTCGTGCTGCGGTTCGTTGTCGAAGGTTGCGCGAGGGGGCTGCTCACCTCTCATCAAGTACTCCTGAATGAGTTCGCGCAAAAGGTCGGCCGCCGACTCGCAGACATCTTCCACGTCGACGCCCTGGGTGATGCCCACAAGATCGAAAGGTGCAGCAATCCACGCGAACTCCCCGCGCCACATTTCGAATTCATAGGTATATTGCATCTCTTGCTCCTTGATCATCTGGCTGATCTTCTATAAAAGGCCTGCCTGCTTCTTCAACTCCCTGAATACCTCATCCTCGATTTCTCGGTGTCTCTTGATCATGATGGTTGTGCGGCCGTTGGTGAACTTCTCGTGCTTCGTGCCGCCGACGGACCAGAACCCGTGATTTTCGAAATACCTTATGACATCCCTTCTCTTTGTCATGCACTCTCCTTAGTAAGATAATTATGAATTGAATTTACAAAAAGTCAACTGCTAACGTGGTTTCGCAACAAACTTGCGTTTGAATCGTAGTCGAACTATAATGCAACCATCACTTTAGCAGATTACGAACTATAGTGCAATAGGAGATTTGAATGGCTAAGGAGAACAGCGTTATCGATTGGGAGGCCTACGGGACGTTGCTGAAGGCGGCGCGGCTGGCCAACGGGTACTCGCGAGGCAAGAAGCTCACCGACGCGGTGGAGGAGAAGACGGGCATGAGGATCTCGGAGCGCACGATTTACGCGCTGGAAGACGCCTCGCGCGCACCTTCCGCCGATATCTTCCTCGCGTTGCAGCAGGTGCTGCCCGAGCTGTGCGATCCGGAATACATGCGCCCGGCCTTCCGCAAGGCCGACATCAAGGTCATGCTCGTCACGCTGCCCTAGGAGGAGAGGTGGATCTTCCCGAGTTGAAGTACAACGAGGCGGGGCTCATCCCCTGCATTGTGCAGGACGCCGACACGGGCGAGGTGCTTATGATGGCATGGATGAGCGCCGAGTCGCTGGCGCTCACGTTGGAGCGCGGCGAGACCGTGTTCTGGAGCCGTAGCCGGCGCGAGCTGTGGCACAAGGGGGCCACGAGCGGCAACACCCAGAAGCTGGCGGATCTGCGCTACGACTGCGATGCCGATACCCTGCTCGCGCTGGTGCATCCGGCCGGCCCCGCCTGCCATACCGGCGCGCACAGCTGCTTTTTTAATGAAATTACAGTGACAGGAGGAACAGGCCATGCAGTCAAATGAGGTGTTAGAGGCTCTTTATCAGACCATTATCGATAGAAGGGAGCAGCCCAAGGAGGGGTCCTATACCTGCTATTTGTTTGAGAAGGGCTTAGATAAAATTTTAAAAAAGGTCGGGGAGGAATGCAGCGAGACGATCATCGCCGCTAAAAACGGAGACAATCATGAGACGGTGCTGGAAATTTCCGATCTTCTTTATCACCTGATGGTGATGATGGTCAACGAAGGGATCCCGCTCTCCGATGTCCTGGCGGAATTGGACAGGCGCAGCGAGAAAACCGGCAATCTAAAAACTTTCCATCAGGTAGATAAAAATAGTTAACTTTGTGAAATATCGATAGAAATAGTTCTAAAATTTGGTAGGGATTCCTTTTAAAATTATTGATTTGTTCATTCTTTTCCCTGGATTTATATGTTATCATAAATATAATAAAGTTTTGGAGGCATTGGAAGCATGAAGTACAAAATGACAGTTCTTTATTATTCAAAAGCAGGAAACGCGGAAGCGCTGGCCCGGGCGATCGCCAGAGAGCAGCAGACTAAGGGAGACCAAATTCCTCCGGCTTATCCCTGTGAGGCGCAAAAATTACTGCTGATCGGCCTTGAAACCAACAAAGCTGTTGATAAGCAGGTCAATGCGTTTGTCAGAGATTTAAATCCCAACAGAACCAAGAATGTTGCGTTTTTCTGTGCCGGCGACGATGTGAGCAAATTGGATGAATTAAAATCCATCTTGAAGGGCAACGGCGTAAATGTGTTGGATGACGTATTTACCTGCCAGGTAAAGGGCGGTTTGTTCAAAGCCGGCAAGGTGAGTGATGAAGATATCAAAAAAGCAGTTGCCTGGTCTAATAAGGTTGTTGATTCTCTCCTGTAAAAGGAAAGATTTGTATTTTTTAATCACTACATAATGCTATGAAATCAAAGCCTATGCCATCTTTCGGCGTAGGCTTTTTTTGTTCAACGTTTTTAGTAAGAGAATCGCTCCGGCAGAACCGGGAAAGATAAAAAGACCTCGGTTAATAAATAGGCTGAATCCAACAGCAAGATAAAAAATGATCGATTTTCCGATAAAAAGTTCTTGTGCTTTTCCATGAACAGAAGGAAAATATTTTGTAAAATTGACAATTAAAAATAGATTTACGAAATTTCTTTCTTATGATAGAATTGATAAAAATAGGGTGTTTAAATTTAGATAGTATCAGACAGGGGTGTTCTTAATTGAGGAAAATTGGAAAAATAATTTTTTCTTTTCTATTTGTATGCTGCACTGTCATTGGTTTCTATATTACAGATCAGTCTTTTGGAATGGAAGCTTCCGCCGCGGGAAACCCTCCGCAGGCGCCCGAACGCTTGAAGGTGAATTTATTGGACAAGCCTTTGGGCGTTTCCAAAGACGGGCTTCGTTTTTCTTGGTCTTTTGAGGATCCGGATGCTAATGAATATCAGAGTGCGTACCGCATTGTGGTAGCGTCTTCGAAAGCTCAGTTTTTGCAGAAAGAATATGTTTATGACAGCGGTTGGAGCGATGCCTCCGCATCCTCCGGTGTGGAACCAGCGGGTTTGCCTGAATGTCTAACAGATAATGGACTTTACTATTGGGCTGTGCAGGTGCGGGACAGCCAGGG
>OGOO01002761.1_pt1 | contig 12149 bp, 8 predicted proteins | sample 1552651 | NCBI WGS metagenome assembly OGOO01 (sample SAMEA2580118, study PRJEB22360) | human gut metagenome | biome: human gut; feature: human-associated habitat; material: faeces | place: Denmark | collected 2008/2010 | reverse complement strand
CGCCCAAGCCCACAAGGGCGCCATCGCCGTCACCAGCACCGCACAAGAAGGCACCACCTTCACTCTGCGCTTGCCCTTGGTATAAAACGCCCCCGGCGCCGTGAAGAGGATAGGGGCGCCGGGGGCGGGCAGATCGAGGTCGCGTGGCTGCCGGGGCGGATGCCGGGGCAGTCGGGAGATGCGGCCTCTCCTGCTTTGCGGAGAAGTCTGAAGTTCGCCGCACGACGATCCCGTCGCCGCCGTGCGGGCTTCGGCGAGACGCCGTGGAGGGCCGGCTCGCTAACGGCTCGCCGACTCCCTGCGCGGAGGGCCCCGGCGATCGGTGCGGCTCCCCTACCGTTCGAAGATGTCTCCGTTGAAGTCGAGGCGGAAGGTGTCGAGGATCTGGTGTGGGTTGTCGGTAAGGCTCACGGGGCGCGGCGTCATGACGTAACGGTGGCGGCTGCCGTCGGTGAGCCAGCTTACAGGCACGGCATCGAGCAGCGTGATGGCGCCGGCCGGGCACACGTCCCCACAGCTGCCGCACTTCACGCAGTCGCCCGGGGTGTGGGCAACGCCTAGGGTGCCGTCGGCGTCGTCGAACTTCGCGATGGCGCCGGTAGGGCAGAATGTCGCGCACATGCGGCAAGAAACGCACTTCGTGCCGTCGATGACCACCGCACCCCACAGGCGGGTCTCCAGCTTGCCGCTCGCAGGCTCCCCTAGCTGCGCCAATGCGTCCAGCAATCGCTCGCGCCGATCGGGAATAAAGTGCGGCAGCGTGCCGTCCTTCATGACATGGAGGGAATGGGCGGGACGGCGCAGGGCATCCGCCTCTACAGATGAACCGGTGAGGAATTCTTCAGCTTCGCGAACAGGCGGACAAGCCGGCTCTTGGGCAAAGTGGGCGTCGCGGGCAGCTTCGACGGCTCCGGTATCGACGCCATCAGCAAGAACGCCCACCGGAGGCACGTCGGTCACGACGATTTCCAGCTCGTTGCCCCAAGCGCCGAGCACCTGACGCGCCGTTTCGGCCACGAGCTCCGCCGTGTCGCGACCGTGGCGCTGGGCGCAACGCTCGCAGTCGCCGCAGAGCACCGTCACACAGCCCACGCCCTCGGCGGCGAGCCCCGCCAGAAGCGACTCATCTACGCGCCCTGCGCAAATCACGGACGCCGCAACACCAGGCACCAGCAAATCGCCCAAGGCCGCCTCCATCTGGCTGCAGACAATGACCACCTCGTCACCGCGCGCGGCGCGCAGGCAGGCGACCTTCAACTCGGCGTCCGACGGATTCAAAGATTCCAAAGCGCACGTGGGGCACACCGTGGCGCAGGTGCCGCAGCCGACGCATTTCGAGGCATCGATCACCAACTCGCCATCATCCAAAGAAAGGCACCCTGAAGTGCACGCCGCCGCGCACTTCAGGCAGTCCACATTGCGGTTGCGCACCTTCGCGCACCGCTCCCGATGCACCCGAATGGCCCCGCTGTCCACGACCGCAAACGCGGCCCCCACATAGCGATGGGCCCCCGCATCAATCGTCTCAACCACTGTTTCTCCTCTTCCAAGACAGTCGAACCTCTCCCAAAGTCCTTCCCGCCTTTGCAGCCAGATGCCACCTCGCGAGGCGGCCCGCGGAGCCCGTGATCGACGACCTCTGCGCGCCCCCTGGAGAACGCGATCGTTAAGAATCAGCTTCCACTTCAGCAGCAACGATGCCGGGATGGTACCGACTTATGTGCGTCATCTTCGCTGATTCTTTTATCGCGTTCGGAAGGGGATCAAGCGCGCAGCGGGCGGCGAGCACGGGCTCCGCGGGCCGCCCCCCAACGAGTCGCTAGTCCAACTTTGGTTCCAAGTCGTCCATGACCGGATCGGGAATTTCCACGACCGTCTTGCCCGCCTTCTTGCCGACGAACACCGGCATCGTGATGGCATGCGTGGGGCACACGTCCACGCAGTTGCGGCAGCGCGTGCAGTCGGCCATGGTGCGCAGCCCGAATTCGGGATGACGGATATTGATGTCGGCGTCGCACACCTCGGCGCAACGGCTGCAGGAGGTGGCACGGGCCGTCTCCAGACACTTCTCGTCGTCGATGACCGGCACGAACGTGCGCGAGAAGCGCCCGACCAGGTTCATGAGGGCCGAAAGCGGGCAGAAGTTGGAGCACCATTTCCGCAGCACCACCAGTTCGATGACGAGCATGGCCGGAATGAGAATGAGCCCGATGGTCGCGTCGCCGTGGGCGAAGGCGCGCCAGATGACGAGCACCGTGGCAAACGTGAGGCCCACCGGACACACGAGGCAGAACACCGGGAACCCGAACACGGCCGTGGAAAGCAGCGCGCCGCCGAGCACTGCGTGGCGCGAGTCCACCTTGCCGTGATGAACCGGCTGGCACTTACCGCAGGCGCCGCAGGCGTGGCCGTCCTTCGCAGCTTTCAAACTCGTCAGCTCCTGCTGCGAGATGGCCTTGATCTCGGAGTTCTTCTTCTCCGCTAGCTCGCGGCGTTTCTTGGGCGAGCGGAAGAAGTCGCGGACGCGATCGATGAGCATGGTCGGGCACAGCCACGAGCAAAACGCGCGGCCGAACACGAGCACCAGCGCGGCGATAAGCACGAGCGACACCACCGCGCGGGGAATCACAGTCTTCGTGGCGATCATGGTGCCCAGCGCGCCCAAGGGGCACAGCATCGAGAACGTGTCCCAACCGAAGCCGGACATCGTGCCCATGCTCACGCCGGCGACAAGCCCGGCGGCCATGCCGACGAACACCACGGCTCCCACAGCTGTGCGCAGCCGACGCGTCTTCAGCTTCGCGGCCAGCGCGTTCGCAGAGCCCTTCCCCTTCACGCCCGCAGCCTGAGATGAAACGGACGCTTCCGTAGTTTCCTTCTTCTGAGCCATAACTTACCCCCTTTAGGCCTCGATGGGGCGCACGACGATGGCGCGCTCGGTGGACTTGATGGAACCGGACGACAGCGACAGGCAGGCGGCCTGGCAGGCGCCGCAGCCGTTGCACTTGTCTTCCACGACGTAGGGAATGGGGTTCGCGCCGCCCTCGTCCTTAAGCTCGATGGCGCTGTAGTTGCAGGCGTCGTAGCAATCGCGGCAGCCGGTCATGCGATAGGCCAAGCACGTGCGCGGATCGATCTCCGCCGTGCCGATGATGATGTCGCCCGTCTCGCCGGTCTCCGGGTTGCCCACCGTGTAGCTGGCGGGCAGCTCCAGGGCCGCCGTGGGGCACACGGCCGCGCACAAGGGGTTGCCGCCGTTCTCCTCGTAGCAGAAATCGCAGTAGTTTCCCGTGTTGAAGTCGAGCATGGGGCTGCGCATGCCCAGCAGCCCGTCCTCGATTTTCGCCGGCACGATGGCCTCACGGGGGCACGCCTCGTAGCAGCGCTCGCAGCGGATGCAGCCGCTTACCAGATGGGCCTCGTCGGTGCCTCCCGGCGGTCGGTTCAGCGGGTTGTGGCCCGCGTAGCGCAAAGCGCCCAGACCTAGCAGCGCCGCCGTCGATCCCACGCCGATGAACAGCCCGCGCCGCGTGATGCCGCCACGCGGCGCACGCTTGACTTCGGCTTCGTCCTTCTTTTCCTCTTGAGCCATAGCAGTCTCCTCTTCACTCTTTGCTTAAATGGCTTCCAAATAACGGTTGCCGCGTTCTCCAACCGCAAAATCGTTATTTGCAAGCCATTTCGAAACAGGCAGGGCGGTTTACTTGCGTCGCCTGCGGGGCTTAAGCCGTTACATCAAGCCGCCCTGTCCAACACTCGTCTTCAGAGAAGGGCCAACCGACCAGAGATGGCCCTTCTCACGTTCAACCTCTTACTGAAGCGCCCACTGGAACTGGATGAGGGCGTTCACGGCCACTTCGTAGAGCAGCACGCGCCACACGATGGTGCCGATCACGGCGCACACCAGGGCGATCACGGCCACGGCCAGAGCCTTCTCGGCGGGGATCTTGCCCACCATCACGAGAGCCGCAAGCACCGCCGGCACCGCGCAACCGATGACGACGTTGCCCAGCCAGAAGGCCACGGCATGCTCGCCGGCCAGAATGGCGCCGGTGATCTGCTCGGACTGGCGCATGGCCACGTCGGGCAGCGTCGGATCGAAGTAGTACTGCATCTCAGTGTAGTTCGCACCCATACCGGAGATAGCGACCGCGTAGATGACGCTCACCACGGCGCACACCACGGCTCCGATGAAGGCCACGGTGGCGGACAGCTTCACGGCGTCCTCAGCTTTCGTGGCGCCAGCGATGATCATGGCAGCCAGGCCGCCGAGCATCACCGTGGCCACCACGTAGTACAGAGGCAGCAGCATGGTGTCCCACACGGGGATGGCGCTCATCAGATAGGAGTCGCCCGTCGCGAAGGGCAGCGCCAGGGACACGACGATGGCTAGGATGGCGCACCACTTGGGGGCCACGCCCTCCTCGGAGCGGCGCATCATGAGGAAGTACAGCACCACGGCGATGGCGAACACGATCACGAAGATGAGCTCGATGGTGATGCCCGAGGTGATGTGCCCGAAGCCGTTCAACATGCGCAGCGGGTGCTGCAGGTGGAAGAACACCGACAGGCCGCCGATGGCGAGGGCCACGATGGCGCTCACGCAGGACGCGAGCTGCATGGCCTTGCCCTTGCCGGCGAGCGTGAGGATACCCTGCATCAAGAAGATGCCGCCGGCCAGGCAATTAAAGAAGGTGAAGAGAATAAGGGGCCACTGAATTTCCATGGGTTGTTACTCCCTCCACTTCCGGCCCTCGCGCAACAAGTACATGAGCTTGGGGTTGTTGCCCTTGTTGGTGAGGTGATGAATGTCGTTCTCGGTAAAGGCTTCCACGTAGTCCTTGAGCTTGACGCGGGTCTTCGTCATGTCGTCGTACTGGCAGCCGGGGGTGTCCGGGTGCGCCGGGGCCTCGAAGTTCTCGACGCCCTGATCGAGGTCGCCGAAGAAGCGGGCGCGGGCGCCGCACTGGGCCACGCACTGGGGCAGCTCGCCCTGGCTCGTGCGCTGCTCGCACAGCGTGCACTTCTCCACAACGCGCTCGGTCTGGTTCAGGTAGCGCACGCCATAGGGGCAGGCCATGGCGCAGAACTGGCAGCCGATGCACTTCGATTTGTCAATCTGCACGGTGCCATCCTCGGTCACGTGCGATGCCTGAGTCGGGCATACCTTCACGCACTCCGGATTCTCGCAGTGCTGGCACTGCACGGGCAGGTAGTACATCTCCACGTCGTGGGCGCTCGTGGCGCCAGGTTTCAGGCTCGGGCCGATGCGGAGCACCTTGTTCCAGTAGCTGCCGATAGGCACGTTGTTCACGGCCTTGCACGCGACCATGCATGCGAGGCAGCCCACGCAACGGTTCAGGTCGGTGACGATAGCGTTCGTTGCCATAATGCCCTACGCCTCCTCTCGAATGTCGTAGTTGGGCAGCCATTCCTTCAGGCGCGGGTCGGAGGCATCGCAGATGATCTGGGTGCCGTCCTCCGGCGCGCAGGGGATGACCTTGCCGTCGGGGCAGTTCTCGGGCGTGGCCTTGTAGATCTTCACCGGCACGCCGCGCATGTGGTGCGAGCTGATATGGGTATCTTGCCCATAGGGATCCCAAATGCACTCGATGTTCGAGAGTGTGAATCCATGGGTCGGTGCCGGCAGCTCCGGGAACCACCAGGCGTGTTCGGCGTTGGCCCAGCCGGGCGCGATGCCGTGGTACAGATCGACGCACTGGCGTACCTTGCCCCACTCGGTCTCGATCCAGGCCCAGTCGCCCTGCTTGAGCCCCAGCTTCTCGGCGTCGGCGGGGTTCATCTCCAGGCGCGGCGCCGGCCACAGCTCGCGGCACCAGGGCAGCTGGCGATGCTCGGAATGGAAGTACACGGGAATGCGACGCCCGGTAGTGAGAATGATCGGGTACTCCTCCAGGTCAACCTGACCGCCGCCCGGACCGCTTGCCGGCTCGTCGAAGTGCGGCATCATCTCATGGAGCAGGTCGTAGCGACCCGGCTCGATCTCGTTAGCGCGGTCAACGCAGTAGTTCTCGAAGAGCAGCGGCCAAAACTCGACGAGGGCCGTCGGCGTGGGGCAGCCGAAGTTGTTGATCGGCTCGCCCTTTTCATCGCAGGTGAAAAGCTTGCCGGTACAAGCGTCCTTGCCCATGCGCATCCAACCGGTTTCAAAGCGACGATAGGTGCCCCAGCGGTCGGGCTCGATCTCCTTGGCGTTGATCCAGCCGTTCTCCTGGAAATCCTGACGGAAGTCCTCCCAGTGCTCCCACTTCACCTTGGGGTTGGTCTTCGAATTGTTCTGGAACCAGTCTTCCAGGCGATCATCATGATGATAGGCGCCCGGCCCGTCGCCGGCGATGTTGGTCCAGGTACCGTTCGGGCTGCCGTGGCGTTCCATGGTTTCGAAAAGGAGACGGTTGATGTCGTAGTCGAACTTGGTGTCCGCCGGCGGCTCGATGGCGCGCTGGGTGAGTCCGATGCCGCCCGAGGCGCCCTGGGACACGCGGATGTTGTTCAGCTCGAGCCAATGCTGGCAGGGCAGGATGATGTCGGCCATCTCGGTGCCGGGGTGATGGAACATGTTGATGTCCACCCAGAAATCCAGCTTAGAGAGAGCCTCCCAGGCCAGGTTCGCGTTGGACATGTTCATGAACGAGCCGGACTCGTTGATGCCGCCCTTCAGCGGGTAGGGGTCTCCCTCGATGCAGGCGTTCCAGATGCGGGTGGCATCGGACCACTCGTTGTAGTAGGCCAGAAGCGGGAAGCGGTCGGCGCTGACCATGTTGCTCAAGGTCTCGATGCGGTCGGGCACATTCATGGGATCCGGCTCGACACCCTCCACGGGGATGACGCCCAGCGAGATGAGCTGCGCCTTCACCTCTTGGGGCATGTTGGAGCCGGGAACGCCCGTGGCTTGCTCGTCGAGGGGCGAGCGCGTAAGACCGCGGTTGCCAGCAGGCCCGTCGAAATTCCCGGTCATGTACATGAGGTGCAGGATGGCGCGCACCGACTGCGTGCAGTTGCCGATCTGGTCGGGGGCGAGCTGCAGGTGGATGCCACCGTTGCCGTAGGTCTGTCCCTCGGGACGGGTGGCCCACACCACGCAAGCCTCCTCTACGAGCGCCGGATCGAGGCCAGTGATCTCCGCGCACCACTCGGGGGTGCAGTCGGCCACGGATTCCTCGAGATAGGACCACACGGGACGGGCCGTGTGCTTGCTGCCGTCGGCCAGGGTCACCTCATGGGAGTCGTGCATGTCCAGATCGATACCGGCTTCCACCAGCTCGTTATAGGAGATGGGAGGCAGGTATCCCTCCTGGGAAGTGCCGGCGTACATGACCTCCATCTGATCGCGGGTGGGAGCCACGTGGTTGCAGCCCTCCCATTGGGTCGTGTCCACGTCCCACAGCACCAGGCCGCCCTGACCGCCGTTGGCGTTCTTGTTCCAGGCATAGAACTTGCGGGGGCTGCCTCCCTCGACGACATCGCTCTCCTTCAGAAGGCGCGTCTTCAGCTTGGTACCCACCACATCGGCCGGGGGTGCTGGCGAATCGGCCGTCGAACCCGCCATGGGGGTGAACAGCTCATAGTAGCGGCCGCCCGTGGGTTCCATGTCTTCCACCACGAGGAAGGACGCATTCGACCAGCGCTTGACGAATTCCCAGTCCACAAGATCGTGCTTCAGGATAATGTGCTGCCAGCACAGGGCCAGCGCACCGTCGGTGCCGGGGCGCAGGTTCAGCCAGTAATCGGCCTCTTTGCCAGAGCCGGACAGACGCGGGTCGATGCAGATGTGCACATCGGCATTGTTCATCTGGTCGACCAAGTTACGGCAGCTGTCGTCGTAGTTCGAGTTCTCCGGCGCGGTACCCCACTGAACATAGACCCGCGGGCCGTCACGCAACGCCATCCACGGAGCGCCGTCCACCGAGGTGATGGAGCCCATGAGGCGGCGCGGCCCCTTGCAGATTTCCGAAGCCACATGGGCGTTGGGAGTATGGAACAGCCACTTGTAGAAACAGTAGGGGCCGTAAACCCACTGGCGAGACGTACCGCACATGTTGAATATGGACTGGCCGCCGTACTGATCGATGATCTCCGTGAACTTCTCACCGATGGTGTCCATGGCCTCGTCCCACGTGATGCGCACCCAGCCGGGGTCTTCGCCCTTGGGGTTCGTTCGCTTCAGCGGATGATAGATGCGATCGGGATGGTAGGCCGCCTGAATGGACGCCTGGCCCTTGCCGCAGTGATTGCCCGACGATTGGAACGACGACTGGTCGCCCTCGCTTTTGATCGCACGACCGTTCTCCACGGTGACCCACACGCCGCACTCCATCTTGCCGCAACCGCGACAGCAGGTGCGGACGCGCTTGATCTCGCTTCCGCGGCTGGGCGCCTCGGCGTCCTCGGCCAGGGCGGCACCGGGCACCGCGCAGCCGACAACGGCCGTAGCAGCCGTGGCTGCGGTGAGCTTGGCGAAGGTGCGCCGGCTCAGATTGAGCTTGCCCATCTCTCCTCCTTTTCCTATTCTCCTCGGAGCCCCGCATCGAGGCTCTCAGCGCCCACATCTTGTCAAAAGAAGGCTAGTACCACATCATATATTTGCCATTATTTTTAAGTTTTCCCAGTTCATCGCCTTGCATATCATTTAAAAAGTGAGATGGGGCAATCTTGTTTCGCCGTATAATTTCTTTCGTCAACAGGGGTTCTCCTCATCGACCGACGAGGAGACCAGGGCGCGATCCGCTGTCTCGTCAGGGCCGCGTCACCCGCCGCGCCGAGGGGGGTCGCATGAATTTCTGCAATATCAAAGAGAACCTGCTCGCCTATCGTGCTGAAACAGGAGGGCACCCGCTAGGCCTCGATAGAGTATTCGGCTTCGCGCTCATTCGGGCCTGGGTGTACCTCATGTTCGTCGGCGCTGCCGCCAGCTTCATGACTTGGAGCGGCGAGGCGATCCGACCAGCGTTCTTTCTCGTTTCCGCGGGCGCTCTATGCATTGCGCTGTTCGGAAGCGCTCTCACCGGCGATCGTTTCGTGAAACTCATGCTGCATCCGACAGCCCGCGCCGCCGGACCAACGCTCACCGGCGTGGGCACTGTCCTTTTGGCCTCCTCGGGTGCCGAAGGCATGATAGGCGACGTCTGCGGAATCATAGGGGCGATAACCACGGGCCTCGGCTCCGGGATCATCGATTTGGGCTATGGCGAGCTGTACCGCAACGAACCACCAGGCCGTACCACCTTCGAAGTGCCCTTGGCCTTCTTTCTCGCCGCTGTTGCCTATTCCCTCACCGCTATGCTCCCGCCCGTCACCAGCTGCGTGCTCTGCGCTCTTTTGCCCGTGGTCTCTGGATGGATTCTCTTCGTGCAGCAGCACGCCTGGTCACGCAAGCGCCAACCAACCGTGCGCCCCATCGAGTTCGATCTGAAGTCCTTCGCCTGGCGCATCGGCTTGTGCGCCTGCCTGGTGGGCATTGCCGACGGCATGGTGCGCGCAGCGTTCCTTTCCTCGAACAATCTGAGCATCCATTTACTCTTGCAATGGCCGCTAGCCGGTGCTGGTCTCATCACCATGCTCATTGTCTACGGCGCCGCCCTTTTGGGCTCTGAGCAGAGCACCCGTACTATCTACAAGGCAGCCATCGTCATCATGGCCTTCTTCTTCATGCTGTTGCCCATCTTCACCGGCGCCCAGGACATCGAGAGCGTGCTGGCTCTGACGGGTTACGGCACCTTTAATGTGCTCATATGGATGTTGCTAGCAGAAATATCCGCTAACTACCGATTGTCCTCCACCCGCGTATTCGGCATCGGTTGGGGCATGGTCACGCTCGGCGTGCTGCTCGGTGCCGTCGCGAGGGACGCTGTGGATCGGTTCGCCCCCTTCTCACCGCAGTTCCTGAGCTTCATCGCCCTTGTCGCCACCATGGCGGTGCTGCTGTCGTTTTTGTTCGTGTTCCGCGAGAGCGACCTCATCGCACTGACCGAAGAGCCGGAGGATCCGTCGAGCGAGAATTTTTCGGGAACCGTGACGCAAGTCGACAGGGCTTCTTCAAAGAATGCTGCCGCCGAGCTCCAAGCACCAAAATCGTCAACGCCGTTAGCAACGCCGCGCCCGCGCTTCCAGGACCGCTGCCTGGAAGTGGCCGCCGCCTTCGAGCTCTCGCCGAAGGAGACCGAGGTGATGATCCTGTTCGCCAAGGGCCGCTCGGCCGCCCGTATTCAGGAAGAGCTGTTCATCTCGAAGGGAACCGTGAGCACCCATTTGCGTCACATCTACCAAAAGATGGACGTCCATTCCAAACAGGAGATGCTCGACGTCATCGAAGGCGTCATAAGGGAGTAGGGCCGCATCCGGTCGGGGTTCTCCCGGCATCCATGGACTTTCCGGCATCCATGGACTTCCCGACATTTTCCCGGGTCGGGCTGCGGATACTCTGGCAAAAAGCTGTGTCGGGCTGCGGACTCGAAGCAAAAACCCGCAGCCCAGTACGGCTTTTTGCCAGGCAGACTGATGACGCAGGGGAATTTCCCCCTTGACGGATTCGATGGGCCTCGGCTACTATGCGCTGTGGGGATACCGCCCGAATTCTCGGACGGACAATGTTTGCAAAAGTCGAACCTCGGGGGCGAGGTTCATCTCTCGCTGCATGCGAGAGGGAAGACTGCAAGCATTTGTTCAAAGGGCGGATGACATGAAAGACACTTCCTCGTTCCTCGATCTCGCATTAGACGATTCCATGGGTTTCGACCCCCTCGGCGCCTTCGACGACGATGTCGAAGAAGATGCTGAGGAGGTAACCGAAGGCTATCTGGGCACCCCCCACACCGACGTCCCGGCGCCCGTCGTGGACACGCGCCCGGCCCCTGAGCGCATCGCCGACCTGTTCAGCGCTATGGCGCCGCGCCGTCGCACGCTGCTCGGCATGATCACGTTCTGCGCCGCGCCGCAGACCACCGACGCCCTGGATGCCGAGGTGGATCGCCTGCAGACAGACAACTTCTCCGTGTACTCCCCCGCTTCGCTCGCGAACTTGCTCGAGCGCGCCGGGGCCCTCGCCCGCGTGACCGCCGACGGCGAGCCGTACCCCGAGGGCGACCCGGAGCCGGTGCTCGTGGAAGTCGACGGCGTGTCCTACTACGAGGCCGGCGAGGCGCCGGAGGTCTGCTGGCTTGCCACTGAGGACGGCGCGGCGTACGCCGAGGCCGACAAGCCCCTCGACCGCCTGACCAACCTGCTTGCCGAGGACGCGAAGTACGCCACGATCTACGAGCGCATTCTCGGCCTTACCGCCCAGGATGCCGGCGCTTCGATGCCGACCATCAACGAGGCCGTGGACAACGACGAGCTGCTGAAGAGCCCCCGTCTGTACGCGCCCCACTTCATCGACAAGCTGGAGAAATGCGATGCCGTGGAATGGCGCGACAAGAGCTGGCGCATTACCGAAGTCGGCCGCGCGGGACAGCGCATCGTGGCCGACCTCGTAGCGGCCCAAGCCGCGCCCGAGCCCGAGGCGCAGGCCGATAAGGGTGCCGAGACCGGCGAGACCACCGCGGACGCCCAGTAGCGCGGCGCCTTCCACCGCTTCCCTTCCGGTAACCAGAGGGCGGTCGAGTACGCCCCTTCGAGAACAGAGGAGATTCCCATGACCGAAACCGACACCATAGCCACTGCCGCCGCAGCAACCCCCGCGACCGAGGAGGCCACCGACCTGGCCGCCCTGGCCGAGCTCACCGCCCAGCGCTCCGCGGTGTACCGCCTGCTCGCCCGCCTCTACCGCGTGGAAGTGGACGAGGAGTTCCTGGCCGAGTTGAAGACCATGCGCTTCCCGGCCGCCAAGGGCAACACCGCCGTGGACACCGGCTACCGCACCATCGCCACCTACCTGTCCGGGGCCGACGCCCACGCCATTACCGACCTGGCCGTCGATTACGTGCGGGCCTTCATCGGCCACGGCATCGACGCCTATTCCGCCGCCTACCCCTTCGAGTCGGTGTACACCAGCCCCAAGCGCCTCATGATGCAGGAGGCCCGCGATGAGGTGCTGGCCGTGTACCGCAGCGAGGGCCTCGACAAGCTGCCCACCTGGAAGGAGGCCGAGGACCACATCGCCTTGGAGCTGGAGTTCATGGCGGCCCTCGGCG
>OGOO01002752.1_pt1 | contig 12189 bp, 8 predicted proteins | sample 1552651 | NCBI WGS metagenome assembly OGOO01 (sample SAMEA2580118, study PRJEB22360) | human gut metagenome | biome: human gut; feature: human-associated habitat; material: faeces | place: Denmark | collected 2008/2010 | reverse complement strand
AGCTTCGAGAGCCCTTCGAGCGCGAGGTATTCGCACTGTACGGGAATCAGCACCGTGTCTGCGGCCGTAAGGATATTCACCGTCGTATAGCCCAGCGAGGGGGAGCAGTCGATCAGGATATAGTCGTAACGGTCGCGCACGCTCTCCACGATGCGGCGGATCACGTGGTGTCCGTTCTCCATCTTCGGTAGCTCGGTGTCGGCGGCCACCAGGTCGATCGACGAGGGGAGCAGCCAGAGGTTCTTTACGTCCGGGCTTTGGAGGATTACGTCGGCCGCCGTCTTCGCTCCGGTGATGCACTCGTAAATGCCCTCCAGGTTGATATCGAAGCCCAGTCCCGACGTGGCGTTGGCCTGCGGATCGGCGTCCAGCAGGAGAACTTTCTTGCCCAGCAGCGCGAGCGACGCCGAGAGGTTGATGGCCGTGGTCGTCTTGCCCACGCCGCCTTTCTGATTGGCCAATGCGATGACCTTTGCCATGTTTGCTGATTTTAACGGGTTATAATCGGCCAAAAATACGAATTTTATCGGGAAAAACCATAACGATACCCGAAAAATGCCTATCTTCGAAGCGTAAAACAGGTCTTTATACCGAAGATAAAACATAGAAGCTATGGTACATACCGATTCCACGACTCCGTCCGATGTCCGTCCGCAAGCTCCTGTTGGGGATACTCCCGGAACATCCGATCGGGGACAAACGCCGCAACCGGCTCATAAATATCGATTTCCGACCCTTATCGACCTGTTGGCTCTGGTAGGAATCTGGTATTTGCTGCAATTCGTCGGACTGCTTGCCGCCCGTCTCGCCGGGTTCGATTTTCCGGACTGGGACTTGTTGCGCGGCAACGTCGCTCCGACGCCCGAACAACAGGACGCTCTGGCGCGTTTTACGGCTTTCACCTACCTGGTGACGATGGGACTGATGATTCTTTTCACGCTGTTCTATCGCCGCTTGCGGCACGGAACGCGCAAGACGCTGCGCTTTTCGGCGCGGGGCCTCAATCCGGTTCTGCTGCTTTGGGGACTGGTGATGATGCTGGCTGCCGGTATCGTCATCGAACCGGTGGTGGAGCTGCTTCCGATGCCTTCGTCCGCAGTTTACGGCCGGGGCTTCTGGGCGATCATTACGCTGGTGGTTATGGCTCCTCTGTTGGAGGAGTTCCTCTGTCGGGGCATCATTCTCGAGTCGGTGCGGGCCAAGTACGGCGTCGTAGCGGCTTTGTTCCTCTCGTCGGCGTTCTTCGCCGTGTTGCACGGACATCCGGCGCTGGCGGTCAATGCTTTCGTGATGGGCCTGATCCTGGGTTTCATCTACATCGAGACCAATTCGATCTTTTCGGTCGTTCTGCTCCATGCCATGAACAACGGCGCGGCTTTCCTGTTGATTATGGTCGGACTGGACGGGGCCACGATACGTTCGGTTATCGGCAGCGATACACTTTATACGATCGTTTACGTCGTTGCGCTCGTGCTTTTCGCCGCATCGGGCTATATGATCTACCGTTTGCTGGCCCGGGTGAAAAAGTTGGATAAAAATACGATCCGGTAACCTGTTGTGACGGTCGGGGGCTATTTTGCGGCGTACCGCAGGAGCGGGATCGTCGGCGGGTATCATGCAGAAGTATTGTCTGTGCCGGTTTTCCCCGGATTATCTGCACCGGAGCATCCGGTTTTTTCGATACGATAAATTAGGGCGTAATGTAATATTCGGGATGCACGGTACGTTAGGTTCGGGTAAAAAGTATCTTTTTTAGACGATAGGATGCGCCTCGGCTTAACTCAAATAAATTTGGTTAGGCTCTCGGCTTTCATTATCTTTGTCCCTTGTAGTTATGAGTTTTTGTGCCAAAATAGGAGCTGTTCTGCTGCTCGTACTTGCGGTAGGGTGCCAGGAAGTGCCCCGCTATTGGGGCGGAGGTCGGGTCGTGTTGGCCGAGGCTGCCGGTAGAAAATTGTACGCGCGAGAGGTTAAGGCTGCGATTCCGAAGGGAGTGGTCGGCGAGGACAGCGTGGCTTTCGTAAACCGTTATGTCGAAAAGTGGGTGCACAAACAGCTTAAATTGCACGAGGCCGAAGAACTTTTCTCCGATGCCGAGCAGGACATCGATTCGCTGGTCGAGGAGTACCGCCAGGCGTTGTTGATCCGTAAGTTCGACCAGCATCTGATCGAGGAGCGCATCGATACGCTCGTTACCGCCGATCAGATTGCTGCCTATCACCGTGAACACGCGTCGGATTTCAAGGTCAATCAAACCCTGGTCAAGGGGCGGATCGTTCGCTTCGACGCCAACAACCGGCAGGCGCCGAAGCTGCGCAAGTTGATGACGCAGCCCGGCTCATCCCGGCAGCAAGAGTTCGCCGACATCTGTACCAAGAACAATTTCGTACTGAACGATTTCTCCTCTTCGTGGGTGACCTTCTCCGAGTTTCTGGGCTATCTGCCCACATTGCGCAACCAGAGTTACGACGCCCTGCTCTCCTCGCGGGCCGTACAGGAGATGAGCGACGGTCATTCGCGCTACTATTTCGAAATAAGCGACGTGCTTCGTCCGGGCGATCCCGAACCGCTGGAGCGCAGCGAGGCGATCGTGCGCCGCATCCTCTACAACCAGCGGCAGAACGAGATCATTCGGGCCTACGACGAGGAGGTTTACCGAAAAGCGGTCGAGGAGGGGAGAGTGAAGATCCATGAAGAAGAAAAAATAGAGAACTGATGAGCAAGAAGATTCTGTTTTGCGCAGCGTTGGTGCTGGCGATTTTTGCAGGGGCCGCCCAGAAGCGGCAGGTGATGCTGGACCGCGTGGTGGCCGTCGTCGGCGGATCGTCGATCCTCTGGTCGGAGGTGGACGAATATGCGGGCGAGCTGGTGGAACAGCGCCGCCAGCAGGGTTACACTTCGGACCGCGATCCCCACGACGAAGCGCTCGAACAACTGCTGATGCAGAAGCTGCTGTTCAATCAGGCGCTCATCGATTCGGTGGATGTCAGCTATTCGGGCATCGCACAGCGGGTGGAAGCCCATTTGCAGGCGCTCATCGACGATGCGGGTTCTATCGCCGCGCTCGAAACCAAACAGCATATGCCGATCTTCAACGTGCGCGAAATGCTGCGTCAGCGTTACGAGGAGCAGGCATACGCCCAGGCTATGCAGAGTTCCGTAGTAGGGAAAATCAAGGTGATTCCCGGCGAGGTGGAGCGTTACTACAAGAAGACCGATCCGGACAGTCTGCCGACTATCCCCGAACAGTACGTTTATGCCCAGATCACCCGTTTCCCGGCGTCGATCAAGGAGGCCAAGCAGCGCACCAAGGAGCGGTTGCTGGATATGCGCGAGCGCATCATCAAGGGGCAGACCCGTTTCGACATCATGGCCCGCATGTATTCGATGGACGGTTCGGCCATCAGTGGCGGCGAACTGGACCCCCAGCCTTTGGACGGGTTCGTGCGGCAGTTTGCGGACGCATTGGCCGATCTGAAGCCGGGGCAGGTTTCCGAGGTCGTCGAAACGCAATACGGTTATCACCTGATTCAGTTGATCGACCAGAAGGGGCGTATGTACCATGCGCGTCATATCGTGTTGCGACCCTCCTATACGCTCGAGGAGCTGGCGGCTCCGGCCCGTATGCTGGACAGTATCGCAAACCTGATCCGTAAGGATTCGATTACTTTCGAGGAGGCGGCCCGGAAGTTTTCCGACGACGATAATTCGAAGATGAACGGCGGCGTGGTGACCAACCACGATTTGCTGGAACTTACTCAAAGGTGGGAAGCAAGTTATACCGAAACACGCTTCATGAAAGAAGATTTCGGCCGGGCCGGTGGCAAGAGCCTCGACGACTACAATGCCCTGCGCAATCTTAAGGAGGGCGAAATTTCCGACGCCTATCAGACCGAAGACTGGATGGGCAACCAGCTCAGCAAGATCGTCAAGCTCGTGAAGGTGATCCCTCCGCACAAGGTTTCGCTCGACGAGGACTATATTCGCGTCGAACAGCTGGCGCTGAACGCCAAACGCGAGAAAGTGTTCAAGGAGTGGCTCGACAAGAAGATCGAGGGCATGTACATTTATATCGATCCCGAATTTCGGGACGGAGAGTTCGAAAATAAGAACTGGGTAAAATAGAGATCGTCCGATGCCGAAGGGATTGCGAAAAATAGTGTGCGCACTGCTGGTCGCAGGTGTCGCCGGAGGTGTGATCCTCGCGGGGAACAGGCCGCTGGCCGTTCCCGTTGCGGGTGTTCAGACCCCGTCGGCTCCGGGTGCTCCGGCCCAGGACCCCGAGTCGAACAAGGTGGTCGATTTCGTCGCCGACCGGGGATATCCCATTCCTTACGGCGATACGACCGCGACGGTGCTCGTAGGGCATTTCGCGGCCCAGCACAACGGGGCGGTCATTACCTGCGACAGCGCGATCCGCTACAACGACAAGCGCATCGAGTGCTTCGGCAACGTACTGATCAATAAAAAAGAGACATACATTTACGGCGACCGGGCCGACTACAACGGTGAGATCAACGAGGCGCGGGTCTATGCTCCGCTGGTGAAGGTCGTCGATGGGGATGCGACGCTCTATACTTACGATTTCCGGTTCAATACGCTGGACAATATCGGTACTTTCAGCGGAGGCGGTATGCTGACCAACCGCGAGAATCACCTCGAATCCGACCGGGGCTACTATTATGCCGATACGCACCAGATTATCTGTGTGGATCGTGTCGAGATGCGCAACGACAAGTACGAACTCAAGGGCGATTCGGTGGTGTACGATACGGATACCGACCAGGCTCATTTCTTCGAGCGAACCAACATCTGGAACGAAGGCGGCGATTACATTTATGCCGACCGGGGACGTTACGAAAAGCCGCGCGAGCTTTACGTGCTGACTCGCAACGGGTATGTGATGACCGAAAAGCAGGAGCTGTGGAGCGACAGCCTCGACTATTACCGGGAGTCCGGGCATGCTCTTTTGTTCCGGAATATCCAGATCGACGACGCCGAGCACAAAGTGCTCGCTTTCGGCGATTACGGCGAATATTGGAAGGAGCCGGGCAATGCTCTGCTCACGCAGCGACCTTCGGTGGTCAGCTACGATACGAGTCAGAGCGATTCGCTCTATATGTGTGCCGATTCGATGTTTCTTTATACGATCTCGAAGAGCGAGCAGGCACGTGCCGATTCGTTGGCGAAGGTGAAGGCAAAGGCGGCAGATTCTCTGGCCGGCTCTAAGGGGGGATCGTCTGTGGATTCACTGGCTGCGAAACCGAGTGCTGCGGATCCAAAAGCCTCGCAGGATGGATCGCAGGCGGATGCCGCTGCTCCGCAGGCTGCGGCCGGAGCCGTCGAAACCTCGTCCGAAACTGCGGATGCCGGTTCTGGTTCCGCTGCAGAACCCATAGCGGCTGTTCCGGCTGAAAAAGGAGGAACGGGGGGCGATTCTCTGGATGCCGCCCCAGCAATAGATACGCTTCTTTCCGACAGCCTTGATCGGGTGGGGGGCGGAATGACCCCTGCCGATTCCGTGGCCGCCGTTTCTGCGGTGGATACGCTTTTTTCCGACAGCCTTGCGCAGGCCGGTCCAAAATCGCTTCCTGCGGATTCTTCCGTGCATATTCTTTCCAAGCGGGAGCGGAAAGCCCAGGCCGACAGCTTGAAAGCTCAATTGCGGGCACAGGCCGACAGCATAGCGTCCGTGAAAAAGGCGCAGGCGGCAGCGGCCCGCAAGGAGAAGCTGGCGCAGATCGCCAAAGCACGTCAGGCTCGGGCTACTGCCAAGCTCGACGCTGCGAAACAGAAGGAGGAGGCATTGCGCAGAAAGAACCTGGAGCGCCGCGCCGAACGTATGGAGAAAATCTGGGCCAAGCGGCGTGCCAAAACCGGGAAGGCGATCCTGAAAGGCAAGCTTCCGGCGTCGGCTCTCGATTCGCTGGTCGCCGACTCCCTGCGGGAGGCCAGGGCTTTTGCCGCGTTGGATTCTTTGTTCCGGGACTCTCTTGCTGCGGATTCGCTGGGACGCGATTCCATGCAGCTCGATTCGCTCAAGGCCGGGGTTGCGGCAGCGGACTCTTTGCGGGGGGATTCGATCGCTGCACCTGCTGGAGATTCCCTCTACCGGTTGGTCAAGGGGTATCGCCGGGTAAAGATCTTCCGCAACGACTTCCAGGCGGTCTGCGATTCCCTGGTGGCCGTTTCCACGGACTCGATGATCCTGCTCTATATCGATCCCGTGCTTTGGAATCAGGACAACCAGATCACTTCGGACGTGATGAAGATCTATACCGAAAACTCCAAACTCCAGAAAGCGGAATTCGTCGGCCGTCCGGTTATGTCGAGCGAGATCGACACGATGACTTACAACCAGGTGACGGGCAAGCTGATTACTGCCTATTTCCGCGATAACAAGATCTATCGCAACGACGTGGACGGTAACGTGCAGACCATCTATTATATGCAGGAGGACGATTCGCCCGAACCGGTGGGGCTGGTTTCTATCCAAAGCGGTGCGGCTACCTACTATATCGACAACAATACGGTCGAAGGCATTACCTACCGCAATCAGCCGGTCTTTTCGATCTTCCCGATGGATAAGATTCCGGAGACGCAGGCTCTTTTTCTCGAAGATTTCAAGTGGGAGGGACACCGGCGCCCGGCGCTTCGGGAGGTTTTCGACCGGACGATTCGCCCTTCGGAGCGTGCGGAGAAGAGTGCGCTGCCGCGACCCGATTTTCCGATCACGCGCCGTATCGAGGAGTATAAAACGTTGCTCATCGAGTCCGGAACCTGGGTGGACCGCGATGACAAGCTGACGCCCGAAGCGCTCGAGTGGCTTCACTGGCTGGGGTATTGATCTCAGTCATACGGCTCTCTTTGGGCTTTCGGATAGGATATAATCGGCCCTCCCGGATTCATCCCGTCAGGTAGAATCCGGGAGGGCCGGTTTGTCGGGTCGGTGAGAAATTCTTTCGTTTTAGGCGGAAGAGGGGAAGATATGCGCTATTTTTGTTCTCCGAATCAAAAGACCGTGCTTCGGACGCGCCGTATTGTCGAGCTGCGGAGCGGTCCGAAGGATGCGAAAGTTGCGAAAAAGGTTCCGTACCTGGAGTGCGGAGCCGTCGGTAAAAAGAGTCGATTTATGAAAAAGAGTTTGATCGCCCTGGCTTTCGGCACGTTGGCTCTCGGCATGGCCGAGTTCGTCATGATGGGGATTCTGCCCGATGTGGCGAGGGATTTGGGCGTTTCCATCCCCCGGGCCGGGGACCTGATTTCGGCCTATGCCATCGGGGTTTGCGTCGGGGCTCCCGCGACGGTGCTCATTGCACGTAAGCGGGCGTTGAAGGGGATTCTGCTCGCTCTTGCCGCTCTTATTGTTCTGGGTAACGTCTGCGCTTCGCTGGCACCCGACTTTTGGGTGCTCTTGGCGATGCGGTTCGTGTCGGGCCTGCCTCACGGGGCTTTCTTCGGCGTAGGTTCGATCGTTGCGGAGCGGGTGGCCGATCCGGGACACAAAACCCAGGCCGTGTCTATCATGATCCTCGGGATGACTGTCGCCAACCTGTTCTGTGTGCCGTTGGGTACCTATTTGGGCAGCTATCTTTCGTGGCGGCTGGCTTTCGGGATGGTCGGGCTGTGGGGAATTATGGCTCTGCTGCTGATCGCCCGCTGGGTGCCTGCCCTGCCGGCGCTGCCCGATACGGGATTGAAGGGGCAATTCCGGTTCCTCGGTTCGCGGGCTCCTTGGCTAATCCTGCTGGCTACGCTGCTGGCCAATGGAGGAGTTTTCTGCTGGTACAGCTACGTGACTCCGACCATGACGCGTGTGGCGGGCATCTCCGGGCAGGCGATGACAGCCGTGATGATGGTCGCGGGGCTGGGAATGCTGGTGGGTAATCTCGCGGGCGGGCATTTGTCGGACCGCTTCTCTCCCGAACGGGTCGCCCGCTTTATTCAGGGAATGATCTGTCTGTTGCTCGTAGGGATCTTCTTCGCGGCTCGGATCGACTGGCTCGTGATTCCGCTGATGTTCCTGACGACGGCTTCGCTCTTCGGGGTTTCATCGCCCCAGCAACTGCTTATTCTGGAGAATGCGCCGGGCGGGGAGATGCTCGGCGCCGCGTCGATCCAGATCGCGTTCAACCTCGGCAACGCTTTGGGCGCCTACTTCGGCGGTCTGCCGATCAGTTTCGGCCTGGGGCCTCAATATGCCGCCCTGCCCGGTGCGGCGATGGCCCTGCTGGGCTTCGTTATGTTCTCCGTCTATTGCAGTCTTTACGGTCGGAATAAAACTCATAGAATATTGTCGGAAGATGAAATGCGCGGATAATCGGGAAGAGCTGTTTCCGGTGGTCGATGCCGCCGGACGTGTCGTCGGCCGGGCCACGCGGGGCGAGTGCCACGGCGGGTCGATGCTGTTGCATCCGGTGGTGCACCTCCATCTGTTCAACTCCCGTGGGGAGCTTTACCTGCAAAAACGTCCGGCGTGGAAGGATATCCAGCCCGGACGGTGGGATACGGCCGTAGGCGGCCATGTGGATTGGGGGGAAGAGCCTCTCGCTGCTCTGCGGCGCGAGGTGCGCGAGGAGGTCGGCGTGACGGATTTCGTGCCGCAGCACGTGCTGACCTACCTGTTCGAGTCGGAACGCGAACGGGAGTTGGTCTATGTCTATAAGACGGTGTACGATGGGCCTGTCGTACCGAGCGGCGAGTTGGACGGAGGTCGCTTCTGGACACTGCGCGAGATCGCCGAAGGAGTGGGCGGCGGGATCTTTACCCCCAATTTCGAAGGCGAGATCCGCCGTGTGGCGGAGCTGCCGGATGTCGGGCGTTGAGTCCCCGGTTCCGTTCGCTGCGCCTCTTCGGAACGCAGGGCGGTCTGCCGTCCGGCGACCGCTAAATAAAGCACATGATCAGAATCTGAATGATGATGACCCGCAGGAACATGCATACGGGATAGACCGTCGCGTACGCCACGGCCGGATGATCGCCGGGGATCGAGTCGTTGGCATAGTTCAGCGCCATCGGGTTGGCCATGCTGCCGCACATGATGCCGGCTACCTGTCCGAAATCGAGTTTGAAGAACCGCAGCGACAGGGCGGCTACGATAACGATGGGGACGAACGTGAGGAGGAATCCCAGTCCGATCCAGAGCATTCCTTCGGGGCGCATGATCGTTTCGACGAAATGGGCGCCCGCTTCGAGCCCCAGGCAGGCCAGATAGAGCGACAGTCCCAATGCCCGGAGCATCAGGTTGGCGCTCAACGTGGTGTAGGTGACGATGTGGATGCGGGGGCCGAAGGTCCCGATCAGGATGCCGAGGATGATCGGGCCGCCTGCGAGTCCCAGTTTGACAGGGAGACTGATACCCGGTACCGCGAAAGGGATGCTTCCCAGCAGCAGGCCCAGGAGCAAACCGATGAAAACCGGAATCAGGTTGGGTTCGTCGAGCTGTTTGACGGCATTGCCGAGGATTTTTTCGACGCCTTCGATCGCCTGCGCTTCACCCACTACCGTCAGGCTGTCGCCCAGTTGCAGCGTGAGATCGGGCGTGGCGAGCAGTTGTACGCCCGAACGATGCACCCGGCTGATGTTGATGCCGTACAGGTTTCGCAGACGCAGCGAGCTGAGTTTGCGGCCGTTGATTTCGGGGCGGGTGACGATGATCGACCGGGAGATGAGCTGGCTGTCCAATGCGTTCCAGTCGATGTCGTGCGTATTCCAGTCTTTCTGTACCCGCTCGCCGAAGAGGAGTTCCAGTGCCTGCACGTCGTCCGGCGAGGTGATTACCAGTACCAGATCACCCGATTCGAGGGTCGAGTCCGAAGTCGGAATCGAAACCTGCCCGGCACGCCAAAGGCGGGAGATGACGAAATGGTGGTGGCTGTATGCCGCGACGTCGCGGATGCTTTTACCGACGACGCCGGGGTTGGAAATCTTGAATTCGACGATGAAGATATTCTTTTTATGTTCGGCGTCCGGTTGCGGAATGTCCGAGGGCCGGGCGAAGAGTTTGCGTACGGCGATGATGCCCAGAATCACGCCTACGACACCCAGCGGGTAGGTCAATGCACAGCCCAGCGTGGCGTTGTTGCTGTCCAACTGCATCTGCGAGAGCATCTGTTGTGCCGCACCGAGCGCCGGGGTGTTGGTCGTGGCGCCGCACAGGATGCCTGCCATGTCGCTCATGGGAACACGGGCCGCATAGCCGAGCCCTACGGCCAGTGCCGAACCTGTCAGGACGATGAGCGTGGCGAGCGAAACCAGCCGGATGCCGCCCGAGCGGAGCGAACTGAAGAAACCGGGGCCGACCTGCAATCCCAATGCATAGACGAAGAGTACGAGCCCGAAACTTTCGGCGAAAGCCAGCATCGAAGGATCGACCGAGAGTCCGAAATGGCCCGCTGCGATGCCGATGAAGAAAACGAACGTCACGCCGAGCGAAATTCCGAAAAAACGCACTTTGCCCAGCATCATGCCGAACACCGAGATCAGCGAGAGCACGACGACGGCTTGAATGGCCGAATGTTGGGTAAAAAGATCCGTAAACCAGTCCATTTTGTTTCGTTCCGGGATTGTTCCGGCTGCAAAAATAGCTGTTTTTTCCGAATGGAGATGTGCGGATGCCTCTTTTTGCCGGATCGCAGGAATGAACGGGCCGAATATCCTTATTGCCAGGGACGGGCGTATCCGTCGGATCATTTCCGGGGAGAGGGTGTATGGCGCCTTGTCGGGAAGCGCTCTCTTCGCATTTTCGGAGTAGGCCGGCCGGCGAGTTCGCGGAGCGTGTCGCCGTTGGCGCGGAGGATGGTCAGGATGCGCTCCTCGGAGAGAAAGAATTCCTCTTCGGAGAGGATTTTCAGGGTGTCGTCGAAGCGCAGACGCTGCGTTTCGGTCCAGTAGTGATAGCGGTGGCAGAGCATTTCGTCGCGTCGGGCGATCAGGGCTTTGTTGCGTCCTCGGGGCATGTCGTGTGTTTTTTAGTCGGATGAAACAGTGTCATTGCCGTCCGGAAGAGTCCGGCGACAGGCGGAAATCGAAAAAATAGAGAAAGGATGGGCGCCCGTTTCGGGAAACGGGAAGGGCGCGTCTGCAAATATACGCTGACGAAAAGGCGAAGTCAAGAGGTCGTCGTGTTTTTTTGAGTTTTCGAATTAAATATTATTCGTATACTTGCACCCGCAAAAGGTATCCGTATGTTTTTTCGAAGCGTGCGGAGTAATAGGGAATCCGGTGCGAATCCGGAACAGTGCTCGCTGCTGTAAGTCCTGTTTCCTTTCGGGGAATAGTTCGATCGCTCTCTTTTGCCACTGGCCATGAAGCCGGGAAGGCGCGACGGACGGGATGAGTCAGAAGACCTGCCTTTGCACGAAGATTTTACACCTGCGGGTCACGGGATGGAATCACGAATGTCGGTTGCTCTGTTTGCTCGATTTCCCCATTCAGTCGATTTTTCCGGACCCGGTGTTGCCATGAGTAGTCCCCGAAGCGTATGCTTTGCGGCGATCTTTCGTACAGGAGGAAATATACAATTTATTAAATAATAAAAGATTATGAAAAAAAGAGTATTTTTGGCTTTGCTGGCTGCGGCTGCGGTAACTTTCGTCGGATGTTCGAAGGACGACGACGGGCCGGACGAAGGACCCCAGACCTATACGATCACTTTCGAGGGCGACGACTGGTCGCCGCTGGTGGTGGCGAACTATAACGGCGGTAAGGCGATGTCCGTAGTTTACGAAGATAAGGCGTACACCTGGACCGATCAGACCACGCAGCTGACTTCGCCCTGTCCCGAAGGTTGGGGATACCCGTTTATGGTATCGTCCTACAACTCCAAGGATATCGAGAAGTTCAACACCTACGAGCTCGACCTCTATCTGTACAATGCACAGAACGAGGATGCTACTACGGGCGGCGGCCACGACGGATCGGATAATTTCCTTATCGGTTACGGCAACTACGACGAAGCGCACCCCGACTATGGCGACAGCCGTCCTATTTTCGCTTTCGCCGACGGTGTAGCGCGTACGATCCAGAGCTGTTACATCAATTCGACTTGCTATTTTTTGAGTGTGGCGGCCAAAGGCAATGCCCTTGCACCTGCGCTTGAGGAGGGGCAGGATGTACTGATTCATGCTACGGGTTACGATGCCGCAGGTAAGGAGACCGGCACCGTGACGATGACTTTCGCATCGAAGG